>Ga0190265_10000849_pt1 | contig 20292 bp, 15 predicted proteins | sample Popmic124T_FD_133135 | JGI IMG/M metagenome (GOLD analysis project Ga0190265, IMG submission 133135) | Populus adjacent soil microbial communities from riparian zone of Indian Creek, Utah, USA - 124 T | ecosystem: Environmental > Terrestrial > Soil > Riparian zone | place: USA: Utah | collected...
AAAGTGAGCGGCGAGGTCCGCGACATCTATGTCGAGAACGGCAGGATCGTCGCCGCCAAGCCCGACGCGCGGCCCGACCACACTTACGACGTGAAAGGGCGCGTGGTGATGGCCGGCGCAATCGATCCGCACACCCATATCGGCGGCGGCAAGATGACCATTGCCCGCATGCTCTTGCCAGAGGACCATCGGGGCGATCCGGTCACGCGCACCAAACTCACCCGCGCGGGCTCGGGCCGTTCCGTGCCCTCAACGCTCGTCACCGGCTATCGCTACGCCGAGATGGGCTACACCGCCTGCTTCGAGCCGGCCATGCTCGCCGCCAACGCCCGCCAGGCGCATATGGAGCTAGGCGACACGCCGATGGTCGACAAAGGTGCGTTCGTCATGCTCGGCTCGGACGATTACTTTTTGCGCCAGCTCGCGGGAAAACAAGACTTCGAGGCCATCAAAGACTACGTCGCCTGGACCATGCACGCGGCACAGGCGATCGCCGTCAAGGTCGTCAATCCGGGTGGCATCAGCGCCTTCAAGTTCAACCAGCGCAAGCTCGATCTCGATGAGGAGCATATTTATTACCACGTGACGCCGCGCCAGATCATTCTGACGCTCGCCCGCGCATTGGAAGAGCTCGGCGTCGTCCACCCGCTCCACATCCACGGCTGCAATCTCGGCATCCCCGGCAATATCGAATCGACCCTCGACACCATCCGTGCCGCGGAAGGCCTGCGCATTCATATGACCCATACGCAGTTCCTGAGCTACGGCACTGAGGGCGACAAGAAATTTTCCTCGGGCGCGGCGCGTCTTGCCGAGCTCGTCAGCAAGACCCCGAACGTCTCGATCGATGTCGGCCAGGTCCTGTTCGGGCAGACCTGCACCGCCTCGGGCGACAGCATGCGCCAGTATGCCATCGGCAAGAGCGCGCACCCCAAGAAGCCGGTGATCATGGACATCGAATGCGATGCGGGCTGCGGCGTGGTGCCCATCCGCTACCGCGACAAGAGTTTCGTCAACGCCATGCAATGGGTGATCGGGCTCGAGACCTTCCTCCTGTTCGACGATCCGTGGCGGATGTTTCTAACCACCGATCACCCGAACGGCGCCCCGTTCTTCTTCTATCCGCATCTGATCCGGCTGCTGATGGACAAGGGCTTCCGCGACGATGCCTTGCAGAAGATCAATCCGGATGCTCAGGCGCAGGCCTCCCTGCTCAAGTCGCTCACCCGTGAATATACGCTCGACGAGATCGCTATCCTCACCCGCGCCGGCCCGGCGAAGAGCCTCGGGCTTGCGGATCGCGGCCATCTCGGCATCGGCGCCGCGGGCGACATTACCGTCTATGAGGACAAGGCCGACCGCGAGGCCATGTTCGCCACGCCCGAATATGTGTTCAAGGGTGGCGAGCTGGTGGTGAAGAAGGGTAAGATTGTCAAAGTCGTGCAGGGCGCCACCCATGTGATGCGGCCCGACTATGACAGGTCGATCGAAAAACCGCTTAACGACTATTTCGACCGCTTTCACACCATGCGCATGGAGAACTTCAAGCTCAGCGACGACGAGATCGTCCGGGGTGACAACGGCGCCATCGTCGTTCAGCCGGTGGGGACCCGCGCCGCCTAGGGCGACGTCTTGGGGCGCGTGCCCATGATCTCGAAATCGGCCTCTTGCAGATGGTATTTCTGCACCACGCTCGACGTGTCGGCGAGGGCGCGAAGACAAGCCTCATGCGCCGCGCGCTTCTCCTCGCCGCCGACCTGATCGCCGCTCAGCACTCGTTCCGCGGTATAGAGGCAGAGCCCCGCGTCCTAAGCCAAAGCCGGCCCTATGCCGAAGGCCAGCGACAGGCCTAAAGCGGTCATGATCCGGACAGTCATTGATTGGCCTCGCCGAAGTCCCTAACCTTGCCGAGATTACCCTAACATTTCAATCGACTGTGGCTAAATTGCACTAGTCTGCAAAGCCGAAATCCGTAATGCTTGGGTTGAAGCTCGACGTCATCTTCGGCGACGACGTCGACGGCCTCAGCGGCAAAGCCGGCATGCGCGTCAGCTGGTAAAGCTTAGCGCGAATACTGGTAGAGCTTAGCGCAAATAAACGTAGAGTGTTGCATAATGGCACTAGCGCAACCTGAGGCACTTACCTACCCTAGGGATTCTAAATGGTGGCAGGTCTAAGCGCGTGGCCAAACGCGTTCCTGCCCAGGGGGGCTTTTGATGGGGCGTCGGCATCGTCGGGGCTGTATAGCATCGGCTCGCGCCTTGAGATGCGCTCCGCGGAAAACTGCCTATCAAAGCCGTTCAGAGCCACGAAGGATAAGGTGCGACCGGCGCACACTGCTCGCCGGCACGGCGCTTGCCTCAACGCTTCTGCTTGGCAGCCTGCTCATTCCCACACCGGCCGTTTCTCTGGAAACGTGTGCCGCCGACGTGGGAACGGGGCCGGCGCCGATCAACCACACCGCAATCGATGACGACATCTTGTGCGTGAACACCGAGCCGCGTAACAGCGACGCCTATGCGATCTATCTCTCTGCTATCAACGACAACCATTACGTCGATCTCACCAATAGCGGCACCCTAACCGTGATCGCTCCCGCCGGACAGGCTTTCGGCATCATTGCGCAGACCGTCCTCGCCAATAACAGTCCGGTCAGCGTGGTAAATAGCGGCGAAATCACCGCAACGGCGCTCGATCAGGCCATAGGCATCGTTACATCGACCATTGGCGTCGATAGCCCGACCGGCATCGTGAATAGCGGTGACATCACGGTAACGAGCGCCATGTACGAGGCCTACGGCATTCGAGCCCAGACGCAACTAGCCGGCAGCCCGATCGGCATCTTGAACAGCGGCGCCATCACCGCGACCAGCAGCGGAGTCGCCACAGAAATCTCCGGCATCAAAGCAGAAACGGACGACGCAAACTCTCCCATCGGCATCGTCAACAGCGGCGACATCACCGCGACCGGTACGGGAGCGTATAGCGATGCATACGGCATCCAGGCGCGAAGCGGCGGGACCGGAAGCAGCATCTTCGTCGAGAACAGCGGCGACATGACTATCATGGCTCCAAGCGACGCCGTGGGCATTTTCGCGCTGGCGCAAGACACTGCCGACCTGCCTGTCACGGTCATGAACAGCGGCAACCTTACCGTGACCTCCGGCAGCTACCTTGCCAGAGGCATCAACGCGACGTCCGTCGGTGAGAACAGCCCGACCAGCGTGTGGAATAGCGGCGATCTCACGGTGACCGTGGGTAACTTTCCCTACGCCCTTGCCATAGGCATCGATGCGGGAGCTGGGGGCGGCTATAGCCCCCTCGCCATCGAGAACCACGGCGCCATCACGGCAACCGGCTACGATGCCTTAGCCATTCTTGCGCAGACCGGCGGTGCCGGCAATCCCATCGCGATTTTGAATAGTGGTGAACTCGCGGCAACCGCCTTGAATAATGCCTATGGTATTGTTGCGGAGACCGCCGATGTTGACAGTCCCATCGCGATTCAGAACAGCGGCGGCATCGCGTTAGATGCTGGCGATAGCGGCCTCGGCATTTTCGCGATCACCCTTGGCGTCGGCGCTGGTTTCAGCAGCCCCATCGCCATCCAGAACGACGGCGACATCACGATAAATGCCGTGCGTGATGCCTTGGGCATTCTCGCGGGGACCATTGGCTCAGACAGCCCCATCGCGATTGTTAACAACGGCGACATAAATACAACCGCCGCGACAGAAGATTCTATCGGCATTACCGCAGCAACGGGTAACGTCAACAGCTCCATCGCGATTCAGAACAGCGGCGACATCGCGGCGGCCGCCGGCAATGGCCCCCTTAGTGAGGCCATCGGCATTCTGGCGGAGACCTTTGGTCCCGACAGTCCCATCGTCATCGGGAATAGCGGCAGCATCTTCGCGGACGGCCTCAACTCCACCGGCATATTCGCCTTTTCGGGCGCAAACGACATCGTCATCGTCAATACGGGCTCGATTTCGGCGAGTTCTCTGATTGCCATCAACACAGAGGGTACCGGCCGCACGACGATCTACAACTATGACGGCGGCGTGATTACGGGCGCCGTCGATCTGGCCGGCGGCGGGGATCGTTTCTTCAACCAGGCGGGAGGCACGTTCGAAGCCCGGCGCAACAGCTATTTCGGCGGTAGCCCTGATCTGTTCCGCAACGAGAAGGGCGGCATCGTGCATACCGCCGACAACCCCTTGGTTTCGGAATACACCGCCTTCTTCGAGCTGGAGCGCTTCCAGAACCGCGGTCTGATCTCCCTGGTCGACGGGCGCGCAGGGGACATCTTCCGCATTTCCGATACCCTGCCTCTGGAGCCCACGAACTACTTCTTCGATGGCGGCATCGTCTTCAACGCTTCGGGGGATTCGACTCTGGCGGTCGACACCTTCCTGGGCGGCCCGGGCTCGGCCTCGGACATCTTCATCATCTCCGGCGACGTGACCGGCAAGACGGCGCTCCAGGTCAACAACACCAATGCCGGCGCGGGCGTGTTCAACCCCGAAGGCATCCCGGTGGTGTTCGTCGGCGGCAACGTGAAGTCGGACGCCTTCTTCCTGCCGCAGCCGATCGACACCGGTTTCTTCGACTACGATTTGTTCTTCGTGCCGGAAAATAGCGGCTTCTTCGAATTGCGGAGCTTCGTTGGCGGCGGCGCGCTGCTCCTGCCGCAACTCGTGACGGCCACGCAGGATATCTGGCATCAGGGTTCATCGACCTGGTTCGACCGCACCGCCGATTTGAGGGTGCTGCTTGCCGGCGGTGCCACACCCATCGCCTACGATCCGAATGGCGGCTATGCCAACGGCGCGGCCGCCGGGCCCACGGCCTTCACCCCAGCAGTGTGGGCCAGAGGCTCAGGCGCCTGGCTCGACCGCGACGGGCGCGAGTCGGTTGGCGCCTATGGCCGAACCTATACTTACGACCTCAGCCGCGACCTCGACGTCATCGACTGGCAGATGGGTCTCGACCTCGGCAAGCGCGACCTGTTCTCGCAAGGCGACATCCTGGTGTTCGGCGTGCTCGGCGGCTTCGTCGGCGCCGATCTCGACTACAACCAGCTTGCTCGCGGCTTCGATTTTGAGGGTGGGCAAGTGGGCGGCTACGCCACCTATCTCAATGGCGGGCTGTTCGTCGACACCCTGCTCAACGCCCATCTCTTGGAGCTCGAGACTGCCACGCTGGGCTTCCCGAGCTCGCTCGACGCCACCACCGTGGGCTTGCGCACCGATGCCGGCTACCGCTTCGGCTCGTTCTCGGGCGGCGCGTTCATCGAGCCATTGGCGACCATCGCCGTGCTGTGGTCGGACATCGACGGCTTCACCAATGGCGGCAATAGGGTCAGCTTCGACGACGAGGCCAATGTCAGAGGCCGCCTCGGCATGCGGGTCGGCACCAGCTATCCGGTCTGGACCGGCACGACCATGGAGCCTTTCGTGATCGGCAGCTTGTGGGGCAATCTCTCTGGCGACAACCAGGCCACGCTCACATCCTCAGGCACCACGTTCCGCTTCGAGGACGATCTCGACGATGTGTGGGGCGAGGTCTCGGCCGGCGTGAACTTCTTCAATCCTTCCGCCTCGACGGCCGTGTTCGCCAAGGTTGACGTCACCTTCGGCGACGACGTCGAAGGCATCGGCGGCAAGGCCGGCATGCGCGTCAGCTGGTGACCCCCGTCATATCGGCGAAAGCCGGTATCCAGAATTACACGCAATCTCTGTCTTGGATTTCCGGCTTGCGCCGGCATGACTTGGTCCGCGCCTATTCGGCCGCGAGCCTCACATATTGGCCATTGGCCACCGGGCAGGCCGCCCACAGCTCCGTCAGCGCGCCGATCAGATGGGCCATCTGCGCGTCGGTATGCACCGGCGAGGGGGTGAAGCGCATGCGCTCGGTGCCCCGCTTCACGGTCGGATAGTTGATCGGCTGCACGTAGATCCGGTAGTGGGCGAGGAGAGTGTCGGTGACCGCCTTGCAGTGGACCGGATCGCCGACCATGACCGGCACGATGTGGCTCGGATTCTCCATCACCGGCAGGCGGACATCGGCCATCAGGCCCTTCAGCTTGCGCACCCGCTCCTTGAGCCGCGCGCGCTCGATCTCGCTCCGCTTCAAATGCCGGATCGAGGCAAGCGCGCCGGCTGCGAGCGCCGGTGCGAGCGACGTGGTGAAAATGAAACCCGGCGCGTAGGAGCGGATGGCGTCGCAGCAATGCTTGCTCGCGGCGATATAACCGCCCATGACACCGAAGCCCTTGGCCAGCGTGCCGTTGATGATGTCGATGCGGTGCATGACGCCGTCGCGCTCGGCGATGCCACCGCCGCGCGGCCCGTACAGGCCGACCGCATGCACCTCGTCGAGATAGGTCAGCGCGCCGTGTTGCTCGGCGAGATCGCAGATCGCCTCAATCGGCGCGATATTGCCGTCCATGGAATAGACGCTCTCTAACACGATGATCTTCGGCGTCGAGATCGGGACCTGCTTGAGCAGTTCCTCGAGATGCTCGACATCGTTGTGGCGGAAGATGTGCTTCTCGCCGCCACCATGGCGGATGCCCTCGATCATCGAGGCATGGTTCTTCTCGTCGGAGAAGATCACCGTGCCGGGGATCAGCTTGACGAGCGTGGAGAGCGTCGCCTCGTTAGCGATATAGGCGGAGGTGAAGAGCAGCGCCGCCTCCTTGCCGTGCAGGTCGGCGAGCTCGGCCTCGAGCTCAACGTGATAATGGGTGGTTCCGGCGATGTTGCGCGTGCCGCCGGAGCCCGCGCCGACTTCGTCGATTGCCTCGTGCATGGCGGCGCGAACGGCGGGGTGCTGGCTCATGCCGAGATAGTCGTTGGAGCACCACACGGTCACGTCGCGCGGGCCGTCCGCGCCGAAATGATCGGCGGCCGGATAGGCGCCGCATCGGCGCTTCAGGTCGGCGAAGACCCTGTAGCGGCCTTCCTGGTGCAGCGACTCAAGATGTCGCCGAAAGCGATCTTCGTAATCCATGCCCAACTTCCCTAGACTCGGCCGTTCGCCGTTCTGTCATTTTTGGGTACTCGCCGCAGGGATATCGTCGTCGAGCCCAGTAATCTCAAGCCTTAGAGACGTTCCAAGGAAGTATCCTAATAAGGTCAGCCCGACAAGGAAACCAAGCCGTGACAGGCGGCAGCGGATTGTCGCACGGTCGCCTGCTCCCGGAAGTCTTGCATGGCCGAATCATCGGTCGTCGGGGGGCTCTCACGATTCGCGCATGGGTGGGTCGAGCCCTAGGCCGACCGGCTTCGGGACGCTCCCGGCAGCGGCCAAATCGACCCAAAAGTCGCAGCCCAGGAATTCGGCACCGCAACAGCCCACCCGGGGCCCTGAAAAATCATAACGAATTGGAGAAAAAATAGAATCGGTGAGGCCTGGAAAATAGAGCGCGTCTGCGCAGGGATTAGGCAGATCCTGCCTCTCCGCCGAGCCGCCAGGAAGCGTCCATAGGCGATATGACAAAAACCGGGACTCGCCTCAGGACCACCGTCAACCTATTGACAAATGGTGGTTTTCTGGCACGATAGGGGATGGCGTCCCCGCTTTTTTGGACCCCAAACTTCGTGGCGGAAATGTCACAAGAAGGCCAAAAACGTCCGCGCCCGCTTCGTTACCAATTTACCTTCCTGCCGGAACGCGTATAAGCAGAGTTCAGAACTCTCTTCGGGGGGATTTCTGCCTAGGGACCATGGTGGGGTTTCGCCGAAAGGCCAATTCGAAGCGAGAGTTTGGATTAGGCAATTTATCAGGGAAGGTGGAGATGGACATGTTTGGGGGACTGACAAAAACATCCAGCCGCATCGCCATCGCAGCCGCGTTTGGCTTGACGCTTGGGGGTTACGCCCTGAGTTCTGGCCCCGCTCTAGCAGCGGACTTCGGGGGCGATTGCTGCGCGGATCTCGAGGAGCGGGTGGCCGAGCTCGAGGCGACGACTGTCCGCAAGGGCAACAAGAAGGTGTCGGTGACGCTCTCCGGTTGGGTCGTCAAGACCGTCAGCTGGTGGGACGATGGCGACATTTCCGAAGCGCATGTCGGCGACAAAGACGCTGACTTGACGAGCCGGTTTGCTATTACCGGATCGGCGACGATCGCTCCGGGGTGGTCGGGCGGTTACAACATCACCGTCACGGTTCCGGGCGCATTTGCCGGTCAGATTGAAGACGGCAACGTGTTCGGCATCAATTCGGACCAGATCAACGAAGATTCAGGCCTTCTTTCCGGAATCAACACGCTCTACTCGTATATGTACGTCAAGAGCGACTCATACGGCGCCATCAACTGGGGCTATCTGAGCCCGGCTTCGGATAACCCGGCGGTTCTTGCCGATCTGTCCGGTACGGTCATCGAATCGAACGGTGTGTGGTTCGAAGGCAGCGGCTTCTTCTTGCGACCCAAGGGTGGTGGCCCTGGCTTGGCCGGCCTTTCCGGTCTCACTACGCCGGTGCAGTGTAACTCGGGCGTCGGCAATATCGGTGTGGACTGCTACGGAGCGCCGCAGAGCGGCGTCCGTTACGACTCACCGACTTGGGGCGGGTTCCGCTTCGAGGCGAGCTGGACGGAGTTCATCGAGAGCTTGAGCGTTGTTAGCGCAGCCCTTCCGAACGTCGACGCCTATGACGTGGCCGTGTTCTACAATGGCGATTGGGGCAACTTCAAAGTGTCGGCCGCCTATTCGTACACGCACATGGACGGCAATTTGCTGGTGGCGACGGACTTCGGTGCAGATGTTGACCTGCATCAGGTTGGCGCAACCCTCATGCACGTGCCTTCGGGACTCGGCCTCTACGGCATGTACCAGAACGACGCGCTCGACGGGAGCTTCATTAACCCCTTCTCGGGAGCGGCCCAGGGCTTCGCCGACACGGATGCTTGGTACCTCAAGCCCTTCATCAAGCGGACTTGGAATCCCGCCGGTGCGACCGTGTTGTATGGCGAGTACGGCCAGTATAACGATCAGCTCAATAATCTCTCTGGTAACAACTTGTGCGGCTTGCAGGTCGCCGGGACGACCGCTGGTAACTTCTGCACGACCAATGGGAACATCTTCGCCACGGGCTCGGAAGTGGAGCGCTGGGGATTGGGTGTCGTGCAGGAGATCGACTCGGCCGCTATGCACCTGTTCGCCAGGTGGCAGCATTCGGACGTCAGCATCGATTTCGAAGGCCTCAACCTTGGGAACTTGGAGGTTCAGAGAGTTGGCCAGGGCTTCGACGATCTGGATATCTTCCAGGTGGGCGGCATCATATTCTTCTAAGCCGCAAGCCCGACATACAAGAACAGGAAGCCGCCCTTCGGGGCGGCTTCTTTTTTGCCCCGGGTTTCCCGGGTCTCAGTTCTGGGGCACCGCTTGCCGGAATGGCGCCTTCGCCGCGAGGGTTGTGCAAGCCGCTGGGCGGGGTTATCTCAGGACTGGGGAGAGAAACGCCAAGAGAGCGGGCATGCAAAAGGAAACGTCTGGAAACGGCTCACGTCCCGCGCCCGTCCTCACCGTCAAGGACGTGTCCTACTGGTACGGGACCAAGCAAGCCCTCGACGACGTGAGTTTCGAGGTCTATCCCGGCAAGGTCACGGCCCTGCTCGGGCCCAACGGTGCCGGCAAGACCACGCTCTTCTCGCTCATCACCCGGCTGTTCGATGCGCCCGAGGGCCGTATCGAAATCTGCGGCAAGTCGGCATCCGAACGGGGCGCCGGCGCGCTTGGGCCCCTTGGCGTCGTATTCCAGCAGCCGACGCTCGACCTCGATCTTACGGTCAAGCAGAATCTGCGCTATTTCGCCTCGCTCCGGGGCCTGAGCCGGAAGGAAGCGGATGAGCGAATGCTGCGGGCGCTCGAAGCGCTCGATATGCAGGAGCGCATCAACGAGCGCGTGCGGGCCCTCAATGGCGGCCATCGCCGCCGGGTCGAGATCGCGCGCTCGCTGCTGCACAGCCCGAAGCTCCTTCTGCTCGACGAGCCAACGGTCGGTCTCGACGTGCCGACGCGTTCGGCAATCGTCAGCCACGTCCATAATTTGGCGCGGACCGGCGATATCGGCGTGCTGTGGGCCACCCATCTGTTCGACGAGGTTGAGCCTAACGATGACCTGCTCGTGCTCGACCGCGGGCGCATCGTGGCGCGCGGCACCGCCAAGGATGTGGTGGCGGAAACCGGTGCGAAAGATCTTGGCGGCGCGTTCGAACTCCTCATCGGCGGCGAAGCCGAGGAGGACATCGCCGCATGAGCTTCACCCATTACGCGCGGGCCTTTTACGGCATCGTCTGGCGCGAGCTCCTGCGTTTCATGCAGCAGCGCGAGCGGTTTCTCGCCGCCTTGGTTAGGCCGCTGATCTGGCTGATCATCTTCGCCGCAGGTTTCCGCGCGGCGCTCGGCATCTCGATCATCCCGCCGTACCAGACCTATATCACCTACGACGTGTACATCACGCCCGGCCTGCTCGCCATGATCCAGCTGTTTCAAGGCATGCAGAGCTCGTTGTCGATGGTCTACGACCGGGAGATGGGGTCGATGCGCGTGCTGCTCACCACGCCGTTGCCGCGCTGGTTCCTGCTGCTGGCGCGCCTGTTCGCCAGCGTCATCGTCTCGCTGTTCCAGGTCTATGCCTTCTTGATCGTGGCGCAGCTGCTCGGCGTTCAGCTGCCGCCTTGGCATGCCATCTGGACGGTGCCTCTGCCGTTTTGGCCGCACGAATTCGGTCTGGTGATCCCGCCGATCGAGTACCTGTTCGTGCTTCCGGCCCTTATCCTCACCGGCATGATGTTCGGGGCGCTAGGCATGCTGCTGTCATCGACCATCAAGCAGCTCGAGAACTTCGCTGGCATCATGAACTTCGTGATTTTCCCGATGTTCTTCGCCTCCTCGGCGCTCTATCCCTTGTGGAAGATGCGCGAAGGCAGCATCTGGCTCTATTACATCGCTCTCTACAACCCGTTCACCTGGGCGGTGGAGCTCATTCGCTTCGCGCTCTATCGGGAGCTCAACGGGACCGCGCTCGCCGTGGTGGTCGGCTGCCTGGTCGTGTTCCTCGTCCTGTCGGTCTGGGCTTACGACCCCTCGCGTGGCATCCAACAGCGTAAGGTCGCCGCACCCGTCACCGGTTAAGGCTCGCAGCCCAGGTCTTCAGCGGCCGGAGAAATTGGCTGGATAGCGCTCTAACAGATCGACGTGGATGGCCTCGATCGCCTGCGGATCGCGTTCGGCTTGCGGCACGGCGATGGTCTCGACCGTGACCACGTGAGTCGGCCGGGACGCCAAGAGCACCAGCTGGTCGGCAAGCAGGATCGCCTCGCGCGCATTGTGCGTGACCAGGATCGCGGTGGTGGGCCGCGCCGACCAGACCTCGAGCAAAAGCCGCCGGAGCCGGTCGGCGGTCCGCTCGTCGAGCGATACGAAAGGCTCGTCCAGAAGCAGGAGATCGGGCTTGGTGGCGAAGGCGCGTGCCAGCGCGACCCGCCGGGCAAGCCCGAGCGACAATTCCTGCGGATAGCGGGGCAGCATGTCGGCGATGCCCACGGCCTGGGCCAGCCACTCGAGATCTTCCGCCGAGAAGTCGGGCGCGGCGACCAGCTCGATATTCTGCCGCACGGTGCGCCAGGGCAGGAGGCGCGGCTCCTGGAACATGACGCCGATCCTCGCCCCTTCCGGGACGTTGACCTTGCCGACGAAACGGTCGTCAAGGCCCGCGACAATGCGTAATAGCGTGGTCTTGCCGCAACCCGACGGGCCCATCAGCACTGTCATGCTCTCCTGCGCGACATCGAGCACGAAGTCGCGGATCGCCGTCAGCCGCGAGCCGTCGGCTCCGACATAGGTCTTCTCGTCGATGCGGATTTCAAACTGGCTTGTTACGCCAGCGCGTTGCATGTCGTTCAATGGGCTGCACCAATAGATATTCGATTGCCAGCATGACGGCGACGAAAGCAAGCGTGTAACCGAGTATGGCGGTCACGTTGAACAGCTGGAAGTTCAAATGAAGCTCGAAACCGACACCGTTCGGCCGGCCGAGAAGCTCAACCACGAGGACGATCTTCCAGATCAGCGACAAGCCTGAGCGCGACGCGGCGGCGAAATACGGCTGAAGCTGGGGGAGGGTGACATTGCGCAATTTACTCCAGGGGGATAGCCGATAGGCGCGCGCCATCTCGTCGAGCCCCGGATCGAGCGCGCGGGCGCCTTCCCGCAAGGTAACGATGACGTTGGGAATCTTGTTGAGGGCCACCGCGCCGATCGCCGCTGCCTCATTCAGGCCGAACCACACATAAGCGAGAATAATAATGACCAGGGCGGGGAGGTTGAGCAGCACGATAAGCCACGGATCGAGCACGCGATTCAGCGCCGGCGATTGGCCCATGGCGAGCCCCAGCATGCTGCCGATCGCCATGGCCACCACGAACGAGGCGATCACGCGCCACAAGGTTATGCCGAGCTGGGTCACGAGATCGCCATGCACCGACTCCTTATAAATATATTCGATGACCGCCACGGGACCCGGCAGCATCCGGCTCTGCGCGATCTCGGCGGCGATGAACCAGACGAGCAGGAAACCTGCCACCGAAAGAATCGAGATTACAGGACCGCTCAAGATGCGCGTCCCTTGCCCGGCATCGGAGCGGGCGAGGCTTAGGCTCATGGAGCGTCCTCGCGCCAGAAAGTGCCGGGGGCAAGCTCGGTGCCCGGTCCAACCAGCTTCTCGCCGCCAAGCTCGCGCAGGAATTGATAGAGGACCTTGGCGTCGGCCTCGTTCTCGGCCACGGAGCGTTCCGGTATGCCTTCGCGGTAGCGGCGCCGCAGCGCCTCGAAGGTCGCCTCGGTGAAGGTTGGATCGTTCTCGGCCATAAGCGGCTTCAGCCGGTCCCACTCTTCATTGGAGGTGGCGAGCAGGTCGTCGGCCTTCGCCGCGGCACGCAAGAAGCCCTGCACGCCGGCAAGATTCTGCTTGGCCCAGTCTTCGCTGAACACATAGCCGACCATGGAGACCTCGCCCTTGGCGCCAAGCTCGCGCACCACCTCTTCAAGGCCGATCAGCTGCGTGAAGCCTTCCGCCTCGAGCCTTGCGGCATAGGGCCAGAAATTCAGGACGGCATCGATCTGGCCCTGCTTGGCGCGCTCATTCAGGAGCGGGGGCGCGCCGTATTCCTGCCTGGTCTCCGTCCGGAGATCGAGCTTGGCGGTGCGCAACGAGTAAGCCACGATGAGCAGCCAGCTCTTGTCGAGAGGACCGCCGGCCACGCCGAGCTTCTTGCCCTTCAGGTCGGCCAGCGTCTTTATCGGTGAGTTGGGGGGCACCATGATGGAGCCAAGCGCCGTGGTGAACGGCGAGAAGGTGAAGTTCCCGCCGCTGCTCCGCTCGCGTGACACCCACAACCAATCCGTGGCGATGATATCGACCGAGCCTCCGTGCAGGCCCACGGTAGTTGCTTGTGTGCTCGCCAAGGGCACAATGTCCAGCTCGATGCCTTCAGCCTTGTCGAGGCCATTGGCTTGGATGGTGTCGAGCGCCCAGCTGACGGTGCCGAACTTGAGTACGCCGATCTTGACCTTGCTCGGCGTCTCGGCGGCGTGGCCTATGCCGACGCCCGCAATGGCGCAAAGCAAGAAGGCTAACAAACATGACCGCAACGGGCGCTCCTTCACGTTGTTATCGCTCTAATCCAATTGCGTTGGGGCTAGCCAAACCATGCGGCGCACGCAGTACTTCTGCCGCTCGCGCGGCCAACGCGGTCGTGGCCCTCTGGCGAGGCCCGGAAGAGTTATGTGCGTCTTCGGCGAGAGTGGCGGCGCCTACTCTACCCATCCCGGCGTTTATGGCAAGGTTCCATTGCCTTATTGTCAGATTGGGCAAGATCGGCGGCAAAACTGCCCGGCTTTCTGCGACCATCAGCCCGGAGCCTTCAGCCGGTAGCCGTGGCCACGCACGGTGTCAAGCAGGGGCTCGCGCCCGGGCGTATCGATCTTGCGCCTGAGCCGCGCAATGTAGACGTCGACGACGTTGGTGAGCGGATCCTCGCTATAGCCCCAGACCTGATTGAGGATGCGCGTGCGCGAGAACACGCGGCCAGGCGCGCTCATCAACAGCTCGAGGATGGCAAGCTCCTTGGCTGTGAGCTTGATGGTCTCGCCGCCGCGCCGTACCTCAAACAGCTCCCGGTCAAGCGTGAGATCGGCCACCTGCAAGATATTCGACTTCGGGGCGAATTGGTGAGAGCGGCGGACCAGCGCCTCGATGCGGGCGAGCAACTCGTCGAAATCGAACGGCTTGGTCAAATAGTCGTCGGCGCCGACCTTGAGGCCTTTGATCTTGTCCTCGAGCGCGTCCATGGCGGTGAGCATGAGAATGGGCGTGTGGTCGCCCTCCTGGCGCAGCTTTTGGCAGACCTCATAGCCATGCATATCGGGCAACATGAGATCGAGCACGATCACGTCGAACTCGCCGGTCTTGGCGAGATCGACTCCCTCGCTGCCCGAGGAGGCGACGGTAACCCCGTGATTTTCGGCACGGAGTCCGCGGTCGATGAAATCGGCGACGCGCGGTTCGTCTTCCACCAACAGCACGTTCACGCGGCGGTCTCCGCTTCGTCGGCCGGCAAGGCCACCGTCACCGTTGTTCCTTCACCGACCTGGCTGACCATCTCGATCCTTCCCTTATGAGCCTCGACGATAGCCTTGGCGACCGGAAGGCCTAGCCCTAAGCCCTCCTCGTTCATGGAGGCGGCATGTCCGCCGCGCCGGAACCGCTCGAAAATCCCCTCAAGCTCATCCTGTGGAATGCCGATGCCGCGATCCGAAACGCGCACGGTGACCTCGCCGTTGGCGCTGCCGATCTCGACCTTCACCGATCCCTTGGATTTGGAATAGCGCACCGCATTATCAAGAAGCACCAGAAAAAGTTGCCGGAGCCTAGCCGGGTCGCCACACACGATTTCGTGCGCCTCGCCGTTGGCGAAAGCGATATCGACGGCCTTGCCATGGGCGATGACCTTGGCGTCGCCGCAGACTTTCTCCAACAGATCGCCGAGGTCTATCGGCTGCAAATTGAGGCGCGCGGCGCCGGCGCCCTGGCGGGCGATGAACAACAAGTCGTTGACCAGGACCGATAGGTGTTTCGCCTGCTCGACGATGCGATCGATGGACCGCTTATATTCGGCGACCAACTTGTTCTTGCCGCGCAAAGTGATCTCGCCCTCGCCGCGGATGATGGTGAGGGGCGTGCGAAGCTCGTGGCTGATATCGGCGAAGAAGCCGCGCCGCGTATCGTCGATCTTGCGCAAGGATTCGTTCGCCCGGCGGAGTTCCTCGGTTCGCTCCTCCACCAAAGTTTCGAGATTGGCATGCGCATCCTGCAAGGCCTTCTGGTGGGATTGGAGGTCCGTCGCCATGCTGTTGAAGCTGCGGCCAAGATCGGCGAACTCGTCGTGGCCGGAGATGGAAATGCGATGGGATAGGTCTCCTTTAGCAAGCTTTGAAGTCCCGCGCAGAAGCTCGGCCAGGGGGGCGCGCAAGCCGCGCAGCAGCAGGATTGCCAGCGCCAGCGTGGCAAGAATGGCGAGCGCGGCGTGTATCTGGCTGATGCGCTCAAGCCGGTTCAGGAGCTTTGTGGCGTCGGCATCGATTCTCACGACTTCGGCGGTCTCGTCCGCCACGGCGACTTCGATCAACTCGTTAAGCTTCTGATCGATGCCGTTTTTGGTCAGCTCGAGCAAATTTTGCCAGGCGACATCCGGCCGGCCGCGATTACGCAACTGTTCCACCTCGCCGAGCTGATCCAGGGCTTGCTGAAACTCCCGCTTGATCGCGGCAAGCCGCTCAAGCTCGGCGGATTCGCCCTTGTGTTCCTCGGGCCCCACCAGGGCCAGCTCCCGCTCGGTGAGGTCTTGCAGTGCAGCGAGGTCGGACTCGATGACCTTGTTCAGATAGGCGGCGCCCAAAGGCTTGTCGCTCATGCCGGTAAGGAGGGTATCGGTCCACGCCTTGAACAGTTGCTGGCTGTGGCGGGAGAGCTGCAATTGCCGCTCGAGCTGCTCATGGGCGATGCGGGAGCGGCTGAAGAAGGTGTGAGACTGGGTAACGCCCCAATAGGCAAGCGCCGCGGCCGATAGCGACAGGGCCAGAAGCAGTCCCGCGGTGATGAGGAGCTTGGTCTGGTAGCGCATGACCGGCCTCTTCGCCCAAGCCTTAAGGAGATGTCCAGGGGCGTCGGATCAAGCCTATTCCAAGGCACGGCGCCCAACGGTCTGCCGGGCCCGGGGCGGAGCATGGCAGGCCCCTTATATACTGAATTTTTCCCAGTCCCTTGAGCATTGAACCTCCTCCCGGGTCTCGGCTTGGCGGGGGACGTATTGGCAGACTTCCCTGTTTAACTTGCTTACTGTCAGTTGCCTGTCAGGGATAAATTGGTAGGGTCCTTACCAGGATAAAGGCGGGCTAACCGCTGGGATCAAGGCCGGTGGGGGGCGTTTTGCGGCCAGTAGGGAGTAGGGGACATCTCTCGAGGAGCGCGCGGTTGACGGTCGCGTCATTGGCCGGCGCGGCGGCCTTTTGGCTTACTCCATCGCCTCAATCCGCTTTCGCCGAGTTCGAAATCCCGGAAGTGGACGGCGAAAAGGGCAGCATCGAGATGGAATATCGCGGGGCCCAGCATTGGGGCTTCCCGCGCGCCGACGAGGATGGCGAGATCGATGCGCTCCGCCAATCCCACGAAGTCGAGATCCAATATGCCATCACCGATTACTGGATGGTGCGCGTCACGCCGAATTTCGAGCAGCCGGCGGACGATTCGATCGACATCTTCACGGTCGGGATCGAGACCCAGGTGGTTCTCGTGCCGCGCAAGGGAGGCAGTTTCGGCCTCGCCTTCATGGCGGGATATGGCCCGTCGGACTGGTTCGTCGATGCGGAAGAGCCGGACGAGATCGAATTCGGCCCCGTGGCGGAGTTCGCCAACCACAAATGGCTGCTGACGCTTAATCCGCGCCTGGTCGATCAGGACGGCGAGTTCGCCGATCAGGAAGGACTCGGCTTCGAATATGCCGCCCAGATGCAATATCGCTTCGCCGGACATTGGTCCGCCGCGGCCATGGCGTTCGGCGAGATCGAAGACCTCGCCCACTCCGGTCCCTTCAACGTGCAAACGCATGCGCTCGGCCCGAGCCTCTATTGGTTCTCGGATGCCGACGACGAGGTTGGGGAGACAAAAGACGACGTGCGGAAGGCCGAATGGAGCGCGGGCCTCGGCACGCTGTTCGGCCTGACCTCCGAAACGGCCGACGTCACGCTCCGCGCCACGTTGCGGATGGAGTATTAGCATGCCTCCGCAGCGATCAGCTAAGCGGCGTGCATGGGTCTTGCTCTGGGCAGGCGTGGCGGTCTTCGATCTCATTCTCGCCGGCGTGCGGCCGGCGTCGGCCGAGTTCGAGATCCAAGAATCGACCATCGATCCTGGCGAGATCCAGCTGCAATATCGCGGCGCATGGCATTCAGGGCTGCCGACGGGAGAGACCGGCCCCATCCTTCCCGATGACGAGATAGCGCCTCTTCGCCAAAGCCATGAGTTCGAGCTACAGTTTAGTGTCACCAGTCATTGGTTGCTGGCCTTGACGCATGCCTTCGATGAGCCAATCGACGACGATTTCAGTCTGACCGCGATCGAGGCCGAGAGCCAGGTCGAGCTCATCACGCTCGTAGGCAACGGGTTGGGCTTGGCCGTTCAAGGCGGTATCGAGCAGCCACTGCAAAGGGCCCGAGAAGAAGAGCCGTTCAGCTATCATTTCGGGCCGATCGTCGAACTATCCCAGAACAAGTTCCTCCTCACGCTCAATCCCTTGTTCTTCAAGGAGACTGGAGACCTGGCCGAGCAGGAAGGCTTCGGCTTCGAATATGGGTGGCAGGCGAAATACGACGTGACCAAGCGGCTTGCCTTGGCGCTGGAAATGTTCGGCGAGGTCGAAGACATGGCCAATGCCGGCCCCTTCGACGAACAGGAGCACAGCATCGGCCCGGCCTTCTACCTTACCTTCGAGCGGGAATGGGAAGAGGGTGGCAAGGAGAAAAGCCGCGAACTCGTGCTCAGCCTCGGCGCGCAGTTCGGGCTTACCGATCAGACCTCGGACATGGCTCTCAAGGTTTTCATCGGCTACGAATATTACTAGCGCAAAATTCGTCAGCGCACGGTGAACTTGAACGGCACCGAGATCTCGAACTCGTCGCGGTTCAGGGCGGTGGGAATCGGCGGAAAGGGCGCCGATCGTTCGATGGAAGCGAGTGCCGCGTCGTCGAGCACCTTCGAGCCGGAACTTTTTTTGATGCGGCGGGAAGTGATCTCTCCGTCAGCGTTGACCGTGAACTCAACGACCGCCGTGCCGATGAATTGCGTGCGGGGATTGACTTTGTGTTGTTCGAGATGCGTGCGGAGCTTGCCGAGATAGGCGGTGTGCGCCGTGGTGCTGCCGCCTTCCTGCTCTTCGCCAGAGCTCTCGCGCATCGGCACGACGCTCATTTGATCGAGCGCCGCGACTTGCGGCGGTAAAGGCTGCTCGACCACTTCCGGCTCGGGCTCCTCGACGACCTCCTCGACCTCTTCCAGGTCGCGCTCCTCGATCTCCTCGGGCTCCTTGACGTTTACCTGCTCGGGGCCGGCATCGGAGGCGATGACTTGCTGCTCCTCGATGGGTTTGACTTCCTCGGGCTGCTGCTTTTCCTCGATCAGAGGCTGGGCCATCGCCGCTTGCGAGGTGGGAGCGTCGATCGCTTCGACCGTGACGCTATCCTCGCCGAGCTTGGCAAAGCCCTCGAGCACGATGCCCTGCTCGACCACCATGATGTCGTCGCCTGCGCCTTGCTCCAAAGCGGCGCCGCCCGCAGGCAGCAGCATGAAGAGGGCGAAGGCGAGGTGGATGCCGAGAGAAATCAGCCAAGCCAGAACGGTAACGGCCATGGACTTTCGCCTATTGGCTCGAGGCGGGGGCTCCCCCGTTAGATTTTGGCTGCGACAGCAGGGACACCCGCGCGTAGCCGCTCTCTCCCACCCTGCCAAGGATGTCCATCACTTCCCCATAGGAGCTTTTCTTGTCGGCCCGGACATAGACCACGGTATCGCCTTCCGTGGCGCGAAGCGCCTGAAGTTTTTGAATCAAGCCCTCGCGGCTCACCTGCTCCTCGCGGATGAAGAGGGAGCCGTCGGCGGCAAGCGAAACGATTATGGGCTTTTGCGGCTGGCTGATGCGGGCGGCCGAAGTGTTCGGCAGCTCGACCGGCACGCCGGCCACGAGCAGCGGCGCCGTGATCATGAAGATGATGAGGAGCACCAGCATCACGTCGACCATCGGCGTGATGTTGATCTCCGAGATAGGACGATAATCACCCTCCTCGCGGTTTTCGATGCCGTCGCCGACTGACATGCCCATCAGGAGTGCTTTCCTGCGTGAATCCGCTCTACGGTGGCGGAGCGTGGCCGCCTGACTTCGGCGCGGGCGTCGCCAACGGCGAAATCGCGGGCGATATCGATGATGGCGCTATTGCCCTTGGCATAGGCGCGGCCGAGCGCCACGGAGATCATATTGTAAGCCATCACCGCCGGGATGGCCGCGGCGAGACCGAGTGCGGTGGCGATCAAGGCCTCGGCGATGCCAGGCGCGACCACGGCAAGGCTCGTGTCTTTTTGCTGGGCGATGGCAGTAAAGCTGTTGACGATGCCCCATACGGTGCCGAACAGGCCGATGAACGGCGCGGCGGAACCGACCGTGGCGAGGAACGGCAGGCCGACCTCAAGCCGCTGCATTTGCGATTTGAGCTCGTGACGCATGGCCGTCTCGATACGGTGGCGCTTCTCGGTGGGGCTGTCGTCGAGCGGCGCATCCGCCTCATGTTCTCCCGCGAGCATGACGGCGCTGGCCAGCCCGCGTGTGGACTGGCTGTCTCTTGCCGTGCCCAGACGGCGGATTGCGCGATTAAGGATGCCGACGCGGATGATTTTTTCGAAGATGATTGCCCAAGTCGCTACCGACGCGAGCACGAGCAGCAGCATGACGCTCTTGACCACGGGGTCCGCCTGCATGACGAGGCCCCAGACCGAATAGTCTGGGGCGGCGGCGGCAACGGCAATCTCTTGCTCCACGGAGGCGTATCCTTACTTTGTGAGTTGAACGTTGGTCAGCGTGGATAAAGTGAGATCCTTGAGGCAGTCATCGACCGGCCCGGACGCAGCCTTGCATTCCATCGCATCGTTGATCAGAAAGCTGCCGACCTCATCGCAAGCG
>Ga0190265_10000850_pt1 | contig 20285 bp, 21 predicted proteins | sample Popmic124T_FD_133135 | JGI IMG/M metagenome (GOLD analysis project Ga0190265, IMG submission 133135) | Populus adjacent soil microbial communities from riparian zone of Indian Creek, Utah, USA - 124 T | ecosystem: Environmental > Terrestrial > Soil > Riparian zone | place: USA: Utah | collected...
CCACGCTGATCCCGTCGAGCCTCGCCAGCAGCAGCTGCAGGCGCTCGACCGCCAGCGGCTCGTCGTCGACGACCAGCACCCGCAAGGGCGTCTCAGCCATTCCTCACCACCGGCATGTAGAGATGCACCGTATAGCCGCCCTCGGGATCGGCGCCGTGCAGGCAACCGGCGCGCTGGCCGTAGCGCGCATTCAGCCGGTCGCAGACGTTCCTGAGGCCGACGCCGGTGCCGCCGCCCTCGGCGTCGTCGGGCTCGACCTCGCCATCGTCCTTGACCTTGATGTGCAGCCGCCCCGCCTCTTCATGGGCGCTGATCCTCACCGAGACTGCCTTCTTCGACTTGGCGACGCCGTATTTCACCGCATTCTCGACGATCGGCTGCAGGATCAGCACCGGCACCCGCGCGGATTGCAGCGCCTCTGGGACGTCGACCTCGACTGTCAGCCGGTCGGGAAAGCGGATCTGCTCGATATCCAGATAGAGGCGCTGGAGCTTGATCTCCTCTTCCAGCGGGACGTCGGCGGTCGGATCGGCGGACAAAGTCGCGCGGAAGAAGGTCGAGAGGTTCATCAGCATCCGCTCGGCGACGTCGGTGCGCTGCGACAGGATCAGCGAGGAGAGGCTGTTCAGCGTGTTGAACAGGAAGTGCGGATTGATCTGGTAGCGGAGCGCCCGCAGCTGCGCCTCCTGCGCCTCGCGGGAGAGCATCGCGGCGTGGCGATCGGCGACGCGCAGCTGGCGGGCGTAGCTCAAGGCCACGTAGAAACAGGCCCAGGCCGCGAACAGGAAGTACCAGGAGAAGGAGACGTCCAGGATCGAGCGCGCCGCCATTTCAAGCGGGCTCCAGCCCATCGCGTTGCGCTCCTGCTCCATCTTCACCGCGTCGAGCGGCGCGTAGATGTAGAAGACGTAATAATTGACCGAGGAGAAGAGTATCGAGGCCGGCAGGCAGAGAATCGCGGCCAGTCCGGCCTTGGTGCCGAGCCCTTTGCGCGCGACCAGGCGCAGCGCCAGGTAGAGCAGGAAAGCGATGACGATTCCGGCCATCACGACGAAGGAGCGCCGCGCCAGCATCTCCCAGAAATTAGGATATTGAACGACCATCGCGCGGATCGTGATCAGGCCCATGTAGAGCAGCCAGAAACCGACGATCGAGGCCAGCGCCATGCCCAGATCGGGAAGCCGCCTGGTGTCGGCATCGGTGAGGGAACGGTCCATGCCCCCTCCTAAACCCGGCCCGTTCGAAAAGCTTTGCCGCCCCGGGTCGTTCGCAGAAGCGCCCGCCGTGTTGGTCGAAAAGCCGGGCAGCGGACGGCGGTAGCCGAGCGAATCGGCGCCCCCCACCAAGGGGTCGTCGGCCGCCTCCTCGCCGCCTCCATTACCGTATTTTCCGCCCACGCGCGGGGCATAGCATGGCATCCGGCGGTCCGCGAGCGGGTGGCGGGCCCCAAGTTATCCACAGCGGATTCTACCCGTGGGATCGTTTCGACACCGAAAAAAGCCGCCGATTCCCGCCGCTTCGCGAACGGGCCTGTTGCCGATACGCGACAGTGGCGCCTCGTTACGCCCGCGCTTCGTAGTTTTGCGATTGTGCCGGGAATCGAACTCTGATTCTATTTATGAACGGGGAGTGGGGTCTTGGTTAACGGACTGGTAAGCCGTTCCGATGCATGAACCACTCAGGGGCAAAGGAGTGGAGTGGGATCATGAGTACCAGGACTCGGCCCGCGAGCGGGGCGACAAGTCTTGCGGAGATGCGGGAGTTTGCGGGCTTTGGCAAAGGCACGCAGCGCTATATCCGCCGGTCGCTCGACATCGGGCTGGATCGGCGCGACGCCGTCAAGCGCTGGTCGCGCGACCCGGCGGAGGCCGCCGGCATCCGCGCCCAGGAGCGCATCTACCGCCGGCTCGATCACATCCGCTCGTGCATTCCCGACGATAGCGGGCTCGAGGCGATGGAGCCGCTGATGGCGCCGCTCGTCACGATGACCGCGTTCGATCTGGGCCAGGACAGGCTGCCCTGCTTCGCCTCCTACCGTTTCCTTTACGAGCGGCTGATCGGGGCGAGCGTGCGGCCCTGGCTGCCCGGCGCCTTCTGCGCTGCCGCGGCGCTGCCGCATCTGCATCCCGACCGGCGCCGGACCCTGCTCCAGTCGATCAGCGAGGCGGCCGCGACCGCCCCCGGCTGGTCGAACCGCGAGCCGGCTTTCTATCCGGAGTGGGTCGAGAAGGTCGACATGACGGTCACCAGCTAGACGTTTCACGGAAGCCTCAAGAGAAACGGCGGGCCGCGAGGTCCGCCGTTTTCGTTTCAGCCTCGGAGTTTCGCGACCAGCTCTTCCGCGAACTGGGTCAGAGTATCGTCCCGCGCGCCCATCACGACGATGCGGTCGCCGGGCTCGGCCAGCGCAACCAGTCGCTCGGCGCAGCCCACGCGTTCAGCGACATATTCCGCCGTGCGACCGCGCTCGGCGACGCCCGCGACGATCTCGCCGCTGCCGACCGAGCGGTCGGTGGTCCCGCCATAATAGACCGGGTCGGGCATGATCAGCACGTCGCCCGCCGCCATCTCCTGGACGAAGCAGGCGATCAGCTCCTCCTTCATCGTGCGCAGCGGGCCGTAGCCGTGCGGCTGGAAGAAGAGGAGCAGCCTCCCCGGAAAGGCGTGCAGGGTGCGAAGGGTGGCCGCGATCTTGTCCGGATTGTGCGCGAAATCGTCGATCACGGCGACGCCGTTCGCCTCGCCGACCCGTTCGAAGCGGCGGCGCAGGCCGGCGAAACCGGCGAGCGCCGCGGCCCCCTCGGCGAGCGGAACGCCGGCCGCCCGCGCGGCGGCCAGCGCGGCCAGCGCGTTGGCGGCGTTGTGCCGGCCCGGCAGGTGGAGCCGGACGCGGATGCCGGCGACGCTGAACGAGACCGCGTCGGGTTCCTCGAGCAGATCGGCGCCATGAAGGTCGGCGCCCGCGTCGCTCAGCGAATAGGTGACGAGCGTTTCGGCGGGCAGCGCCGCGGCGAGGAAGCGGGTCTCGTCGTCGTCCAGGTTGACGACAATGGCGCCGGCCTTGGCGGCGAAATCGCTGAACAGGTGGCGGAGCTCGTCGAGCGACTTGTGGTCGAGGGTGATGTTGTTCAGCACCGCGACGCGGGGGTGGTAGAGCGCGATCGAGCCGTCGCTTTCGTCCACCTCGCTGACGAAGGCGTCGCCGCGCCCGACCAGGGCGCTGGCGAAGGGCGTGCCGGCGTTGACGAAATTCTTCATCACCGCGCCGTTCATCACCGTCGGATCGCGCCCGGCGGCGTGGAGGATCCATCCGACCATCCCGGTCACGGTCGATTTGCCGCTGGTGCCGCCCACCGCGATGCCGAGCGGCGCGGCGTTGAACAGCTCGGCGAGCAATTCGGGGCGGGTGATCCGCGCCGCGCCCAGCTCGTTGGCCCGCACGACGTCGGGTACGGTGTCCTCGATCGCCGCCGAGGTGACGAGGATCTGGTCCGCCGAGACGATGCCGCTTCCGTCCTGGCTGAAAAGCTCGATCCCCCGATCGCGCAGGAACTGGAACTTGGCCGGCAGCCGATCCTGGTCGAGGGTCCGATCCGAGCCCTTCACTTCGTGGCCGCGTCCCTGGACGATCAGCGCAAGCGGCAGCATCCCGCTGCCGCCGATCCCGCAGAAGAAATAGGATTTTGCCTCGCCCATGCGCCCGCCCTATTGAGGTCGGAAGGAGGGAGCAAGGCATGCGGATTGCGGTGGTGGCGCCGAGCTCCCGGTTCGACGATTGGCGGGATGTCGCGGCGCGCGTGACCGCGATCGCCGCCGCCCGCTTTCCCGGGGTCGAGCTCCATTTCCACCCGCAATGCGGCCTCGTCGACCACCATTTCGCCGGCACCGACGAGGAGCGCGCCGCCGCTTTGATCGAGGTCGCCAACGATCCGTCGGTCGACGCGATCTGGTTCGCGCGCGGCGGTTACGGATCGAACCGGATCGCGGCGCGGGCGATCGCGGCATTCGAGCCGGTCGCGCGCGACAAAGCGTGGCTCGGCTACAGCGATGCCGGCTTCCTGCTCGCCGGGCTCTACCGGGCCGGCTTCGCCGACGTCGCGCACGGCCCGATGCCGCGCGACGTCACCCGCGAGGGCGGCGAAGCGGCGGTGGCCCGGGCGCTCGGATGGCTCGCCGGGCGCTCGGCCGAGACGCTCGAGCCGGGCCTCGAGGCGGGCCGCCGTCACGCCGCGTTCAACCTCACCGTGCTGAACATGCTGCTCGGCACCCCGCTCGAGCCCGATCTCGCCGACCATATCCTGCTGCTCGAGGAGGTTTCCGAATATCTCTATGCGAGCGATCGGGCGCTGTTCCACCTGACCGCGACGCCGTCGATGCGGCGGCTGGCCGGGATCAGGCTCGGCCGGGTGGCCGAGGAGCCCAACGATCCGCCCTTCGGCCACGACGCGGATTCGGTCGCGCGGCAGTGGTGCGAAAGGGCGAATATTCCCTATCTCGGCCGCGCCGACATCGGCCACGACTCGGCCAACAAGGTGGTTCCTTTCGGGCTTCTTTGAGCGTGTTTCCCGCTCTATCCACAGAAAAGGCGCCTTCCGGGGCCGAAAACCGGCCGTTTCGGCGCCTCGGGCGTTGCCAACGGGCTTGAATTGCGCTCTATCGAGGGATCAATTTCACAGGGAGGGAATGATGGCACAACAGAGCGGTTTGCAGCGTCCGGTGAAGCCTTCGGCCGAGCTCGCGGCGATCACGGGCCCGGATCCGTTGCCGCGCAGCCAGGTCGTCAGCAAGGTCTGGGATCATATCCGCAAGAACAATCTCCAGAATCCCGCGAACAAGCGCGAGATCCTGGCCGACGACAAGCTGAAGAAAATCTTCGGCAAGGACAGCTGCTCGATGTTCGAGATGAACAAGCACCTGTCGCGTCATCTCAGCTAGCATCGCCCGGCCCGGCGGACGCCGGGCACCAGGCAAAGAGAGCCGCCCCGGGATGGATTTCCCGCGGGCGGCTTCTTTTTGAGGCCGGCCGGGCGCGGTCGGAGGGAGGCGGCCAATCGCCGGTCCTATTCGCGCCAGCTCAGGCCGAGCCAGAATGTGCGCGGAGTCGCGCGCTCGATCACGCCCGCGCCCGAAATGCCCGCGACGACGCGCGCGCCGGTCAGATTCTCGGCCCGCGCCTCGAGCGCGAGGTGGCGGCCGAGCGGGATCGACGCGGCGGCGTCGAAGGTCAGGGCGCCGGGGATAGGCTGCGCGTTGAGATCGTCCTCGAACTGGCGCGACGTGTAGCGCAGGCCAAGCGCGGCATAGGCCCGGCCCGGGCCGCGCCACGTCAGGCTCGCCGTCAGGCTGTGCCGAGGGGTCTGCGCGGGGCGCAGGCCATCGAGGGGGAAAGCGGCGCCGCTCGCGCTCAGCCGCGCGCTCGCCAGGCTGTAGCCGGCGGCGAGGCTGAAGCGGCCGAGGTCGAGCGCCGCGTCGATCTCGACCCCGCGGCTCACCAGCGCGTCGACATTCTGCCGCATCCGATACTGGCCGCCGATGGCGACGAAGCCGACGCCGGGAAAGACGCCCGGCCCGTGGCCAAGAGTGACGTTGGCGATCGCGTGGGCGAGGCGGCTGGCGAACAGGGTCATCCCGATCCGCAGGCCTGGCGCGGGGCGCAGGTCCAGCCCGACCTCGATACCGCTCAGCCTCTCGGGCGACAAAGCGGCATTGGCGGCGGTGGCGTCCGGGCCGACGCGGAACGGGCGATAAAGCTCGTTCAACGTGGGGAGGCGCCAGCCGAGATAGGCCGCCGCCCGGAAGGTCACCGCAGGCGCCGCGCGCCAGGCGATGCCGATGCGGCCGGTCGGCTCCCAGCCGCTGCGGTCCGGAAAATCGATGGCGGTGAGCGGCGCCTGGGTCGCGAGCAGGCGCTCGTCGAGGCGCCCGTCCGCAATGCGCCAATGGTCGAGCCGCGCGCCGCCAGTGAGGATCACCGGCCCGAGCGCGATGCTGGCATCGGCGAAGGCGCCGAGGGTGCGAGTCGAACCGCCCGCGATGCGACCTCGGGTCGGCGCGCCGGCCACGAACTGGAACAGTTCCTGGGTCCTCCCCCGCGTACCGCGCCAATCTGCGCCAAGCCGGAGTTCGACCGGGCCCGCCGGCGGGCGGACCTCGAACCGCGCGCCGAGGCCCGTCGCGGGTACCGAATATTGGTCGAGCGTCTGGGTCACCGTGTCGCGCGCGCCATTGACCGCCGCGAACAGGTTCGAGAAATCGCGGACCTGAACATAGATCAGCGCCGAGAAGGGGAGGCCGCCGCGGCCGACCAGGCGCAGCGAAGCGTCCGCGCCGCGCGTCTCGATCCCGCTCAGCGCGGTGCCGCGCTCGCGGGCGTCGGTGAAGGCCGAAACATTGGCCTGCAGCTCGATCGCCGGGGCGAGCGGCACCGCGGCGCGGATCGCGACGCTGGCCTGGTCGTAAGGCGAGGGCCGGTCGACCGCGCCGCGCTGCGCCTCGACCACGGGGATGAAGCCGTCGCCGCGCGCATAGGCGCCGGAAACGGTGACGAAGCCGGCGCCCAGCCGCGCGCCCAGCGAAGCGAAAGCGTCGAGTCCGTCGCGGCTGCCGTAGGAGAGAGCAGCGGAAAGGCGGCCGGTTTCGCCGGGCGACGCGCTTTCAAGCGCGATCGTTCCGGCCAGCGCGCCCGGCCCCGAGGCGCCGCTGCCGCCGCCGCGCACGACGCGGATCCGGCCGAGCCGGCGCGGGTCCAGCGCCGGCCAGGAAATCCAGCCGCCGAACGGATCGCCCTGCGGCACGCCGTCGAGCAGGACCAGCGCCCGGCTCGACGCGTTGCCGCCGAGCGCGCGCAGGCTGGCGCCCTGGCTTGTCGGATTGGCCGAGCGCGCGTCGGAGCGGCGGAACTGCTGGAAGCCCGGAACGTCGCGCAGCACGTCCTCGAGCCGGTTGGAGGGCGAATGGACGAGCCGCTCCCGCTCGATGGTCAAGATGTCGTAGGCGCCATCGCCCCGCGCTTCGGCGAGGCCGCGTCCGGTGACGACGATCTCGCCGTCCTGCGCGGCGGCGAGCAAGAGCGCTAGACCGATCACGCCTCCCGCTTACAGCAAAAAGCCGCGCCGGTGGGCACCGGCGCGGCCTTGGGGTCGATCGCGGGGGAGGACGATCAACCGCCGGGGGTCGGACTCGGCGGGCTCGCGGCCGCCGCTGCCGCCGCTTCGAGCTGGGCCTTCGTCATCGCGATGACGAGACCCGAGCTGTTGCGGCCGAAGCTGGCCAGCGGCAGCTTGGCGCGGACCGTGCCGGTCGAAATCACGGCGCCGGTCGCGTCGGCCGATTCGATCGTGCCGACCATCCCGCCCAGCTGGTCATGGACCATCGCCCCGGCGGTGAAATCTGCCTGGGTGGCGGCGGTCACCGGGCCCGCAGCCGGGGCGGGCGTCGGAGCCGGCGCGGTGCTGGGGCTCGGGGCTGGCGGCGTTTGCGCCTGTTCGGTGGGCTGCGCCTGAGTCTGGGATTGCGCCTGGGCGTCCGCCTCGACCGCGTCGGCCTGGCCCTCGACAGGATCCGCCGCCGGAGTCGGCGATTCCGCCCTCATTGCCTCGTCCTCGGTCACCGGAGGCGTTGGGGTCTCCGGCGCGGGATTAGTCTGCGGCGCCGGCGGCGTGGCGGGCGGCGGGGTTTGGGCGCCGGCGGCTACCGGGAGGGCGAGCGCAGCGGCGGCGGCGAGCAACGTGATCCTGACCTTCATTTGTTGTTCCTCCATAACGGGTTTGGAAGATCAACAGGCGCGCGCGCTATTGGGTCCGCCCGACCACGGTAGTCCGTTCGGACTCAGGGATGAAATGCGGCGCCTCGCGGAGCGCTTTCGACTCAAGGTCCGGGAAAGCGCTCAAACTGAGGCAGGGAATCGATGTCTTTCATCCAGGCGATGCGCTCGGCGGTCTGGACATGGATCTGGATCGGCAGCGAGTCCGGATCGTCGAGCGTGCCCGACTGGATATCGGTCTTGCCCGGGAAGACGGTCTCGTTGGTGTAGAAGAGGCTGGAGCCGCAATCGCCGCAGAAATGGCGCTGCGCATTTTCGGAGGAGGCGTAGGACTTCGCTTCGCCCTGGAGGATCCGGAAATTGTCGTTGGAGAAGAGCGCCCAGCTCACCACCGGCGCCCCGGTCGCCCGGCGGCAATCGCCGCAATGGCAGAAGGCGTGATAGACCGGCTCGCCCTCAACCCGGTAGCGGACCGCTCCGCAATGGCACCCACCCTCGGACATCAGCCTCTCCTTCGTTCGAGTCGCGAAACGCTAGCGCCTCGGCCCGAACATAGCAAGAACGCGGTCAGAGGACGTATTTGCTGAGATCGGTGTTGCGCGCGATCTCGGCCAGCTGGCGGTCCACATAAGCGGCGTCGACGGTCACCGTCTCGCCCTTGCGCTCCTCCGCCTCGAAGCTGACGTCCTCGAGCAATTTCTCGAGCACGGTCTGCAGGCGGCGGGCGCCGATATTCTCGACCTGGGCGTTCACTTCCGCGGCGATGCGGGCGAGGGCGCGGATGCCGTCCTCCTGGAAGACGATATTCACGCCTTCGGTGGCGAGCAGGGCGCGATATTGCTCGGTGAGGCTCGCCTTGGTGTCGGAGAGGATGCGGACGAAATCCTCCTCGGTCAGCGCCTTCAGCTCGACGCGGATCGGCAGGCGCCCCTGGAGCTCGGGGAGGAGATCCGAGGGCTTCGCGACGTGGAAGGCGCCGGACGCGATGAAAAGGATATGGTCGGTCTTCATCGGTCCGTATTTGGTGGCGACCGTGGTGCCCTCGATCAGCGGCAGCAGGTCGCGCTGGACGCCCTCCCTCGAGACCGAGCCGCCGCGCACGTCGGATACCGCGATCTTGTCGATCTCGTCGAGGAAGACGATGCCGTTCGCCTCGGCGTCCTTGAGCGCGGTGCGGTTGACGTCGTCCGGGTCGAGACGCTTGTCCGATTCCTCCTCGATCAATTTGTCCCACGCTTCGGCGACGCGCATCTTGCGCTTCTTGCGCGGCTGCTGGCCCATCGCCTTGCCCATCAGGTCGGAGAGGTTGATCATGCCGACCTGGCCGCCCATGCCCGGAATCTCGAACGGCGTGGAGGGCTGGTCGACGACGTCGATCTCCACCTCATTGTCGTTCAGATGATCCTCGACGATGCGCAGGCGAAAGCTCTCGCGTGTCGCCTGGCTCGCATCCTTGCCGACCAGGGCGTCGAGGAGACGCTCCATCGCCGCGTCGCTGGCCGCCTCGCGCACCGCCTCGCGCCGCCGCTCGCGCTCCAGCCGCACCGCCTCCTCGACGAGGTCGCGGGCGATCTGCTCGACATCGCGGCCGACATAGCCGACCTCGGTGAACTTGGTCGCCTCGACCTTGACGAAAGGCGCGTCGGCGAGCTTGGCGAGGCGCCGGCTGATCTCGGTCTTGCCGCAGCCCGTGGGGCCGATCATCAGGATGTTCTTCGGCGTCACTTCCTCGCGCAGCCCCTCGTCGAGCTGCTGGCGGCGCCAGCGGTTTCGCAGGGCCACGGCGACGGCGCGCTTGGCGTCGTCCTGCCCGATGATGTGGGCGTCCAGCGCGGCGACCACCGCCTTGGGGGTGAGATAGTCTTTCATGCTGCTTTGTATTCCGGCGGAGGCCGGAATCCAGTCCGGCTGCTGCTCTGGGCCCCGGCTTTCGCCGGGGAACGGGGCTTGATAGGTCATCACGCGCTAGATTGGAGCCGAAACGGAGGAGTTCAAGCGGTGCAGCGGAACTGGCCGAACAGGCGCCGGTGACGCTCAAGGATGCGGGCGATGGCCTCGGGCTCGGTATTCGTCTCCCACACGCCGCGCTCGAACGTGCCGCCGAGCACGATGCCGTCGGCGCGCGGGAACATGTAGCCGGCATCGCCGGTGAAGGCGTAGCGGACCTCCGGCTGGGGCAGCAGGACGGCGAGCTGGCCGCGCACCGGCTGGATGCCGGTGTCGCCGAACAGGGCGCCGGCACCGAGGCCGGTGCAGTTGAAGACGAGCCTTTCGGGCAGCGTAGCGATGTCGGCGGGCGTGGCGAATTCGCGGACGCGGATCGTGCCGCCCGCCGTCTGCACGTCGCGGGTGAGCTGGCGCAGGAAGCGGCCGGTCTCGACATACATGGTCTCGAAGCGGACGACGCGGTCGAGCGCGAAGGGATGCTCGTTCGCGGCGAGCACGCGGCGGCCGGGATGATAGGCGTCGAGCGGCGAGGGGCTGTCGTCATCGCCGCCCGCCGCGTCGACATAGGTGGGCAGCCAGCGAATGCCGTAATCGTCGCCGACCATGATCTGGAATCGGCGCCAGCTGTAATCGAGCGCGGCGGCGAACTGGGCGCGCCATTCGGGGGTCACCGCGCTGTCGCGATAATGGCCGAACGGGCTCCACTGGCCGCCGGCGATGTTGGAGGTGGTGTCGGGAGTCAGCGCCTTGGCGTAAAGGGTGACGGGGAAGCCCGCCTCCTGCGCGAGCCGCGCGGTGGTCAGCCCCATCACGCCGGCGCCGAGCACCGCGACCGGCCCCTGATGCCCCTGCAGGCCGAGCAAGGTGGCGAGCCGTGACGTGCCCCAGGACAAGGTGATGCCGGCGCCGCCATGGCCGTAATTGTGGACGAGGCGCTTGTCTCCCAGCGGCTCGGCGCGGACGACGAAGCCCGCCGCGCGATAGGGCCTCAGGCCGGCGACGGTGCGGATCACCCGCTCGGGCGAGACCAGGACGGGGGGCAGGCAGCCGGTGCGCGCGGCGGTCCGCGCCGACATGGTCGCGCAGCCGGGAAGAGCGAGCGTGGCTGCGGCGGAGCCGATAAAGGCGCGGCGGTCCATCAGCCGAGCCTAGTCCTTTTCGTCATTCCCGCGAAAGCGGGAATCCAGGCTCTTCTTCTCTGCGATCTCTGCGCCTCTGCGCGCAAAAAAGGTGGTTTGCGCAGAGACGCAGAGATCGCGGAGAAGGAAAAATGAACGTCCGGCTTTCGCCGAACGAGGGGTTCCTAGGCCGCAGCGCCCTCGATCGTCTCCACGGTCAGCTGGTCGTTGGTGTAGACGCAGATGTCGGCGGCGATCTTCATCGCCTTGCGGGCGATCGTCTCCGCGTCTTCCTCATAATCGTAAAGCGCCGAGGCGGCGGCGAGGGCGAAATTGCCGCCGGAGCCGATCGCCGCGACGCCGGATGCCGGCTCCAGCACGTCGCCATTGCCGGTGAGGATCAGGGTGATGTCCTTGTCGGCGACGATCATCATCGCCTCGAGGTTGCGCAGATATTTGTCGGTCCGCCAGTCCTTGGCGAGCTCGACCGCGGCGCGCATCAGCTGGCCGTTATGCTGTTCGAGCTTGCGCTCCAGCCGCTCGAACAAGGTGAAGGCGTCGGCGGTCGCGCCGGCGAAACCGCCGACCACCGAGCCGTCGCCGAGCCTGCGCACCTTCTTCGCATTGGGCTTGATCACCGTCGATTGCAGCGACACCTGGCCGTCGCCGGCCACCACCGCCTTGCCGTTCTTGCGCACGCCGATGATCGTCGTGCCGTGCCACGCTTCCATGGAATAGCTCCCGCTCGTTTCGAGCTCTATCTGGGGGCGTCCTCACCGCCCTGCAATGGCGCGCGGATTCCGGCCTCGGCGGCGCGGCGGCCGGTCGGGGACGAGCCGAACTCATAGCCTATCACGGTGCTGCCCCAGCCGAGCACCAGGCCGAGGGCGAGCAGCAGCGGCTCGCGATTGCCTTCGGGAATCGGTACGAAATAGAGGCCGGCGAGGCCCATCAGGCCGCCGGCCAAGGCGAGCAGGCCGAAGGCCGCGCGCATCAGCACCCGCTCATTTCGGTGGTTTTCCATGGCCTAAGGTAACCTATTTGGCACAATGTAGGAAAGCTGTTTTTCGCCCGCGAGACCCGCTAGGCTGGACGGGATTTCGGGAGTGCGGGGATGCGCGGGATTTTGAACCGGAGGATCCTTTTGGGAGCGATGGCGCTCGGCGTCGCGGCGCTTCCCGCCGAGGCCAGCCGCAACGCGACCTTCCGCCCGGTGCTTCTTCCCGACGAATCCTGCCTCGTCCTCCAGCCCGGGGAAACGCCGCCGGACGCCGCGCGCCAGGCCGGTCCGGTGCTCGTCGACGGGCTGGGCTATGCCGGGCTCGAGCCCGACAGCGACATCGAGCAGGCGCGCATCTGGTTCGCGCAAGGCGTCCGCCTGGTCTGGGCGTTCGACGAAGCCGAGGCGGTCCGCGCCTTCCAGGAGGCGCAGCGGCTGGATCCGGCCTGCGCGCTCTGCATTTTCGGCGAGGCCTGGGCCCGCGGCCCGACGATCAACCTGCAGCCGCGCACGCAGGAACTCGCCGCCGCACGAACCGCCGCCCGCCGCGCCGCCGCGCTCGCCCGCGAGAAGGCGACAAGCCCGCGCGACCGGGCGCTCCTCGACGGCATGCTGATCCGCACCCGGGAGGGCGACGCCTTCGCCAATGCCGCTTATGCCGATCATATGGAGGCGGCCGCCCAGCGCCTGCCGGACGACGACACGCTGGCGATCATGGCGGCCGACGCTCGGATGGTCGCCTCGCGGAGCATGCGGCCGGGCTCGCTCAGCCAGCGGCTGCTCGAGCGGGTGCTGGCGCGCAACCCCGATCATGGCGGCGCGATCCATTTCTACATCCACCTCACCGACTGGATCGACCGCCAGGCGCTGGCCGAGCCTCATGCCGACCGGCTGGCGCGGATCGCACCGGCGGCGAGCCACCTCGTCCATATGCCGTCGCACACCTTCTACGGGGTCGGGCGCTATGGCGACGCCACCGCGGTCAACGTCGCCGCGGTCGCCGCCGACCGCGCCTTCATCCGCCGGGTGAATCCGCCGCCGACCGACTATCGGCGCGGGCTCAACACCCACAATATGCACTTCGCGATCGAAAGCGCGCTGGCGCGCGGCGACGGCGTCACCGCGCTCGCCATGTCGCGCGAATATCGCACCGATTATCTGACCGAGACTGCGTCGTCGACGGTTCGGCTGCTCGGCTCGGCGACCTGGTACAGCCAGGGGCTGCACGCGCCGATCGACGAGGTGCTCGCCATCGCCGAGCCGGAGCGGCCGTTCGAGAAGGCGATGCGCCATTATGCCCGCGGCGAGGCCCTGGCACGGCGCGGCGACGCGGCCGCGATCCGGGCCGAGGCGGCGGCGATCGCCGCGATCCGCGGCGGCAGCGACGCGCCGGCGCTCGGCCGCGGCGGGGCGGTGCTGGCCGAGGTCCTGCAGAACGTGCTGGAGGGCCGCGCGGCGATGCTGGCCGGCAATCCGGCCGCCGCCGAAGCCGCCTATCGCCGGGCGATGGGGGCGCAGCTCGGCGCGCGCTTCGGCAACGATCCGCCGCTCTACTGGTATTCGGTCAGGCGCAGCGTCGGCGCCGCTCTGCTCGCGGCGGGAGATCACCGCCGCGCCAAGGCCCAGCTCGAAACCTCCCTGGAGCGCTGGCCCAACGACCCGCTCGCGCTCTACGCGCTGTCGCAGGCCGAACGGGCGATGGGCAATGGGGAGGCGGCGGACCGGCTGCTCGCGCGGGCGCGCTCGATCTGGGCCGGCGACCTTGCCGCCATCCCCCTGGCCCTGATCTGATCTCCGGCGATGGAGATCCTCTTCGTCATCCTGCTGATCGGCATGCTCGGCCTCTATATGTCGAACAGCACCCTCAAGACGCGGATGGATCGGCTCGAGGCCATGCTCGATGAGCATCGCGGCGGCCGGGCGGCAGTGGAGCCCGCCGCCGGGGCACCGCCCGTCGCCGCGGCCGAGCCGCGCGCTTTCGAGATGGAGCCGGAGCCGGCCCTGGCGCCGGTGCCCGAACCGGAGCCGGCCACGGCGGCCTTCGACTGGCAGCCCGACGGCGTGCTCGAGCAGGAGGCGGCGCAGTCGGAGACGCTCGGCGGCCTGTTCGAGCGGCTGGTCGCCGGACGGCTGCTGATCTGGCTCGGCGGCGTCGCCCTGGTGCTCGCGGCGGTGTTCCTGATCCGCTATTCGATCGAGGTCGGGCTGCTGACGCCGCTCCACCGGATGATCGCCGCGGCGATCTTCGGGATCGCCTTGATCGGCGCCGGCGAATATGCCCGCGCCGGGCGGTTCGCCGACGATCCGCGCATCGCCCAGGCCCTGGTCGGGGCCGGCATCGCGGTGCTCTACGCCACCACTTACGGCAGCCACGCGCTTTACGGCCTGCTCGATACGAAGATGACCTCGGGCGCGATGGTCACGGTGACCGCGCTCGCGCTCCTGCTGTCGCTTCGACACGGCGCGCCGACCGCGGTGATGGGGCTGGTCGGCGGCTTCCTGACGCCGCTCCTGGTCGGCGATGCGAATTCGGGGGCGGTGCCGCTGCTCGCCTATCTGATGGTGCTCGATCTTGCCTTGTTCGCGCTCGCCTGGCGGCGGGGCTGGACCTGGCTCGCGGCCGCGGCGACCGTCCTGAGCTTCGTCTGGACCGGCTGGCTGCTCGGCCGGCCGCCCGACGACGCGCTCGCCGCCGGCGTGTTCGTGATCCTGCTTTCGCTCGCCGCCTCGCTGGTCCGGGTGGGGCAGAGCGGGATGCTCAGCAAGCTGCAGCCCATCACGATCGGCCTCGTGCAGGTCTTCGTGCTGGTGGCGCGGACCGATATCGGCCTGCAGGCCTGGATTTTGTTCGCCGTGCTGGCCGCAGCGGCGATGGCGCTGGCCGCGCTGCGCCCGGTCTTCCGATTCGCTCCGCCTCTGGCGCTGGGGCTCGCTTTGGTCCTGCTCGCGTCCAAGGCGATGAACGGCCAGGATGTGCTGGTGCCCTGGGCGGCGGAAGGGATCACCTTCCTGTTCGCCGGCGGCGGCCTCGGCCTCGCTTTGTGGCGGCGTGGCCTGATCTGGACCGCGATCGCCTGCGTCGGCGCGGCGGGCCCGCTGCTGATCGTGCGCCTCTTCCGGCCCGAGCTGCTGGTGCGGCCCGGCTGGGGCGTGCTGGCGCTCGCGCTCGCCATGGTCCCGGCCTTGCTCGTCTGGGCGCGGCGCGACCGGGCCGGCGACGAGACGCCGCCGGACGGTGGGCTGCTGATCGCCGGTGGAGCGGCGGCCGTGCTGCTCGGCGCGGCGGTCTGGGACCTGATCCCGCCGAACTGGGTCGCGGCGGGGTGGCTGGTCGTCGCGCTCGGCGCGGCGCTGGCGGCGCGAAAGCTGCGCGATCTCGCTCTGTCGATGGTCGCCGCGGTCGCGATCGCGGCCGGGCTGCTGCGCTGCCTCTACATGCTGCCGGATCCGACCGACGCGATTGTCGGCGGCGTGATCGGCCAGCCTGTGCTCGCCTGGAGCCTGCCGGGCGCGATGAACGCGCTGACCGCTCTCGCGGTGCCTGCGATTTTGCTCATGGTGATCCATTTCGCGCTGCCGCCGGTGCGGGCGCGACGCTTCCTGCTCTCGCTCGCGAGCGCGCTGGCGCTGTTCGCCTTGTACAGCTGGTACAAGCAGGCCTGGGGGCTGGAGGGCGGCGAGGAGTGGGCCCGCTACGGCCTGCTGGAGCGGACGTTGCTGACTCAGGCGCTGTTCCTCGGCGGTTGGCTGCTCGGCGCCGGGATCGTGCGGCTCCCCCGGATCGACGCCCAGGCCGCGCGCCGCGCCGGCGTCGTCCTGACCGCGGTCGCGGCGGCACGGCTGGTCTGGTTCGACATCGTCACGCTCAATCCGGCTTTCACGGGGCAATGGGTGGGGGAGATTCCGGTCTTCAACCTGCTTCTCCCGGCCTTCCTGCCGAGCGCGGTCTGGCTCTATGCGGCGCGGCGGCGGGCGGAGGCGGCGACCCGCTCGGGCCTCTGGCTCGCCGGCTTCCTTGCCGCCTTGGTCGCCGGGGTGGCGCTGCTCGTCCGCCAAGGGTTTCAGGGCGCCTATCTCGACGGATACGACCTGCCGATCGCCGAATTCTACGGCTATTCGCTGGCCGGCCTCATCGTCGCGATCGGGCTGATCGTCGCCGGCGTCCGGCTCAAGGACAAGGCGCTGCGGCTCGCCGGCCTGCTGCTGCTGACCGCGACCATATCCAAGGTGTTTCTGGTCGACGCCTCCGAACTTGAGGGGATATTGAGGATCCTCTCCTTCCTCGGGCTCGGCGTCGCCCTGATCGGGATCGGCCGGCTCTACGGGCCGGTGCTGCGGGCGGAGGCGGGCGGGACATGATCGCGGCCCTCCTCGCGCTGGCACTGCAAACCGCGCCAGCGGCGGCCGCACCGGACCCGTGCCCCGTCGATACGAGGGCGATGCTCGACCTGGGGCTCAACGCCTTCGATCAGGACATGAACGGCGGCTGGCGCGCGCTGGCGCAGCGGCCGGCGTGCGAGGCGCGCGCCGCCGATCTGATCCGCGACTATCGCGATTTCGCCCGCCAGCGGATGGGGCTCCTGGCCTGGCACGAAGGGCAGCTGCGCGCCAATCTCGGGCAGAACGAGGCGGCGATCGCCTTGATGGGGCAGTCGCGGCATCCCGACGACGGCGACGGCTGGAACTTCTATGCCGACGCCACGGTCGCTTTCCTGCGCGGCGACCGGTCGGCGCTCGTCGCCGCGCGCGAGCGCCTCGCCGCCTTGCCCCGGCCGGAGGGATTTCGAGACCAGGAGCTGCCGGGCGGCTATCGGGTGCGCTGGCCGATGAACCTCGACGTGGTGGACGCCCTCGTCCGCTGCTTCGGCCGGCCCTATCGGGAGGCCTATGGCGCCCCCGAATGCCGCCGGCCGCCGGCGCAATGAGGCGCTCGAATGACGCATGATTTGCCGCTCGACGAGGTTCCCGCGGAAGAGGATTTCGGTCCGGGCCGTTCGCTGACCGCGCCGCCCCGCCCGATGCCGTCGCGGCCGTCGTCGCGGGGCTGGTTGCCGATCGTTCTCGCCGCCGTCGTCGGCCTCGCCGCGATCGCCGCGGCCGCGAAATGGGGGACAGGATGACCGGAGAAGCGCAGGACCGGGCCGAAATCGGCGCCGCGGTCGAGGAGATGTACGCGATGATCTCCGGGCCGAAGGGACCGCGCGACTGGTCCCGCCAGGCGAATTGCTTCCACCCCGAGGCGCGCCAGATCCGCACCTCCATCGACGCGGAAGGGCGGCCACAATCCCGGATCATGGGCCTCGACGATTATGCTCGCGACACCACGCCCTTCTTTGCCGAAAACGACTTTTACGAAATCGAGATCGGTCGGCGGATCGACCTCTTCGGCAATATCGCCCATGTCTGGAGCGCCTATGAGGCGCGCAGCGCGCTCGGCGATGCCGAGCCCGAGCGGCGCGGGATCAACTCGATCCAGCTGTTCAGGGATCCGGAGCTTGGCTGGCGGATCATGGCGATGATCTGGGACAATGAGCGGGACGGCGTGACCCTGCCCGACGCCTGAGCTATGAGCGTCCCCAGGTCGTCGGGGGGACGCCATGGGCCACGATGTCTTCATCAGCTATTCGCATCGCGACCAGAAGGTGGCGGACGCGGCCTGCGCGCGGCTGGAGCAGGCCGGCCATCGCTGCTGGATCGCGCCCCGCGACGTCGGCGCCGGCGAGTGGGGAAAGGCGATCGTCGACGGGATTCGCGGCGCGCGGGTCTTCGTCCTGATCTTCTCGCTCCATGCCAATCGCTCGCCGCAGGTCAACCGCGAGGTCGAACGGGCGGTCAGCAAGGGAATACCGATCATTCCCTTCCGGATCGAGAATATCGATCCCTCGGACGCGCTCGAATATTTCATCAGCAATCAGCACTGGCTCGACGCGCTGACGCCGCCGCTGGAAAGCCATCTCGATCATTTGACGGAGGTCGTGGGAAGCCTACTTGGCGGCTCCTCGCCGCCTTCCAGAGCCAGCCCCCAGGCGACGGCGCGACCGAGGACCAAAGCCTGGCTGGCCGGCGCCGGCGTGGCTGCCCTGGCAGTCGCCGCAGTCGGGGCCTGGGCCTTTCGGGGGTCGATATGGGCGCCCGACGTTCCCAGCGCGGTTGCGGCGCCGGCAACGGCGCCGGGACCCGAAATCGCCGCCGCGCCTCAGCCGGCTCCCGCGCCACCCATGCCGACGGCGGCAGCGCCTGCGGCGGGCCCGGCCCATCTCCTGGATTTCTCCGGCATACGAACCGATCGCGCGCCCGGGCACAGGGTGGCCGCTCCCCCCTTCCTGCACGAGGCGGCCGTGCCGGTTCGGGTCACCGAAGTCCTTCCGGCGGGATCCAGGCTGGTCTTCGTGAGCAACAGCGAATTCTACGGCGGAAATGCGGCACGGCCGTCGACCAGCGAGAACTTCCTCACCCTCGATGTGCCCGGGGTGGAGTATTCGTCATTCACGCTGGAATTCGACGTCCCGCTCGCGGAACTCAGCTTCACCGTTCCCGCGCTCTTTCCCGCGAGCGCGTCGGGCATCATCTTTCCGGCCTTCGGCGCGATCGCCTTCAGCGCATCCGGGCAGGGGGTCGATCGGGCCCGACGCGATCTCCTAAGGAGCTATGTCGACGTGCCCGCGCAGACCTTCACATTGCGCGCGAACGGGAGCGCGGGCATCGTGCGCGTCATATTCAGCTCCGACCCGCAAGGGGTGGCGGCGTTCCGCGCCCTTCTGATCGAACAAGTGACGTTCGTGAGGATGGCCGAATAGGATTCGGCATTTCGTGGTCGGGGCGACTGGATTCGAACCAGCGACCCCCACACCCCCAGTGTGATGCGCTACCAGGCTGCGCTACGCCCCGACCAAGGCGCGGCATTTAGGCGGCGGTCCGCTGGAAGGCAAGCCGCGGTTGACTTGCCCTTGCCGCCTCACGAAACACCGATTGCGATGCGACACGGCGTGAGCAGCTACGACGACATCAAGGACCTCTCGGGCCTCGAGATGCTCCGCGCGATGATCGCGGGCGCGCTTCCCGCCGCGCCGATCGCCGAGCCGATGGGCTTTCGCCTGGCCGAGGTCGAGAAGGGGCGGGCGGTGTTCGAGGGCGAGCCGGGGCCGCACTTGCTCAATCCGCTCGGCGCGATCCATGGCGGCTGGGCGCTGACTCTGATCGACAGCGCCTGCGGCTGCGCGGTGCATAGCGAGCTGGATGCGGGCGTCGGCTATACGACGATCGAGACCAAGGTGAACTTCACCCGGCCGATCGCGCCCGACGGCGGGGCGGTGCGCTGCGAGGGCCGGGTGCTGAGCCGCGGCCGCCAGATCGCCACCGCCGAAGCGTCCCTGAGGTCCGCGGACGGCAGGTTGCTCGCCCACGGCACCTCGACGCTGATCATCCTCTCCCCGCGCTAAATGGGGACAGTTACTTTTTCGGCGAAAAAGTAACTGTCCCTCTTAGCCCGCGCCGCCGCCCAGCAGCGGCTTCAGGAAATGCGCTTCATAGGCGTTGACGCTGATCGCCTCGAGCTTCGCGGCCCCGAGCGCGCCCATCAGCTCGGCCATGTGCGGCGCCGCCATGTGCCCGGCGATCGCCTCCTCGTCGCTCCATTCCTCGGCGATGTGGAGCAAATTGGGATCCGAAAGATCGACAGAATAGGAATAGCGCGCGCAGCCGGCCTCGGCCCGAGTCGCCTTGACGTTCTTCTCCAGCGCGTCCTTGAGTCGCGCGATTTCCCCGTCGGCGAACCGCGCCTGCCCGGTGACGATGATCATTGCCCGCTCCTCTTTCTGCGGCCGTCCGCCTTGCCTTGGCAACGGTCCATCCCCATGATAGTCGCCTCGCGCTTTTCAGGCGAGCGCTTCTCCGGCGCTCGCCATTCCCAGGTAGGACAAGATGTTCGCAAGCCCAGCCTATGCCGCGACCAGCGCGGGAGCCGCAGCCGAGGGGGGCGCGCCCGCGTGGATCGCATTCCTTCCCTGGCTCTTCGTCCTGGTCATTTTCTATTTCCTGGTGCTCCGCCCGCCCCAGCAGCGGATGAAGGCGCACCAGGCGATGGTCGCCGCGGTCAAGCCGCGCGACATCGCGGTCACCAATGGCGGCCTGATCGGCAAGGTCACCAAGGTCGACGACAATGAGGTCGAGCTCGAAATCGCGCAGGGCGTGCGCGTCCGAGTCGTCAAGTCGATGCTGAGCGATATCCGTCCCCACGGCACCAAGGCGGCAAACGACTGATGCTGAATTTCCCGCGATGGAAAGTCTGGGGCATCGTCCTTTTGTGCGCGATCGGCGTGCTGATGGCGGTGCCGAGCCTGCTCCCACCCGCCGTCTACGCGGCGATGCCGGGCTGGGTGCAGTCGCAGCGCATCAATCTCGGCCTCGATCTGGCCGGCGGCAGCCAGTTGCTGCTGGAGGGCCAGACGGGAGACGTCGC
>Ga0190265_10000851_pt1 | contig 20211 bp, 18 predicted proteins | sample Popmic124T_FD_133135 | JGI IMG/M metagenome (GOLD analysis project Ga0190265, IMG submission 133135) | Populus adjacent soil microbial communities from riparian zone of Indian Creek, Utah, USA - 124 T | ecosystem: Environmental > Terrestrial > Soil > Riparian zone | place: USA: Utah | collected...
GCCGGTGCCGCGGGTGTCGGAGAGGAACTCGCCATGATAGCCGATCAGGCCGCGCGAGGGGGCGGAGAAGGTCAGCCGGGTCTTGCCGCCGCCCGAGGGGCGCATGTCGGTGAGCTCGCCTTTGCGCTGGGCCATCTTCTCGACGACCGTGCCCGAATGCTCGTCGTCGACGTCGATGACGCAGGTCTCATAGGGCTCCTCGCGGCCCTTGGGCCCGTCGCGGAAGAGGACGCGCGGGCGGCTGATCGAGAGCTCGAAGCCCTCGCGCCGCATGGTCTCGATGAGCACGCCCAATTGGAGCTCGCCGCGCCCGGCCACTTCGAACGCGTCCTTCTCGTTGCTCTCGGTCAGCCGGATCGCGACATTGCCCTCGGCCTCGCGCTCCAGGCGGTCGCGGATGACTCGGCTCTGCACCTTGTCCCCGTCGCGGCCCGCATAGGGGCTGTCGTTGACCGAAAAGCTCATCGCGAGGGTCGGCGGGTCGATCTTCTGCGCGTGGAGCGGCTCGGTCACCATGGGATCGACGATCGAGTTGGAGACGGTCGCCTTGGTCAGCCCTGCGATGGCGACGATGTCGCCCGCTCCAGCCTCCTCGACGGCGACCCGCTCGAGGCCGCGAAAGGCCATGATCTTGGTCGCGCGCCCTTCCTCGACGACATTGCCCTCGTCATCGAGCGACTTGATCGGCATGTTGACGGTCAGCTTGCCGCTGGAGATGCGCCCGGTGAGCACGCGGCCGACGAAATTGTCGCGGTCGAGCAGGGTGACGAGCATCTTGAAGGGGCCGTCGGGATCGCAGTCGGGCGGCGGGATGTGGCTGACGATGGTCTCGAACATCGGCTCGAGCGTCCCTGCGCGGACGTCGTCGGTCAGCCCCGCATAGCCGTTGCGGCCGCTCGCATAGAGGGTCGGGAAATCGAGCTGCTCGTCGCTGGCGTCGAGGCTGAGGAACAATTCGAACACTTCGTCGAGCACTTCGGCGGGCCGGGCGTCCGGCCGGTCGATCTTGTTGACGACGACGATCGGCCTGAGCCCCAGCGCCAGCGCCTTGCCGGTGACGAACTTGGTCTGCGGCATCGGCCCCTCGGCCGCGTCGACCAGCAGGATGACTCCGTCCACCATCGAAAGGATCCGCTCCACCTCGGCACCGAAATCGGCGTGGCCGGGCGTGTCGACGATGTTGATGTGGGTGGTCGTCCCCTCATGCTCCCATTCGACGCTGGTGCATTTGGCCAGGATCGTGATCCCGCGCTCTTTCTCGAGGTCATTGGAATCCATAGCCCGCTCCTCCACGCGCTGGTTGTCGCGGAAGGTGCCGGATTGCCGGAACAGCTGGTCGACAAGGGTCGTCTTGCCGTGATCGACGTGGGCAATGATCGCCACGTTGCGCAGGCTCATCTCGATTGAACTCTCGAAGAGGGGAAAAATGTCCGCCCGATATAGCGCTTATGCTGCGCTGCAACAAGAGCGCATCGGGATGGATTGAGTCGGCGCCTCGTCGACGGAGGCTCAGGCGGCCGGCTCTCCCGCCTTGGGATCGGGGCCGAAGCGGTTGGGCCCCGGCGTCCCCTCGCTGATATAATAAACCAGGAGCAGAAGCGCGCCGATCAGCGGCACCAGCGCCCAAAGGACGGTCCAGCCCGACCGGTCGGTGTCGTGAAGCCGCCGGATCGTCACCGCGATTCCCGGGATGATCGCGCCGAGGCTGTACAGGCCGGCGAGCCACAGCACCGGCATCAGCCAGGTGTCCATCTCGGTCTGGCTCATGTCCGCATAATAGCCGACCAGGAAAACGAGGCCCACGAAGATGCCGATCAGCACGTTGAGCAGAAGGAAGCTCCAATATTCCTTGCGCCGCGACCGGCCCGAAAAATCGGCGTAGCGCCGCAGCGGCATCAGCATCCAGTGCATGAGCGAGTCCCTCCCCCGAAGAAGAGCGGGAGCTTCGTTCCGTTCGCTTAAAGATGCAAGCGAAGCGGCGCTCAGCGGGCCACGCGCTCCAATATCTCGACGCCGCGGGCCAGCGCCCGGCGCTCGGATTCGGCGAGGCGGCTCAGGCGGCCGACCAAGGCGTGGACCCGCCGCTCGCGGCCGGCGTTGAGCAATTGCGCGCCTTCGGCGGTCGCCATGATGCGGACCGAGCGGCGGTCGCGCGGATCGGCGATTCGGGTGATGAGACCGCGCCCGACCAGCGCGTCGACGATCCGGCTCATGGTCGGCGGGCGGACCTGCTCGGCCTCGGCCAGCTCGCCGAGCGACACCGGCCCGGCGAAAACCACCACCGACAAAGCCGACAGGCGCGGCGCCGAAAGGCCGCTGCCGTCGTCCTCCCGGCGAAGCGTGCGCAGCAGCCGGATCGAGGCCGAATGGAGCCGAGCAGCCACGTCCCTGGTTTCGCCTTCGCCCATATTGACGCCCGTCCCCGATTTTGTTAGCTATGCTAATGATTGTGCAGAGCCAATTGTTAGCATGAAACGGAGGCTTAATCCATGACTCTAAGCCCCTCACATCTATCCCAAATCGGGATTCCGGTCCGCAACCTCGAGGGCGCCAAGCGATTCTATGGCGAATCGCTTGGCCTTGCCCATCTATTCGATGCGCCGCCCGGCCTTTCCTTCTTCCAGTGCGGCCAGACCCGGCTGATGCTGAGCGAAAGCGAGGGCTCCGGCACCGACGCCGGGGTCATTCTCTATTACGACGTGCCCGATGCGCGCGCCGCTTTGGCCGCGCTCGCCGCCGCCGGTTGCACATTTCACGGCGAGGCCCGCTGCATCGCCCGGGTCGGCGACAAGGACGTCTGGCTCGCGGTCACCAATGACGGGCAAGGCAATCATGTCGGCCTGATGAGCCACGAGCCGGTGACGGACTGAGGCTTCTCGTGCCACGGATAAGGCACTAGGTTCAAAGCCATGAAGAACGGGAGCTTCGCCGCCCGCTTGGGCTATGCCTGGGCGGGCGTGCGCATTGTCTGGACGCGCGAGAAGAGCTTTCGAATGCATTGCGGCTTTGCGGCGCTCGCGATCGCCGTTGCGGCCGTGCTCCGGGTCGAGCCGGTCTGGTGGGCGATTACGGGCCTGTGCATCGCGCTCGTCTTCGCCGCCGAGATGGTCAATGCGAGCCTCGAATATCTGATCGACCGGCTCCACCCCGAAATCCATCCGGAGATCGGCCACGCCAAGGACGCCGCGGCGGGGGCGGTGCTGCTGGCCAGCATCGGCACCGCCTGCGTCGGCGTGCTGATGATCGCCGATTGGTGGTTCCGCTGAGCCAATATTCGAGCCCGTAGGCCACAGCACCCACCGCCGCCGCTCTCTAGACGAAATAAGCGCCCATCACCGCGATATCGCGGTCGGCGCGGGCGGCCCCTCGCAGCCGGCGGCCTCGAACAGTCCGATCGGCATCGATTCCTGGACGGCGCTCCGGTCGTTTCCGGCGAGCCGGGCCGTGTCGTACCACAAGGCCGGGCCCAGCCCCCGCGCGAACAGAAGAGCGGGCGGCCGATCGGCGGCTTGCGGCGGGGATTCAAAGGCGGCGAGGTCGGGCCGGAACGCGTCGAACTGGATCGACATCGGCTCGCCGGCGCTAACCCGCTGGGCCGAGTCGCGTTCCTCCTCGTCGTCCATCCGCGCCGCCAGCCTGGGATCCACGTCGGGCTCGAGATAGGTGCCGCCATAGCCGTTGGGCGAGCCGAATGAGAACCAGTAGGTCCGCGACGGCGTCCTGAGCCACAGGACGAGGTCGGAGGCGTAGCTCTTGCGCCGGTCCTGGCGAGCGAAGCCGGCGGTGAATTCCGGCGCGCCGTGCAGCCGGTAGACCGCGCGGTCGATCGGGCAGGCCGGCGCAGCGAGCGGGGCTGAGGCCAGGGCTGCCAGCAACAAGGTGACGCTCATCCCCCGCTCCTCATGTGAAAACCGTCCAGTCCGTCCGCGCGACCAGCGCCTCGAGCGCCGCCGCCCCGGCCGCGCTGGTGCCCGCTTCGTTCAGCCCCGGCGACCAGGCGGCGATCGCGCCATGGCCCGGCGCGACGGCGAGGATGCCCCCGCCGACGCCGCTCTTGCCGGGCAGGCCGACCCGGAAGGCGAACTCGCCACTATTGTCGTAATGGCCGCACAGCATCATCACGCTGTTGATCCGCCGCGCGCGATGCCAGGCGATCACCTGGTCGCCCGTCTCCGGATCGCGCCCGTCGAAGGCGAGGAAGAGGCCGGCGCGCGCCAGCTGGCGGCAGCTCGTCGCCACCGCGCATTGCCGGAAATAGGCGGCGAGCACCGTCTCGACGTCGTTGGCGAGCACGCCGAAGCTCTTCATGAACCAGGCGAGGCTTCGGTTGCGAGCGCCGGTCGCGGCCTCCGACCGGGCGACGACCTCGTCGACCGCGATCGTTTCGTCGCGCGCCTGACCGCGCAGCATCGCCAGCAGACCCTCGATCGCAGCCTCGGCGCCCTCATCGCCGACCAGATGGTCGGTGACCACCATCGCGCCCGGGTTGATCAGCGGGTTGCGCGGCCGGCCATGCTCCGCCTCGAGCTGGACGATCGAGTTGAAGGCGGAGCCCGAAGGCTCGCGGCCAACCTTGTCCCAAAGCGCCGGGCCGACCTTTTCGAGCGCGAGGGCGAGCATGAATACCTTGGAGATGGACTGGATCGAGAAGCCCTCGTCGCAATCGCCCGCGCCCCACACGCGCCCGTCTTTGTCCGCGACCGCGATTCCGAGCTTGTCCGGATCGACGCCGGCGAGCGCCGGGATATAGTCGGCGACCTTCCCCGTCCCGAGATGAGGCTCGGCCGCCGCCAGCACTTCGGCAAGAAGCTCGTCCATTCGCCCTCCTTCGCGCCCGATAAGGCAATGGCGCGCCGCGTAAAACCTAGTGTCTGCGCCCGAGGTTCGACAGCCGGCGCAGAAGCCCGCCGCCGGAGAAAGGCTCGAACAGCTCGTCGGGGCTTTCCGGATCGAGCGCTTCGTTGTCGGCAAGCGCCTTCTCGACCTCCGAAAGCTCCGGCACCTCGTACGGCCGAAGCGACCGGCCCGCCCCGCGAAGCCGTTCGACCGTCTCGATCAGCGAGCCCGTTCCGGCGAACACGTCAGCGACCACGCCCGGCTCGCGGCCCAGATGCTCGGCCATCAGGCCGTTGCGGATCGAGCCGATGCGGGCGTCGGAGCCGCCCGACTCGATGGTCACGTCGCATTCGGTGTCGAGCCCGAGCGAGCGGTTGTTCCAGTTGGACGAGCCGACTCGGAGCATCGAATCGTCGACCACCATGATCTTGGCGTGGACATAGATGGGCTGCCCCGCCTCGGTGAAAGGATGATAGATGCGGAAGCGGCGGCCCGTGTCGACCTTCCCGATCGCCCGCCACAGCCGCGCCCGGGCGGTGTCCATCGCCACCTGCTCAAGCCAGCCGTCGGCGTCCCTTGGGCAGACCAGCACGATCTCCGGGCCGTCGGGCTCGGCCATGCGCGCGGCGATCGCCTCGCCGATTCGCCGGGAGGCGAAATATTGGCTCTCGGCATAGATGAAGCGCCGCGCCCGGCGGATCATGTCCAGCGAGAGCCGCTCGATCTCCCGGCACGGCGCCTGCTTTTTATGTTCGGGGCGCGTGCGCGATATGGCGACGTCCCGGTCCCTGAAGTCGACCGCCAGCGCGTCCGGCCAGGGGCTCGGGGCCGGAGCGACCGGGTCCAGCGCCTTGCCGGTCGCCCAACGCCAGCGCTCGCGCGCCAGCTCGCCAAGCGCAGCCGCGGCCGGCCCTTCGAGCGCCATGGTCGCGTCGTGCCAGGGACGGTTGGGCCTGCCCCCGGGCCCGATCCGGCGCGGATCAGCGTCGGCATGATCGCTCGTGTCCCAGCGCCCGTCGGTCATGTCGATGCCCCCGCAAAAGGCCATGGCGTCGTCGATCACCAGGATTTTCTGATGGTGAGACGCGCCGGCCGGATGCATCGAATCCAATTTGACGTGAATTCTGCCATGCTTCCACCAGCGCATCAGGACGAACAGGGTGTTGCCGCGGAAGATCGATTTCAGAGCGCCGAAATCCCAGCGCAGCAGATAGACTTCCAGAGCGGGGTTGCGCTTCACCAGCCAGAGGATGAAGTCGCCGACCCTGGCCGGCGCGCCGTCGCCCGAATCGCCGATCCGGATGCGCGCGTCGAAATCCCAGCCGATCAGCATGATCCGGCGCCGCGCGCCCAGCATCGCCGCGCGGGCGGCGGCGAAATAATCGTCGGCGTCGACGATCAGCCTTGCCCGCGAGGCCGTCTCGATTCGCCAGCAATTGTCGCCGGGCTTTAGGATCCCGCCTTTGCCCGTCATCGCGACCTGGTCCCTCCCTCGGCGGCGCCATAGTCGACCCGCCGGCATGGTAACGCCCCGCCCCGGACGGGGTTTCGTTTCGGCTCGCGAAGAAGTGGATGCCCCGCGAGGATTCGAACCTCGATAGACGGAGTCAGAGTCCGTAGTCTTACCGTTAGACGACGGGGCAATCTCGGAAGCGCCGCGAGATAGGGGGCGGGGCGGAGACGGTCAAGGCGTTAACCACCCGTCCTTGCCGCCCCTCGCGCCCTCATGTACAACCCGTTTCAGGTCAAAGGCGGCTCCAGCCGCCCGAAACGAAAACATAACGAGAAGTCAGTTCGATGCCGCAGCAAGCCGTCCAGGCTCCGCAGGCGCCGGCTCCGGAACCGGCACAGGGGCTCCCCGAAGAGCTCCCGCCGCGCCGCTGGACCCCCCGCCACACCTATGGCGCGATCGATCTCGGCACCAACAATTGCCGGCTCCTCGTCGCCCGGCCGACGGAGGACGGCTTCACCGTCGTCGATGCCTTCTCGCGAGTCGTCCGAATGGGCGAAGGCATGGCGACCTCGGGCAAGCTCTCGGAAGGCGCGATGGACCGGGCGGTGGCGGCGCTCGGCGTCTGCGCCGAGAAATTGAAGCGCCGCCGAGTCAGCCTCGCCCGCTCGGTCGCGACCGAAGCCTGCCGCCGCGCGGTCAACGGCCGCCACTTCGTCGAGCGGGTCAGGCGCGAGACCGGCATCTGCCTCGAGATCATCAGCCCGGAGGAGGAGGCCCGCCTTGCTATGTTGGGGTGCCACCGCCTGCTCGAGCCGGGCGACGGCCCCGCTTTGATCTTCGACATTGGCGGCGGCTCGACCGAATTGGTGCTGATCGACACGGACGGCGGCGAGCCCCGGATCAAATGCTGGTGGAGCGCGCCCTGGGGCGTCGTCTCGCTGACTGAGAGCGAGGGCCGCGACTTTCCCGATCTCGAGGCGCGCCGCGCCGCCTACGGCCGGATGCGCGAGCGGGTCCGCCACGCCTTCCGCCACTTCACCGAGATGCTCCCCGCCAACAAGACCGACATCAGGCTGATGGGCACGTCGGGGACGGTGACGACGCTGGCCAGCGTCTACCTCGCTTTGCCGAGCTACGACCGCCGCGCCGTCGACGGCCTCAAAATGCCGGCGAGCGCGATGCGCGCGGTCGCCGAGACTCTGTCCGGGCTCGACCATGCCGGCCGCGCCGCCTTCCCCTGCATCGGCCACGAGCGCGCCGATTTGGTCGTCGCCGGCTGCGCGATCCTCGAGGCGATCATGGACATCTGGCCGGCTGAGACGCTGGGCGTCGCCGACCGCGGCATCCGCGAAGGCATATTGCGCTCGCTCATGGCCCGCGACGGCCACGAATTGTGAGAAGGTGCATCAAATCCTCCCCTCGATTTCGAGGGGAGGGGGACCGTCCGCAGGACGGTGGAGGGGCCACTTTGCGCCGCAAGAACGCCCCTCCACCAGCTTTCAGCTGGTCCCCCTCCCCTGCAAAGGCAGGGGAGGATCTAGGGTGAGCCGCTCCCCGACGGGCGCGGGCGGGGGGCTTCGCACCCGGGTCAAGACCGCGAAGGGCCGCAAGGTCGGCTCGACCCGCTGGCTCGAGCGGCAGTTGAACGATCCCTATGTCCGCCGCGCCAAGGCGGAAGGCTATCGCTCGCGCGCCGCCTATAAGCTGATCGAGCTCGACGAGCGCTTCGGCTTCATCAAGGACGCGAGGCGGATCGTCGATCTCGGAATCGCGCCGGGCGGCTGGGCCCAGGTCGTTCGCCAGCGGCTGCCCAAAGCCGAGCTGGTCGGCATCGATCTCCTGCCCACCGACCCGATCGAGGGCGCGACCATCCTCTTGATGGACTTCATGGACGAAGCCGCCCCGGCGATGCTGAGAGAAGCGCTCGGCGGCCAGGCCGATCTCGTCCTCTCGGACATGGCGGCCAACACCGTCGGCCACCCCCAAACCGATCATCTGCGAACGATGGGCCTCGTTGAGGCCGCCTTGCTGTTCGCGACCGAAATCCTTCGCCCCGGCGGCGCCTTCGTCGCCAAGGTGCTGGCCGGCGGCGCCGATTCAGAGCTGGTCGCCGAATTGAAGCGGCGCTTCAACGCGGTCAAGCACGCCAAGCCCCCCGCCAGCCGCAAGGGCTCGTCTGAATGGTACGTCGTCGCTCAGGGGTTCAAGGGCTAGCTAGCCCGCCCGCGCGGCCGCGATCGCGTCCTTCAATGCCTGATAGCCGACCGCGCCCTGGAGAACGCGGTCGCCGATCACGAAGGTCGGTGTGCCCGAAGCGCCGATGGCGCGGGCGAGCGACAGGTTGCGCTCCACTTCGGCCCTGCTTTCGGCCGTTGGCGCCGGAGCGGCGACGCCCGTCGCCTGCGCCGCCTGCGCGACCGTGGCGGCGGCCGGCCGGCCGAGCGAGAACAAGCGGTCGTGAAAGGCGCGGAACCGCCCCTGCCGGGCGGCGGCGAGGCTGACATGAGCTGCCGCCTCGCTGTCCGGGCCGAGCACGGGCAGCTCGCGCCACACCACCTTGAGGCGTGGATCCTGGGCGAGCAGCCGCTCGACGTCGGGGTTGGAGGCGCGGCAATAGCCGCAGGCATAATCGAAGAACTCGACAAGCACGACGTCGCCGTCCCGAGCGCCCGCCCAGGCGCTATGATAGGGCCGCTGGAGCGCCGCTCGGTGCTGGCCGACCGCTTCCGCGGACCGGCGCTGCTCGAGGCGAGTCATCGCCTCGGGCAAGATCTCGCCATGGTCGAGGATATAGTCGCGGACGATCTTCTCGGTGGCGGCGCGGCCCGGCGGGCTGAAGCCGTAATAGAGGCCGACCGCGAGCGCGCCGAGCAGGAGGCCGCCGAGGCCGGCGATCAGGCTCGTCTTCCAGCCGCCTTTGGCCGGGCGCAGGCCGGGATCGGCCATTAGCGGTCCCGGGGCCGCCGCTGGACGGCGCTTCGCGACACCATGGCGATGTCCTGGGCGCGCAACCAGTCGGGCGTGCCGACCGGGATCCCCATCAAGGCGCGTTCGGCATTGGGCAGAGCGAGCTGCGGCTGGCCGGTCAAATTGTAGCGCTCGGCGGTGGCGAGCGCGGCTCGCGCCTCGTCGCCCTCGCGGTCGTAGACGATGCCGAGCTGGTACCAGGCGAACGGGTTCGAATTGTCTCGGCCGACGGCGATTCGAAGCACCCGCTTCGCCTCCTCGAAGCTGGCCGGATCCTCGGTCGAGATCAAAGCGTGGCCGAGAAGGGCGCCGATCAGCGGCTGATCGGGCGCCCGGGCGACCGCCTCTCGCAGCGCAATGACCGCCTCGCGCGCATGGCCCGATTCGAGCAGAACCTGCCCCTTCAATTCGAGGAAATAGGGGTCGTGAGGCGCGCTGGCGAGAAGCGCCTCGACCTCCGCATTCGCCTGCTCGGGATGGGCTGAGCGATGATAGGCATAAGCGCGCGCATAGCGGGCCGGGGTCGAGCGGTCGCTTTCGGGATAGCGGGTCATCACCCGGACCGGATCGTCGACATAGCCCGAAAGCTTGGCGCGGACCCGCTGGAAGCGCGCCTCCAGCGCCGGATCGGTCGGGCGCTCCCAGGCGGGATCGCCGCGATAGCGGTTCTCGAGGACCGCGATTCGCTCGCCGTTGAGCGGGTGGGTGCGCTCATAGGCGTCGTCCTGAGCGATGTTCAGCCGATATTCGATGTTCAGCAGCCGCTGGAAGAAGGCGAGCGAGCCGCGGCCGCTGATCCCGGCATCGCTGAGATAGCGGGCGCCAGCCTGGTCGGCGCTGTTCTCCTGGACTCGGGTGAAGGAGAGGAACCGCCCCATCGCCGCCTGCTGGCCGGCCGCGATCACGCCCATGCCGGCCTCGCCGCTGCCCGCAGCCATCGCCGCGGCACCGAGCAGAAGCGACAGGATCATGATTCCGGTCGCCTGCTCGACGCCCTGGCCCATCCGGATGATGTGGCCGCCGGTGATGTGGCCGAGCTCGTGGGCGATCACGCCCTGAACCTCGTTGGCATTGTCCGCGACGGTGATCAGGCCGGAATGGAGGTAGACGATTTGCCCTCCGGCGACGAAGGCGTTGATCTCCCCGTCGTGGAGGAGGACGACCTGGACGTTCTCCGGCTGGAGCCCGGCCGCGATGATCAGCGGCCGCGAAATGTCGCGCAGCAGCGCCTCGGTCTCGGCGTCGCGCAGGACCTGCTGGGCGGCGGCCGGCTGGATTCCGGCGGCGAAGCTCAGCGCGACCAGCATCAGCAGCCGCGCCAGGAACGTCACCGCCCGGCCAGTCCTTTGGGGAGCTTCAGCCATCGCCACGCCCTATCCCTTTCGCCGTCTGAACCGCCGATGAAACCGTTGCGGCACCCCTTCCGGCTCAAGCGCCAAAGGTGCGCTGCCACCAGCCGGAACGGCGCGGCCCGCCATCGTCTTCGCCCTCGCCCTCGGCCTCGCTTTCTCCGGAGTCGGCCTTCGCCGCCGCTTTCTTGGGTGCAGCTTTGCGGCTGCGGCGCTTGGCCGGGCCGGCATCGTTGGCCGCTTCCGGGGCGGCCGCGGGCTCGATCGCGGGCTGCGGCTCGGCTTCGGCTTCCGGCGGCGCCTCGGGCGCGGCTTCGGCCTTCTTGCGCCGGCCGCCGCGCTTGGGCTTCGGAGTCTCCTCCTCAACCGCGGGCTCAGGCTCAGGCGCCGCTTCGGGCTCCGGAGCGGGCGCCTCGACCGCCTCGACGGCTTCGGGCTCGGCCTGCTTGCGGGCGCGCGGACGGCGGCGTCCCTTGCGCGCCGGCTCGCCGCTTTCCTCTTCGGCAATTACCGGCTCGGGAGCGGATTCGGGGGCCGCTTCCTCGGCATCGGCCACGGTCTCGACGGGGCTCTCTTCGCCCGCCTCGCCTTCGGGAAGCTCGCGGCGGCGGCCGCCGCGGCGGCCGCGGCGGCGGCGGCGCTTGCGGCCCTCGCCGGTCTCCTGCTCGGCGCGATCGGCGCGCTCCGGCCGGTCCCGGCGACGGCTTTCGCGCGGCGCCTCGGCCTCCTCTTCCTCCGGCTCCTCCTCCTCTTCGATCTCGTCGAAATCGTCATCCTCGTCGATCGGAGCGGAAGCGGCGAGGGGCGGGCGCGGCCGCTCGACCGGCGGCGGGCCCTGCGATTCGACGTTCATCCGGGCGCCTTCGAGGCTCTCGTCGATCAGCACCTCGATGACGACGCCGTAGCGCGCCTCGACCTCGCCGATCTCCGCGCGCTTCTTGTTGAGCAAATAGATGCCCGCCTCGCGCCCGGCGCGAAGCACGATCCGCGAGCCGGCGCCGCGCGCGGCTTCCTCCTCGAGCATCCGCAGCGCCGACAGGCCCGCCGAGGCCGCCGTCCGCATCAGGCCGGTGCCCTCGCAATGGGCGCAGGGGCGGGTCGAGGCCTCGAGCACGCCGGTCCGAAGGCGCTGCCGGCTCATCTCCATCAGCCCGAAGGAGGAGATGCGGCCGACCTGGATTCGGGCGCGGTCGTTCCTGAGCGCGTCCTTCATCGCTTTCTCGACCTTGCGGATATGGCCGTTCGATTCCATGTCGATGAAGTCGATCACGACCAGCCCGGCCATGTCGCGCAGGCGAAGCTGCCGCGCGATTTCGTTCGCCGCCTCGATATTGGTCGAATAAGCGGTCTGCTCGATATTGTGCTCGCGGGTCGAACGGCCCGAATTGATGTCGATCGAGACCAGGGCCTCGGTCGGGTTGATCACCACATAGCCGCCCGATTTCAGCTGGACGATCGGCTGGTACATGGCGCTGAGCTGATCCTCGGCGCCGTAGCGCTGGAAGAGCGGCACCGTATCGGCATAATCCTTCACCTTCTTCACATGGCTCGGCATCAGCAGCTTCATGAACTGCCGGGCGTGGCGATAGCCCTCGCCGCCTTCGACGATCACCTCGTCGATGTCCTTATTGTAAATGTCCCGGATGGCGCGCTTGATGAGGTCGCTGTCCTGGTAGACGAGCGCCGGCGCCGAACTCTTCAGCGTGTTGTCGCGGATCTCGTCCCACAAGCGGGCGAGATAGTCGAAGTCGCGCTTGATCTCGGTCTTGGTCCGCGAAAGCCCGGCGGTGCGAACGATCAGGCCCATGACCGAAGGCAGGTTGAGGTCGGCCATGATCTGCTTCAGGCGCTTGCGGTCGGCGCCGTTGGAGATTTTGCGGCTGATCCCGCCGCCATGGCTGGTATTGGGCATCAGCACGCAATAGCGGCCGGCGAGGCTCAGATAGGTGGTCAGCGCCGCGCCCTTGTTGCCGCGCTCCTCCTTGACGACCTGGACGAGAAGCACCTGGCGGCGGCGGATGACGTCCTGGATCTTGTAGCGGCGCCTCAGATTCTGACGCTTGCGCCTCAGCGTCTCGACCGCGCTCTCCTCGGACCCGCTTTCGGCCTCTTCGGGCGGCACCGGCTCGGCTTCGTCGTCGCCGTCCGCCTCGATGCTCTGGGCGGACATGGGCTCGTCGTCGACCTCGAAGTCGCCATTGTCGTCCATGTCATATTCGGCGGCGCGCAGCCTCTCCTCCTCGGCGGCGTGTTCGGCCTCCTCGCGAAGCAGCGCCTCGCGATCCTCCTTGGGGATCTGGTAATAATCGGGGTGGATTTCGGAAAAAGCGAGAAAGCCGTGGCGGTTGCCGCCATAATCGATGAACGCCGCCTGCAGCGACGGCTCGACCCTGGTCACCTTGGCTAGATAGATATTTCCCTTGAGCTGCTTGTGCTCGGCGGACTCGAAATCAAATTCCTCGATCCGGTTTCCCTTGATCACGGCCACCCTGGTCTCTTCCTGGTGGCGCGCGTCGATCAGCATGCGCATTGTCATTAAGGTCACTCCACGCGCGCAATCCGGCCCCGAAGAGAAGGAGATGCACGCGCTCGAAAATGGACGGCCGCGCGGCGAACTCGGCGCGCGCACCCTGTGTCCGGGTTGAAAGATGGAAGTTCGCGTCTGCTGTGCGGGGCAGGCCGATCGATGCCGGCCGCATTCCAAGCACGCCGTCGCCGAAAAGGCGGTGCGTCAGCCTGGAGGAGGGATACCACATACAGCGTCAACCTAGTGCGCCGGTCCGATGGAGCCGGCGGAATTCAAATCGCCGCTAGGGGGCGATGGGGTCAGCTAGCACTCCGTGCCACGAGCGGCAACCAAAAGGCGGCGGGACAAGCGATTTTCCAAAGGAGCCGCCAGGCTTTTTTGCTGGACCGGGCGGCCCCCGGGGCGGCACAGGGGCAGGGATGGACTGGCTCATGACCTTCCTCATCGCGCTGCTGGGCGCCGGCGTCCTCCCGGGCGTCGCGCCCGACCGGCCGGGCGGCGGCGACGGCGTCACCATCGCGCTCGATCCGCTCGACTCCGACGAAAGCGGCCCCTTGCCGCCGGTGACTCGGGCGCGAGGCGCCAATGCCCCACTCGTCGTCATCGATCCCGGCCATGGCGGCCAGGATCCGGGCGCCTCCTCGCCTCACGTCCGGAGCCCCGAAAAGGACATCACCCTCGCTTTGGGCCTGGCCATGCGCGACGCGCTTGCCGCCACCGGCCGCGTGCGGGTGGCGATGACAAGGAGCGACGACCGCTATCTCGTCCTCCAGGACCGCTACCAGATCGCGCGCCGGCTCGACGCGGACCTGTTCATCTCGATCCATGCCGACGCCGCCCCGGCCAACGACGCCGCCCATGGCGCCACCGTTTACACGCTCTCGGAGGTGGCCTCCGACCGCGAGGCGGCTTTGCTCGCCGGCCGCGAAAACGATGCCGACCGAATCGCCGGCGCGCCGCTCAGCGACGACCCCAACGTCAACGTCATCCTGATCGACCTCGCCCAGCGCGAGGCGATGAACGTATCCGCCGATTTTGCGCGGCGGCTCTACCGCGAGGCCGCCCCGATCTTCCCCTTCCGCCCCGTTTGGCACCGCTTCGCCGCCTTCGTCGTTCTCAAGGCGCCCGACATCCCCTCGATCCTGTTCGAAAGCGGCTACCTGACCAACGCCACCGACGCCGCCTACATCAGCTCGCCCCAGGGAAGGCAGCAGATCGCGGAGGGGATGCGAAGGGCGATCGAGGCCCATTTCGCGAGAAGGCTGGTGCTGGGGTCGCGGGGGTAGGCATGAGGTATCTAGTCGCATTGGCCCTCATTCAGCCGCCCTCTGAGATCTGCGAAGCGCCTGCGGATCAAGTCAATGCTCGGACGTTCCTTCAGTCGGCTCGCTCATGCGTGCGAGCGGAAGCTAGAAGACTCTCAAGAGGGCGAGACCGAGCAGAGATTATTGCGACTGCCGCTATAGCAAGGTGCGAACCACGTTTCAGTCGACTTCGGGCCCATGTCCAGACTTGCGAGGGATGGCGTGCGGCCCGAACTCTAGACCGCGCGCTCAGGGAACGGCTTCAAAGGGACGCCATCGGCATCATTGTCGATGCGAGATCTCGCTGAGGACCCAGCTCCTGTTCATACCGCCTTCGCGGTCAGTTCGAGCCCCAGGGCCTTCAACGTGCGGATAACCGAGGCAAGATCGGTTGCGCCGTTCAACTCTGCATCGCCGAGGCCCTTGGCGCGGGCGACATCGTTGAGCGCGGCGGCGATCAGGTCCGGATCGCCATCCTCGAACACCGCCTCCAGATAGGCGACCCCGGCCTCGGCCGTTCCGAGATGGTCGGCGGCGTCCCAGCGTTTGGTCTCGACGCCCATCATGCCGCCTTCGTCCGCGCGTGCGTCATGTCGCCGCGCCCGGCCAGCAGGCCGGCGATCGAGATGTCCTCGTCCAGCTCCTCCCAATGCAGGCCGACCGCGCTGAGTGTCACCTTCTCGCGAAGCTCCGGGGAGCCGCGGGACAAACGGGGAAACCAGGCCAGCGGCACGCCTAGGTTCCGGCCGTCCTCGAGATCGACCCACATCATGGCTTCGTCGAAACGGACGGCCGTCGGCCTAGCTGAAATGGTCATCCCATGCTTCCTCGATCTCATCGCGGCGCGTCTCGACCAGTTTCTCCAGATCGGACAAGATGCGGCCATTGAAGCCGTAATTGTAGGCGAGGGCGACATCCGGATAAAGCCAGAACTTGGCGTTGTGTCCGTCCTTGGTCACGTGCACATGGACCGGCTCGCGCGGATCGCCCTCGTCGGAGAAGAAATGGAAGCGGAAACCATTCCAGCGGAAGACAAGCGGCACCGTGACTCCCCCCTTCCACCGCTTCGATCAAAGCCTCGTACATCATTCGAACGCTCCTCCCAACCAAGGTCGATTGCCGCCCGGCTGGATCGGCCTTCACCCCGCCCCGCTCATCCGCTAGACCGCCCCCGATGAGCAGCGAGCAGGCCGCCGGGCGTATCACCCTTCGTCGTCATTCGGGCCGGCTCGGCGCGTTCCGGGCGTTCGCCGGGCGCGCCTGGCGCAAGCGCTGGGTGAAGGTGGCGGCGGTCTTCCTCTCGCTGCCCTTCATCGCCTACGCGATCCTGTGGCTGATCTTCGCCCGCGGCCTGCCGTCGGCCGAATCGCTGCTGAGCTACGAGCCGGTGCTCCCGACCTATGTCCGCGACATAGACGGCGAGCCGGTGCAGGCCTTCGCCCGCGAGCGCCGGGTCCAGCTCGCTTATGCCGAATATCCCCGCAATTTGATCAACGCCTTCCTCGCCGCCGAGGATCGGACCTTCTTCAGCCATGGCGGCCTCGATTATCCGGGCCTGATGGGCGCTGTCTGGGACTACGTCTCCAAGGCCGGCTCGGGCGAGCGGGCGGTCGGCGGCTCGACCATCACCCAGCAGGTCGCCAAGATCTTCTTCGTCGGCAACGAATATTCGGTCACCCGCAAGATCCGCGAGGCCTTCCTCGCCCGCCGCATCGAGGCGGCGCTCTCCAAGGAGCAGATTCTCGAACTCTACCTCAACCAGATTTTCCTTGGGCGCAACGCTTATGGCGTTCAGGCGGCGGCGCGCGCCTATTTCGACAAGGACGTCGCCCAGCTGACCCTCGCCGAAGCCGCTTATCTCGCCATCCTACCCAAATCGCCGAGCAATTACGATCCGGTGCGCCGGCCCGCCCAGGCGCTGGCGCGGCGCAATTGGGTGCTCGGCGAGATGGCGCGCAACGGCTTCATCACCGCCGCCCAGCGCGACGAGGCGCGCGCCCAGCCGCTCGGCACGGTGCGCGGCCCCTCGCGGAGCGTCCGCAACGTCGGCGGCTATTTCATGGAGGAGGTGCGCCGCAATTTGATCACCCGCTACGGCGAGGTCGCGGCCCCCAACCGGCCCAACAGCGTCTATGCGGGCGGCCTTTGGGTGCGCTCCTCCTACAACCCCCGAATGCAGGCGGCCGCCGAGACGGCGCTTCGCGACGGCCTGGCGCGCTACGAACGCGGCCGCGGCTGGCGCGATCCGGGCCTCGATGTCGATCTGAGCCGCGACTGGCGCTCGCAGCTCGCCATCGCCCCCCTGGGCCCCGGCTATCCCGCCTGGCGCGCGGCCGTCGTGCTCTCCACCGAGGCCGGCAGCGCGACCATCGGCCTCACCGACGGCACCACCGGCACGCTTCCAGCCGCCCTCGCCTCGATGCCCCGGCGCGGAACCGGCGGCAGCGCCTTCGACGCGCTCCGTCCGGGCGCCGTGATCGCCGTCGAGCGCGAGGGGGAGACCGGGAATGTCTGGGCCCTGCGCTCGATTCCCGAAGTCTCGGGCGGCATGGTCGTCGAGGAGGTGTCGTCCGGGCGGATCCTCGCCATGCAGGGCGGCTGGGACGTGCGCGGCGCCGATTTCAACCGGGCGACGCAGGCGCTGCGCCAGCCCGGCTCCACCTTCAAGCCGATCGTCTATGCGGCCGCGCTCGACAACGGCCTGACCCCGGCCTCGATCATCATCGACGGGCCCTTCTGCGCCAATCAGGGGACCCCCAGCCAGAAATGCTTCCGCAACTTTTCGGGCGGCTATGCCGGCGAGCAGACGATGCGCTGGGGCCTCGAACAGTCGCGCAATCTGATGACCGTGCGCACCGCCAACCAGATCGGCATGCACAATGTCGTGCGCCGGGCCCGCCAGATGGGCGTCGGCGATTATCGGCCCTATCTGGCAATCTCGCTCGGCGCCGGCGACACCACGGTCGAGCGGATGACCAACGCCTTCGCCATCTTCGCCAATCAGGGCCGGGCGCTGACCCCGACCCTGATCGACTATGTCCAGGACCGGCGCGGCCGAGTCATCTTCCGCGCCGACACCAGGCCCTGCGAAGGCTGCAACGCGCCGGACTGGGACGGCCGGCCGATGCCGCGCCCGCCCCTGCGGACCCGCCAGATCGTCGATCCGATGACCGCCTATCAGGTCGTCCACATGCTCGAAGGCGTCGTCCAGCGCGGCACCGCCACCATCTTGCGCGATCTCGGCCGGCCCCTGTTCGGCAAGACCGGCACCACCACGGGGCCGACCAACGTCTGGTTCGTCGGCGGCTCGGCCGACATCGTCGCCGGCGTCTATATGGGGTTCGACCGGCCTCGGCCGATGGGCGGCTACGCCCAGGGCGGCACGCTCGCCGCGCCGATCTTCCGCCAGTTCGCGCGCGAGGCGTTCGAAGGCATGCCGGTCTTGCCGTTCCGCGCGCCCGAGGGCGTCCGAATGGTCCGGATCGACCGGAGCACCGGCCAGCGCGTGTTCGGCGCCTGGCCCGGCACGGACCCGCGCGCCGGCGTGATCTGGGAGGCGTTCAAGCCCGAAAGCGAGCCAAGGCGCACCACCGGCCGCGACGAAATCGACCCCAATGCCCGAGCCCAGGTTCGCACCGTGGCCCCAAGGGCGGACCAGCGCGACAGCGATTTCTTGCAAAGACAGGGCGGCATCTATTAGGCCGCCAGTCGATTCCCCGTCACCCCAGCGAAGGCTGGGGTCCAAACGGAGTCAGCTTGGATGCCAGCCTTCGCTGGCATGACGACTTAGGAACGGAGTTCCCGATGCGCGCCGAAGCGCAAGCCTCCATCGATCAGATCAGGTCGGCCCTCGATCTCCTGCGCCGGTTCCTCGACTGGGATCGCGCGCTGAAGCGGCTCGGCGAACTCGACGCCGAGGTCGAGGATCCGAAATTGTGGGACGACCCCAAGGCCGCCCAGATCGTGATGCGCGAGCGCCGCCGGCTCGGCGAGGCGATCGACGCCACCCGGACGATCGAGAAGGAGCTCGCCGACACGGTCGAATTGATGGGCATGGCCGAGGCCGAGGGCGACGATGCCCTGGTCGACGACGCCGTCGTCTCGCTCGCCGAGCTCGCCGAGCGCTCCGAGAAGGACAAGGTCGCGGCGCTGCTTGCCGGCGAGGCCGACGCCAACGACACCTATATCGAGGTCAATGCCGGCGCCGGCGGCACCGAGAGCCAGGACTGGGCCGAGATGCTGCAGCGCATGTACACCCGCTGGGGCGAGCGCCACGGAATGAAGGTCGAATTGATCGACCATCATGCCGGCGAGCAGGCCGGGATCAAGTCGGCGACGCTGATGATCAAGGGCGAGAATGCCTATGGCTATGCCAAGACCGAGAGCGGCGTCCACCGGCTGGTGAGGATCAGCCCTTATGATTCGAACGCCCGGCGCCACACCAGCTTCTCGAGCGTCTGGGTCTATCCGGTGGTCGACGACAATATCGACATCGAGGTCGTCGAGAGCGAACTGAGGATCGACACCTACCGCGCGTCCGGCGCGGGCGGCCAGCATATCAACACCACCGATTCGGCCGTCCGCATCACCCATTTGCCGACCGGAATCGTCGTCCAGTGCCAGAACCAGCGCTCGCAGCACAAGAACCGCGCCGAGGCGATGAACCAGCTCAAGGCCAAGCTTTACGAGGCCGAGCTTCAGAAGCGCGAGGCCGAGGCGAGCGTGACCGCGGCCAGCAAGACCGACATCGGCTGGGGCCACCAGATCCGCTCCTATGTGCTCCAGCCCTATCAGCTGGTGAAGGATCTGCGCACCGGCGTGACCTCGACCTCGCCCGGCGACGTGCTCGACGGCGATCTCGACAGGTTCATGGCCGCCGCTTTGTCGCAGCGAGTCACCGGCGAGAAAGTCGATGTCGAAGATGTCGATTAGACCCCGCCTGCGTGCGCTTCACGCCCTCCCCCTTGATGGGGGAGATGAGCAGATCGCCATGTCCCCCGGACATGGCTGCGGGCTGCGGGGCAGCCCGCACCTGCTCATGGGTGGGGGTGGCGTACCCGCAAAGGCGACCGCCTTCATTGACTCCACCCCACCCCAACCCCTCCCCATCAAGGGGAGGGGCTTTCGTGCAGCGCTCCTGCTTCTCCCCCTTGCCCTCGCCGCCTGTGGCGAGCGGGAGAAGGCGTCGCCCTTTCCCGATCCGCACCGGCCGGTCGCGCCGGTCTCCTCGCGCTACCTCGATGAGGACACGCGCGAAAGCGTCGGCGAGTTCGAGACGGTGGCGCGGCTCGCCGAGGTGGCCCCGCGCATGTCGGTCGCCGATATCGGCGCCGGCGGCGGCTATTATACGGTCCGCCTCTCGCCGATGGTCGGCGAAAAGGGCCGCGTGCTCGCCCAGGATATCGTCCCCGCGACGATCAGCGCTCTGGCCCAGCGCATCCAGCGCGAGCGGCTCGACAATGTCGCGATCCGGCTCGGCCAGCCCAACGACCCGCTGCTCCCGGCGGGCTCGTTCGACCGGGTGTTCATGATCCACATGTATCACGAGATCGCCCGCCCTTCCGAATTTCTGTGGAATTTGCGCGCGGCGCTGAAGAGCGACGGCCGGGTGATCGTGGTCGATGCCGACCGGCCGACCAGCCAGCACGGGACGCCGCAGCGCCTGCTCGTCTGCGAATTCAACGCGCTTGGCTACGGCCTCACCCGCTTCGAGCGCCTGCCCGCAAGCGAATCCTATTTCGCCCAGTTCGAAGCGCGCGCCCCCAGGCCCGAGCC
>Ga0190265_10000852_pt1 | contig 20198 bp, 14 predicted proteins | sample Popmic124T_FD_133135 | JGI IMG/M metagenome (GOLD analysis project Ga0190265, IMG submission 133135) | Populus adjacent soil microbial communities from riparian zone of Indian Creek, Utah, USA - 124 T | ecosystem: Environmental > Terrestrial > Soil > Riparian zone | place: USA: Utah | collected...
GACCGCGGCCTCGATCGTCGTCACGTTCGGTGGCGTGCACTCGGTCGGCATGCCGTCGGTCGCGAGCACGGAGATCACGCGGTGAGTGGGATTGGCCGCGGCGTGGTCGCCGGCGTGGCGGATCGCGCCCTCGAGCGCGGGTGGCGTCGGCGTCAGCCCGATGGTGTTCGAGGCCGCGAGCGAATCCACCAGCGCCATGCCGTTGCCCGGCAGCACGCCGATCTCGACGGCGGGCATGGCGTAGTCGGCCGCCGCGCACGACGAATAGAACAGGCACTCACCGGTCACTTCGTTGCAGTCGCCCATGTCCTGGCAACCGCCCGGCCCGATGTCGAAGCACGCGAAGGTCGGATCGAGCGAGCACTGGCCGAACGGTGCGCAGCCCGGCGAGGTCGCCGGACAATCGAGGACGTCCAGGCACTGCGTGAACATCGCGGTGCCGACGCGCGGCGGCAAGCACGCGCGGTTGAGGCACGCATCGTTCATCCCGCAGTCGGCGTCCGCCATGCAGCTGGTGGGCTTGCCCGGCGCGCCGAGCGGAAAGTACTGCAGCCCGACGCCGAGCCCGTCCGACGCCGGCTCGCTCACGAACGCGGTCAGCGCGCTGCGGATGGAGTCCCACTTCGACTCCCCGGACCCGGTGACTTCCAGCATCGAGCCAGAGCGGTCGAGCATGATGTACATGTCGACGTCGACCTGCTTGGCGTTCTGCGTCTCGCCGGTGCAATCCGCGGGCAGGTCGCCGGGCTTGACCGGCGTGGTCGTGCGCATCGTGCCGCCCATCCCCATGCCCGGCGCGTTGCCGAAGTCGCCCGTGCCGCCGCTGCCTCCGCCCTTTGCGCCGGTGCCGCCCTGGCTGGTGCCCCCGGCCTGCTGCCCGTCGCGTTTCTCGCCGTCCTCGTCCCCACTGCAGGCTTGCAGAGCCGCGGCGCACAACAGCCCGCGCAGGCTCCACAAGGCCAGCCCCGTCCCCCGAGATTGTCGGATTCGCGTCATCACTCGCACCTCGACGCACCCACAGCCAATGTGCTGCCAGCCTGAGCCGCCCCCACCCAACCCGTCAAGCCGAGTCAGCGATCCTGCCCGATCACCTCAGTGTCTCGAGGGCGTCTATTACGTCGCTGATATGGGCGGAAATCCGCAGCGGATGCGAGAAGCGACCGATCACGTAGCTCTCGGGATCGATCAGGAACGTGATGCGTTGCGCCACCGGCAGGATCCGCCGGTCCACCGCGTAGGCCTTGCAGATCTCCCCGTCGGGGTCCGAGACCATCGGGAAGCGCACCTCGTGCTTGGCGGCGAACTTGCACTGAGTGGCGAGCGAGTCACGGCTGATTCCGAGCACGTCCGCGCCGAGCGCCTGCAGCTGATCGTAGTGATCGCGAAACAGTATGGTCTCGTAGGTGCAGCCCGGCGTGAACGACTTCGGGTAGAAGTAGAGCACCAGGTACTTGCCCCGGTACTCGTCCAGCCGCACCGGCCGACCCAAGCTGGACGCGCCCTCGAACGGCTGGGCCTTGAAGCGGGCGTTGATCCCGAAGACCGCTGTCATCGTCGCGTAGTCCAAATGGTGGCACGCGCCCGAGCGCGACCGCTAGACCGGCGCGGGAAGTTGCGGCGATAGTAGCGCCCATGAAGACGCGAGCAGCGGTCGCCTACGAAGCCGGCAAGCCCTTGGTCATCGAGGACGTGGAGCTCGAGGGCCCGCGCGCGGGCGAGGTCCTCGTAGAAATCAAAGCCACCGGCGTGTGTCACACCGACGAGTTCACTCGTTCCGGCGCCGATCCGGAAGGCCTGTTTCCGGTGATCTTCGGCCATGAAGGCGCCGGCGTGGTCGTCGATGTCGGTGCAGGCGTGACCAGCTTGCGCAAGGGCGACCACGTGATCCCCCTCTACACACCCGAGTGCCGCGCCTGCAAGTCGTGCCTGAGCCGCAAGACCAACCTGTGCACGGCGATCCGCGCGACCCAGGGCAAGGGCCTGATGCCCGACGGCACCAGCCGGTTCTCGATCGGCAAGACGAAGATCCACCACTACATGGGCTGCTCGACCTTCGCCCGTCACAGCGTGCTGCCCGAGATCGCGCTGGCGAAGGTCCGACAGGACGCGCCGTTCGATGCGATCTGTTACATCGGCTGCGGCGTCACCACGGGCGTCGGCGCGGTGCTCTACACCGCCAAGGTCGAGCCAGGCGCCAACGTGGTCGTGTTCGGCCTGGGCGGGATCGGCCTCAACGTGGTCCAGGGCGCGCGCATGGCCGGCGCCGACATGATCGTCGGCATCGATCTCAACCCCGCACGCGAGGCCATGGCGCGCAAGCTGGGCATGACCCACTTCGTGAACCCCAAGGACGTGAAGGGCGACCTGGTCCCGCACCTGGTGGAGCTGACCAAGGGCGGAGCCGACTACAGCTTCGAGTGCGTGGGCAACGTGCAGTTGATGCGCCAAGCGCTGGAGTGCTGCCACCGCGGCTGGGGCGTGAGCGTGATCATCGGCGTCGCAGGCTCCGGCCAGGAGATCGCGACCAGGCCGTTCCAGCTGGTGACCGGGCGAGTCTGGAAGGGCACCGCGTTCGGCGGAGCGCGCGGGCGCACCGACGTGCCGAAGATCGTCGACTGGTACATGGAAAAGAAGATCGAAGTCGACTGCCTGATCACCCACAAGCTCCCGCTCGCCAAGATCAACGACGCCTTCGACCTGATGCACAGCGGCGAGTCGATCCGAACGGTCGTCACGATGGACTGAGCACCGTGATGGAGAGCGGAGGGGCGCGTACCGCCTGAACCGGAATCGGAATCGGATACGGAACCGGATACGGAACCGGATACGGAACCGGAATCGGATGCGGAACCGGATACGGAACCGGATACGAAATCGGTTGCCGCGCTTACGTAGAGGCGGGTTTCAACCCGCCCTCTTGGTCGATGCGTTCAGCTGACTGGACGCTCGCTCCGTTTGGTTTCGTGTCGATGTTCATGCCCTTAGCGGCGCACGTTCCCTGCCAGCTCCTCGCGTGCATCACCGAAGACCGCTCAATGTCAGTGCCTGGTGAATCGGTGAGGAGCTGTCATGGAACCTGCGCCGGGGGGCATGAACATCGACACGAAACCAAACGGAGCTCACCTGTTCGTCGCGCTCGAAGTCGCGCTGGAGGTGATACGCAGCTTGCGCGAAGTGGTGATCCTGATCCTGATCCGGTATCGCGCGCAGGCGGGGTCCGGGCCGCAAGCTTTCGCGTACGCGCGAACGTCGCGCGCTGCGCGCGAGCCTGGACCCCGCCTGGCGCGATCCCCCTTGAAGGCCCGACGAAGCCTCCCTTACCGCGTCGAGCTTCATCTGGAGTGGGCACGAGCCGGGAACCAGAACGGAACCGCTATTGCCCCGCGTCGTCCTCGCCGCCGTCGAACTGGGGGTCGGGGGGGCCGCTGTCGGGCGGGGTCGAGGCGTCGATCCCGGAGTCCATCGCCGTCGTTCCGGCTCCGCCTTGGCCGGCTGGCTTCGAGCCGCCGGTGCCGCCGCAGGCCGTCGGCCCCGAATCGCATTTGCTCGGAGGTTCGGTGTCGTCATCGCCGCAACCGATTCCCGAGATCAGCAAGATCACACTCAAGCCGAGCACTCGCGCCATGGTGTCCTCCGTAAGAAAAGCCGCGTCGCATCCGTAGTGCGGTTGCTGTCTGCAGCGTGGGAGCAAGCGCCACATCGACGCCAGTCGAGTCATGCGCTTTGCGTATACGGGTGGCGTATACGCAAGAGCGCCGACCTGGCCGCGGTCGGTAATGCCGACGCCGTCAGTTCAGCTGCCGGCACGCAAACCCAGTTCCGGTTCCGGTTGGACGATCCCCGTGGTAATACGCGCAAGCCCGGCTAGTGCAAGCAGTGGATTTCGAACCGTTTCGGCGAGCCGTGCCGGGTTCAAAACCACTGCTTGCGCCCACTTCGGAGAGCCAGATCCCGTGGCGGTTCCGGTTCCCGACACTTACCTGTAGGGACTACACGCCTCTGACGATCGGTGCTCGCGAGCGGCTATGATCACGCGGTCATCCGACGGCACGACAAGATGGACATCCCGCGGCCCTCGAGCGCGCCCAGCCCTTCGGCCGTCATCGCCGGCCGCTATCGCATCGAAGCCGAGCTCGGGCGCGGCGGTATGGCCTGCGTGCATCGCGTGCTGGACGAGCGCACGGGGACGCGCCTGGCGCTCAAGCAGCTGACGGCGCAAGGCGATCGCGGCGCCTCGCTCCGCGCGATGCTCGAGCACGAGTACCACACGCTCACTCAGCTCGCACACCCGCGCATCGTGCGCGCGTTCGACTACGGGCTCGACGGCGAGCTCGCGTACTACACGATGGAGCTGCTCGGTGGCGCGGACGTCTCCCGCACGCTGCGCGAGACCCCGCTCGACGTGCGGCAGAGCTGCGTGCTGCTGCGCGACGCTGCCTCGGCCGTCGCGCTGATCCACTCGCGCAGGATGGTCCATCGCGACGTCAGCCCGCGCAATGTCTGGTGCCTGCCGGACGGGCGCGCGAAATTGATCGATTTCGGGACTCTGGTGGCGATGGGCCCGCAGTCGCGCGTGGCCGGCACCGCCCCGTTCGTACCGCCCGAAGCGCTCCACATGCAGCCGCTCGATGCGCGCTGCGACATCTTCGCGCTGGGCGCCCTCGCCTATTACATGCTGACCGGTCGTCACGCGTATTCGGCGCGCAGCATGGCGGAGCTGCGTCACGTGTGGCAGCGCGCCCCCAAGCGCCCGGATGCGCTCGCGCCCGAGGTGCCGACTGCGCTCGCCGACCTCGTGATGGCGATGCTGAGTCTGGACGCCCGCGGGCGGCCGGCCTCCGCCGCCGAGGTCTGCGAGCGGCTCGGCGCGGCATACGAGCTGCCCGCCACGGACGAGCGTCACGACGCGCAAGCGTTTCTGTCGATCCCCAAGCTCGTCGCGCGAACCCACGAGAGCGGGGCACTGCGCAAGCGGCTGCTGCGCGCGACGCGCGGACGGGGCAATGCAGTCGCGATCGTGGGGCCGGCAGGACTCGGACGCAGCCGCATGCTCGCGAGCGTCTTGATCGATGCCAAGCTGCTCGGCGCGGCGGCGATCGGCGTCGACGCGTCGGCGGTCGGTACCGGGCCGTTCGCGGTCGCGCGCGCGATCGCCGAGCGCCTGCTCGAGACCCTGCCCATGACGGCGGCCGCAGCGGTCGAGCTCGCGCCCGTGCTCGGACACCTCTCGCCCGCGCTTCATCAGGCGCTGGGCGCGCCCGAGCTCGCTCCGCTCACCCCGCTCGACCGCGCGTTGAGGCTGAGCTCCGCCCTCGTACAGCTGGTCGAGATCGTGACCCGCAGTCAACGAGTGCTGATCGCGGTCGACGACGTGCACCGCGCCGACGGCGCATCGCTCGGCGTGCTCGGCCGACTCTCGCTGGTCGTGAGCGACCACCGACTGCTGCTCGTGATCTCGTGCGACAGCGCCGCGCTCGCGCTACCGCCGCCGGCGCTCGAGCAGCTGTGCATGACCGACCAGCGGCTCGAGCTCGGGCCGCTGGCTGCCGAGCACACGCGCGAGCTGCTCGCGTCGCTGTTCGGCGAGATCCCCGGCCTCGACGACGCGGCCAGCTGGCTGCACGAGCTGTCGCAGGGCAGCCCTCACACGTGCATGCAGTACGCGCAGTACCTGGTCGACCACGGCATCGCGCGCTACGAGGGCGGCCGCTGGAAGCTGCCGCGCCAACTGCGAGAGCAAGCGCTCCCCCCGACGCTGAGCGCGATGATCGAGGCTCGCCTGGCGCTGCTCGGCGACGACGCGCGCAGCCTCGCGCTGGCCCTCGCGCTGGCGCGCGATGAGACACGCGCCAGCTGGCAGCCCGCGATTCACCTGCGGATCGAGGACTATCCCAAGCTGATCGGCGCGGACGCACAGTGCGCGTTTCGCGCGCTCGATGAGCTGCTCGCGGCGGGCTTCGTCGAACAACGCGACAGCTACTACATCCTGGCGCAGCGCGCGTTGACCGACGCGCTACTGCGCGGCAGCAGCGCGCAGGTGCGGCAGGCGGCCCACTCGCGCCTGGCGGAGGTGCTGCTGCAAGACCACTATCGCAGTGGTTTCTTGGCGGTCCAGCACCTGCAACGCGCGGGCGACGACGCGCGCGCGCGCAAGATCATCGCGCGAGCAGCCTCCAGGACCGTGAGCGGCGGCGCTCCCAATCCCTACGCCTGGGGCGCCATGCGGCTCTCCGTGATCACCGAGTGCACGATGAGGGCGCTCGCGCACTATCGGACGCATGGCGGCTCTCCGCGGGAAGGTGTGCAGCTCCGCAGGGTCCTGATGGCGGCGTGCACGGTGTACGACTGGAGCAGCGCGCGCTTCGGCGACGAGCAGGTCGCACAGCTGCGGCGCGATTCCGGGCTCACGTACTGGGACGAGGTCGACGCGGCGCAGCCGCCGCTCGTGCGCATGCTGCAGTGCTTCAAACGGGCGCAAGAGGTGTACGACGGCACGCCCGAGGCCGAACGTGGCTTCGCGCCGCTCGATGCCGTCAAGGAGCTCAGCGCCGTCAGCATCGGGCTGAGCAGCGCGTACCTGCACATGCACGACGTCGCCCGCGCAGCTGCGATGCCGCCGATCGTCGAGCCGCTCAAGCCGCTGTCGCCGGTGGTCGTCCTGCTCGCGACGGTGTGCGAGCAAGCCGTGGCGCGCGTCCGCGGCCGCGACCTCGGTGACACGACGCTGCGGACCGCGCAGGAGATCGCTCAGAACGCCGCCCTGCCGGACATCTTGCGGACCGGGTTGTCCGTGATCCAGCTGCACCAACACGTGGTCGAGGACGCGCGGCTGGGCCGCGTGCGCGCGCTGGAGCTCATGGATCAGCTCGCGGCCTCGGCCAGCGATGACCTGTTCTACGTGGTCCACGGGCGCTGGCTCGCGCACGCGTTCCGCGGCGACGCCAAGCTGGCCGAGCCCTTGCGCAAGCAGATCGAAGTCATCACCGAGGATGACCTCTGGCGCCGCAAGGCCTTCCTGTTCTGCGAGGCCCAGCTGCATGCGCTGGCCGGCGATCTGACCAGCCTCGGGCGCACGACGGAAGCGATCGCGGAGCTCGCGGAGAAGTTCGAGGGCTGGCGCCCGTGGCTGTCCTGGAGCCGTGCCGAAACGCATAGATTGCGGGGGAACCTCGCCGCCGCGCACGAAGCGCTCGAGGACGCGCTGCGCGAGGCGCGTCCAGGCGAGCACCGCGCGTGGATCGTGGCGGCGCCCGCTCACGCCGAGCTGCTGCTCGCGCGCGGAGATGCCGCTGCGGCGCTGCTGCACGCGGACGCGATCATCGCGCACGTTCAAGACCTGTCGCTCGACCGCTCCGCGACCGTCTCGGCGCAGCGCGTGCGGGCCCTCGCGCACAGCGCGCTGCACGACCATGGCGCCGCGCGCGCCAGTCTCGCGCGGGCGTTCGAGCTCGCGCACGAGCTGCACTACGGCGGGCTGCCGCTCGCACGGCTGTACGAGGCCAACGCTGCGATCGCGCTCGCGGCCAGGGAAACGAAGACCTGCGCGAGCGCGCTCACGCAGCTCGTCGCGCTGCTGAAGAGCGCCGACGCTCCCGCGCTGATCAGATCCTGCGAGGCGCTACGCGACGCCGCCCATCGCACGCTGGAGAACGCGGCGATCGGGGCGTCGATCCCGCAGACGGGCGAAGCGCTCACGACCTCGAACGAAACCTTCACCCAAGTCCAGGCCTCGTTGACCGCGCTCGATTCGCGCGAGCAGCGCGCACAGCTCGCGCTCCAGCTCCTGCTCGAAGCCGGCGGCACGCCCGCGGGGTATCTGTTTCTGTTCGATGACGGCGGTCCGTTCGTCGCCGCCGCGATCGGCCGCTGCGACGCGAACGAGACCCTGCTCGCGTCGGTCGAGAACTATCTGCAAGCGGAGCTGCTCGAAACCAAGACCGCCCTCGTGACCTCCGCAGACGTCACGACCGATGCGGCCGCGCGCATCGGGCTGCTCAGCGATGGCGACGGACAGCTCGTACCGGTGCTCCTGAGCGACGCGAGCAGCGGTCAAAACCAGCTCGCAGGTCTCGCGCTGCTGCTGCTCGGCGAGCACCCCGTGCGCGAGCCGGAGCGAGACCTGGCGCACGCGGTCGCTCGCTGCTTGCTCACGAACGGCGACAGCTTGCCGCGGACGAGCGAAGACGCCTGACCGACGCGTTCCGTTCCTCTGATCGGCCGGTACACGCCCTGGCGTTCTTCGTCGCCGTTGTCCGCTGAACGGACAGCATTTTCCCCGTCTTTGTGCCTACCCGGGCCCGCGTCGATCGACCATGCTCCTGGCGTGGGCAGCGAGCTCGAGCGGGTCGTGATCGTGGGCGGCGGGTTCGCCGGGCTCAACGCGGCCAAGGTGCTCGGCGAGTCGCGCAAGGTCGACGTGTGGCTGGTCGATCGCCGCAACCACCACTTGTTTCAGCCGCTGCTCTATCAGGTCGCGATGGCGGGGCTGAGCCCGGCCGAGATCGCACGGCCGATCCGCTCGCTGCTCTCCGAGTACCCGCGCGTGCACGTCGTGCAGGGCGAGGTCACCGGCATCGAGGCCGAGCTGCGCAAGGTGCGCGGGGACTTCGGCGAGCTCGACTACGACGCACTGATCCTCGCGACCGGCGCGCAGCACGCGTACTTCGGACACGAAGAGTGGGAGCAGTTTGCGCCCGGGCTCAAGACGCTCGAGCAAGCGACCGAGATCCGCCAGCGCGTGCTGGTGGCGTTCGAACGCGCCGAGCACGAGCGCGACCCGGAGCTGCGCAAGCGCCACCTCACGTTCGTGATCGTCGGCGGCGGCCCCACCGGGGTCGAGCTCGCGGGCGCGATCGGCGAGCTCAGCCGCTTCACCCTGGGCAAGGACTTCCGCAACATCGACCCCAAGCTCACGCGCGTGATCCTGATCGAGGCGGGACCGCGCATCCTGCCGAGCTTCGCGCCCGAGCTGGCGAGCCGCGCGGTGCGCGACCTCGAGTCGCTCGGCGTGCAGGCCTGGACCAATAGCCGGGTCACCGCGATCGACGCCGAGGGCGTGCAGATCGGCAAGGAGCGGATCGACACCGACACCGTGCTGTGGGCCGCGGGCGTGCGAGCGTCGGCGCTCGGCATGCTCGTACCGGCCGAGCACGACGCGCAGGGGCGCGTGATCGTCGACCCACAGCTGAACGCGCCCGGCCACCCGGAGATCTTCGTGCTCGGCGATCTCGCGCGCGCCAACGACGCGGAGGGCCGGCCGCTGCCGGGCGTGGCGCCGGCCGCGATGCAGCAGGGCCGCTACGCGGCGCGCACGATCCTGGACGACATCGCGGGTAAGCCGCGCAAGCCGTTCGTCTACGACGACAAGGGACAGATGGCGACGATCGGTCGCAGCCGAGCGATCGTGCAGCTCTCGCGCGGCAAGCTCACCGGGTTCATCGCCTGGGCGGCCTGGCTGGTGATCCACATCTACTACCTGAGCGGCTTCAAGAACCGGTTGTTCGTGCTGATCCAGTGGGCCTGGTCGTACGCGACGTTCGCGCGCGGCGCGCGGCTGATCGTCGGCAAGTCGTGGCGCTCGTACCCGGACACAGGCGGTGCGCAGCTCAAAGCGCCCGAACCCGCCAAGACGCCCAGCAAAGACGCCGCCGCGTAGATCAAAGCAAAAAACCGACGCGCAGCAGATCGAGCGTGGGTAAGGTGGCCTGGCCGAGATTGCGCGCGATGCGCATCAGCTCCCTATCCGGAGCGCTGCCCTCGGCGAACGCCGGGATGTCCCGGCTGACGTCGCTGCTGAGCGCGAACTGCAGGCCCGCATCGAGCCCGACCGTGATGCCGGGCTCCCACGTCCACAGAAATCCGATGCGCGGATTGATGAAGAAGGTGTCGACCTGCGCAGCGACCGGAAACGTGCCGAAGTCCCTGACCTCGACCGTGGTCTCGCCGCCGAGATGCTGATAGCCCGCGCGGATGCCGAGGAAGAAGCCGCTGCGCAGCGGAAACACGCGCGCGTCGGCGGCGAGCGCCGAGAACGACGTGCGCACACCCGAGATCGTCAGCTCGGGCAGCACGCTGTACTCGATCCCGAGCCCGATCAGCCGGTCGATCTTCACCAGCGCTTCGACCGCGAGCGGACGCGGAAACCCGATCCCGCCCAGCACGCCGATGCGAAAGCGCTCGGGCCTTTGCTCGTCGCCTGCGTCTTCGGGGATCGGATCCGCGTAGTCAGTGGGCGCGGCGCTCGCGCGCGCGGCGTATGGCGGTGGCGGCGGTTCAGCTGCGGATGCGCGCGCGCTGAACGACACGAGAGCGCTTGCAATGGCGCAAAGCAGATGGACCGAGCACTTCGTCATGAACATGCCTCCGGTTCATGCGTTGCAGGCGGCATGCCGGAGATTCGCGCTTGCATCGTGTCGGAATGTTGCGGCCCCCGGCATCCGATACCGAATGCGATACCGAGCCCGCTTCGATCCCGATTCCCGTGCTGTGTCCGACTCGGGCTCAGTGCGTGAGATCGTCCGCGATCGCCACGCACACGCGCACGGTGGTGCCGGCGGCGGGCGAGCTGGCGATGTGAACCGTTCCGCCGTGGGCTTCGACGATGCGCTTGACCAGGGTCAGGCCGAGGCCGACGCCGCCGGTGCCGCGCGATCGGCTGCGCTCGCTGCGGAAGAACGCCCCGAACACATGTGGCAGATCGGCTTCGGGGATGCCGATGCCCCGGTCGCGCAGCTCGAAGATCACGTGCTCCCCCTCGCGCGCGACGCGCAACGCGATCGGCAGGGACACGTCCGGCGTGTACTTGTGGGCGTTGTCGAGCAGGTTGTCGAGCACGCGCCGGAACAGCACGCGATCGACCTCGACCTCGGGCAGCTCACCCTCGTCGTCGGCATGCAGCTCGAGCTCGAGCGTGCGCAGCGGATGATGGCTCGCGAAGCGCTCGACCGCGCGTTCGACCAGGGCGCGCACGGACATGTGCTCGCGGTGCAGCGCGAAGCCGGACTCGGAAGCGCGGCCGTCGGTCAGCTCGAAGCGCGTCGCGGTCAGCACGTCGTTGATCAGCGCTTCGAGCTCGGCGAGGTCGACGGCGATCTCGGCGAGCGACGCGCGTGCGGCCTCGGCGTCGCCCTCGGCCGCGATCTCGAGCGCGACGCGGATCCGCGCCAACGGCGTGCGCAGCTCGTGCGCGACGTTGGCCAGCAGCTCTTTCTCCGCGAGCAGCAGCTGCTCCATGCGCTCGGCCATGTCGTCGAAGGTGCGGCCGAGCTCGCCGAGCTCGTCGTTGCGAACGATCGCCGTGCGCGCGCGCAGGTCGCCCCCGCCGAGCGCGCGCGCGGCGCGGGTCAGCTGCTCGAGCGGGCGACCGATCCAGCGCGCGGTCAGGAATGCGCCGACGAAGATCACCACCAGCCCGAAGCCGAGCGCGAGCAGCGGCGGCAGCGGGCTCGGCTCGGGTGGCGGGAAGCGCGCGACGAGCAGGCCGTCACCGTCGGGCAGCGCGAGCGGCACGTACGCGAGCGGGGGACCTCCGTGCCTGGGCGGGCCGGCAAAGATGACGCGGCCCATGAACCGATGCTCGCGCCCTGGATCCCGATCATCGCCGTGCGCCGGCGGATGACCGGGCCCGCCACGCGCGCCCGGCACGATCCCGGGCAGCAAGGCCCCCAGTGGCGGCAGACCGGATCGCGGCGGCGGCGGTGGCGGTGGCGGCGCCTGACGGTCGAGCGCGCCACCGGCAGGCAGCGCAGGCGTCACGTTCGTGGCGATCAGCGCGCGCTCGGGATCGTAGATCGAGACCGCCACGCGCCGCGAGAGCAGCTCGGCGAGCACGCGCTCGAGTTCCTTCGGCTTGCCGACGGCCCCGACGATCCGAGCGCGCATGTTCTCGAGGTCGACCCAGGGCGGCGCGCTCAAGAGCACCATGGCGATCGCGATCGCCCCGGCCACGACCAGCGCGAGCTGGACGATGCCGATCGCGTACAGGCGCCAGAGCAGCGCGCCGCGCGCGCGCCGCATCATCGCGCGTCCGAGGCGAGCATGTAGCCGACGCCTCGAATGGTCTTGAGCATGCGCGGGTTGCGCGGATCGTCCTCGAGCTTGTGGCGCAGGCGCGAGACGTGCACGTCGATCGAGCGGTCGAACGCTTCCTCCGAGGTCCCGTGCATCAGCTGCAGGAGCTGCTCGCGGCCGAGCACGCGCCCCGCGCGCTCGGCCAGCACGCGCAGCAGCACGAACTCGTGCGTGGTCAGGGCCAGGCGCTCGCCGCGCAAGGTCGCCGTCATGCTCGCCGTGTCGACGATCAGGTCGCCGAGCTCGATGCGCGGCGTGGGCGGGCCCGCCTTGCCGCGCGCGCGGCGGACCTGAGCGCGGATGCGCGCGAGCAGCTCCCGCGAGGAGAACGGCTTGCTCACGTAGTCGTCGGCGCCGCCTTCGAGGCCGAGCACGCGGTCGGCTTCCTCGCCGCGCGCGGTGAGCATGATGATCGGCACGTCGGCGCGCTCGCGCAGCGTGCGGCAGACCGCGATGCCGTCGGCGCCGGGCAACATCAGATCGAGCAGGACCGCGTCCGGCTGCACGCGCGCGATCTCCGCGACCGCCTGGTCGCCGCGAGCCACCACCGTCACCTGCACGCCGTGCGAGCTCAGGTACTGCGCGGTCAGCCGCGCCAGGCGCTCGTCGTCCTCGACGTACACGATGCTCAGCTTGCCCAGCGTCTCATCGCCCTCGAGCGCGCGCACCATGGGCTCACAATGCCACCCGCCCACGTCCGGCGCGAGCCGCGCAACGCTCCGTTCCCGACCCGCAACAAACCGCCATAGTGGAAAGAGCCAGCGTGCTAGCGTGCGCGCGATGTGCTCGCGCGCTCCGAAGACGCGGTGCGCGCGGTCGAGAAGCAGGGCGCGAGCCAGGTGTGCCGCGGCGCTTCGTGTACGTGAGCACCGAAGCCGTATGGATGGACGGCGTCGGCGCCCGATGCCGTGCACCGCGTTCAGCTGCCGGGCTTGCGCGCTGCCAGCGAGTACGTGCGGCGCGTCGCCGCGTAGCGCGCCGGGGTCACGCCGTAGCTGCGCCGGAAGGCGGTGGTGAAGTGGCTCTGGCTGCAGAAACCGGCGCGGATCGCCACGTCCGCGATCTCGAGCTGGCCCGAGCCGAGCAGGCGCGCGCCGAGCGCGAGCCGGCGCTGCAGCACGTAGCGGTGCGGGGTCGCGCCGAACGCGCGCGTGAACAACGCCCCGAACTGGCGCGGCCGTAGCCCGCACAGCGCCGCGAGCGCGACCAGGGAAAGATCGTCCTGCAAGCGCGCATCGATGTGCTCGCGCAGCCGCCGGCATACGGCCGGCGAGAGCCCGCCGTCGCCGCGCCCGTGCCTGGCGACCGGTCGTGCCGCGGCAGCCGCTCGAGCACGCGGCAGAGCAGCGCGAGCGAAGCCGACTCCGCGAACAGCGCGCTGCACGGCTCTGCGTGCGCCACGGCCTCGCACATCGCCTGCGCGATCGCCCGCGCGCTCGGGTCGGGCGCCGGCGCCGCGTACTCGCGCAGCGCGTCCGGCGCGACCTCGGGCAAGAGCCGCTGCAGCCAGCTGCGCGACAGCCCGAGCGCGAACACCTGCGCCGAGCCCGCGACCCGCAGCACCGTCCCGCTCCGCACGTGCAACGTCAGCGAGCCCGGCCCCACGTGCCAGAGCAGCTCGCGCTGCGCGGCGCGCACGGTCACGTCGAAGCCGCCGTCGAGCACCACGCGCAGATGCGCTTCGCCTTCGAGCGGGCCGCTGTCCCACGGCTCGTCGGTCGGTTGCGTGCGGTGCAGCTCGAACGGCACGCCGGGCCAAGCGTGCAGCGCGCTGTTGATCAGCGGCACGCCGTCACCGCGCGCATCGAAGCTGAGCGGGCGCAGCTCTCCCCACGCGCGCATCATGATGCGGCCCCCGGGGTTGCCGCTGCCGTGACTGCTCGCTTCCATGGCCACCGAAGCAGAGCAAAGCACCTCGCCGGCCGCGCCGTCCAGCGGGCGCCGCTTCATGCCATAAACGCCCGCGATGACCGATAGTTGGGTGCCGCTGCTTCCGCTTGCGCGTCAGAAGCGCTCGTCGACGGCGTGGAACTCGGGCCAGGGCAGCTCGCAGACCTTTGGGGGCTCGTCGTCGGGGAGCAGGCCGAGGCACAAGTTGGGTCCGCCTTTGATCTCGCTATTGGCGAGCACACACACGGCGTCGGCGGTGAAGGTCTCGACCAGCTCGCACATCGAGCAGCGGATCGGCACGTCACCGCTGGCGACCAGTCGTTCCACACCGGCGCAGAAGCTCGCCCGCTCGAAGCTGGTGCCGAACACGCGCAGCTCGGTGGGGCCGCGCGTGCCGAAGGTGCTGCCGATGAAGCTGCTGCCATCGGCCTCGATCACGCCGTTGATCGCACCATCGACGAACTGCACCTTGTAGAAGCGGGCCGGCGAGCCGCTGCACTCGGCCACCTCCGACTCTCTGATGCGCGTCGTGACCAATGTGAGCTCGCCGCAGCGCTTCAGCTGCGACTTGCGCACCACGCTGGCGGACAACACCGCGCGCTCGCTCTCGATCTCCAGATCGGACAGCACGACGCCGGCCGCGGTCAGGATCTGGGCGTGGAGGCGGCCCTGCTCGACGCGCGTGCTCTCGAGCTCGACCGCGCGCGCGATCACCCCGACCTCGAGCAGCTCACTGCTGCGCAACGAGACCGCGCCCTCGAACGGGTGCGCGTCGTCGCCGATCACGATGTTCTTGATCTTCACGCCTTCGAGCTCGAGGCGGGGAGCGCCCGCGGCGGTGGCCACACCCGACACGCGCAAGCCCTCGATCTCATCGAACGGGGTACCGGGAGCGCGGCCCGACGCGTCGATGCGCAAGGTGACCGGCCCGCGCAGCTCGACGTACGCGTTGGCGAGCGTGAGCCGCTCGATCACGACCACACGCGGGACGCTGCTCTCGATCCGCAGATTGGCGTCGAGCCACTCGGCCTGGGGCAGCCGCTCGCCGGCCGACAGCGGCCCGGGCGCGTCCACGCTGACGAAGTCCGCGCACCCGAGCGTCGCCGGCAGCGGCAGCACGCGGTCGGGCTCGGGCTCGCAGGGCGGCAGCACGGGCGCGTTCGGGTCCCCGCTGATGTCCCCGAACTCGCCGTCGCTCGGGACGCCGGCATCGCCGTCGGCGGCAGCGTCGCGGGAGCCCGCGCCCGCATCGCCAGGTGGTGGCGGCGGCGGCTGCTCACACGGCTCCGAGTAGTCGGGCGAAGGGCCGCCGCACAGCTGACGGTCGACCGGGTGAACGGTGAAACGCGCGCGTTCGACCTGCTCCGGCGGATTGCACTCGGGCGCGGGCCCGCACATCAGGCGCGGGAATGGGACCCCGGGCGGGTTATGGCCGACCAGCGGCTCGCCGACTTGATCACAGCCGAGCGCGAGCTGCGCGAGCGCTCCGATCGCTGCCAGCCATGCGCGCGCGTTCATGGCACCGGCCTCATCTGAACCACGCGGAACACCACGCGCCGGTTCTGCTCGTGGCTCGCCTCGTCATCGCCGGGCTCGACCGGCGCGGTCGCGCCGTGCGCGGCCGCCCGCAAGCGCTGGGGCGCGACGCCGTGCGCGCTCAGCCACGCGATCACGGTGTCGGCTCGGCGCCGGGAGAGCGCGTCGTTGTACTCGGGCGTACCGCGCTGATCGGCATAGCCTTGGACCTCGACCAGCTCGATCTCGGGCCGCTGCACGAGCTCGCGCGCGACTTCGTGCAGCATCGCGACGCCGATCGGCTCGAGCTCGGCGGAGTCGAACTGGAACAGCACCGGCGCCAGCAGCTCGTTCTGCTCGACCGGCAGCGTCTGCTCGATCATCGCGAGCAGCTCGGGGCTCGGCTCGGGCGCCGGACGCTCGGGCCCGGGCGGCGGCGCCGGCAGCCAGGCGCGCTCCGTGACGCGGCGCATGCGCACCACCTCGCGGATCTTGGGATCGACCCCGCGGTCGGCACGAAACGCCAGCGAGATGCCGAGCGAGAGAAAGCGCGCATCGGTGGAGTCGCCCGGCGCATTGGTCTGGAACAGATGGCCGTACCCGACCACCGGCCCGACCGCGAACGCGTGCGCGATCGAGAAGTCGACGCCGATGCCGGTGCGGAAGAACGGTCGGGTCAGCTGACCCGAGAAGCCGACACCCAGCTGTAGGAGCGCATAAGGCTCGACCGACCCCCACGGTATCCGCGCAGTCGCACCCGCTAGCGGTGCGAGCAGGCCTCCGGTGTGGTCGGGTGCCGAGAACCCGCCACCGGCCATTGCCAGCTGGAGGTCGAGCCACGGCGTGAACACATAACCGAGCTGCAGGTCGCTCACCAGCCCGATCGAGTCGTAACCCAGGTACCCAACTTGGTCGGTGCTGACCATCGTGCCGACGCCGAGCATCCCGCGCGCACGCAAGGGAAGGCCGTTCTGCGCCCCGTTCGGCGCCTGTGCCTGCACCGCGTTCGCGAGCCAAAGCAAGCCGGCGCTCAACAATATCGGGATCCCCAAGCGATGAGCGCGTGACGTCACAGTACAAACTGTGAGTAGGGGCAGCCGTGCGATGTTTTGAGGGCGTTCGTTCAGTTGCGTACGACAGAGACGGGCGGGCCTTTACATCGCACAGGGCGATTGGCTGCAATCGCGGACATGCCGCCGACCGACGAGCGCGAACCGGACCAGCTCACCATCCCTGCGTTCGCGCAAACTCCCGAGCCGATTCGCGGAACGGACAGCCTGGGACCGAGCCGCTCGCTGCCCGTCCGGCGCGCACCCGCGCCCGAGGCCAGCCCGCTCGCCGTGCTCGTCGCGGCGCTGGGCATCCTGGGTGCGTTCGCGCTGTTCGCGCTGCCTGCGTCGCGCGGCGCTCAGAACGCGCGCAGCTTGCTCGCCCAGACGCTGACCAAGCTCACCCAGCAAGGGCTGGCGCTGCACGACGTGCAATGCCCGCGCGCACCTGCGCTCACGGCGGGCAAGCCGTTCAGCTGTAGCGCGCGCGCCAGCGGCACGCCCTTGCGCATCGTGCTGACCCCTGCCGCGAGCCACGCGCAGGGCGCGGTGGATATCCTGTATGCGCGCGTGGAAGGCGCGATCGGCGTCGCCGAAGTCGGCAAGCTCGCCGCGCTGCGCTACGGCGCAGGCGCCGTGATCACCTGCCCGCATCGCTACTGGGTCGATCAGCCGGACGTACACGAACGCTGCACGCTGCGCCTCGGCAAGGAGTCGGGCCCACTCACCGTGCGAAGCGGCGACGCGCCGGGCGAGCTCACGCTCCAAGCCCCATGGCTAGACCTGCGCCACGCTTCTGTGGAGTAAGGCACTGCCTTCGAAGTCGAGTGCGCAAGGCAGAGGACAAGGCAGGCGCAGGGCCAACAGCCCAGCACATCTCTGGACCTGCCCTGTGCGCCTGCGCTTGCGCTCGACCCCCGACCCTCGGCCCTGCGCTTGCCCTTGCCCTTCCCGGCCATCTAGAGCTCGGCGATCTGCCGGATGTCGTCGCTGGGGCGGAGCGTGACGTCGAGGGTCTTGCTCAGGCGCAGCTTGGGCACCGAGATCTCCACCTGGTAGGTGCCCGGTGCGAGCGTGAAGGACTTCTCCGGCGCCGCTTGCGAGCTGGCTCCGCTCGCAGCGCGCTTGCCCGCGCTGCGGATCATGATCGTCGCGCCGATCGCCTGGCCGGCTTGTCGGGCGCCGAGCGTGACCTTGCCGGATTCGAAGTCGCAGCTCTGGCTCACGCCCTTGCCGGCCTCGACGATCGCGCGCAGCGAGCGCGTGGCCAGGCCGCTGATCTCGCCGGTGGTGACCTCGATGTCGTAGGTCCCGGCCGTCAGCTCGAGCTCGAACGAGCCCTGATCGGGTCTCGATCCGGTCTTGCGCAGCATGCCCTGGCTCACTGCGACCGGCTTGGTCTCTCCCGCGCGCCGAAGTCGGATGCTCGCCTTCTCGCGCAGCGCAGCGCCGTTGTGCGTGACGGTCAGGCTCAACTGGCCGGTGCCGAAGCTCGCCGCCTGCGCCGCTTGCCGCCCGGCCACGAGCTCGATGCCCTTGGCCTCGAACGGCGCGATGCCGCGCTTGCGCGGCGTGACGCGCAGGTCGTACGCGCCGCCTGGCAAGCGAAACGCCACCGGCTTGTCGGCGCCGCCGAGGTTGACCTGCTTGAGCGCGAAGAAGCGCTTGCCACCCGCCTTGCGGACCTCGGCGTTGGCTTCAATCGGCTTGCCGCCCGAGCTGGCGCTGACCGTGAGCATGCCGGTCGGTACGCGCAGCGCCGCCACGCTCTGCTCGAGGGCGCTGGCGAGCTGCTCGGCGCTGGCGGCGTCGTAGTAGCGACCGCCGCCCGCCTGCGCGGCGCAGCGCAGCGGCTCGCTGTCCGCGCCCTTCAGATCGAAGCCGACCACGTGCAGCACGAAATCGACGCCGGCGGCCTTGGCTTGCTCGACCATGTCGCACGGCGAAGCGCCGCAGGTCTCGAGCCCATCGCTGACCAGCACGACCGTGGTCGGCGCCGCGCGCCGCTTGGCCAAGCCGATCGCGCGCCGAGTGGCTGCCGTCAGCGGGGTCTTGCCCTTGGGCGCGAGCTTGGCCACCGTGGCCGCGAACGCGGGCTTGTCGAGCGGACCAAGCGGCACGAGCAGCTCGATGTCGTCGCACTTGTCGGGTGAGCGATGGCCGTAGGCGATCAGCCCGGCTTCGCTCGAGTCCGGCAAGCCATCGATCAGCGTGTCGAGCACGCCGCGCGCGACCGACATCTTGCTCGCGCCCGCGATCTTCTCGAGCATCGAGCCGGACGCGTCGAGGACCATGACCAGCGCAGGCGACTTCGCTTCGACGGCTCGTGCGCGCGGCGCGGCGAGCAGGAGCAGCAGCGCGGCAAGGAGGGTCGTCGAGCGAGAGGTAAGCGACATGGCTGTCTGTCGTAGCACGAGCACGTACAAACGTCGTGGTGCACGCACATCGCAGCGGGCTGGTACGCGCCGAGCGAGCAACAATGGCGTCGCCGTACGTCGCATCGATTGTGGAGCGCGGGCGCGCGGCGATATCCTGGTGGTCCAGGGGTTGGCTCCCGAGCGTTTCGCGAGCCGCGTCTTCGATTTTGCTCATGCGTCCCATCTCGCGTCCCATCTCGCAACCGATCTCCGAGCTGCTGCTGATCGACGAGGAACCCGGCAAGTACCGCTTCTACAAGTGGCAGCAGCTGCACATCGTGGTGTGGGTCGGTGCGGCGGCCGGTAAGACCGCGCAGCGCCTCGGGCGCGTAACGCCGAAGCCGCTACCCGGCACGCGGCGCTCGGACATCCACATCGTCACCGCCGGGACCGCCTTGCCCTCGGCGGAAGCGCGCTCCGTGTTCGTGGAGCTGATGCGCGAGATGCAGGGCGACCTGGCCTGCCTCGCCGTGGTGATCGAAGGCGGCGGCTTCTGGGCCAGCGCGATGCGCAGCGCGGTGATCGGCCTGGGCATGATGGCGCCCAAGGTCTTGCCGTTCCGCGCGCTCGGCTCGCTCGACGACTTGACCGCTTGGCTGCCCGCCGAGCACAAGCGCCTCACCGGCGTCACCATCGACTCGGTCGGGCTGCGCCGCGCCCTGACCGAAGCCCGCATCGGGACGATCGGCACGCAAGCGCACGCAGGTTGATGCCGGCCGCGTCTTCGTAGGGGCGGGTTGCAACCCGCCCGCAGCACGACGATCCCGGGTCGCGAAGGATTGAGAAAACCAGCAAGGCAGCCGTGGACGCTCGTTCTCGCCCACGATGCTTGGACTGGGCATCGTGGTGCTGCGGGCGGGTTGAAGCCCGCCCCCTACGAAGAGCCAGCAAGCTACGCAGCGTGCAATTGCAGGCGGGTGGCGACGGGTGCGAGGCGCGCGCGTAGCTTGCCCTTGAGGGCGGCCTCCAGCTGGCGGGCGCGCTCGCGCGACACGCCGAAGTGATGGCCGATCTGCTCGAGCGAGACGCGCGTCTCGTCGTCGGCCAGCAAGCGGTTCTCCACGATGAAGCGTTCGCGCGGGCTGAGCCCGGTGCGCGCGCTCTGTACGGCCGCGGCCAGCTCGCCCAGGTCGCGGCTGCGCTCCACACGGTCGTCCGCGGGCTCGAGCCCGCTGTACAGCAGCTCGGCGAGCGGCCGCGACGCGCCGGCCGGGGTGGCGTCGAGCGAAGCATCGCGCTGCTCGAGGCGCTGCACGAC
>Ga0190265_10000853_pt1 | contig 20168 bp, 16 predicted proteins | sample Popmic124T_FD_133135 | JGI IMG/M metagenome (GOLD analysis project Ga0190265, IMG submission 133135) | Populus adjacent soil microbial communities from riparian zone of Indian Creek, Utah, USA - 124 T | ecosystem: Environmental > Terrestrial > Soil > Riparian zone | place: USA: Utah | collected...
CACCGTCTTGGCCGGATCGGCGCCGAGCTCCGGCATGGTCCGCTGCACCGCCTTCAGCACCGCATAATCGCCGCAGCCGGGGCACCAGCGCACCTCCTGATCGGTGGCGAAATCCTTGGCGGTGAGCTTGACCTGCTCGGTCATCTTATCATCCTCGACTTTCTCTCGTCGTCACCCCGGACTTGATCCGGGGTCCACCTTTTTCTCTTCCCCGGCCAGGAAGAAGATGGATGCCGGATCAAGTCCGGCATGACGGGCTAATTCAAATAATAAATCACCCCCACCACGACGACGAGCATCAGAACGAGCGGAATCAGGCGGGGCGGGTTCATGGCGGCGTCTCCTTCCCCTTGGTCATGCGGCCACGTCCTCGTCATGCCAGCGCAGGCTGGCATCCAAGCGGAGTAGACCGTTCCACCACCGCTTGGACCCCAGCCTTCGCTGGGGTGACGGTGGAACTTCGGGGCGCCGGCAGAGATTGCTCATCCCAGCGCCTCCTCGATCGCCGCTTCGATTTCGGCGATCTTGAACGGCTGGCCGGAGACTTTGGTGACCGGCCGGGCATCGACCAGATATTGGTCGCGGAGCAGGGTCTTGAGCTGGCCCTTGTTCATTTCAGGAACGATGATCAGGTCGTAAGACCTTAAGAGATCGCCGAGATTTTTCGGAAGCGGCCAGATGTGGCGCAGGTGGACGTGGCTGACGTCCAAGCCCCTTTTGCGGGCCCGGCGGACGGCCTGGTGGATCGGCCCGAAGGTCGATCCCCAGCCGACCACGACCAGCTTGCCGCCCTCCTGCCCGAGACAAACCTCCTGGTCGGGAAAGGACTCGGCGACGCCCATCACCTTGTCGGCGCGGATGTCGGTCATCGCCTGGTGGTTGGCGGGATCGTAGTCGATATGGCCGGTGCCGACATTCTTCTCGATTCCGCCGATCCGATGCATCAGACCCGGCGTCCCGGGCTTGATCCAGACCCGCTTGAGCCTGCCGTCGCGCCTGTAGGGATTGACCGCCTCCCCCTCCCCCGGCGGCTCTTCGTGGAAAGCGACCGGGAAGGGCAGATATTCGCTCATGTCCGGCACCTTCCAGGGCTCGGCGGCATTGGCGATATAGCCGTCGGTCAGGAGGATCACCGGCGTCATGTACTGGACGGCGATTCTGCACGCCTCGATCGCGCAGTCGAAGGCGTCGGCCGGCGAGCGCGCGGCGATGACGGGGAGCGGGGAATCGGCGTTTCGGCCGTAGACCGCCTGGTAGAGGTCGGACTGCTCGGTCTTGGTGGGAAGGCCGGTCGAGGGCCCGCCACGCTGCGAATTGACGATGACGAGCGGAAGCTCGGTCATGATCGCAAGCCCCATCGCTTCTGTCTTGAGGGCGATGCCGGGCCCCGACGAGGAGGTGACTCCGAGCGAGCCGGCGAAGCTCGCCCCGATCGCGGCGGAGATGGCGGCGATCTCGTCCTCGGCCTGGAAGGTGGTGACTCCATATTCCTTGAGGCGCGAGAGATGGTGGAGGATCGCGCTCGCCGGCGTGATCGGATAGCCGCCGAAGAACATCGGCAGGCCGGCCAGCCTTGCGCCCGCGACCAGGCCCAGCGAGATCGCCTCGGCGCCGGTGACGGTGCGGTAAAGGCCGGGCTCGGCCGGCGCCGGATCGATATGGTGCTGCTGGAACTGGCCGCTCATCTCGGCCGTCTCGCCATAGGCATGGCCCGCGTTCAGCGCCGCGATATTGGCCTCGGCGAGCTCGGGCGCCTTGGCGAACTTGGCCTTGAGCCAGCCGGTGATCGGCGCCCGGTCGCGGTCGAACATCCACAGCGCCAGGCCCAAGGTCCACATATTCTTGCAGCGCAGAGCCTCTTTGTTGCCGAGGCCGAAGGGCTTCACCGCGTCGAGGGTCAGCTGCGACATGTTGAGGCGGATCACCTGCCATCTGGCGAGCGTGTCGTCGTCGAGCGGATTGGTCTCGTAGCCGGCCTTGGCGAGGTTGCGGGCGCCGAACTCGCCCTCGTCGACGATGATCAGGCCGCCCGGCTTGAGGTCCGCGACGTTGGTCTTGAGCGCCGCCGGGTTCATCGCGACGAGCACGTCGGGCGAATCGCCCGCGGTCTCGATCGCGGCCGAGCCGAAATTGATCTGAAAGGCGGAGACTCCGAAGGTCGTGCCCTGCGGCGCCCGGATCTCGGCCGGAAAATCGGGGAAGGTGGCGAGATCGTTGCCGGCCAGAGCAGTCGAAAGGGTGAACTGGCCCCCGGTCAGCTGCATGCCGTCGCCGCTGTCGCCGGCGAAACGCACGACCACCGCTTCCAGCGGGGCATCGGATCCGGCTTCTTCGGGGGTGAGAATATGACTGGCCGTGGCCACGGCTTCTTCCTTGCAACTGGACGCGTTTCGCAACTCTAGCTCCCCGCGCCCGCCGCGACAACAGGCGGCGGCTTCGCTTATGAGCGGTTCGAAGCGATTCGCTTGCGAAGGAACGAGCCTTGCCAATCCCCTATGTGCGCCCCGACGTCCGGCTGTTCCTCGATTATCTGAACGGCCTGCCGGGGCCCAAGAGCCACGAGGCGGGGCCGGTCGAGGCGCGCAACATGATGATCGCCTCACGCCATGTCGCCGATGTGCCGGCCGGCGAGCTGGCGGTGATCCGCGACCTTTCCTGCCCCGGGCCGGCGGGCGACATCCCGCTTCGGGTCTACGACGCGCGCGAAGAGCGTGAGGCGGGGCCCTTGTTCCTGTTCATGCACGGCGGCGGCTTCGTTCTCGGCGACCTCGACACCCACGAGCCCTTTTGCGCCGAGATGGCGCGCCAATTGGATATGCCGGTGCTCGCGGTCGATTACCGGCTCGCCCCCGAACATCCCTGGCCGGCCGGCGTCGAGGATTCGATCGCGGCGGCGCGCTGGGCGGCGGCAAGCCCCGCCGCGCTGGGGCGCGAGGTGACCGGGCTCGTCACCTGCGGCGACAGCGCAGGCGGCAATTTCGCGATCATCGTCTCGCTCGCCTTGAGGGACGAGCCGGCGCAGGTGCCGGTGCTTGCGCAATGGCCGATCTATCCGGCGGCTGACCCGGGCAAGGGCTATCCGAGCTACGAGGATTTCTGCGAAGGCCATTTGCTGACCCGCGCGGGCATGGACTGGTTCGAGGATTGCTATCGGGCCGATCCGAAGGACTGGCGCTACGGGCCTTTGGCGAAAAGCCAGAAAGGGATGCCGCCGACCCTGGTCGTCACCGCAAGCCTCGATCCGATCCGCGACCAGGGCCGCGCTTATGCCGCCGCCTGCGTCGAGGCGGGCGTGCCGACGATTTTCCGGGAGGCCGAAGGCAATATCCACGGCTTCATCAATTTGAGGAAGGCGATTCCCTCCTCGGCCGAAGACATCGCCGGCTGCGTCGCGGCGCTGAAGCTGATGCTGAGCGAGGGGCAGGCCCGATGACCGATCCCGCCGCCCTTCCCTACCGCCCCGGCGCCGGCGTCATGCTGCTCAACCGCGAGGGCAAGGTGTTCGTCGCCCAGCGGCTCGATTCGACGCTCGAGGCCTGGCAGATGCCGCAAGGCGGGCTCGACGAAGGCGAGGATCCTGAGGAGGGCGCGCTTCGCGAGCTCGAGGAGGAGACCGGCATCCCCCGCTCCAGGGTCGAGATAATCGCCCGCTGCCCGATCGAGCTGACCTACGATTTGCCGCCCGATTTGGTCGGCAAGATGTGGAAGGGCCAATGGCGCGGCCAGCGCCAGACCTGGTTCCTGATGCGCTTCCTCGGCGAGGATTCGGAGGTGAACCTCGAAACCGCCGACCCCGAATTCCGGACCTGGAAATGGGCGGAGGCCACCGAGCTGCCGGCGATGATCGTGCCGTTCAAGAAGGAGATGTACGCGAAGCTTCTCGAGGCGTTCGCGGAGTGGCTTTAGGGCCCGCCCCGCGCTAGAGCGCTCGCCATGGCGGGCCTTTCCGGGATCGAAGCGGCGGCGATCGAGCGGTGCGCGGACGCGCCGATGCTCGACCAGGTGACCGCCTGGGCGGCCGTCAACAGCGGCTCGCGCAACCTTTCCGGGCTGGAGACGGTCGCCGGCCTGCTCGCAGACGCTTTTTCCGTGCTTCCGGGCGAGCTCGTTCTGGAGGACGCCGCGCCGGTCGAGGCGATGGCGGCGGACGGGTCGCTGGAGGGCGTCGCGCACGGGCGCAACCTTCATCTGACGGTGCGGCCCGAGGCGCCGGTCCAGCTGCTCTTCACCGGCCATATGGACACCGTCTTCGCGGCCGATCACGAATTCCAGAAGCTGTCCTGGCGCGAGGAGGGCGTGCTCGGCGGGCCGGGCGTCGCCGACATGAAGAGCGGGCTCGCGGTGATGCTGGCGGCGCTTCGGACGGTGGAGAGCGCGGGCCTGCCTGGGCTCGGCTACGAGGTGGTGATCAACAGCGACGAGGAGGTCGGCTCGCCCGGCTCGGCATCGCTGATCGCTCGGGCGGCGCGCGGCAAGAAGGCCGCCTTGACCTACGAGCCCTCGGCGCTTCCCGACGGCACCCTGGCGGGCGCCCGGCCGGGGAGCGGCAATTTCTCGATCTTCGTCGCCGGGCGGAGCGCCCATGCCGGTCGCAACCCGGAGGAAGGGCGCAACGCTTTGCTCGCCGCGGCCGACCTCGCCTTGCGGCTGGCCGGGGCGGCCGAAGCCGGGCTGACCGTCAATCCGGCCAGGATCGACGGCGGCGGCCCGAACAACGTCGTCCCCGACAAGGCCGTGCTTCGCGTCAACATGCGGCCCCGGACGGCCGAGCTCCAGGCAGCGGCGCAGGCGATGCTCGACGAGGCGGTGGCGGCGGTGGCGGCCAGGCACGACGTCGCGATCCAGGTCCATGGCGGCTTCGCGCGCGCGCCCAAGCCGATCGACGCCAGCGCGCAAAAGCTGTTCGAGCTGGTCAGGCGCTCGGGCGCCGATCTCGGCCAGGCCGTAAGCTGGCGCGATTCGGGCGGCGTCTGCGACGGCAACAATATCGCGGCCTGCGGAGTCCCGGTGGTCGACACGATGGGGGCGCGCGGCGGCGCGATCCACTCGGCGCAGGAATATCTGATCGTCGATAGCCTCGTCGAGCGCGCGCAAATGTCTGCGCTCACCATCCTGAGGCTGGCCAACGGGGAGGCATTGTGAGCTTCAGGGTAAGGGCGGCGCGGGCCGCCGATTTCGACGCGCTTTACGAGCTGGCGCTGCTGACCGGCAGCGGCTTCACCAACCTGCCGGCCGACAAGGGCACGCTGGCCGCCAAGCTGGCCCGTTCCGAGGCCGCCTTCGCCGCCGCGCAAGGCGTGCCCGAAGGCGACCTCTTCCTGTTCGTGCTCGAAAATGCGCAGACCGGCGAGGTCCGCGGCACCAGCCAGGTGTTCGGCCGGATCGGGGTGGAGCAGCCTTTCTATTCCTATCGGATCAGCAAGCTCACCCAGACCTCCCCAGAGCTCAAGCGCACCTTCCGGACCGAGATGCTGACGCTCTGCACCGACTTCAACGATTGCTCGGAGGTGGGCGGCCTCTTCCTCCACCCCGACGCGCGCGCGGGCGGGCTTGGGCTCGGCGTGCTGCTTGCCCGCAGCCGCTATTTGTTCATCCGGCGCAACCGCGCGCGCTTCGCCGACACGATGGTTGCCGAGCTGAGGGGCGTGATCGACGATGACGGCAATTCGCCCTTCTGGGACGCGATCGCCGGCCGCTTCTTTGGCATAAGCTTCAAGGAGGCCGACGCGTTCAACGGCGCCCACGGCACCCAGTTCATCGCCGATCTGATGCCCAAGACGCCGATCTACACGGCGATGCTGTCCGACGAGGCGCTCGCGGTGATGCGCAAGCCGCACCCGACGGGCCAGGCGGCGATGCGGATGCTCGAGCGCGAGGGCTTCGTCAACGACGGCTATGTCGACATTTTCGACGGCGGGCCGACCATGTCGGGGGCCACCGACCGGATCCGCGCCGTGCGCGAGGCGCGAGATCTGGTCCTCGCCGGCACGGCCGAGCCGACCGGCGGCGAGCGGATGTTGGTCGCGGCCGGCACTCTGGCGGATTTCGCGGCGGGCTTCGGCCATGTGAAGGAGGGCGCGGACGGGCGCGCGACGCTCGAGCCCGCCACCGCCGCTTTGCTCGGCTTGGCCGAAGGCGACGGCTTCCTCGCGGTCGGGCGCTGAACCGTGCCGCTGGTCGAGATCAATTTCGATGGGCTGGTCGGGCCGAGCCACAATTATGCCGGGCTTGCTTTCGGCAACCTCGCCGCCACCGCCAATGCCGGAAGCAACGCCTTTCCCCGCGCGGCGGCGCTTCAGGGCGTTGCGAAGATGCGGCACGATCTGCGCCTCGGCCTCGCCCAGGGGATATTGCTTCCTCACGCGCGCCCCAATCGCGGCTGGCTGGAGTCGCTCGGCACGACGTTCGAGCGGGCGCCCGAGCCGCTCGGCCCCGCTGCCTTTTCGGCCTCGGCGATGTGGGCGGCCAATGCGGCGACCGCCTCCCCGGCCCCGGACACCGCCGACGGCCGCTGCCACCTCACCGTCGCCAATCTGAGGACCATGGCGCATCGCAGCCACGAATGGCCGGCGACTCTGGCGCAGCTCCAGCTCGCCTTCGCCGACGAAGCGAATTTCGCGGTCCACGCGCCGGTGCCCGCCGCGTTCGGCGACGAGGGCGCGGCCAACCATATGCGGCTCGCCGCCGGCCACGACGGGCCGGGCGTCGAGATCTTCGTCTACGGCGTGCGCGGCGGCGAATTTCCGGCGCGCCAGCATATCGAGGCGTCGCGGGCGGTCGCAAGACTGAACCGGCTCGATCCGGCGCGGACCCTGTTCGTCCGGCAGTCCGAAGCGGCGATCGCGGCGGGCGCCTTCCACAACGACGTCGTCGCCGTCGCCAACGAGCATGTGCTGTTCGCGCACGAGCAGGCCTATGAGGACAAGGAAGGCTTCTACGCTTCGCTGAAGGAGTTGTACCCAGGGGTCGAGATCGTCGAGGTGCCGGCGGCTCTGGTCAGCCTCGACGAGGCGGTCGCATCCTATCTGTTCAACGCCCAGCTGGTGACCTTGCCCGAAGGCGGCATGGCGCTGATCCTCCCTGAGGAAGCGCGCGAGAGCGAGCGGGTCTGGGCCTGGCTCGAGGCGATGGTCGCCGGCAACGGCCCGATCCGGCGCCTGAGCGTCGTCGACGTGCGCCAGTCCATGGCCAATGGCGGCGGCCCGGCCTGCCTCAGGCTTCGCATCGTCGCCGATCCGGATACGGTCGATCCGCGCTTCCTGGTCGACGAGGCGAAGCTCGACCGGATCGCCGATTGCATCCAGGCCCATTGGCCCGAACGGATCGCGCCGGCAGATCTCGCCGACCCGGCACTGGGCGAGCGAATCAAGGCGGCGCGACGCGCATTGCTGGCCTTGCTCGATCTCGAAACATTGCTTTGAGCCATCCGTTCTCCCGCCAAAGGAGAAACGCCATGCCCGCCCAGTCGAAAGCCCAGCAGAAAGCCGCAGGCGCCGCTTTGTCCGCCAAACGCGGCGACACGCCCAAGAGCGAATTGAAGGGCGCCTCCCGCCAGATGGCCGAATCGATGACCGAAAAGCAGCTCGAAGAGTTCGCCTCGACCAAGCGCAAGGGCAAGCCCGAGCATGTCGGCTAGGTCCTGCTTGGCGCGAGATCGCGATTGAAAGAGGCCGTGAAATCCTCTCTATTCCGCTGGAACGGCAGGGGTTTCCCGATGAATTTAGCGGCTTTCCTGGCGCTTCTGGCCGCGGCGCAGGCCGCCCCGGCGGCGCAGCAATCGCCGGCGCAACGGCCGGCCATCCAGCAGCAGTTCGACGCGGCGAGCGCGGCGCTCGACAGGAATGATTGGGCCGGAGCGATCCGCGGCTTCGAGGCGCTGGAGGCGAGCGCCCGCAGCCCGCGCACGCTCGCCCTCAGCCGGGCGCGCAGGGGGAGCGCGCTCGTCGCGCTCGGCCGCTTTGAAGAAGCCTCGGCCGCGCTCCGCCAGGCGCTGCCCGCGATACCGGCCGGCGATGCCTCGCTCCACGAGGACCGTTTCCTGGCGCTTCGCACTCTCGGCGCCATCGCCGAGCATCATCTCGATTATCCAGAGGCGCTTCGCCAATATCGGCTCGCGGCCGCGATTCCGCTGAGCGACGGCGCCCGGCTGCTGGTCCAGCGCGGGATCGTCCAGACCCAATTGTTCAGCGATGCCGAAGGCGCGCTCCGCGACTCGGAGGCGACGCTTCAAATGGCGACGGCGATGGACGGCGCGGCAGGGCTCAGGGGCGCCGCCCATACGCTCAAGGGACGGGCGCTGCTCAATCTCGGACGCTTCGCCGAAGCGCGAGTCGAGCTCGAAACAGCCCTTCGCCTGCTCGGCAACCTCAGCTTGCGGGTCGACCTAGCGGACCTCGTGGCGCGATCCGATCTTGCCATCGCGGCCCTGCTTTCGGGCCGTCCCGAAGACGCCCGGCGCTATCTGGCCTATACCGGCGCCGGGCGATTCGCGCGCGGCGCCGTCCTTCCGGAGGAAAATCAGCCGCCCCCTTGCGGGCCCGACATCGCCCGGGACGATGTCGTGGTGGTCGAAGTCGCCGTCGGGGCCGACGGCAGCGTCAACAACGTCATTCCGATCTATGCGTCGCGGCAGGGGCCAAGCGCGATGATTGTCGCCCGCGCCGTCACCCTCTGGGCTTTCGATCCGGAGAGCGCCCGGCGCCTCCCGCCGCTATTCCGTTCCGTCGTTCGCCTCGAGATCCGCTGCTCGCTCGAGCCGCCGCCGGGGCGCCATATCGGCGAGTCGCGCGCGCATTTGCGGCGCCTGGCTACTCTCGGTCCCGATTGGGGGCGGGCCCTGTCGGAGCGCGCCACCCGCTCGCCCGACTCGCTCCGGCGCGAGCTCGCGACGCTCGGCGGGAACGACCGGCAGACGGCGTCGAGAATCCTGCCTCTGCTCCTTTTGATCGCCAGCCACGCGGCGACCCCCGGCGCGGAGAAAGAGGCGGCGCTTCGCCGGGCCTTGCCGATCGCGGCGCAGCTGGAGCTGCCGCCATTCGTGATCGCCGCCATCGCCCACGCCATCGGCCGCGCGCGCCTCGCCCAACGCGAAGGGCAGGACCGGTCGCGCGGCCCGGACTATCAGGCTTTGCTCGAACTGCCTGAAATCCGCGCGTCCGCGGAGGCGGCGGCGCTGGTGCGGCTGGCTTGGGCGCGCACCCATTATCACGATGATGACTATGACGAGGCGCTGGCGATCGCCGCCGCGGTCCGCGCTTTGCCCGAGGCCCGGCGCGGCGGTCCGCTCGAGATCGAAGCCTTGCAGGTCCAAGCCATGGTCCATGCCGCACGCAACCAGCCGGCGGCCGCGCGCGCGGCTTTCGAGGCGATGGGCCCGGGCGCCGAACGCTGCGGTCTCGCCCCGCGGCAACGGCGGATCCGCTCCGATGGTTCGGACTTCCCGCGCGATGCTTTGGATTGGGGGTTCGAGGGCTGGGCGATTGTCGAGACCGCGATCGCGCCGGTCGGCAGCGTGGCCGGCACCCGGACAGTCGTCGCCTACCCGCCCTTCGTCTTCGGAGAATCGGCGCGGCGCGTGATGGGGCGGACCAGTTATGAGCCCTTTTTCACCCCCGATGGCGCCCCCTGCGCGCTTTGGAAGTCGCGGGTTAGGTTCGTGCTTCCGAGCTAGCGCCCGACCGTCCCCGATCGGCGCCTTTTGGCCCCGGTTTCGCCGACCGGCACCGGCTGGACGCGCACCGGCGCCGGGGGCGCCGCGGCGGCGACCCGGCTGCCGCCGGCCGCGAGCCTGACGACCACGTCGTCGACATGGACGCCGCCGCGCTCGATCAAGAGGTTCTGGAAGTTGCGATTGTCCTCGCGGGTGGTGGCGGGAATGTCGCCCTCGCGGCGGAAGCGGCGGCGGACATAGGTGGCGAGCTCGCCCGCGGCGACGATCCGGTCGCCGTCCGCGTCGGCCTCGCCCGAAAGGCCCGCGCGCAGGAAGTAGGAGAGAAAGCCGCCCGCCTTGAACCGGCTCGCGACCAGGCTGGTCAGATCCTCCTCCGAGCTGAACAGGCCGATCATGTTCGGGCGGTTGATCAGGCTTCGGAAGCCGCCCGCATAGCAGGCGTCGATCACCAGCATCGACATCCGCGCCCGGACGCTCGCGAAGAGCGGGGCGAGCTGGGCGTCGGTCATCGCCTCGTCGTAGAGCTCGAGCGTCTCGGCGCGGCCGTCGAGCTCGACGGCGCTTTGGGCGACGTCGACCTGGTTGCCATGGCCCGAGAAGAAGAACAGGAAGAGGTCGTCGGGGCCGGCCGCGGCGCGGGCTCGGGCGAAAGCGTCGGCGACGCTCTTGGTGGTCGCCTCCGCATTGGTGAGGATTCGGCTGGCGGGGTGGAGCAGGCCGGCCCCGCGAAGGCTGTTGAAGAGCTCGCGCGCATCGCTGTCGGTATTGGCCAGATCGGACGTTCGCCCGCCATAATCCGACACGCCGATCAGCAAAGCGAGGACTCGCGGGCCGCCCGGGACTCGGATCTGGCGCGGATCGCCGGGGCTTTGCGCGAAACTCAGCCGGTAGCTGCCGGTGACTCCGGGCCGATAGGTGGTCGCGACGATCACATATTCGCCGTCTTCGGCGAGAACCGTGTCGATCCGGCTGTTGAGCGAAGACTGGCCGTTCACTTCGCTATCGTCATTGGCGTCCTGGGTGCCGTCGGGGCGGCGGAGCATGAGGTAGGTGTCCATCTTGTCGGACGAAAGCTCGATCAGGACCCGCTCGCCGCGCCGCGCCGTGAAGCGGAAGCGGTCGCTATATTCGCCCGAGGTCAGCTGCCCGTCGCCCTCGGCGAGGCGGCCGTCGACGACGGCGCCGAGCGCGATCGGCTCGGCCGGCTCGGAATTGCTTGCCGCGACTCCGGCCGCCGGCACCGCCGCCTCGAGCCGGTAGGCGCCCGTCTCGCCGGGCCTGAAGGTGGTGACCGCCACGCGATAGTCGCCGTCCGCCGGCAGGGCCATGACGAGGCGGCTGTCGGTGGATTCGCCCGCCCCTTCGGAATCGTCGTTCGAGAGGCTGAAGCCGCCCGGGCCCGTTACCACCAGATAGGCGTCGAAATCGGCCGAGGCGAGGGCAAGGGCGATGCGCTCGCCGCGCCGGCCGCTCAGCCTGTAGACGTCCTCATATTTGCCGGAGCGGCGCTGGGCGTCGTGAAGGCTGAGCTCGCCGGCGATCGACTGGCCGGCGGCGATCGGGCGCTGCGCCGGCGCGTTCTGGGCCGCGGCCGTTGGTCCCAACGAGGCGGCCGCGACCAGCAGGCCCAACCAGATCCGTCTCATCGCCGCCCCTTCGCCCGCTCGTTCCGGGGCCGCAATAGCAGCGTTCGGGGCTGAAGGAAGAATGAATGGCGCGCCCGGAAGGATTCGAACCTCCGGCCCCCAGATTCGTAGTCTGGTGCTCTATCCAGCTGAGCTACGGGCGCGCGGGAGGCCGGGACATAGGGGCTGGCGCTGAGGGGCGCAACCCCCGCCTGCGCCGGCCGAGGCCGCTGTTGCCGCCATCGGCGCGCCGGCCTAGGGAGCGCCAATGCCGCCGCGTTCCTCCTTCCTCCTCCCGCTTGCCGCCCTCCTGGCCGGCTGCGTGTCGCAGGGCCCCTTTCCCTCGCTTGCGCCGCGCGAGGGCGAGCAGCTTGCGATCGAGGAGCCGGCCTTGCAAGCCGTCGCGGTGGCCGACGATCCGGCGCTTCGGGCCCGGATCGAGGCCCTGGTCGGCGAAGCGCGGCTCGGCGCGCAGGCGTTCGACCGGGATTTCGCCGCCGCCGAGCGCGCCGCGGCCCGGGCCGGCGCGTCGGGCTCGGACTCCTGGATCTCGGCGCAGCAGGCGATTTCGAGGCTCGAGGCGGCGCGGGCGCGGACCGGCAACGCCGCCGCCGAGCTCGACCGGCTCGGCCTGGAGCGCGCCGATCTGCCGACCAGCGCCGCCGATCAGGCCGCGCTCGATTCGGCGCTCGGCGAAACGGCTCGGATCGCGGCCAACCAGCAGTCGCGGATCGATCGGCTCAGGACGGATTGAGCGCGGCGGCGTGGCGCTTGGCCAGCGCCACATAATGGGCGACCCCCATGCGCATGCCGGCAAGATCGGCCTCATTGAGGTCGCGCAGATAGCGGGCCGGGCGACCGGCCCAGAGCTGGCCCGCCGGAATGCGCTTGTTTTGAGTCAGCATCGCCCCGGCGGCGAGCATGGCGTCGCTTTCGATCTCGCAGCCGTCCATCACGATCGCGCCCAGCCCGACGAAGGCGCGGTCGTGGAGGATGCAGCCGTGGACCATCGCCAAATGGCCGATCAGCACGTCTTCGCCGATCAGCGCCGGGAAGCCCTGTTCGGGCCCGCCGGGCCGCTGCGGATCGACGTGGATCACGCTTCCGTCCTGGACGTTGCTGCGCGCGCCGATCCGGATCCGGTTCATGTCGCCGCGAAGCACGCAATTGTACCAGATGCTCGCTTCGGGCCCGACCTCGATGTCGCCGATCAGCCGGGCGCCCGGCGCGACGAAGGCGGCGGGGTCGACGAGCGGCGTCTTGCCGGCGAAGGAGATCAGGGTCATCAGCCGTCCGTCTCGATCACCGGCGCCCTACCTTCCGGGCCACATGCTGCGGAAGTTGATGATCGGCAGGATCGAGGCATGGTCGTCGCTCCATCCCGCGAAGCCCGGCTGCGGCTCGACCGTTTCCCAATAGATCGAATCGTCGCCGCTCGCCGCCTGAAGCCGGTCGATCATCGCCGGATTGCGGGATAAAGCGATCCAGACCGAGATGGTCGCGTTCAGCACCTCCTCCTCCTCGTCCGGCACATAGCCCATCATCGAGGCGGTCCAGCCCTCGCGCGCGGCGAGATCGGCGATGACCGGCTTCAGATCGAGGTAGCGGTTCGAGATGTGGAAGAGGACGATGCCGTCGCGCTGGACGGCGCGGCCATAGACTCGAAGCGCCTCGCGGGTGAGCAGGTGCATCGGCACCGCGTCCGAGGAGAAAGCGTCGACCGCGAGGATGTCGAGCGAGGCGGGCGGCTGGCGGGCGAGGCTGAGCCGCGCGTCGCCGAGGACGATTCCGGCCTGCGGCGCGCATTGGCTGAGGAAGGTGAAGCGGTTGCGCGCGACCTCGACCATCGCCGGATCGATCTCGAAGAAGGTCCAGGCCTGGTTGGGGCGCGCATAGCAGCTGAGCGTGCCGCTGCCGAGCCCGACCACGCCGATCCGGGGGCGGGCGCCGAACAGGGCGTCGGCATTGCCGAGCGCGAGGCCGACGCCCGAGCGGCGCGCATAATAAGAGGTCGGCACGGTTTCGAGGCCGGGCTCGAGATTCTGGATGCCGTGAAGCGTCGTCCCGTGGGTCAGCACCCGCGCCGTGCCGTCACGCCGCTCGCTGACCTCGTAAATGCCGAAATAGGAACGGGTCCGCGAATCCTGGGTGGAGACGGCGATCGTGCCCCAGCCGCCATAGCTCAGCATCAAGGCGGCGAGGCAGGCGGCGAAGGGCCAGCGCCGGCCGAGGCAGGCAAGGGCGATCAGCGAGACGACGATGCTTCCGATCATCGTGATTCGGGCGTCGCCGCCGAGTAGGCCGGCTTCGGAGGCGTAGGACAAGGCGAAGGCGAGCACCGGCAGCGCCAGGCTCAGCACCTTCGACAGCGCCCGGGGCCAGGGAAGGAGCGGGAATTGCGGCACCAGCAACGCGGCGGCGAGGATCAGAAGCGGATGCTCATAGGCCCAGTCGAAGACGAGCGGAGCGACGATCGCGCAGAAGAGCCCGCCCAGCATGCCGCCGAACGACATTGCCAGATAGAAGCGGGTGAGATGGCCGACCGCGGGCCTTAAGCGGAACATCTCCGAATGGAGCGCGACCGCGATCGCGAACAGAAGGAGCAGGCCGAGCGTCGCCGAGAAGAGCGGGTTGCGGGTGCCGTTGGAAAAGGCGAGCCCGCCGGCGATCAGGATCACGAGCGGCGCCGCCACGGTCATGAAATCGGCCGGTCCCCGGCGCGCCGCGAAGGCGAAGACGAAGCTCAGCAAATAGAGGCCGAGCGGAAGCACCCAGAGCATCGGGATGGCGACGATGTCGGTGGTGAGGTGGGTGGTGGTCGACAGCATCAGTCCCGACGGCACCGCGGCGAGCGCGATCCAATGAGCGATCTGGCGCCTGGTGGGCGGCGGCGCCGTCTCCACCGGCGCGGCCTCGACCGCGTGGGCAGGAACGGTCAGAGCGCACAGGACGACGAGGAGCACCAGCAGGGCATAGATCCCCGTCCACAGCCAGCTTTGCTGCTCAAGCCCCATCAGCGGCTCGACCAGCAGCGGGTAGGAAATGAGGCCGGCGAAGCTGCCGAGGTTCGACGCGGCATAGAGCGGATAGGGATCGCCGCGCGCGGATTCGAGCGCGTACCAGCGCTGCATCAGCGGCGCCTGGGCCGAGACGATGAAGAAAAGCGGGCCGATCGAACTGATCAGGAACCAGGGCACCCAGAAGGCCGGCTCGCTGTCGGCCGGCGGATACATGTCGCGAAGCCAGATCGGCAGCATGAGCGCCGCGACTCCGAGCAGGACGATGTGGATCCCGATTTGCCGGCGCGGCCTCAGCCGGGCGAGCCAATGCGCGTAGGCGTAGCCGGCCAGAAGCAGGAGCTGGTAGACCAGCATCGCGCTGTTCCAGATCGACGGCGAGCCGCCGACCCTGGGCAGCGCCATGCGCGCGATCATCGGCTGGGTGAGGAAGAGCAGGAACGAGCCGGTGATGATGGTAAGGATGAAGAGCGGGCGCGCGAAGCGTTCGTGCGCGCGGCCCGCGCCGGTCGCCGCGGCTTCGTCCGCCACTGTCTCTTCTCCCGCCATCAGCCGCGCAAAAGCCGCGCCGCGACGGGCGCATGGTAGGTCAGGATTCCGGCGCAGCCCGCCCGCTTGAACGAAGTCAGCGTCTCGAGGAGCAGCGCGTCGCGCTCGCCGGCCCCGGCCGCGGCGCCGGCCTCGATCATCGCATATTCGCCTGAGACTTGATAAGCGAATACAGGGACTTCGAATCTATCCTTAACGCGGCGGATGATGTCGAGATAGGGCAGGCCCGGCTTCACCATGACCGTATCGGCGCCCTCGGCGAGGTCGAGCGCGACCTCGCGCAGCGCCTCCTCGGCATTGGCCGGGTCCATCTGGTAGCTTTTCTTGTCGCCCTTCAAGAGGCCGCTCGAGCCGACCGCGTCGCGGAAGGGCCCGTAAAAGGCCGAGGCATATTTGGCGGCATAGGCCATGATCTGGACATCGACATGGCCGGCCTGCTCCAGGGCCGAACGGATCGCGCCCACGCGCCCGTCCATCATGTCGGACGGGGCGACGATGTCCGCGCCCGCTTCGGCCTGGACAAGCGCCTGCTCGGCGAGGATCGCGACGGTCTCGTCGTTCAGCACATGGCCCGACGGGTCGGCGAGGCCGTCATGGCCGTTCGCGGTATAGGGATCGAGAGCGACGTCGGTCAGCACGCCGACGTCGGGCGCCGCCTCCTTGGCCGCCCTGACCGCGCGGCAGATCAGATTGTCCGGGTTGAGCGCCTCGCGCGCATCCTGCGTGCGCAGGCCGCCCGGCGTGTTCGGAAACAAGGCGATGCAGGGTATGCCGAGCGCACGCGCCTCGCGCGCCCGCTCGCCGATCCGGTCGACCGACCAGCGCGACACGCCCGGAAGGGTCGCGATCGGCTCCTCGGCCCCCTGCCCTTCGGCGACGAACAAGGGCCAGATCAGGTCCGACGCAGTCAGCACCGTCTCGGCGACCAGCGCCCGGCTCCAGGCGTGGGCCCGGGTGCGGCGGAGGCGAAGGGCCGGGAAGGAGGCAGCGCTCATCCACAAGGCTAGTAACGCGGCCCACCGCGCCTGCAAAGCGGGGAACGAGCGCCGGCACCGGGATCGTTATTGCGCGGCAATGATCGAGCCGTCTTCGATTCCTTGAAAGTCTCGCCGATCGGTGGCATTCTCGCCTCTCCGGGCAGGTGCGGAATATTGTGGCGTCTGCGTCCTTCACTCGGGGATGAAAGGACAATCGATGAAGCTGACAAGAACATTCGCGCTTTCGACGGGCTTGATGCTGGCGATGATCGCGGGCGCCACTGCCGCCGAGGCCCAACCCAATCCGATCCTCTATTTGACGAGCACCGAAGTCTATTCGACCGGCGGCACGACCTTCATGCGCTATCGGTACGACGTCCTCAACAAGGTCGCCTATCCCGCCGCGATGTTCGCGCCGGCGCCCGGCCTGCCGCCCTGCGGCGCCAACGCCAATTCGGCGCGGACCTGGGTCGACATCTTCGAAAACCGGACCAACCGGCGCATCTACGGATTCTGCGCGCTCGGCAGCCCGAACGATCTCGGCCAGATCTGGTTCGCTTTGCCGGTCGATCAGATTCCGCCGAGCTACATCTATATCGAGCTCAACGACCGCCAGACGAACACCAAATATCGGTCCAACCTAGCCGACACGGTGATGTAGCGGCGCGCCGCGCGGCCTCAGCCGAGCCGCCCCAGCGCGGCCCGGTATTTCTCGGCGTCGGACGCCTTTTCGGCGTGGTCGGCGCGCGCCTTCTCGACCGCCTCGGGCTTGGCGCGCTCGACAAACGAGGGGTTGGCGAGGCGGGCGGCGAGCGAGTCCCGCTCCGTCTCGGCGGCTTCCGCGGCCTTGGCGAGGCGGGCGCGCTCCGCCTCGATATCGATCACGCCTTCGAGGGGCAGGATGAAGGTCGCCTCGTCGACCACGACCTGCGCCGCTCCGCCCTGGGCTGGCCCGGCCTCGATTGCCTCGATCCTCGCCAGCCGCTTCAGCGCCCCTCCGTTGCGCGCGAGCCGTTCGCCGGTTTGCGTGCCTGCCTCGCGGACATGCAAGGCGAGCTTGGCGCCGGGCGGGACGTTGAGCTCGGCGCGGGCGGCCCGGATGCCGCCGACGAGGCGGATCAACCAGTCGATCTCCGGGCCGGCCTCCGGATCCAGCGCGCGCGCGTCAGGCATCGGCCAATTCGCCACGATCAGCGGATAGGGCCGTTCGCCCATCGCGTTCCAAAGCTCCTCGGTGACGAACGGCATGAACGGGTGGAGCATGACCAGGATCTGGTCGAGCACCCAGCCGGCGACGGCGCGAGTTTCGGCGGCGTCGCTCCCCTCCCCTTGATGGGGAGGGGTTGGGGGTGGGGTGGACTCGTTCGAAGAACTCCGTGCTGGCGGAGAGTCCACCCCCACCCTACCCTCCCCCATCAAGGGGGAGGAATTTCCCAGCACCGGCTTGATCAGCTCCAGATACCAGTCGCAGAAGGTCGCCCAGGTGAATTGGTAGATTGTGTTCGCGCACTCGTCGAAGCGCAGGTCGGCGAGCGCCAGGTCCAGCGTCTGAACCGTCTTCACCGTCTCCCCGACGATCCACCGGTTGACAGCGAGCGTCGCCGCGGGCGGCTCGATCGCCTTCGACGCGCCGATCCCGCTGGCCTGGCAAAAGCGCGCCGCATTCCACAATTTGGTGGCGAAGTTGCGATAGCCCTCGACTCTTTTTTCATCGAGCTTGATGTCGCGCCCCTGGCTCTCCATCGCCGCCAAAGTGAAGCGAAGCGCGTCGGCGCCGTAGCGGTCGATCAGGCCCAATGGGTCGACGCTATTGCCCTTGGACTTGGACATCTTCTGGCCCTTGGAGTCGCGGACCAGGCCGTGGAGGTAGAGCGTCTTCCAGGGCTTCTCCTTCATCAGCTCGAAGCCCATCATCGCCATCCGCGCGTCCCAGAAGAAGATGATGTCGAAGCCCGAGACGAGGACGTCGTTGGGGTAATGGCGGGCAAGATCGGAGCCAGGCTTTGCAACCCACTTAGCCCCCTCTCCCCCGGGGGGAGAGGGTTGGGGTGAGGGGGTTCGGCGGTCGGAATTTTCCTCGGACGTGGGAGCCCCCTCACCCTGCCCTCTCCCCGCCGGGGAGAGGGTGAGTTCCGCGTCGTCCGGCCACCCCAGCGTGACGAAGGGCCAGAGCGCCGACGAGAACCAGGTGTCGAGCACGTCGGGATCGCGATAAAGAACCACTTGAGGATCGTATTTTTCGCCGACTTTTCGGGCGTTGAATGCAGCGAGTACTTCCGCAAGCTGCTCTAACGGCGACGAAGAAACGACGATCCTGTGCTTGTCGCCATAATACTCTCGCGCCTGATCGAGCGCTTCCTGTTCGGTCTCGGCGACGAAAACATAGTTCTTTGATCGGTCAGACGTATCGTAAGCCAATCCGGTCTCCGTCCGAACCGGCCCATACCAGGCCGGGATGCGATGCCCCCACCAGAGCTGGCGCGAGACGCACCAGGGCTGGATGTTTTCGAGCCAGTTGAACCAGGTCTTCTTCCACGTCTCCGGAACGATTCGGATCTCGCCCGAGCGGACGGCCTCGATGGCGGGCCGGGCCAGCGTCTCGGCGTCCACATACCATTGGTCGGTCAGCCAGGGCTCGATCACCACGCCCGAACGGTCCCCCAAGGGGGTGGCGACGACCCGATCCTCGACCTTTTCGAGCCGCCCTTCGGCGTCGATCATCTCGACCACGCGCTTGCGGGCCTCGAAGCGGTCGAGCCCGATCAGAGCGTCGGGGATCAGGCCGTCGGCGGTCTGGACGATCCGCGCCTCGCCGTCGAGCATGTTGAGCATGTCCGCGGGCGCGAAGCCGGCGCGCTTGCCGACCTCGAAATCGTTGAAGTCGTGGCCGGGCGTGATCTTGACCGCGCCGGAGCCGAGCGCGGGGTCCGCATGCGCGTCGGCGACGATCGGGATCAGCCGGCCGGTAATCGGGTGTCTGACGTTCCTGCCGACCAGGCCCGCATAGCGCTCGTCCTCGGGATGAACCGCGACCGCCATGTCGGCCAGCATCGTCTCGGGGCGGGTGGTGGCGACCGAGATCGCGCCTGAGCCGTCCTCGAGCGGGTAGGAGAAGTGCCAGAAGCTCGAATTCACCTCGTTCGTCTCGACCTCGAGGTCGGAGATCGCGGTCTTGAGGCCCGGGTCCCAATTGACCAGCCTCTTATCGCGGTAGAGCAGGCCGCGCTTGTGGAGGTCGACGAAGACCTTAACGACGGCCCGGCTGAAGCCCTCGTCCATGGTGAAGCGCTCGTTCGCCCAGTCGCACGACGCGCCGAGCCGACGCAGCTGGCCTGTGATCGCGCCGCCGCTCTCCGCCTTCCATTCCCAGACCTTAGCGACGAATTCCTCGCGGGTGAAATCGGTGCGTTTCTGCTGGCGCTCCTCCAGCTGCCGCTCGACCACCATCTGGGTGGCGATTCCGGCATGGTCCATTCCGACCACCCAGAGCGAGTCCTTGCCCTGCAGGCGCGCGTGGCGGACGAGGATGTCCTGAAGCGTATTGTCGAGCGCGTGACCGATATGGAGCGAGCCGGTGACGTTGGGCGGCGGGATGACGATGGTGAACGGCTCGGCGTCGGGCCGCTCCGGCCGGAACAGCCCCTCGCTCTCCCAGCGCGCATACCAGCGCGCCTCGATCTCGGCCGGGTCGAAGGTCTTGGGCAGCTCGGTCATAATGGAGTGGCGCTTAGACGAGAGAAATCCCTCATGCCAGCGCAGGCTGGCATCCAAGCGGACTCGGCATGGACCCCAGCCTACGCTGGGGTGACGAGTTAGCGGGGAGTCTGATTTCCGTGCCGCAGCCACTGATCCAGCCAGCGATGGACCTCGCGATACCATTGGATCGAATTATGCGGCTTCAATATCCAGTGATTCTCGTCGGGGAAGACGAGGAGGCGCGAGGGGATGTTTCGGCGCTGCAGCGCGTTGAAGGCGCCGAGCGACTGGCTATAGGGGATCCGGAAGTCGCGCTCGCCATGGATCACCAGCATCGGCGTCCGCCAGTTCCGAACGAAATTGACCGGGTTGTGGCGCTCATAGGCCTCCGCGGCGCGCGGCTCGTAATAGGGGCCGCCAAACTCCCATTCGGTGAACCACAATTCCTCGGTCTCATAGGCCATGGCGCGCTGGTCGAACACGCCCGAATGGTTGACCAGGCAATCGAAGCCGTCCGGCCAGCGCCCGGCGATCCAATTGACCATGAAGCCGCCATAGGAACCGCCGAGCGCGCAGGCATTGCCGGTATCGAGGCGCGGATCCTCGCGCCCCGCGGCGGCGAGGCCGAGGCGCA
>Ga0190265_10000854_pt1 | contig 20140 bp, 15 predicted proteins | sample Popmic124T_FD_133135 | JGI IMG/M metagenome (GOLD analysis project Ga0190265, IMG submission 133135) | Populus adjacent soil microbial communities from riparian zone of Indian Creek, Utah, USA - 124 T | ecosystem: Environmental > Terrestrial > Soil > Riparian zone | place: USA: Utah | collected...
GGCTCGCTCTTTCACACGATCGTGCTCGCGGCCGGCTTCATCATCGGCGGGCTCTTCACGCAAGTCGGGCGCAGGTTCCTGCCCCCGGGCGCGGCGAAGGAGTTTTTCACCACGGGCGTGGCGCCGGCATTCGGCCCGCTGTCGATCGACCTCGTCATTCTCAAGTTCGCGCTCGGCCCGGTGGTTCTCGATGTGTCCTTGTTGAGTCTGCTGGGCGTTCTGTTGGCCTACCTCATCGCACGTTCGCTTTTCTAGGAGCTACTTATGGGCAACCTTGGCTTTCCCGAAATCCTGATCATCATGGTGATCATCCTGCTGCTCTTCGGGGCCAAGCGGATCCCGGAGATAGCGGGCTCAATGGGCAAGGGCATTCGTGAGTTCAAGAAGAACATCAACGATGCGACGCGGGAGATCACGACCGATACCTCGCCGCCGCTGGGACAGGAACCGAGGATAACCGCGGCGGAGCTCGAGCGGAGGAGGGCGGCTGATGAGGAGGAGGCTCGGGCGGGGCCGAAACGACTGCTCTAACTGCAACTGCAACTGAGAAATACAGAGATCCGAGATCGCAGAAGCGTAGATCTGGGTTGCTAGATTCTGCCCGTTAGACCGGAACGGTGGTTTTGGGCGGAGCTCCGCGTTCGTCCTCTGAGCGAGTGGCGAGATAACGAAGTAATCCGTAGAGCATCTTCCTGACTTCTATCGCCTGACTGATCAGGGTCAAGGTGGCAGATGCACTGACGGCGCCGAGATCGCGGGCCGCGAGAAGGTGGTACTCCAACTCCGAAGTTGAATTGAGAGCTATCCGCAGAAAGCGCGCGTATTCGCGGCTACTCTGTTGACCGCAACCCTCGACGATGTTGGTGGGAACTGACATTGCGGCTCTGGTAATCTGATTCCTCATCGCCGCGTATTTCGCACCCCGCATCTGCCCCGTGATCCGGTGAGCATCGAGGCCCATCAAGTGCGCCTTCTGCCAAACCTTGAGCTGCTTGAAGTCGGTCACACCTCAGACTGACCCGACTGTGGGTCTCTGAACTCACCATTTACCCGCGAGGATGCTCCCAATCCCCCAGAACCGTCGGATACAGAGAGTCTAGCAACTAAAGATCTACACTTCTGGTCTCTCGGATCTCTGTCTTTCTACGTTAGCAGTTCCCAGCCAAGCCGCGAGCTACTGTGCCGCCCTCCGGGCCGACGATTCCACTTGCTTCCGATTATCCTCGACATCCGCCTTGGCCCTGAGATTGGCGAGAAACTCCCGCACCCTCTGCTGTCTCGCCCCCTGAAGCTCCTGAGCCCTGAGCATCTCCTTCTGAGTCTCGAACGCCGCGCTGTCCGCCGGCTGCCGCTCATCTACCCGCATGACCACGACCCCGGATGTCGCCCGCAGCGGCGCGCTCACCGAGTCGAGCGGCAGCGCGAACGCGGCCCCCACCGCCTCGGGCAGGTTCGTCAGCTCCGGCGCCCCCGTCACGCGCGTGAACGGCTGCGGCTTCTCGATCCGCTGTCCCATGAGTTTCGCGGCCGACTCGAGCGTCGTCGCCGCCGCCACCTTCGCGAAGTTCGTCGCCTGTGGCATCAGCGCGTCGATCTTCTTGCCCCGCATCAGGAACGCGCGGATCTCGCTCTTCGCCTGATCGAGCGACAGCGTTCCGCCCGGCGTGATCGAGTCGAGGCGCGCGAGGTAGTAGCCATCCTCCGCGTCGAACAGCTCGCTCGTCTCGCCCGGACGCGCGCCCTGGAACGCCCACGGGCCGACGCTCGGAATGAAGCGGCCATCGAGCGTGAGCGAATTGCCCTCGATGGTTTCGGTGCGCACGATCGGGATGCGCAGCACGCGCGCGGCCTCGTCGAGCTTCGCCGCGGTATCGCTCGAGGCGGCGATGCGGGACAGAGAGTCGGCGCGACGATCGGTGCGCGCCGCGGCGGAATCGCTCTGCTGGATGCGATAGAGGATGTGGCGCAGTGAGAGGGTATCTCCCTTTCTTTCGTCGAGCTTGATCACGTGATATCCGAACTGCGTGAGAACCGGCTGCGAGATCTCACCCGGCCTCAGCTGCGCGGCGGCAGCCTCGAATGGCGCGACGAACCGTCCCTTCGGGCCGCGACCGAGAGCGCCGCCCTGTACCGCCGACGTGGAGTCCACTGACTCCGCGCGCGCGACGTCCTCGAACTTCTCGCCTCCCAGGATTCGGGCGCGCGCCCCGGCGGCGCGAGCCCTCACGGCCGCCGAGTCCGCCGCGCTGACGACGCGCGGGACAATGATGATCGACACCTTGGCGCGACCCGGCCGCTGGAACCGGTCCTTGTTCCTGTCGTAGTACGCGCGCACCTCGTCGTCCGTCACCCGCACCGCCGAATCAGGAATGCGGTCGGGCGGGAAGAGTACGAGCGACACCTCCGCGGAGTCGCGGCTGTCCTTCCACCGTCTCCATAGCTGCGCGTCGGTCACATAGACGTCGGAAGCGATCTGATCGAACAGCTTCTCTTTCGGAAGCTCGTTGCGGTAGTACTGCTCGAGCTGGTAGAGCAGGCCGTCCTGGCGTGCCATCGGGCTGGCGAGAAACCGCTGGTATTTCTCGGGGTCGAATTGGCCGTCGGTCTGCAGATCCGGCGCCTGCATCAGCTGCGGCGGGGGGTTGTAGCGTGCCGCCTGGAGAATTTCTTCGTCTGTAACAGTGATGCCGCGGCGCCGGTACTCCTGACGGAGCAGCGCGTCCGTCACCAGTTGCTCGAAAGCCTGGTCCTGGATGCGCGTTCTCTCGTCGAGAGTCATGCTTGCGCCGCTCTGCTGCGTCTGCGACTGCTCCATGTTCTGGGAGGTCTCGTACCACACGGACGCGAGGATGTCTTCGCCGTTTACCGAGGCGACGGCGGTATTGGTCGTGATCGGAGCGCTACCCAGCAGCCCCGATGTCTCCATGAGGAGAAAACCGCCGACGAAAGCGATGAGAAGGAAGATCCAGACGTATTTTGCGGAAGCCCGTATCGATGACAGCAAAGAGCACTACTCCAGGCAGGAAAAGAGGCGAAAACCGATCGGCGGCGAGTCGGTCTATAGCCTTGTAAGCTATGAGTTTGACTCGCCGGCACGCAAGTCGCGCGACGGGGCTGATTTGTGCATCTTTCAACGCTCTCCGCACTCGGCAGTGAACCACACATGAGGTAACTGATGGACTACGACCGGCTTCGGGATCTTCAGGCAAAGTTCGAAGAGAATCCGCGTCGCTACTTCGCGCCGCTGGCGAACGAGTATCGGAAGGGTGGCAATCCAAAGCGCGCCATCGAGATTTGTCGCGCACACCTGGCTCAAATGCCCGGACACATGAGCGGGCAGGTCGTCTACGGTCAGGCGTTGTTCGAGGGCGCCGAGTTCGAGGAAGCGCGCAAGGTTTTCGAGGGTGCGATCGTGCTCGACCCCGAGAATCTCATCGCGTTGCGCTCGCTCGGGGACCTCGCGCTCCAGGCAGGCAACACGGAGGAGGCGCGCACGTGGTACAATCGCCTGCTCGAGGCTGATCCCAAGGATACCGCGGTCATCGCGCTCGTTGCGGAGATCGATGCCGCCGCTGATCCGGCTGCAACCGCTGCCGCGTCGGAGGGCGATTCCACCTTCGTCGTCGATTTCTCCTTCGTCGACAAGCCCGGCGCGGAACCGGGCGCGGATGATACAGCTGCGGGCCGTGAGAACGTGGACCTCGCACAGGCCGATCTCGGCGACGAATCGCGCCCGGTGGATTCTGCCGTCGAGGGGCTGACCTCGCGTCAGCCTGACCCCGAATCGCCGGTCCCACCGCCTGAATCGAGCGTACGGCCCGACGAAGAATCCGCTCTCGCCGAGGGCGGCTCGGGCACCTCGCGCGCGGAAGGACAAAGCGCGGATGCCGATGCTCCGCTTGGCCTCGAGCGTCACTACCCGGCTGAAGACGGCACGACGCAATCGGCGACGCCCTCCGCCGCAGAGGAGAGTCTCCCCGTCCCCGAGCCGATGGGACCTGACCGCGACGCCGATGTTGCTGCCGCAAGGCCGGCAGCGCCGAGCGCCGCTCAGCCGACAGGATCGTCCTTCGCCGGCACGAGCGGCGCCCCGGAGCCGTTCGTCAACGAGACGATGGCGCAGCTTTATCTACAGCAGGGCTACCGACAGCTCGCGCTCAGGGTGTATCGCCAGCTCTCGGAGATGCGACCGACGGAGCAGGCGCTCAGGGATCGCATCGCCGAGATCGAAGCCATGCAGACGGCGGAAGATCGTGGCGGGCCTGCGGCACGGCGCGACGATCCGTCGATCGAATCCCCGACTCCGCGACCAAGCGGTCCGAGATCGCCGTCGATCGAGTCACCGGTGCCTCACGGTCCCAGTGGCGAGCCGGGCTCGGTCGAGAGTCCCAGCTTCGACCGGCAGCCCGTGGACTCGCCACCGCCCTCGTCTCCGTCGCGCGAGCCGGACTCCGTGGAATCTCCGGTCAGGGAGGAGCCGCGTGCCGACCCCGAAGGAATCGCCGCGCGGCAGCCTTCGATCCGCGAATTTTTCGCCACGCTCGGCCGCCGCCGTCCGCCGAGGCCGGCGGGCCAGACATCGTGGGCAGGTAGCGAGTCCGGAAATCGTCCGGCGGGCGAGGGAAATCCGTCCGCTTCACTCGACTCGGTATTTGCCGGCGCCAACGTGAGCGCAAAGGACGCCCGTGCCGCGAGCGCCCTCGCCGGCGCGTTCAGCGCGTCCGCCCGCGGCACCAGCCCGCCGCCGCCGACTCCGACGACGCCGACTCCGCGCGCGAATCCTCGCCTGCAGTCGCAGGAATCCGAGGAAGATGTCGCCAAGTTCCGCGCCTGGCTCGACGGACTCACGGGCGAGTGAGGATCGCCGTCATCAATGGTCCCAACCTCAATCTGCTCGGGACGCGGGAGCCGGCGCTCTACGGCAATGAAACCCTGGCGGACATCGAGTCACGCCTCTTGACGGTCGCGCGCGAGCTCGACGTCGAGCTCACGTTCTCACAACACAACGGAGAAGGCGACATCGTCGACGCGGTGCATGCTCTGCGGGGCCGCGCCGATGCGGCGCTGGTGAACGCCGGCGCCTACAGTCACACCAGCCTCGCCATTCGTGACGCGCTCGTCGGCGTGCGCATGCCGTTCGTGGAGGTGCATCTCACCAACATCTACGCGCGCGAGCCGGAGCGCCGCCGCTCCGCTCTCGCCGACGCCGCCCTCGCCGTCGTCTGCGGCTTCGGCGCCTATACCTACGAGCTCGGCCTGCGCGGATTGGTGAAGCTCCGCTCCGATGGCGCCGTCAATGACTGATCGTCGCCCCGCGCGCCTGGCTGCGCTCCGCGATGCCATCACCGCGGCGCACATCGACGGGCTCATCATCACCAGCGTTCCCAACGTGCGATATCTCACGGGCTTCTCGGGATCGAGCGCGCTGCTGCTCGTCACCGCGCAGGACGTCCACGTCATCACGGATTTCCGCTACGACACCCAGGTACGCGAGGAAGTCGGCGATCTGGCGAAGGTGAGAATCGAGGCGGCCAGCCTCTGGGCCGGCCTCTGGGAAACGGCGAATCAGATCTCGGGGCTGGAGGTCGTCGGCTTCGAGTCCGCTCATCTTCTGCACCGTGACTTTCAGCGCCTCCTCACCGAGGGCGGACGCTGGCAGTGGCGGCCGCAGCTCAATCTCGTCGAGCTCCTCAGGCAATCGAAGGACGCGGACGAGGTCGCGCTCATCCGCCAGGCGGGAGAGATCGCGATTCGCGCGCTCAGGAAAACTCTCACCGAGGTCAAGCCGGGCCTCACCGAGCTCAACGTCGCCGGAATTCTGGAGAAGGCGCTGCGCGACGAAGGGAGCGAGGAGTTTCCGTTCTCGGTGATCGTCGCGTCGGGCCCTCGCGCCGCGCTGCCGCACGCTCGCCCGTCGGCGCGTGTCATAAAGAAGGGAGATCTGCTGCTTCTCGATTTTGGCGCGCAGTACCGCGGGTACTGCTCGGACATCACCCGGACGGTAGTGATCGGAAAGGCTTCGGGCGAGCAGCGCGATCTCTACGACATCGTGAAGAACGCCAACGCCATTGCCTCCAGCTCGGTGCGCGCCGGCATGCGGGGGCAGGATGCCGACGGTCTCGCGCGGCGCTACATTGAGGACCGCGGATACGGCGACCAATTCGGACACAGCCTCGGGCACGGACTGGGACTCGAGGTGCACGAAGCGCCACGGCTCGCGAAGACCGTCGAGACGCCGCTCGGTGCGGGCGCGGTGGTCACGATCGAGCCGGGCATCTACAGGCCGGGGTGGGGCGGCGTCCGAATCGAGGACGACGTGCACCTCGCCGCCGCGGGCCCCGAGATACTGACTGATTTCACGCGCGATCTGCTCGAGGTAGCGTGACAAAATGACGATGTTCGACCTTCGCTACGTGAAAAAGCTGGTTGAGATGCTCGACGAGTCGAGCGTCGATTCCATCGAGATCTCGTCCGACAAGGGAATGAAAATCCGCATCTCGAAAACGCCGCACCAGCGTGGCGCGGTTCAGATGGCGGCTCCAGTCGCCCTGCCGCCGATGATGCATCCCCAGTCCGCTCCCGCCGCTGCCGGCGGGGAGACGGCGGCCGCAGCCCCAGCCGCCCGACCCGAGCCCCCGAAGGTGAAGTTCCTCGAGGTGAAGTCCCCGATGGTGGGGACGTACTACGGTGCGCCCGAGCCGGGAGCGAAGGCCTATCTGGCCGTCGGCGATCGCATCTCCAAGGGTCAGATCCTCTGCATCATCGAAGCGATGAAAATCATGAACGAGATCGAGTCCGAGTTCGACGGCGTCGTCAAGGAAATCCTCGCGCAGAACGCGCACCCCGTCGAGTACGGCCAAGTCCTCCTACGAATAGATCCCAATGGCTGAAAAACTACAGAGCTCCAAGGGAACGCCTTCCGCGCAAAGAACCGCGGCACCGGGCGCCAAGCCGTTCGACTACAAGGCCGTTCTGCAGAACATGATTCAGAACAACGCCTCCGACCTGCACCTCAAGGTCGGCCGGCCGCCGACGCTCCGCGTCGACGGGCAGATGATCTCCCTCGATTCCGAGCCGCTCAAGCAGGAAGACCTGCGCAGCCTCGCCGAGCAGATCATGGCGCCGAAGAACATCAAGGAGTTCTCGGAGCTCAAGGAATCCGATTTTGCGCTCGCCGTCCCCGGCATCGGCCGCTTCCGCGTGAACGCCTACCAGCAGCGCGGCACCATCGCCTACGCGTTCAGGACGGTGCCGTTCCAGGCCAAGACGATTCAGGAGCTCAACCTCCCGACCGTATGCGAGCGCATCGCCATGATGCCGCGCGGACTGATCCTCGTGACAGGAATCACCGGATCGGGCAAGTCCACCGCGCTCGCGTCGATGCTGCACTACATCAATCAGAACCGCCAGGCCAACATCATCACCATCGAAGATCCGATCGAGTACCTGCACCGCGACATCAAGAGCAGCATCAACCAGCGCGAGGTGGGCACCGACACCGGCAGCTTCGGCCAGGCGCTGCGTCGCGTGCTGCGCCAGGACCCCGACATCATTCTGGTCGGCGAGATCCGCGACCTGGAGACGCTCGACACCGCGCTCAAGGCGGCCGAGACGGGCCACCTGGTCTTCTCGACGCTTCACACGACCGATGCGACGCAGACCATCAACCGCATCCTGTCGTTCTATCCACCGCACCAGCAGACCGAAGTGCGCTTCATGCTCTCCAACGCGCTCCGCGCGATCGTCTCGCTGCGACTGGTGAAGCGCGCGGACAAGAAGGGCCGTGTTCCCGCCGCCGAAGTGCTCGTCAACAGCGAGGCCGTGCGCGATCAGATGCGCGACCTCTCGAAGGCCCTCAACCTTCCGCTCCTCATCCGCGAGGGCGCGGTGCCCTACGGCATGCAGAGCTTCGACCAGTCGATCATGAACTGGTACGAGAAGGGCGTGATCTCCTACGAGGACGCGCTACAGGCGGCGAGCAGTCCGTCGGAGTTCGCGCTGCGCGTCCAGGGAGTCGCCGCGTCGAGCGATACGTCGTGGGATACGTTCCAGCAGGACGTTACCTAGGGCATGGACGTGGGGCTCGGGCGGATACAAACGGCGAATGACGGGCCATGAGCTGCCCGCCGAAAGCTCGCAGCCGCGAGCCACACGCGTCGCCGACATCACTGACTGGCGTGACGAAATCGCAGTCGTCTCCGCTGCGATAGGCGATAGTGATGTCCCGACGTAGTCAGCCAGGAAGCCGGTGGCTTTGGGCTGCCAGCTCACGGCCCGTCGGTCGCCGTTCAAACCGATCCTGTGAGTTACAGTGAAGCGTTCAGCGGGAAGTGTTTAAGAAAATCCTCATCGCCAACCGCGGCGAGATTGCACTCAGAGTGATCCGCGCCTGCCGCGAGCTCGGCGTCCAGACGGTCGCCGTCTATTCCGAGGCCGACCGCGAGTCGCTCCACGTGCGCTTCGCCGACGACGATGTCTGCATCGGCCCCGCGCCGGCCCGCGAGTCCTACCTGAACATCCCGCGCATCATCGCCGCCGCCGAGATCGCCGGCGCCGATGCGATCCACCCCGGCTACGGGTTTCTCGCCGAGAACGCGGAGTTCGCCGAGATCTGCGTCGCGTCGAACATCGCTTTCATCGGTCCGACGGCCCAGCAGATCCGCGTCATGGGCGACAAGTCCGCCGCGCGGAAGGCGATGCACGACGTGGGAGTTCCGATCATTCCCGGCACTCCGGGCCCGATCGAGGACACCGACGAGGCGCTCAAGTTCGCGCGCGAGATCGGCTTCCCCGTCATCATCAAGGCCGCCGCCGGCGGCGGAGGGAAGGGAATGCGCGTCGCGACGGATCCCGAGGACTTCGGGCGCTCTCTCCAGCTCGCGCGCTCCGAGGCGCTCTCCGCATTCGGCAACGGCGACGTCTACGTCGAGAAGTACCTAGCCAAGCCGCGCCACATCGAGTTCCAGATCATGGGTGACCGGCACGGCAACGTCATCCACCTCGGCGAGCGCGACTGCTCCGTGCAGCGCCGCCACCAGAAGCTGATCGAGGAAGCGCCGAGCCCCGCGCTCACCGATTCGCTGCGCGAGAAGATGGGTGAGGCGGCCGTGCGCGGAGCGAAAGCCATCGACTACGTCGGCGCCGGCACCATCGAGATGCTCCTCAACGAGGACAAGTCGTACTACTTCATGGAGATGAACACCCGCATCCAGGTCGAGCACCCGGTGACGGAGATGCTGACCGGCGTCGATCTCGTGAAGGAGCAGATCCGCGTCGCCAGCGGCGAGAAGCTCTCGGTGAAGCAGCCGATCGAGCGGCGCGGCCACGTCATCGAGTGCCGCGTCAACGCCGAGGATCCGGCGCGAAACTTCCAACCATCGCCCGGGCGCATCGACGTGTTCCATCCACCCGGCGGACCCGGCGTGCGCCTCGACACCCACGTCTATGCGGGGTACTCGGTGCCGCCGTACTACGACTCGCTGTTGGCGAAGCTGATTTGCCAGGGCCGCGACCGCCAGGAGGCGCTGCGCCGCATGCAGGTCGCGCTCGAGAGCTTCATCATCGAGGGCGTCACCACCACGATCCCGTTCCTTGCGCGCGTGATGAACAATCCCCGGTTCAAGGAAGGCGCCGTCGACACGAAATTCCTCGAGCGCGAAACCGACCTCATGAAGGAGCCAACGAGTGCGTCTTGATGTGTTTTTCACACCGGCGGAAGTAAGGCCGGCCGATACCGCCGGTCGCCTTGTGGCGATCATCGACGTCCTGCGCGCATCGACCACGGTTGCCGTGGCGCTCGCCAATGGCGCCAAGACCGTCGTGCCTCTCCCAAGTCCCGATGAGGTGATCATACGCTCCCGGGAATTCGCCCGATCCGCCGTGCGCACAGCCGGCGAGCAGAAGATGCACCCCATCCCCGGCTTCGATTTCGGGAACTCGCCGGGAGCGTTCACGCCGAACGCGGTGGAAGGGAAGACGATTCTCCTCACCACCTCGAACGGGACCCGCGCCCTGCTGGGCGTCCAGGGCGCGCGTGACATAGTTATAGGCTCGTACGTCAACTTTACGGCGGTTCTGGCGCTCGTTAAGCTCGCGTCACGCTCCAACACCGACATTACTATTATCTGCGCGGCACAGGACGGGGTTTTCTCTCTGGAGGATGCGGCCTGCGCCGGGCGATTCGTGCGAGCGATTCCGAAGCGCGCGGATGCGGTGGTGCTGAACGACGCCGCGTCGGCTTCGGTGCTCGTTGACAAAAAATATGGCGACAACATTGCGAAAATCTTCCAGGAATCGTCCCACGGGCAAGCGCTCGAAGCGGCAGGATTTGGTGACGACCTCACCACCGCCGCGGCGGTGGACTCCTATTCTGTGGTCCCGATTTACCAGGACCGACAGATCACCAAGCTCGGACCCGAGCGCGAGCGGTAAAGGGTCGGCCCTCGGGCGCGAGATCCGCGGCATTGTACTCCTGCTCTTCGCGCTGTTCCTGGGAGGAGCTCTCGCCGCGGAAGGCTTCGCTCAGCTGGACGGCTCGGGTGACGTAAACCGCAACTTCGGCTGGATGGGCGCGCTGCTCGCGCAGCCGATCGTCTCGTTCTTCGGCTGGCCCGCCGCGATCCTCCTGCCTCTGGCGCCCGCCGCGCACGCGCTCCGCCTCTTCGGCCGCCTCGGCCAGAAAAAGGATCGCTCCTGGATGACCTTCCTCCTGGGGCTCGTGTTCCTGCTGCCGGTGATATTCGGGCTCGCCCAGGGCGGTGCCCGTGAAGCGAGCCACCTCGCGGGAATCTGGGGCAGCTTCGCCGCGTTCTACCTGCTTCAGTTCGCCGGATCTGCCGGGGCGTGGATCGTGATAGCCATTGCGACGAGCGCTCTCATGGCAGCGACGCTGCAATGGAATCCGATACGCGTGGTCGTGGCGAAGCGCGTCGTCACGCTCGACCAGGCGATGGCGCCGACCCCCGCCGAGAGGGCCGGCCTCGATCCGTCGCGCGAGATAATCGTCCCGCCCTCGGCGGTCTCCATCTCGCATTTGGAGCCTTCGCCGGAGGAGATGCCGGAGGTCGACCTGTCACTGATGGACGACTCGCGCAGCATCGCCGCCGAGCAGCCGGTGATTCCGATCGAGCGCAAGCGTGAGCGGAAGACGAAAGCGACGGTGACGCCTCACCACCCTGGGAAGATCGCCGGCGAGATCGACGCCGGCGAAAGCGACGCGCTGCTCTTCACCGACGCCGACCTGCCTTCGGCGGACCTTCTCACGCCCGCTCCCCCGCGCAACGTCGATCTCGGCAAGCGCGAGCTCGATGCGATGGGCGTCAAGCTGATGGATGCGCTCAGAACGTTCCGTGTCGAAGGAGAGCTGGTCGGGCGAACGACGGGTCCCGTCGTGACGCAGTTCGAGGTTGCGCCCGCGGCAGGGGTGAAGGTGCGCCAGATCGCGAATCTCTCCAACGATCTCGCCCTCGCCATGCGCGCGCAGAGCATCCGCATCGTCGCGCCGATTCCCGGCAAGGGCGCAGTTGGTGTCGAGGTTCCCAATCCGACGGCCGAGATCGTGGCGTTCCGCGAGCTGATAGAGTCGCGCGAGTTCCAGAGCGCGCGCGCCGCCCTGCCGATCGCGCTGGGCAAGGATCTCGAGGGCAGGCCCGTCATCGCCGACCTCGCGAAGATGCCGCACCTGCTGATCGCAGGCGCCACCGGCTCGGGCAAGTCGGTTTGCATCAACACGCTCATCACGAGCCTGGTCTACCGTCACACTCCGACGACGCTGCGCTTTCTGATGGTGGATCCGAAGATGGTGGAGCTCTCCGTCTACAACGTCCTCCCGCATCTCCGGCACAAGGTCGTGACCGACAACCGGGACGCTGCCGCGGTGCTCAAGTGGGCGGTGCTCGAGATGCAGGACCGCTACGAGCTGCTCGCCGCCAACGGCGCGCGCAACATCCAGGACTTCAATCGCAAGGTCCAGGAAGGGGCGAAGCTGAAGAACGCGAAGCACCGCGACGTCGCGTTCGAGGACCTCGAGTACAAGGGCGGCATCGTCCCGTACATAGTGCTGATCATCGACGAGCTCGCGGACCTGATGATGACCGTCCAGGGCGAGATCGAGACGCCGCTGGCGATGCTGGCGCAGAAGGCGCGCGCGATCGGCATTCACCTCATTCTCGCGACCCAGCGTCCGAGCGTGAACGTGATCACCGGTCTCATCAAGGCGAACTTCCCCAGCCGCATCGGATTCCGGGTCGCGTCGCAGGTTGACAGCCGCACCATCCTCGACGGCATCGGCGCCGAAGCGCTGCTCGGCAACGGCGACATGCTTTTCATTCCTCCGGGGAAAAGCGAGCCGGCGCGCTTGCAGGGCGCTTACATCTCGAGCGAGGACACCGAGCGGCTGACCGGCTGGTACGAGCTGCGGCGCGAGCAGCGCAGGGCGACGTTCGAGGCCCAGGGCCTGTTCCTCGAGGAAGGCCCGAGCGAGCCCGACATAATCGAGTCGATTCGGAAGAAAGAGGCCGAGGAAGCGGGCGGCAGCGACGCCGAGAGCCTGGACGACACCGATCGCGACAAGCTGTTCAGGGAGGCGGCCGAGATCGTAATCCAGCACCAGCAGGGCTCGACGTCGCTGCTCCAGCGCCGGCTCAAGGTCGGTTACGGCCGAGCGGCGCGTATAATCGACCAGCTGCACCTGGCCGGCATCCTGGGGCCGCCGGATGGATCGAAACCCCGCGATGTCCTGGCCGGCCTCGACGATCTCGATCGCATCGCGGGGCCGAGAGCCTGACCGCAACTGAAGACTACCTGTTCTGAGTAATTGTTACCGGTAGCCGGCTGCAGGCAGAGACACGGAACCGGCTACACGCAACCATCACACGGAACAGGTAGTCAGGAGTAGCAGTTAGCACCCGCCGTCTGGCGAGCGGTTGGTGCCAGTCGTATAGTAGGCTGGCCTGGCTATGCCCACTCCTTTCGAACGCCTCCGTTCCGCCCTGGCTGATCGCTACCTGATCGAGCGAGAAATCGGTCAGGGCGCCATGGCGACGGTCTACCTGGCGCGCGACATCAAGATCGATCGCGAGGTCGCGATCAAGGTCCTGCTCGCCGACATCGGCTTCGCGCTGGGGCCGGAAAGATTCCGCCGTGAGATCGGGCTCGCGACGAAGTTGAGTCACCCGCACATCCTGCCGATCTACGACTCGGGTGAGGTGGACGGCGAGCTCTATTACGTGATGCCGTACGTGGCGGGCGAGTCGTTGCGCGCCCGTCTCAACCGCGAGCGGCAGCTCTCGCTCGATGAATCGCTGCGCATCACCTGCGAGGTCGCGAGCGCGCTCGACCACTCGCACCGCCACGGCATCATCCACCGTGACATCAAGCCCGAGAACATCCTGCTCGAGGACGGTCAGGCGCTCGTCGCCGACTTTGGAATTGCGCGCGCGGTGAGCTCGGTGGGAGACGAGAAGCTCACCGGCACGGGCATCTCGCTGGGAACGCCGGCGTACATGAGTCCCGAGCAGGGAATGGCCGATCCTAACGTCGGTCCCCGGAGCGACATCTACAGTCTTGGCTGCGTGCTCTACGAGATGCTCGCCGGCCAGCCGCCGTTCACCGGCAGGACGATGCAGGCACTCATCGCGCGACACTCTCTCGATCAGGTGCCGTCGCTCACCGTCGTTCGCGACACCATCCCGCCGGAAGTCGAGGACGCGGTGATCCGCGCGCTCGCCAAGGTTCCGGCGGACCGATTCGACACTGCCGCTCAATTCGCTGACGCTCTCAAGGCGTGCCAGACCGGCACCTACGTCATGAGCCGCACCGGTCGCCGCACCGCGTTCACGAAAAAGAGAAGGAGTTGGCCGGCGATTGGAGCACTCGCTGCGCTCGGGATATTTGTGGTGGCCGGAGGCATCTGGGCGGGAACGACATTTCTGGGGAATCGCGAGCCGGAAATTGCAGGCGATTACGACCGTCAACGTATCGCAGTCCGGTACTTCGCGGACCTGAGCTCCGACCAGCGGTTGGCGTACCTCGCCGATGGTCTCAGCGAGTCTTTGATCGACGAGCTTAGCTCAGTGTCCGCGCTCGATGTGATTTCCAGCGGCGGCGTCGCGCAATTTCGCGGTAAGGACGTTTCCCGTGACAGCATTGCGCGCGCCCTCGAAGCGGGTACTCTCGTCGAGGGAAGTCTGGAGCCGGCGCGCGGCGACACCGTGCAGGTGGTGCTGAGGCTCATCGACGGGAACAGCGGTATTCAGCGCGAAGAAAACAAGGTCGTGGAATCGATACGTGATCCGCTCGCGCTAAGAACGAAGCTTTCCGAGCGTCTGGCCCTCATGCTGCGCGGGTGGCTGAGAGATGAGATCAGAATGCGCGCGTTGCGTGAAGGCACCGAGAGTTCCGCAGCCTGGTCGCTCGTTCAGCGGGCCGAGAAGCTGCGCAAGGATGCAGTCGCTCTCGAGCACGGTGGTAACCGCGCCGCGGCTTCACGCGCGCTCGTTGCCGCCGACACGCTGCTGGCACAGGCGGAAGCTCTGGATCCGAAGTGGACCGAGCCGATCATTCTGCGCGGCCGGATCGCGCTCAGCCAGGAAGAAATGAGTCATGATCCAGCCGAAGTTGCGAGCAGAATCACCACCGGTCTCGCGCACGCAAACAGGGCGCTCGCCATCGATTCGCGGAATGCAGATGCTCTCGAGCTGCGCGGTACGATGCATACGCGGCCGATCATCAACGGTCTGGTGCACGATCAGCGGGAGGTCGATAACCTCATTCGCGAGGCGGAGAAGGATCTGCGCGCGTCGATCGCGGTCAATCCATCTCAGGCCGGCGCGCTCGGTCTCCTCAGCGCGATTCACCATCAAAAGCTCGAGGTGATCGAGTCGCACAATTTCGCGCGGCGCGCGTACGAGGCGGATGCATACCTGACGGCTGCACCGGAGATACTCTACCGGTTGTACATAACTTCCTACGACCTCGAGCAGTTTCCCAGCTCGGAGAAGTGGTGCGACGAGTTGAAAAGCCGTTTTCCCAGGCATGGCGCGACCACTCGGTGTCAGCTTTGGATCCTGACCGCCAAGGGAGTCACGGCCGACCCAGCTGAAGCCTGGCGCCGGGCGGGGGAGTTCGTGAGCGCCCTTAGGCCCGAGGAGAGTGAGTACAATCGCCGCGAAGGGCAGATAGTGGTCGCCTCGGTTCTGGCGCGCGCGGGCCTGCCTGACAGCGCCAGGCGGGTGCTCATGCGCGCGCGGGCGGACAAGACGATCGATCCCCGCGGCGAGCTGATCGGCTACGAAGCCTTCGTCCGAACCCAGCTCGGCGACAAGAACGAGGCGGTGGAACTGCTCCAGCGGTACCTGATCGACCATCCCGAGCACCGCCGGGGGTTCTCGAAATTGAACTCGTGGTGGTGGCGAGACCTGCAGAGCGACCCCCGTTTCAGGACCTTGATCGCGGCTGAAGGCTGAGTTTAAGGGCCCGGCGAGTGGGGCTAACATCTGGCTATCGCTATTTAGCCGGTCGTTCATATATTGGCTGCCCGAATCCAAATCCTTACACGACCGTTCCTTCGGGACGCGCCGTCCTCTTGGGGAGGTAGCCGGTGAAGGGTCGCAGGTTCTTCGTGTTTCCGGCGCTGGCTCTCGCACTTTCGTGCGATGATGCACGACACCCAACCGGGGTGCAGAAGGTCGAGCGCGGTCCCTCAGAGATAATCCTCGACGGCGCGCATGGCGGGAATCCTGATTTCTGGTTCCTTCCCCCGATGGTGCCAAGTCCGTTCCGCCACGCCGATTTTGAGCTCGGCAAATTCAACAACGCGCTTCAGCCAAGTCTGCGGATCGAAATCTGTGAGCTCAAGCCGGAGGGACCGAACGGCGCCGGGTTGCCGAAGACAACGACCAAGTGTAAGGCGTCTACTATAAACCCGAACGCGGACGCCCCTCCGATCAAGACCTTTCCCGCGGGTACCGTCAACCTCGTCAACCTTCCGCGGCGCGCTCACGGGTGGTGGTCACTTTTCAATCTCCCTCCCGACGGCTTCTACTACGTGCTGTGGAACACGCATCAGTCGAAGCTCAACGTCAATAAATTCTACAGAATCAAGGTCCTGCTCGAGGGCTCGAGCGTGCCCCTCGGCGTCGCCGACGTGGACCCGATGTCGAGCCTCCGGCAGTGGAAGCATTCCAACACCGGGCACGTCGTGCAGATGATCGACGACTTCCTGCTCCCGATTCCGTTCCGAGTCGAGCAGGGCGCGCTCTGCGAGGGCGGCGACCTCTGCACTTCAGTGACCGTCGACGACAACGACGGAGTTGACGAGACCGTTACACTCGACGGCGCGGAAGGTACGATCGCCGGTGCGGTATTCGAGGACGGCACACTTCCCGACGGCCCGGGTCGACCCCAAAGCGTTGTCGTCACCATCACCAAGGTGAATACCGGTGGCCTTGGTTTCTTCAAGCGCGCGTCGAGGCAGACGCAAACCGGCTCGACTCTCTGCCACCCAACCCTCGAGCTCCAGCAATTCGAGGGCTGCTTCAACTTCTCGACGATCCCCGAGCTCGCGCCGATTGCTGGTAACGAAGACGGTGACCAGTTCCTGCTACCGGTAAGGGTAGCGGTTTGCTTCGAGCTCGCCGGGACGGAGGATTCCCGAGAGCCATTTATCACGCTCTACGCTTCAGACGGCGAGATTGCTAGGCAACTGCCGGAGGCGAGCGATGTCGGCATTCTCGATCCGGAAGCCCGCAACTGCGCGGGCTCGTCTCCATTCGGGCCCGGTAATGACCGCGGAGTGCGTGGTGTGGCACGCTCGGCGTGGCGCATCGCCAAAGCAGGGCTGGATCGCGCGTTTGGAGTGAAGACCGCGTACGCTCTCGATGCCGGACTCGGCGGGCTCATCAAGCGTTTCAGCAACATCAGCCCGGTATTGGTGGCGGAGATAGAGCCTGTCTCTGAGACCGACAAGGACGTCGATGCCGAGGAGCCGACTGAAATCAAGGTGAAGGTCGTCGGAGTTCCACACCACGTCCATGAGGAGATCAACACCGCGCTTCCAAACATGCCGGTCGAATTCACGCTCGACCCCGAAGAGGCGACGTGCAACGGAACCATCGTCGGCAGCGAGGGTGGAGTGGTCAACAAGCTGACCGATGAAAACGGATTCGCCGCGGTGAGCCTGGCCGTGACATCAGGCAAGTGCGCCGTCAAGGCACTCTCGAAGAAAGCGCGCGGGGGCACGAAGAAATTCTCCGCGACTGTCGTGTCGGAGCCTGAGATTCCGAATCCCATACTTGGGTTTGCCCGGACTGAGTTTGCAACGGTCAGCGGCGTTACAACAGCTAGGTATTACGTCCCTGTCACCAACTTTGCGGCGTATCCGGCTGAGATGTTCGCTCCAGCGCCAAACCTCGATCCGTGCGGGGGTAATGACAACTCTTCGCGCACTTGGGTCGATATCTACGACGCCAGCGACGACTTCCGCCTCTTCGGCTTTTGTGCGTTGGGGGCTCCAGAAAATCTTCAGTCGCTCTGGTTCGGCAAAGCTACATTTGTTGCCCCACCGGCACAGGTTTACGTGAAAATGGTCGATCGGGCGACCGGTACGACGTATGTCTCGAACGATGTCAGCATCGTGCCCTTTGACCTGACTCCCAGCGCTCCCGTCGTGACCCCCGCCACGTTCAGCTCAAATGGCGCGAATGTCGGGGTATCCGGGGTGACGATCACTAATCAGGGCGGTTCGTTCGATGGCCAGATATCGGTTGGTGTGCGCTATTACCTCTCGGCGGACCCCATCATAACCGTGAACGACCAACTCCTGTTCAATACGACTATCACGTTGAACAGTCTTGTCACCGGCGGAAGTCTCAGCTTGCCCACGCAATTAATCGGCATTGCACCACTGTCTGTGGGAACACACTACGTCGGAATCGTCGTAGACGGAGAAAATGCCTTCTTTGAATCGAACGAAGCGAATAATGCCGTTGGGACACCCGTGGCCGTCGGCGAAGCTCCTGCTCCAAACAATTCCCTACCGATTCAGAACGGCGACAGTGCGATTTTCAGCATGCAGACCGGGGCGACCATCCAGATTGCGAACGAGGGCTTGTCGTGGACTAGCAGCGACCCGAACAAGCTACAGGTGTCTCCTGCCGGTCTCGTTACCGCGATCGTCGGCGGGGAAAGTGATGCCGAAGACGCCCATGTGACGCTTACCTCGGCGCTCGACAACGGAAATCCCGGTCCCAAGGTCACCGTCAATTCTTTCAACTTCAGGCGCTTCCCGCGAGTCACGACTCTGGCTTGGAAACCTGTCCCCGGTGCTTCGCACTACTTCGTTGAAACGGAGTTCGGGAATACGTGTTTCGTTCCGCAGGAATGTGAAACGTGGACAAACACGTCCCTCGGAACATTCACAGCTACTAGTGTGGTGCGCACGTTCGAGTTTGTCGGTGCTCAACCCGGCCGTTGGAAATTCACGGCGCGAAGCCCCAGCGGTGTGCTTCTTTACACCTCACCCTACATCTATTTCGCTTACAGGAACTGATAGAGGATATCGAGTGTCTTCCCATCAGCTAGACTCGCGACAGGCACTTGCGGCTGAGATCGCTGAAACGGTTCGTGCTGGCCTGAATGCCAAGCACGCCGCGGTGAATATCAGCGCTGCAATAGAGACGAACCTCGCTGAGGAGGCCCGGCGCGCCGAGCTGAAGCTCGCCTATCTCCGCGTCGCGGGCGCTGGTGTGTTCGCGCTCTTCATTCTCGGCCGTCTCATCGCCAGCAGAGTTAATCCCGCGCTGCAGCCACCGACTCTCGGAAGCATGGGTGCGGCGCTCGGCTGGATGACGTTCGCCGCCGCCGTGCTGGTCGTGCTGAGACGCGACTTGTACAAATCCTGGATGAGAAAAGCGCTTCCGAGCGCGGACGCCACGTTGCTGGTTGCAGGACTCGGCATGAGTCGGATTGGCACGGACCCATTTGCCGGAACTCCTGCTCTCGCAACCACGTTCGCGGTGCTCTGCGTCGTTCTCACCTTCACCGGCGCGTTTCGTCTCACGCGCTCGGCGGTAGAGCTCACCGCCGGTCTCTCAGCGGGCGCACTGATCGTTGCCGCTGCGCTTGGCTGGCTCCCCGCATTCGCGACGGCGGGATCGCTCGTCGCCGTGGTACTTGCCGGAGTGCTCGCGCTCGGAGTCACCGACATGGTGCGCCGAGTGGTGATGAACGAGGTAGGCCGAGTGACGATGGACAAAGCCTACGACGACGCCCAGAAAGTGATCGATGCGCGCGAGGAGATCCTCCGCATCGTAGCTCACGACCTGCGTAATCCGCTCAACACGATCTCGATGGCGACGTCCGCGCTCCTGGACCTCCAGGGCGCCGACACGTCCCGAACCGGGCCGCTCAAGATCATTCGCCGCTCGGGGGAGCGGATGAATCATCTCATTCAGGATCTGCTCAGCGTCACGACGATCGAGGCGGGACGGTTGTCGATCGCGCCGCGCAAGACGAACGTGCACGACCTCCTTCAGGATGCGTCAGAGGCGCTGGAGCCGATCGCCCGCGAGAAGTCGCTGACCCTCGCCGTCGACGCCGCGTCGGACCTCCCGCCCGTGCGCGCCGACGCCGCGCGCGTACAGCAGGTCTTCTCGAATCTCGTCGGGAACGCGGTGAAATTCACGCCGGCAGGCGGGGCGATCACGCTCTCCGCCGTTCGCGCGGATGGCAAGGTCCACTGCTCGGTCACCGACACCGGACCGGGAATTCCTGCCTCTCAGATCCCGAGGCTATTCGGAAAGTTCTGGCAGGCCAAGCGCGGCGACGGCCGCGGCGTCGGACTGGGGCTCGCAATCGCGCGCGGCATCGTCGAAGCACACGGCGGGACGATCACGGTGACGAGCGAGATGGGGCGCGGCAGCGTCTTCACCTTCGCGCTTCCCCTGTGGGACGAGAAAACAGCGACCCGTGAACGGACGCAGGAGTTTACGGTGCGCTCCCGCGCCGATGCGCCGCCGGTCTCCGCACGCCCCCTGCTACAAGCGCCGCCGCCTCAGTCGACGACGACGGCGCCGCTCTAGAGCGACAGGGCGCGTATCAGCGCCACACCGATAGAATCGCTCCGGCAATGAGGAACGAGACC
>Ga0190265_10000855_pt1 | contig 20137 bp, 15 predicted proteins | sample Popmic124T_FD_133135 | JGI IMG/M metagenome (GOLD analysis project Ga0190265, IMG submission 133135) | Populus adjacent soil microbial communities from riparian zone of Indian Creek, Utah, USA - 124 T | ecosystem: Environmental > Terrestrial > Soil > Riparian zone | place: USA: Utah | collected...
GACGAGCACCGCCGCCGCCTGGAGTACCTGGAGGCCCTCAACGCCGAGGGCATCCACGAGATCATGCGGCACAACGACGCCCTCTTCGCCCGCGCCGACCAGAAGCTCGACCGCTACCGCCGGGAGGTCCGCGACCTGCTCGGCAGCCTCGGCGCCGCGCTCTCCGTGGTGCAGACGGCCTCCCCTGTCGAGAGCGTGGCCCGAGCCCACGAGGAGCACGGCTATCTCGAGCTGGAGCGCCGCTACCGCGGCACCGAGGAAGAGATCCGGGAGCGGATCTCAGCCTATCTCCCCTGGCTGGATAAGCTTCCAGGACCGGTTCTGGACGTGGGCTGCGGCCGGGGAGAGGCGCTCGCCCTCTTCCGGGACCATGGAATCCCGGCCCGCGGCATCGACACCAGTGCCCGCATGGTGGCGCTCTGCCGCGAGCGGGGCCTGGAAGCGGAGGAGGGGGACGCCTTCGCCGCGCTGGCCGATCTGCCCGAGGCGAGCCTGGGAGGAGTGGTCTCCTTCCATGTCATCGAGCATCTACCCGCGGCATCGCTCGACCGCTTGGTCCGCCTGGCCTACCGGGCCTTGAAGCCGGGAGGCGTCCTGATCCTGGAGACTCCGAACCCGCTCTCAATGCTGGTCGCAGCGCGCAGCTTCTGGCTCGACCCGACCCACATCCGCCCGGTCCATCCCGAGAGCCTGAAGCTCATGTACGAGCTCGCCGGCTTCGACCCGGTCGAGCGCCTCGACCTCCGCCCCTATCCGGATTCCGAACGGCTACCCGAGATCGACCTCGCGCAGCTCCCCGAGGAGCAGCGCGTGCTCGCCGACCGCGTCAACCGGCTGCGCGACCGGCTGGATGAGCTGCTGTTCGGGTATCAGGATTTCGGGATGGTGGGCCGGCGACCGTAGTCGGCGCTTCGGCGGACATCCCTGACGACTCTGACAGTCTTGACGACCCTGAACCGGGCAGCTTCTGCTCTCTTTTCGGCTTGTTGGCTGGTATGAGCCTTGCTCTTCCCGGGAGACAACAACCTAAAGGAGATGAATCATGGCGAACAGCTTCTTCTGGGATATCGGGTTCGATTTCAATTCCGTGCAGAACCCTAGAACCGGCGAAGACTTTCTCGCGATTGGCTTGGTGTTGGCTCAACCCAATAACGCGGATGTGCCTGCTACTCCAGTCGGTATCTCCATAGGAGATACAATTGGCTTCTTCGCCTACGATATTACCAGCAATCCAACGGGGACCTCTTCTATAACCGGAGGGGCGATCACATTTACGAATGCTGTGCCTCAGTCCGATAGTAATAATAATACGATCACTTCGCCTTTCAATAATAGTACAGGTGATTTCTTGACAAGTATCTCCATCCCGGCGCTTACGAATATCGGCACCGGAATGAGTACGATCTTCAGTGGGATCCAAGCTCCTCAGGCTTCTACTACGAACAACGCAGCAACGTTTACAAAATTTTCCATCGGCAGCATGACAGTGAATAACTTGGGGCGCTTCATGATGACTGTCGAGCTGACTGTTCAGGTGCCAAACGGCAACGGAGGAACGACGACGAAGACTTTCTTCGTTGACCCCGAGATGATCGTCGGCGGCACCAATCAGGCAGTCTGAAGCTCAGGACTCCGTGGCCAGTCCGGCGATCAGGCGGTGATATCAAGCATCCGACGGAGCCCCAGCAGCTCCGGGTCCTTCTTCACCTCATCCAAGGGCAGGCCGGCTCGCAGCGCCTGATCGAGCGCTAGCTTGCTTTCCCCTTGGAGACAACAAACTAAGGAGAAAAATATGGCCAACCCACCCCTTGTTTGGCATTTTGGATTCGACATTACCGCCGTCCAAGAAGGTAATACGTCCTATCTTTTGAATGGTTTAGTAGAAATGGAGAACCCCGCAACGCCTGCTTCTCCAAATGTTTTAACTACTCAGGATACGATCTCCTTTTATGCATTCGATGTCACCGCGACGGGGGTGAGCGGCTATTCGCCTATCAGTGCCATTTTCACCTTCAGCAACGCACAGACCGGTCAGTCAGTCCCTTGTCCTTTTAACACTTCCATTACTATTCCTCTTAGCGGCAATACAACAACAGATTTTCAGGTCGCTAATAATGCCGCAGTAGTTCAGATTGGTCCGCTGCCGCTTGCGGCAGCAGCTGGCAAAGGTACAAGTGCAATGTTCGGTCCCACCACGACATATCGGCAGTGGGGGATTCTTCCTGGTCTTCAGATCAGCAATCGTGGTCGATTCCTATTTAACGTCGAGCTGACCGTCCAGCAGGGAGAGGGCGGCCCGAAGCGGACCTTCTTCGTTGATCCCGAGATGATCGTCGGCGGCACGAACTGAAGCTTCAGGATTATTTGGACAGTCCGGCGATCAGGCGGTGATATCGAGCATCCGCACGGAGCGCCAGCAGCTCCGGGTCCTTCTTCACCTCATCCAAGGGCAGTCCGGCTCGCAGCGCCTGAACGAGCGCTGCGAGCGCCTTCTCCCGCAGGGTGCAGACCTCATAGGCGACGGCCATGCGAAACCAGGAACTCGCGCCCTTGTCAGACACCTTCTCCAAAGCGCCCAACTCTGCCGATGCTGGAGCGCAGTCTCCGCGTTTCGCCAGATAGCTGGCCAAGCTGCTGCGGAGACCTGGATCGCCGGGCTTGGAGCGCAGTTGCTCCTGCACGAGCTGACTGGCCCGAAGGTACGCCTCGCTTGCTCTCTCCTTCTGGTCCGGGGCCCAGCGGCATGCGTCCCCCAGGTTTCCCCAGATGAGATAGCTGTTCGAGCCTGCCGGCATCTCGAGGGCCCTCTCATAAGCTCCGACGGACTCCTCATAAAAACCTTGAGCGAACTGGACCGTGCCGAGATTGGCATAGACACTTGCCTCGGGCTGAATCGCGAGAGCCTTCTGGAACTGGGAGGCAGCCTGTGCTAGGTCTCCCTGTACGTAATAGGCGACGCCTAGATTTCGGTATCCCCGGAATCCATCAGGGGCCAGCTCGATGCTCCTGCGGAACGCTGCGATGGCCTCCTTCGTCCGGCCCATATTCAGGTAGAGAGTGCCGAGATCGTCGAAGTACACCCTGTAGGGCTGGACCTCCACAGCCTTCTTGTAAGCCGCTTCCGCCTCTGTCCACTTCCTTTGGGATTCGTGAATCCTGCCGGCAGCATGGTAGGCATCGCCGTTGGCCGGATCGAGGACGAGAGCCCGTTCGACGTGCCGCAGGGCCTCTTCCGAGCGCCCGGCGGAATAGAGCGCCAGCCCGAGGCTGACTTGAGCGGAAGCGAGATAGGGATCCAGGGCGACGGCGCGCTCCGCCATGGGCAAGGCCCGATCCAACCACATCGGGTCCTTGCTGTCGCCCTGGAACTTGAGCCAATAGGCTTTTGCGAGCCCCGCATGGGCCGCCGCGTGTGTCTTATCCTGGGCCAGAACCCTTTGGAAGCTATCGATCGCGAGGTCGAGATTCCCTTTTCTGTCGAACCGATCGAGATAGGCCAGCCCCCCTTGATAGAGGGAATGCGGCGTGGGTTGGACCACCTGCGAGCGCAGCAGGTAGACGGCGGCGATCGCCAGGAGCAGAAGGACGGCGATCCCTGCCGCAACCCGGAGGCTCCGGGTTCTATACGGCGCGTTTTCGTGGATCGCTGTACTCCCCGCAGGCAAAGTGGTTTCGGCGGCAATCGAGAGAACGGTCGGAGATGGACGGCGGCCCGGCAGCTCAAGGATCGTCTCTTCACCGGAAGCATCGGCCGCATCGCGAGAGACCTGCGGTCTCGTCGAGGCCGTCGATTGGACCACGGCGATCTGATCCAGAGCTGCGGCCACCTGCACGGCGCTTGCGGGCCGGTCGACCGGGTCCTTTTCCAGGAGCCGATCGATCAGCTCCGAAAGCTCGCGCGGTATGCCGGGGCGGACGGCCGACGCGGGCCGCTGCCGGAAGCTGCAGACGCGCGCGAGCGTGGCCGCCGAGGTCTCAGCCCGAAACGGCGCCACGCCGGTGACCATCTCGTAGAGAAGGGAGCCGAGGGAAAAGAGATCTGACCGGGCATCGAGCGGTAATCCCATGGCCTGCTCAGGCGACATCGCATAGGAGGTCCCGATAACCAGGCCCGGCTCCGACAAGGTCGTCTCCCGCGTCTCGGGTTGGATCTGCTTGGCCACTCCGAAATCAAGGATCTTGGCACGCCCGGCGCGGGTCACCATCACGTTGGGGGCCTTCAAGTCCCGGTGGATGAATCCCTGGGCGTGAGCTTCGGCGAGCCCCTCGGCGATCTCGCGGCCCAGGCGCAGGGCGCGCTCCGGAGGGAGCGGGCCTTCCCGCAGGAGCGACTGGAGCGTCCGCCCTTCCACCAGCTCCATGACGATCCAGTCGCTCGCCTCCGTCTCGACGATGTCGTAGATGTGGACGATGGATGGATGATTGAGGCGCGCTCCGGCTTCGGCCTCGCGGCGCAGGCGTTCCCGGAGCTTGTGGTCATCGGTGGCCGTCGCGAGGATCCGCTTCAGGGCGACGGGGCGTTTCAGTCGCTCGTCCCAGGCGCGGCAGACGGTCCCCATTCCCCCGGATCCCAGGGGCTCGATCAGACGGTAGGGACCGATCCTCTCGTTGGGCTCCATAATTTGTGGAAGCTGCTTTAGTTTAACGCAAGATCTGTGGGGAAGAGGGGCGGAGCCCAAGCTTTTTCGTCTGGCGCTTCAGCCCTTCCTCCGACACCTCGAGCTGCTCCGCGGCCTCGGCCAGGCGGCCGCCGCTCTGCAGGAGCGCCTGCTCGATCTCGGAGCGTTCCAGGTCGGAAGCCTTGCGGGTGAGGGGGCAGGCGTCGATCAGGAGATAGACGGCGGCGCGCGAGATGCCGATCTGCTCGGCCGTGGCCCCGGGCTCCCAACGGTTGGCTCGGAGGGCTGCCACGAGCTCCTCGTCGGAGACTTCCTGGGGGCTGCGCCTACGCTGGGAAGGCCGGGCAGGCGCTCGGGATGGACTAGGCACGGTCTCCAGGGCCGGCGCGGCGACTGTCTCCATCTCTGCCCGGGTCTCACCGGAGAAAGGCACGAGGAGCCTCTCGATCTGCGCGCCGATGCGGACCTCGGCAGAGCCGCGGCTCTCGACTGCGATCGTTCGCGCCACGTTGCGGAGCTGGCGGACGTTGCCCGGCCAGTCGTACAGGGCAAGCCGCGCGACCAGGGAGGCGTGGAGCCAGGGGCGATCCGCCGGGGCGGGCTCGAGGCGGTGAGCTTCCCCGACGGCTTCGAGCTCCTGGCGCAGGAAGTGAAGCAGCAGGCGCCCGATGTCGTCGCGGCGCTGGCGCAGGGGAGGAATGCGGATCTCATAGCCGCTCAAACGGTGGAGCAGGGGAGCGCGAAAGCGGCCGGAGGCGATCGCCGCTTCGAGGTCGGAGTCGGTCGCCGCGATCGTCCGGACATCGACCCGCTGAATCTGCTCTGTCCCGACCGGCTGGATCTCGCCGTTCTCGAGAGCTCGGAGGAGGAGCGGCTGGACCTCGGGAGGGACCTCACCGATCTCATCCAGGAAGAGGGTTCCGCCGTCCGCCCGGCTGAAGAATCCCCGCCGCTTCTGATCGGCCCCTGTATACGCTCCCTTGGCGGCTCCGAAGAGCTCCGCGGCTGCGAGTGACGGCGGGATGGCTCCCATATTGACCGCGAGATAGGGATGGGCCCGCCGCGCGCTCGCCTGATGGATGGCCTGAGCCAGCAGCTCTTTTCCGGTGCCGGTCTCGCCGAGCAGGAGCACCGGCACCTCCAGGTCGGCCACCTGGCGGATCTGTCGCCGGATCTCCAGGATCGGCTCGCTTTCACCCACGAACCCATAGCGGGGAAGGGACGGCTCGGAGACCGGCCGGAACCGGTGCAGGAGGAGCGTCACCCGGTTTCCTAGAAGGAGGACGACGCCGCGTTCGATCTCACGGTCGGTGAACAGCCGCTCGCCGCGGACAGGCTCCCCTTGGGCGATCACGAAGATGGAAGAGCTCCGGCAGGCCAGGCGGACGCTTCCTCCGCCTTCCGGGAGCAGCCATAGCGGACGGCGGCTCAGGTGGGGATCGGCCAGAGGACGCCGCCACGGCTCGCCCGGAGCTCCGAAGGACGGCTCCAGTCGCGAGATCGGCTCTTCGCGGCCCGATGCGAGGTCGAGCAGCGCGGCGCGCTCGCCGATTCGCCGGACCTCGGAATGGGCGAGGATCGTCAGCCCCGGAACCAGGGAACAGGTGGTCTCTTGCCAGTCGCTTCCCGTGCGGGTCTCGGCATCCCGCCACGTCTCGCCTTGTTCTGGGAACACGGAGAGAGTTTAACCAGATGCCGCAGGAAGCGGAAGGGGCTGAGATTGATCCCATCCTCCCTCTCCCCGACCCTCTCCCTCACCTGCGCGAGGGAGAGGCGCCCCCGCCCGCACAAATCTGGAATTCAGAGGCAAGTCTCCCCCTCTCCCGGGGAGGGCGTGCTCGGGGGACCGGGAGAGGGGGCCGGGGGGTGAGGGCTCAGGGCGGCGTCTCCTCGGGAGCCGGGCTCTCCTGCGGACCCGGATCGGGAGTGGGAGTCGCCTCCGCAGGAGCCTCCGATCCCGCCGCCGGCTCTGCCGGCTTCTGGCCCGGCATGTTCTCCCCTTCCTTCGGGATGTAGAACTGCTTCTGCTGGTACCAGGGCAGGCTCGTGATCGTCGACCACTGGCTGCTGTGCTCGCGCGCAGGCTCGGTGCCCGCCACGAAAGCCTCCTTGAGGGTGCGCCCGCCGGTCGACGCGAGCAGGCCGCTGTAGTACTCGACATCCTTCACGAGCACTCCCGGCGGCACCGGGAAGGTCTCGCCCTTCTTCATCCAGCCGTCCTTCAGACCGGCTTCGGCGATCGACCGCCAGATGGGCAGAGCGGCGACCGCGCCGCTCATGCCGCCGCCGAGGGAGCGCTTCTGGTCGTAGCCGACCCAGGTCAGGATCGTGTAGCGCGGCGTGTAGCCCACGAACCAGGCGTCGGAGAAGTCGTCCGTGGTGCCGGTCTTGCCCGCGATGTCGAGCGGCAGGTCGTGGATGTCGTAGGCGGTGCCGTGGTCGATGACCCCCTCCATCATGTGGGTCAGCACGTAGGCGGTCGCCGGGGTGGTGGAGCTGTAGGTGGCGGGGAAGTGCTGCTCCAGCACCTGTCCGTCCGGGCTCGTGATCCGGTTGATCAGGTGGGGCTCGATGTAGACCCCCTGGTTGGCGATGGTGGCGAAGGCCGCGGCCATCTCCAGGGGGATCAGGTCGGCCGCGCCGAGCGAGATGCTCGGGTAGTTGGGCAGCTTGGTGCGGATGCCGCAGCGCTGCGCGAAGTCGATCACCCGCCTGCCGCCAACGAGGTCCCAGAGCTTGACCGCGGGCACGTTGATCGACTGCTCCAGGGCGCGGCGCAGGGTGACGATGCCGTAGTGCTTCTTGTAATAGTTCTCGGGCCGGTAGCTCATCCGGCCGTCGCCCCCGCGGAAGTAGGTGGGAGCGTCGAGCAGGGTGTCGGACGGGGTCCACCCGGCCTCCAGGGCGGCGCCGTAGACCAGGGGCTTGAAGGCCGAGCCCACCTGCCGCCGCGCCTGGGTGATGCGGTTGAACTTGTTGCGGTCGAAGTCCCAGCCGCCGACCATGGCGCGAATGGCGCCGGTGCGGTGCTCGATGACCACGGCCCCGGCCTCCATCCGCGGCTCCTGCTCCAGGAAGAGCTTCGGCTCGGCCGCGGGCGCATCTTTCTGGTCCTTCTGCTCTTGCTGGTCCTTCTTCCCCTTCTCTTCGGGGACATCGAGGCGGAACCAGGCCACGTCGCCGCGCTTGAGCAGGCTGGCCGGCGAGGTCCGCCGCGTCCAGGCGATCCCCTTGGCGTCGAGGGTGTAGGTCTCTTTCCCGATCTTGACCCGCGCCGTGGACCCTTCGGCCTCCAGCACCACCCCCTGGTACCAGCGCCCGGGCACGGGCTTGCCCTGGCCCCAGGTCGGCAGCTCCTGGCTCTCCACGTCGCGGTCGTCGAGGTGGGCGATCGGACCGCGCCAGCCGCGGCGGTGGTCGAGGCGCAGCAGCCCGGCGCGCAGGGCCTTCTCCGTCGCCTCCTGGATCTGCTTGTCGACGGTCGTCCGCACCTGTAGCCCCCCCTCGTAGAGAGTGGTGGCGCCGTACTTGTTCTCCAGGTACTTGCGCACGTCCTCGGAGAAGTAGGGGGCGAACATCTTCTCGGCCTGCTGGGTGGCGACGAGGAGCGGCTGGGCCAGGGCTTCGCTGTGCTGTTGGGGGTTGATGAAGCCCTCCTCCAGCATGCGGCGCAGCACGCGGTTGCGGTTCTTGAGCACCTGCTCCGGCGTGCGGTACGGGCTGTAGCGGCTCGGCGCCGGGATGATCCCCACCAGGGTGGCCGCCTCGGCCAGGGTGAGCTTGGCCGCGGACTTGCCGAAGTAGTAGCGCGAGGCCGCCTCCGCGCCGTAGTTGCCGTGGCCGAGGTTCACCAGGTTCACGTAGAGCGTGAGGATCTGCGGCTTGCTGTAGTTCTTCTCCAGCTCGACGGCGAGGAAGGCCTCCTCGACCTTGCGCCGCCAGGTGCGCTCCCGGCTGAGGAACAGGGTGCGGGAGAGCTGCATGGTGATCGTCGAGGCGCCCTCCACGACCTTGCCGGCGCGGATGTCGGCCAGGGCGGCGCGGGCGATGCCCAGGGCGTCGACGCCGCCGTGACGGAAGAAGTTCGAGTCCTCGGAGGCGAGCACCGCCTGCTGCAGCACGAGCGGGATCTGGTCCACCTTGAGCATGACCCGCCGCTCGCGGGCGAAAGTGGCGAAGACGCTGCCGTCGCGCGCGAAGAGCTGGGTCACCAGGCTCGGCGTATAGTCGGCCAGGGCGTCCACCCGCGGCATGTGGATGGCGGCGGCCACCGTCACCCCGGTCAGTGCCCCGATGAGCAGGGCGATGAGCAGGGGCAGGGTCCACCGGATCAGCCGCCGGGGATTGCGCGAAGGCGGGACGACGGGGGGAGTTCTCTCGGTCGGTTCGTTCAGCGGGTCGTATCGCACGTGCCCATTATGGCCCGGACGGCCCGGTTCGTGGTAGAAAAGTCATACTCGAATGGAACCCCCGGCCCCGCCCTCGACCCCCGCGTCCCCCTTCCACCCGGGGCAGCCCCGTCCTTCCGGCGGCTCGCGCACGAAGCCGCTGCTGATCGGCTGCGGCGCCGCGCTCGTCCTCCTGGGCATCGCCGCGGTCATCCTGGTGGTGAAGCTGCCGGAGTTCGTGGACTGGATGTTCACCCGGCTGGAGACCCAGATCCTGGCCAAGCTCCCGCCGGACGTGACTCCCGACGAGCGCCAGCGCCTGGTCGATGCCTTCGATGCCGCGGCCCGGGCCATCGGCACGGGAAAGGCCGACCAGGCCAAGGCCCAGGAGCTCAACTCCGTCCTCATGGACTTCGCCCGGCAGGGTAGGACGATCACGCGCGAGGACGTCCTGAAGCTCACCCGGGCCCTGGAGGAGACGGCGGGGAAGAAACCACCAGGGGGTTGACCCCGTTCCCCCTCTCCTCACCGGCCTTCGGCCGGGCTAACCCCGTGCCGGTGGAGAGGGGGCTTCTGCCGGCGGAGGGGGCGCCCTCTCCCGCTGGGCCGACCGAAGGTCGGTGAGAGGGAAGGGGAGGGGGTCTTTCTGTGTTTACTATCAGGCCATGTCCGGTTTTGAAATCGTTTCGCGCTTCACACCTCAGGGCGACCAGCCCGAGGCCATCCAGCAACTCGTCGAGGGAGTCCAGCGGGGGGACAAGGAGCAGGTGCTCCTGGGCGTCACCGGCTCGGGCAAGACCTTCACCATCGCCAAGCTGATCGAGACGGTCAACCGCCCGACCCTGGTCCTCTCCCACAACAAGATCCTGGCCGCGCAGCTCTTCCAGGAGTTCCGCAGCTTCTTCCCGCACAACTCGGTCGAGTACTTCGTCTCCTACTACGACTACTACCAGCCCGAGGCGTACGTCCCCTCGACGGATACGTACATCGAGAAAGAGACCAGCATCAACGAGGAGATTGACCGCCTCCGGCTGCGGGCTACCAAGTCCCTGTTCGAGCGGCGGGACGTGATCATCGTGGCCTCGGTCTCCTGCATCTACGGCCTCGGCTCGCCCGAAGCGTTCTTCGGCATGCTCCAGTTCTTCAGCCGGGGCGACACCGAAGGCATGGACAGGCCCCTGAAGCGCCTCGTGGACATGCAGTACCAGCGCACCCAGCTCGACCTCTTTCCGGGCAGCTTCCGGGTGCGAGGCGACGTGCTGGAGATCCTCCCGGCGTACGAGGAGCTGGGCATCCGGGTCGAGTACTTCGGCGACGAGATCGAGCGCATCAGCCGCTTCGACGTGCTGCGCGGCGAGGCGGTCCAGGTGGTGGACAAGATGGCGGTCTACCCCCGCACCCACTATGTAACTCCGAAGTCGCGGCTGGAGATGGCCATCGCGGGGATCAAGGCCGAGCTCGTCGAGCGCCTGGCGGAGCTGGAGTTCCAGGGCAAGCTCCTGGAGCGCCAGCGCCTGGAGCAGCGCACCCGCTTCGACCTGGAGATGCTCCAGGAGATCGGCTACTGTCACGGCATCGAGAACTACTCGCGCCACCTCTCCGGCCGCTCCCCCGGGGAGCCGCCGCCGACCCTGTTCGACTACTTCCCGGACGACTTCCTGCTGGTGATGGACGAGAGCCACCAGACCATCCCGCAGGTCCGCGGCATGTACCACGGCGACCGGTCCCGGAAGGAGACGCTGGTCGACTTCGGCTTCCGTCTCCCCTCGGCGCTGGACAACCGGCCGCTCACCTTCCCCGAGTTCGACGCCCGGGTGGGCCAGCGGATCTACGTCTCGGCCACGCCCGCCCCCTGGGAGCTGGAGCGCACCGGCGGCGTGGTGGTGGAGCAGGTCATCCGGCCCACGGGCCTCATCGACCCGGTCATCGAGATCCGCCCGGCCCAGGGTCAGGTGGACGACCTGATCGGCGAGGTGCGCAAGGTGGTCGACCGCAAGGAGCGGGTCCTGGTCACCACGCTGACCAAGCGCATGGCCGAAGAGCTGACCCAGTACCTGAGCGAGCTGGGGATCAAGGTGCGCTACATGCACAGCGACGTCGAGACCCTGGAGCGGGTGGAGATCGTGACCGGCCTGCGCCGGGGCGATTTCGACGTGCTGGTGGGGATCAACCTCCTGCGCGAGGGGCTCGACCTGCCCGAGGTCTCTCTGGTGACCATCCTGGACGCGGACAAGGAGGGTTTCCTCCGCAGCACCACGTCGCTGATCCAGACCGTGGGCCGCGCCGCCCGCAACCTGAACGGCCGGGCGATCCTCTACGCCGACAAGATGACCGACTCAATGCGCCGGACGATCGACGAGACCGGGCGCCGGCGGCGCAAGCAGCAGGAGTACAACGAGGAGCACGGCATCGAGCCGCAGTCGATCCTCAAGGACATCCACAACCCGCTGGTCCAGATGAGCAACCTCGACCTCTACTCGGCCGGTCCCGCGCGCCTCTCCGCAGCGCCCGATGGCATGGACATCCCGCTCGCCGAGAGGATCTCCCGCCTGGAGAAGGACATGCGCGCCGCGGCAAAGCGCCTGGAGTTCGAAGAGGCCGCAGCCCTCCGCGACCAGCTCAAGGAGCTGAGGGAGCTGCAGATCTACGCGGGATAGATCTCGCGGGGGCCTGCCGTGGCTCCCTGTTTCCGTGTAAGATCGTGGAGAAGCAAGCAGGGCGTAACGCTCAGAGGGATCTAATGCAGCACGCCTACCGGGACGACGAGATGGAGATCGTAGGACCGATGACGGCGGAGGAGTACTTCGCCGAGGCTCTGCGTGCATCGGACAAACCGCGGGACGCCCGCAAGGCCGAGCTCATCGACGGAGTCCTGATCCTGTTCCCATCCCCTCTCGACGTCCACGAACGCCTTTACGTCTTCCTTCTCCGCCTGCTCGGTGAGTACGCCGAGCGTATGGACCTCGGAGAGGTCCGTGGCTCCAGGTCGGCGGTCAAGCTTGCCGAGGACCAGATCTACCAGCCGGATGTCCTTTTCGTCTCCCGGGACCGCCTTTCCCTCTTCGAGCGGCAGGGGATTTTCGGGCCTCCCGATCTGGTGATCGAGATCCTCTCCAAGTCCACCGCCAAGTACGACCGGGGCGCAAAGCTCCGCACGTATGACCGCGCCGGTGTCCGCGAGGTCTGGCTCGTCGACCCCGCCGGACCGCAGGGTACGGAGATCCTTCAGCGGCAGGGCTTGCGGCTCCAGCCCGTGACGCCCGGGCCGGAAGGCACAATCGACTCGATCGCGCTTCCCGGTTTCCGGCTCCGCCTCCACTGGCTCTGGCCGGAAGGCCGGTTCATCCCCGTGCGACAAGCCATCGACTCGATGCTCTCCTGATCCCGCGCATCCGTTTTCTTAGAAATACCTGTCACCCTTCCCCCTCCCTTCGGGCGTCGGCGGCGCAAGCATGGCTCCAGGATTCTTGAAGCCGATCCAAGCGGCTCGGAACGATTCTGAGATTTCCCGATGCCATTCTGAGCGGCTGAGAACCGTTCTGAGATTTTCAGAACCATTCTGAGTTTTTCAGAATGATTCCGAGAAAGCTCGAAGCCATTCTGAATTCCACAGAATGGCTCCGAGATTCTGGGAAGCCATTCTCAGCGGCTCAGAATGATTCTGAAATTTTCGGAGCCATTCTGAGCGGCTGAGAACGATTCTGAGAATTTCAGAGCCGTTCTGAGATTTTCAGAATGATTCTGAGAAAGCTCGAAGCCATTCTGAATCCTAGAGAATGGTTCTGAAGTCCTGGGAAGCCATTCTCAGGGACTCAGAATGGCTCTGAACTTTTCAGAATGGCGCGGAGCCGGCTGAAATAGCCTGGAATCGCGGAGAAAGGCGCCTTGGCGGTCCTTTCCTCCCAAAAATATACCCGGGATGGCCACCCTCATGACACGACCTTCGCCGCCCGGGGCGTTCAGGGTGAAGGGATGATTCACTAGCTAAAGCAGCAGTCTCCTGGAGCTTAGGGCTCGTCACGAAATAAGTGGGTCAGCCGTAGCCGATGAAGGGGCGGGCGGGGGTCCCCCTCTCCCGCGTAGCGGGGGAGGGCAGGGGGCTTTCAGGCCGTCGCCCGAGCGCCTCGGCCAGCACCCGAGAGGCTCGGGTAAGCGCCCGAGCGGCTCCGATCTGGCCCCGGGAGGCCCGGGTGAGCGCTCGAACGGCTCCGGCTCCATGCCGCCCATCCGAGTCTTCTATCCAGGCCGCTCACGTGAAAACCCCCTCCCCTGCCCTCCCCCGCTGCGCGGGAGAGGGGGACCCCCGCCCGCCCCTTCATCGGCTACGGCTGAGTCACTTATTTCGTGAGGGGCCCTTAGATGGCAGTTTCTTTGAATGTGGGAGAACTGAGATAATCTCCAAGGTTGCAGGAGGGGTAGGTGGCCCGCCCCGGCTGAGGCAGGCGCTTGCCATTCACCTACCCCTCCTTGTACCTCTCGGCCGCCGGGCAGCTCGCTTGAGCCACGACGCGGATCGGGGCAGGGTGAAGACCCGCCGCCGGAAACCGATATCGGCTGCAAGCTCGATCCCCACGGCGGCTGCGCGCCCGGGAGCTGAACAGACTGCGTTTCTGCGGAAGGGTTGGCCCCCCTCCCTGTCCTTCACGCCTGGAACCGAAGCTTCGGGTTGTTCCTAGCCTTCGAGAGATAGTCCTTGAGGCGCCGTACTAGGTCGATGGTGGTCTCCTCCATTTCGGCGGCCTCCTTGAAGAGGATCACCGCGCCGATGGCCTCCCGGTGGACCTGCTGGGTCTTGAAGATCTCCAGCATCTCATCGGCCAGCACCTTGATCTCCGAGAAGCGCCCTTCCTTCCTGTAGAGCAGCGATAAGTCCAGACTTGCCAGTGCGTAGTCGAAGGGGAGTTTTCGTGACTCGAAGGCATGGCGCACCTGCTCCAACTTGGCCAGGGCTTCCTCCCTGTGACCGAGACCGGTTGCGCAGTTTGCTTCCAGCCATAGCGTCTTGATCAAGTCGATCTCGTTGCCCAGCCGCTCGGCCAAGCCCCGAACCTCTTGCACCAGCAGGACGGCCTCTCCTGCTCGGGTCAAGGCGCAGAGCGTCGAGGCTTGGTTGAAACGCAGACCGAATCGCAGGCGCGTTTGGCGATCACCGTCGATGACCTGGGCCGCTCGGTCCAGGCTCTGAAGAGCACCCTCGGAGTCGCCGCTCTCCTTGAGAGTAAAACCCTGATTCAGCAGGATGACGCCGACCTCCTGAGGCTGAGCCAGAGCAAGCGCGTCCTCATGCAGCTTCAGCGCCCTGGGGAAGAGCCGCTGATCCCGCCGCAGCGAGGCCTCCATATCGAGCAGGTAGGCTTTGGAGAGCAGGCCCGCCGGATCCTCGCCTGCATCCCAGAGGCGCCAAGCATGGGAGAACGTCCTCTCCGCGCCGGGAAGGTCGCTGCCGATCACCCTTTGGGCGTTCCCGACGAATCCGGTGCACCAGCCCTCCAGCCGGGACCGGATGCCGGCGCTGGCCGGCTCGTCCAGGTCGATGTGCTGAGCCATGAAAAGTGCGAGCTCAGCAAGCTCAAGGGCCTTGGAAGGGTCATCTGGCGCCGCGTCCTCGCTTGCCCTGCACAAGCGCAGGCAGAGCAGCGGGTCCCGATACGCTCGTGAGGCTTCAATGAGGAGCCGCTGCTTGGCTCCGGGATAGCCGATCAGCTTCTGAAATAGCGCCTCCACCCGTTCTGGAGAGCTGGCGCGGTGCGAGACGTTCGTACTGCGCAGGAGGACATGCTCCGCCCGCGCCAGGGCCAGGGCCCGCTCCACGATGTCCCACACGGCCGCCCGCGTCTCTTCAGGAAGCCTCGGCTCGCTCGCCGGCGCCACCTCCCAACCGGATGTCATGGCAAAGGCCTTCCGGATGAGCTGGTGGCACCAGCGGAGGAAGCCGAGAAGACGCTGAGGCACGCCGATCTTCGCCATCATCTGCTGGAGGGTCGCCGCCTGCGGCTTCTGCTTCCCCTGCTCGTAGCGGTTGATCTCGCTGCGAGGGATGCCGCTCTTCCTGGAAAGCTCGGCCTGTGTACCGATGCCCACGAGCCAGCGAAGGAAGGCGACGAACTTGCCCTCCAACTTCCGCTCCTGTTCGTCGTCCGCCATGGCATTCACCTCGGTTTCGAGCCACACATGTGTGAGGCGGGACTGGATTCATTCACCCGGCTGCGGGCACCATGTACGCCGGAGAGGGCGCCTCCGCGGCCAATGCCGGCCGCCTCAGGGCTGCCTCCTCCGAAAGGAGCCAGCATGCCCCGCCGTCATTTTGCCCGCCTTTCCGCTATCCTTCTGATCGTCGCTGCCCTCACCGCGCCGCCGGCCTGGGGGGCGCCGCGCTGGCTGCCCGGCGAGGCCTCCCCGCTCGACATCTTCGCACGCATCTGGGGCTCCCTCACCGCAATCTGGTCGGCGGCTGGCTGCGGCATTGACCCTCATGGCGGCTGCGGCCCCGGCCAGCCACCGCCGACCGATTCGGGCTCCACTCTCGATCCCTACGGCGCGGAACAGATTGAGGCTGCAAGCCCGCCGCCGACGACAGATGCGGGCTGCATCGCTGACCCTCACGGCGGCTGCAGGCCCGGGAGCTAAGACCAAGAGGCGCCCTCTCCCTAGTTAAAAGGCTACTGGAAGGAGGGGCGCCTCTGCAGTTCAATCGCTGTCATTCGTCGAAGGCGAGTTTGGGATTGCCCTCAGCCTTTGACAAATAGGCCTTGAGCCGCCGGACAAGCTCCTTGGTGACCTGTTCTTTCGCGGCAGCCTCCTGGAAGAGGATCACGGCGCCGATGGCTTCGCGGTGAACCTGCTGGGCCTTGAAGATCTCCAGCATCTCGTCAGCTAGCACCTTGATCTCCGGGAAGCGCCCTTGCTCGCGGTAGAGCACCGCTACGTCCAGGCTCGCCAGCGCATAATCGAAGGGGTGCTGCCGCCCCTCGAATTCGCGCCGCACTTGCTCCAGCTTGGCGAGAGCGGCCTCTCTTTGACCCAGGCCGGCCAGGCAGTTTCCTTCCAACCATAGCGTCTTTAATAAGTCGATCTCGTTGCGCAGCCGTTCGGCCAGCCCCCGGACCTCTTCCACCAGAGGCACGGCCTCGCCGGCCCGCATCAAGGCGCAAAGGGTCGAAGCCTGGTTGAAGCGCAGACCGAACCGCAGGCGCGGTTGTCGATCCCCGTCTATGACCTGGGCCGCTCGTTCCAGGCTTCGAAGTGCGCCCTCGTGATCGCCGCTTTCGTTGAGAGTGAAACCTTGATTCAGCCGGATGACGCCGACCTCCTCGGGACGGGCCAGCGCCAGGGAATCCTCGTGGAGCTTCAGCGCTCGGGGGAAAAGCCGCTGATCCCGCCGTAGCGAAGCCTCCATGTCGAGCAGGTAGGCTTTGGAGAGCAGGCCCGCCGGGTCCTCGCCGGCGTCCCAGAGGCGCCAGGCACCACCAAACGACCGTTCCGCGCCGGGAAGGTCGCTGCCGATCACCCTTTGGGCGTTCCCAACGAACCCGGTGCACCACCCCTCCAGCCGGCTCCGGAAAAGTTCGCTGCCCGGCTCCTCCAGTCCGACGTGCCGGGCGACGAAGAGGGACAGCTCCGCCAGTTCCAGGGCCTTGCCCGGGTCGCGCGGCGCCGCCGCCTCGCTCTCGGAGCAGAGGACGTACGCCAGCCCCCAGTGCTGGTAATCCGGCGTGGCTTCGATCAGGGCGCGCCGGTCGGACGGGGAGAACGTTTTCAGCTCCCGGGACAGCCGCTGGCCTTCTTCGAGACCGAGGCGGCGTTTCTCCTGCCGGACCTCGCGGAGGCGCACGTCCAGGACGACGTCGATCAACTCGCCGGCCGTCATCGCGGCAGCCTTTTCGTCGATCCGGCGCTCGGCGGGGGTCGGGTCCACCGGAGACCAGGGTGCGGGGGGCGGAGGCAGGACGAGGCGGGCGGCGAGGATGGCCCGCTCGACGTCCGCCGGCCCCAGGTCCATGAGCCCGGCCAGCTCCTCCAGGCGCTCCCGGGTCAGCGCGTCCTCCCAGATGTAGGCCGAGATCGTGCTGGGAGCGACGCTGGCCTTCGCAGAAAGCTCCCGCGCCGACCAGCCGTGCGTCGTGAGCAGGCTATTGAGGGCAAGTCCCAGAAGCGAAGGGATCTTCCGGGTCGCAGTCTCTTCCTTCAAGGTTTCCATCCTTCCCGCGCACATGACGTTCCACTGAGCGCCATCTATAAAGAGAGTTGCCGCTGGGCGCTTTTTGGGGACACGAGGCGGGAAGTTTGTCGTTTAAAGGACGAAGAAGGTCAATGGACACCCACAGGGGAGTGAGGAAACCGCATTCAGGCGTTCAGAGCTGATTACAAGGCGTTTAGCCTTCCCGGAGCGGAGAGGAGATGGAATGCCGGAGACTAAGCCAACCCGACCACGACACCCGGATTTCGAGAAGGAAGTGCGCCCCGAGCTTCTCCGGTTGATCCGCGGACAGATCGAGAACCTTGAGAGCTTGGTGGAGGTCTTCCAGAAGGCTCAGGCCCTTGTGCCGCCCCCATCAGGCAAGGAGCTGACCGAGATGAGATGGGGAAAGCGGCCCCTGACCCGCGAGGCTTACTTGATCGGCGTCAGCCAGAGGGCCATTCTGGCAGCTGAAGACCTTGTCTCCGACCTCCGCACGGCAATTGAGACCAAAACCTTGAAGAGGCTCGGCAAGATGAAGCTCAGTGCCATGGAGTTCAACCAGATCGAGGCGGGAATGGAAAGGCTGCGCGGATGAGCGAAGCGGCCGAGGAAAGCACCCCGAGGATGAATGATCCGGCCGCGGCTCATCCCGAGCCGGAAGCGATCGAGAGCTTCATCCGAGGCGAGACGAGCCCGTCCCGAAATACCGTCGTTCGCCACCTCCTGAGCGGCTGCCCGCACTGTCAAAGGGTGGCACGCGCAGGCTGGTTGCGGTCTCCGGGCCGGTTGGTTCTGGTTGGCAGATCGGAATAGATGCCTCAGCCGGCCCTTCCGTTCTTTGCCGAGTTGGGGCCTGCGCTCAGACTCTTCCGCGAGAGAGCGAAGCTCAGTGCCTCTGCAGTCGCCCAACGAGCCGGGATTGGCAAGAGCCAGCTCTCGAAGTACGAGACCGGGCGCGAGCTCCCGAAGATCGACACTCTAGCGAAAGTCCTTGACGTCCTCGCCATCGAGCCGCTCTGGCTCTTCTACGTGATGCACCTCCTCAGCCGCGGCCAACTCTCCGATTCGCTGCGAGTCGAGTTGCTCCTTCTGCGAGGCGGTGCCGGATTTTCAGTCTCCGGGAGCGAGGCGCAAGCCTTTCAACGCTTGCTGGCGAGCGTCCTCGATCTGCATGCGGAAATCGTTGAGGAACGTATCCGCGGCCGATTGGACGGGAAGGGGAGACTCCGGGCAGGCGGCGCGAGAGAGGAGCCTGAATGAGCGAGAAACGGATTTCGATGCTGAGTGGGGCAACGTTGCTTGAGACGAGAGTCATCGAAAGCATCCGCACGCGGATGGAGAGAGCTCCCCTGAGCCAGAGCGAAGTCGAGCGGAGGTTGCGCTGGCGGCGTGGATCGGTGAACAAGCTTCTGCGCGGGCGAACCCGCTTCACTCTCGGTCATATCGAGATTCTTGGACACGTCATAGGTTTCACTGTTCACGACGTGCTTCTGGAGGTTCTGGGCGTCCCTTACGGACTCAAAATGCGGCCAGAGGAGGAGCCCGGCATGCCTGCGTTCCGCAACCTTCATGCGCGCATCCTGGAGACCGAAAGCCAGACGGCAGCAGACTTGAGTCTCGTCCGCGCGGAGGTGAAGGCGCTTGAGAATGCCAGCTTCCACGATCTGGTAGGCTATTTCCGCTTATTTCAGGACATCATGAGCAGATATGGCGAATTGGTGTTTGCCTTGAATGACTTGGTCAAGCAAGCGGCTCGTCAAACACAGGACGCCGGATCACCCTTCGATACGCATTGAGGCGCCACCCACAAGCCAATGAATGGGGATACTTAATGGTCTCGAAAAAGGCGAAGGTTGGGCAATTGGGCTCCAAGTACTTTGGCCGGACGATCCGGGCGTTTCGCCTATCCGCTGAGCTTAGAGGTGCCACGTGCTTGTTGGGCAGCTCTCTCAGGAAGCGGGGGCTTTGGCGGCGGCGGCCTCGTCGGGCGCCGTCTCCACCGGCGGCTCGGGCAGCCAGAAGGAGGCGATGAACCCGACCAGGTAGACGGCGAACCCGACCGCCGCGGCGGTCATCGCCATCTTGGTGGGAGCGGCCGCGCGGTCGGAGGTGACGGCGAGGGTCGCGGTCAGCCAGGCGAACGAGGTGCCGATCAGGCGGCCGCCGATGTTGGCGGCGAAGCTCTCGCCGGTGCCGCGCAGGTGCAAGGGGTAGACCCGTGGCAGGTAGTTGCCCCAGAAGCTGAACTGCGCGACGGTCAGGAACCCGGCGACGAAGACCATCGGGTAGAGCAGATCGAGGCTGGTGGTGGCGGCCCAGGCGAAGGTCAGGGGCATCACGATCAGCCCGGGGATCTGGAACAGGCGGATCAGCCGGCGCCGGCTGACGATCGCGACCGCCAGCATGGCGAGAGCCACGCGGCCCATCAGCCCACCGATCTCCTGCACCTTGACGACGTTCGAGGCGACCCCCTGCTCGGTGCGCCGGGCCTCGGGGGGCGGCAGATCGGCGGTCATCTCCCGCACCTCCTGGAGCCCCGGCACCATTTGCGGGATCTGCTGGATGGCACCGAAGGCGGCGCCGTAGGACATGGCGAACATCAGGGTGGTCACCAGGGTGGTGCGGCGCAGCTCGGGGGCGAACAGCGCGGCGAGGCTCGGCCGCTGGAGCGTGCCCTCCTGGCGCTTCTTCTGCCAGGCCGGCGACTCCGGCAGGAACGGCCGGATCAGGATCAGCGGAATGGCCGGGATGATGCCCGACATCAGCGTATAGCGCCAAGCGGCGTGGGGATCGGCGATGCCCTCGGCGGCGATGGCGGGCAGGCTGGCCGCGTACTTGGCCAACAGGCCGCTGACCACCGCGACCATCAGGCCGCCGAGCGACGAAAACGCCTGGGTGTAGCCGAGCACCTTTTCGCGCCGCTTGGGCTCGGGGAACAGCTCGGCGAGCCA
>Ga0190265_10000856_pt1 | contig 20134 bp, 18 predicted proteins | sample Popmic124T_FD_133135 | JGI IMG/M metagenome (GOLD analysis project Ga0190265, IMG submission 133135) | Populus adjacent soil microbial communities from riparian zone of Indian Creek, Utah, USA - 124 T | ecosystem: Environmental > Terrestrial > Soil > Riparian zone | place: USA: Utah | collected...
CACTGACGCCTGCGCCACCTTGTTGCCGTCGCCCTCGAGCTCCAGGACGACGGCGGCGCTGGCGAGCGGCCAGTCCAGCGCCTCCCGCTGGCGCACCTCGTAGGTCGCGAGCTTGCGGCCGGCGGCCGGCGGCAGGAGGACCTCGGTGAGCACCTCGCCCGGCTGGAGGTCGTACTCGCGCTCTCCCTCGGCCTTCGGCGTCCGGTAGAAGTCCTTCAAGAGCACCCGGCGCGCGCCGTTCGGCCCGAAGAGGGTGATGCGCGCGCCGATTGCGATAAGCAAAGGGGCGAGCGTCGAGGGCTGCACGAAGTAGGCGGGGCCGTCGTTGCCCAAGATGGCGTGGTAGCGGTTGTCGCCGTCGACGACCAGCGACTTGCCGTCCTGCTGGGCGAGGAGGCCGAAGCCGTTCCTGAAGTACCAGCAGCGCGGGCGCTGGCAGAGGTTGCCGCCGAGCGTCGCCACGTTCCTCACCTGCGGCCCCGCCACGCCGGCCGCGGCGCGGGCGAGCGCCGGGTACTCCCAACCCACGGCGGCGTCGCCGGCCAGGTCGTCCAGGGTGATCAGCGCGCCGATGCGCAGGCCGCCGCCGTCGCCGGGGCGCACCCCCGAGATGCCCTCGATCGACTTGATGCTCACCAGCCGGCGCGGCGCCTCGACGCCGTCCTTGATCAGGTTGAGCAGGTCGCTCCCCCCGGCGAGCACGGCGCTCCTGCCGGGCTCCGTCCCCAGCAGGCGGGAGGCCTGCTCCAGGGTCGCAGGGTTGGCGTACTCGAAGGGCTGCATCAGGCGGGCTTCCCCTTCTCCAGCGCGTCGAGCACCCGCTCGGGAGTCAGCGGCAGGCTGGCGACGCGGACCCCGATCGCATTGGCCACGGCGTTGCCGATGGCGGCCTCGGGAGCGCTCTCCAGCGGCTTGCCGGCGCCGGTCTTCAGGTGGATCACCAGCTCGCCGGCGTCGCGGAGGCCGGCGATCTTGTAGGACTCGAAGTCGCCGCCGAGCGGCCGCCCGGTGACCGGGTCGAACACCTTCTCCTCGCAGAGGGCGCGGGAGACGCCCAGGGCGAGGTGGTCGCGCAGGCGGCCCTCGGCCTCCTTCGCGTCCGCCTCCGGGGCACGGTCCTGGACCGCCACCAGCTTGACGACCCGGACCAGGCCCGTTTCGACGTCGACCGCGACATCCGCCATCTGGACGCCGCCGCCGAGGGAGAGCCCCAGGCCGCGGCGGACGGATCTCTTGCCGGCGTCGCCGCGCGCGTGCCAGCGCTGCCGCCAGCCCATCAGCCGGTCGGCGATCTCGATCGCCTCGACGGAGTCCTTCTCGACCGCCCCGGCGAGCCCAAGGTTCAGGAGGAAGAAGTCGACGGGGTTCATGGCCAGCAGGGCGGCCAGGTCGTCCAACGCCGTCATGGTGAAAAAGCAGGCCTGGTTGATGCTCGGCGCCTGGGGAGCGGTGTTGGTGGCGACCGCCGTGTGGCGATGCCGCTGGTCGGGGACCGTGAAGAGATGGGGCAGTTGCAGATCCCCCGGCCCTCCGGAGCTGAAGGAACGCGAAAGCCATACCGCGAGCTTGCCGTCTGCCGAGGCCCCGAGCTCGACCTGGGCGATCACGGCGGGGTCGCCACCGCCCACGGCGATCTCCGCGGCGCGCTCCAGCACCAGCTTGACGGGAGCGCGGGCGGCCCGGGCGGCCTCGGCGCAGGCGAGCTCCCAGGGCGCGGCGCCCGCGTCCGTTCCGATACAGACCCCTCCCCGCGGCTCCAGGCCGAGCCGCGCCACGGCCGGCAGCTTGTAAGTGCCCTTGAAGCGGATGGGGACCGCGGCCAGGGCGGCGTCCGGCTCCTGCTCGGGAGCTTCCAAGCCGAGGCGGACCTCGATGGCGTGGGGCAGCACCTCGTACTGAACGGCGATGGCGCGGACGGCGTCCCCGGCCCGCTCCTCGCTGACGGCGGCGACGATCGCCACCTCGTCGAGCGCCCAGAGGATCTCCGCGCCCGGCTTTTTCAGCAGGCGCACGGACTTGACACCCGGCATCTTCTCAGCGGCCGAGGCGTAAAGGGACGTCACCCGGGCGTGCGCGTGGGGGCAGCGCAGGAAGGCGGCATGGAGCGTCCCCGGCGGTTTCAGGTCCGAGTCGAAGCGCGCGGCGCCCGTCACCTGGGCCGGATCAACCACCCTCGTCTCCCTCTTCCTCGGGCTCGGCCTCGTCTTCCACCGGCTCGGGCGGCTCGGGCGGGTCGGGCTCGCGCGCCGCGTTCAGCACCGCCTGGCGGACGCCGACGTAGGCGCCGCAGCGGCAGAGGTTTCCGGCGAGGCCACGGTCGACCTCCTCCGCGGTGGGCTGGGGGTTCCTGTCGAGCAGCGCCCGCGCGGCCATCAGGAGGCCGGGGGCGCAGAAGCCGCACGGCGCAGGATCGGCGGCTACGAAGCTCGCCTGCAGGCCGCTCAACCGGCCGGGGCGGCCGAGCCCTTCGACGGTCGTGATCTGCCGGCCCCCCTGGGCCTCGATGGCGAGGACGCTACAGGCGTAGACGGCCTTGCCGTCGAGCAGCACCGTGCAGGCACCGCAGGTGCCGCGGTCGCAGGCCTCCTTGGCGCCGGTCAGGTTGAGCGGGCCGCGCAAGGCGTCGAGCAGGGTCGCCCGCGGTTCGAGCGCCGCCTCGTGCGGCCGGCCGTTGACCCGGAACCGCATGGGGACCGGCCCGGGCCCGGCGACCTCGGTGCCGGCCATCGCCTTCTGAGGCTCCTGGGCCGCCTTTCCCTTCTTCCTTTTCTTCTTCTTGGCGGCCTCCGCCAGGGCCGGCAGCAGGCTGGCCCCGGCGGCCACAGCGGCGCCGGCGTAGACGAACGCGCGGCGGGAGATGCCGCCGGGGCGGTCCCCGCGCTCGCCGTCCCCCGCCATGGCGGCTACTTCTCCTGGTACGGCAGCGCCGGCCCCAGCTTGCGCGCCACCCGGTCCTGGATCCAGTGAGGGTCCCACCACTCGACCGGGGTCACGGCGAGCCCCTGGAGGAGCAGGGTGTAATGGAGGTGGTCGCCGCCCGCGAGGCCGGTCTGCCCGGAGCGGCCCAGCTCCGCGCCGCGCTCGACCTGCTGCCCTTCCTTGACCGAGATCGAGGAGAGGTGGCCGTAGAGGCTCTGCAGGCCGTAGCCGTGGTCGAGGACGACCGCGTTGCCGTAGATCCCGAAGAAGCGGGCCAGCACCACCGTGCCGCTGTTCGAGGCGAGAATCGCGTCGCGCTCGACGCTCGCCATGTCGAAGCCGAGGTGGTCCTGCTTGTCGATGTCCTTGCCGTTGTAGACGTAGGTGCGGCGGTCGGCGAAGGCGGCGGTGATCGCGGCGTTCATCATCGGCAGGAACGGCTTGCTCCAGAGGAACCGCGGCGCGGACTTGGCGCCCAGCTCCTTCAACGTCTGGGCGTTTTTCTTCCGCAGGTCGCGGTTGATCTGCAGGTAGTTCTGGAGCAGGTCCCCCTTGTCTTCCACCTCGGGGGTCTGCGACATGATCTCCGGCACCACCTTGTTGAGGAAGGCGTCGTTGACGTCGATCGTATCCGTCTTCAAGGGGCGCGGGGTGAACTTGTCGACGAAGCCGGCCTCGGCCCGGTTGCCCACCTCGTCGACCGCGACCAGGCGGATCGTCGAGGCGTCCGTCATGTCGTAGGGGATCGCGAAGAGGGCGAAGCGGAGCTGCTTGTCGTTGCCGGGCACGGGGAAGCCGGGGAACCACCAGGCGCCGGACTGCACGCCGTCGCGAACCGCGCCGTCGCCCACCCGGTAGACCACCGCCTCGGAGCCCCCCTGGGCCGTGTAGTGGAAGCTGGAGACGATGCCGAGCGTGGGCGGCGCCAGGCGGACCGGCAGGGTCACCTCGGTGACGACCGGCGCCGGCCGCCGCAGGAACGAGCCCGCGCGCTCGGCGGTCACCCGCACCGTGGCCTGGCCCGAGCGCAGTCCCTTCACCGTGTCGCGGCCGACCTCCACCGTCATCTCGACCGGCGGCGGCGAGCCCCAGAGCTTCCAGGCCGGCCGGGGGTCGAAGGCCCGCTCCTCGACCGGCTTCACGTCCATGTTCTGGACCACCTCGACCTTCACCTTCTCCACCCGCTGCGGGTCCTCGATCCGGATCTTGATCGGCGTCCGCTTGCCGATGCCCGGCATCGCGGGCTCGACGGCAACCTTCGGGGCCGCCCCGGTATAGAACGTGGCGAACAGCGCCCCGGCAACGACCAGGAGAGCCAGGATCATCAACGCACGCAGGAAACATCCCGCGGCTCTCTTGCCTTCACGATCACGGACCATGGAACGACCTCACGGAGATGGAAGATTCTGCGGATCGCCGCGCCAAGCCACGGCGCGGGCACGTCGCGGCGGATCGTAGCACGGGGGCAGGCCTTCAGAGAGGATAGACCCCCCGGTCAATGGCCGATTCGATCTCCTCGACCATCTCAACGCGGATGATAGATCGAAGCCTCTAGCTCTTCGGTGTCGTGCTTTTCGTCTTGGAAAATTGAGCCAACCGCGGGAGCCAACGATTCATATCCCATTGCGATTGCATATCGAGCCTCCTTGAGGATAACTTCATCGACATCGTCATTGGGCTACGGAAGCTCGAATACCTTCTTGACGCGAAACTCGTCCGGAATTCACGGAGGGGCTTCTGGACGCCGTTTTTCCGGAGGGCCAGCTCAACCGCAGCCCTGAGGTCCCGGGGCCACCGGTACCCGGTCGTTCCAACGATGCGCAGCACCCCATCCGCGGTCTCCGTCTTGAGGCCGGCATAGATCCACTGATCGATCTCGCGATGCCTGTCCTCCGGCGGGCAGGCCTGCCACCAGGCGGCAACGTAGGACGCGGCCGACGCGAAGGTTTGCGCCAGGCCCAGCCAGCCCAGAGTTGCGTAGTTGGGAAGGCGCAAGATGCTTTCCCAATTCCTCCGCGACGCGGCCTGTGGCAGACCAGGAGCTTGGACGGTTGCGGCGAAGAGGATCTCCGCTATGAGCTTCCGGCTCCAGTGGGCCTCCTCTTCGGAGGGATTCTCAGCCAGAGCCTTGAGCGACTCCTCGAACCAGTCCCCCGTGTGTGGCAGGCGGACTCGCTGACAGACGCGAACGGCTGGCTCGAAGTAGGCGGGAACCTCCGGCGCCTTGGCGCGGGCCTCGTCGAGCATCTCGAGAAGGGCCCGCGCAATCAGATCCGTCGCCGGGTGAGCGAGGCCTGCATCTTGGAGGATCGAGACGATGAGAGCCTCGGGATCCTCCCCATATCTCCGATCGATCGGAAAATAAGGATCGCTCCCCTGGAAGCGGCTTTTGAGCCAGGCCGTGACCCAGCGCAGGCCGGCCTGCTCCAGGCAATCAGGGTCGAAGCTGCCATCTTCCCTGACGGCCGGCACAAAAGGAGTCGTCAAGCCGAATACCTCCCGACAAACCGGGGCGGAGCGCTCAACACCCGGAGCGACTGGTTGTCGTGAACGAGCTCGGGCTGAGCAGGCCAGGCCCCCAGCGGACGGGTCCAACCCCAGTGAGTTTCGTCACGCACCGGATCGGGCGCCACCTCCGGAGCCGGTTGGAACTCGTGCGCCCAGCCGGCATCGGCGACCGTGGGGAAACGATGATTGGCTACGGAGTCGGTGGGATAGGTGAATTCCATCAGGATCTCTTTGCGGCCCGGCTGCACGGGAAGGGCCAGGGCCTGGGCCAAGGCGGCGGCGTCCGACCGGGGCGCGCCGGCGGAATGGTCGAAGGTAGCGAAGACCACCGTCGAGCCTCCCAGACGAACGTGATCCGCCACAGCCGAGGGGTCCCAGGACGCGACCAGCCGCGAGAAGGCTTCTTCGAAGGAGATCCTCCCGTTGATCAGGTCCTTCCTCGCTCGTTCTCCCAGCACGTTGGCGACGAGTTTCTCGAAGAGGGCCATGTTCCTGCCGTAGCGAAGTAGAGTGTCCGGCAGGCGATCCCGGTCGAGGCGAAGCCCTTTTCCTTCATGGTTGCCGCAGGCACCTCCGAAGCCATCATACCGCTCTGGGTCCGAAGCCAGGCGCGCGTGTTCCTCACAGCAGCGTTTGAGGAAGGAGACCAGCTCGGAACAATCACCGAAAGCTCCGTCTCCGAGAAGGTGAGACTCTTCTCGCAGGTTACCGAGGACATGGTCTCCCTGGGTTTTACGGCCGCCAACCTCGATCCGAAGAGCCTCCATCCACGCCTCGAATTCCGTGAGGGTCGCCTTCTCGTCGTCCGAGAGCGCCTCCAAGGCGAGCCTGTAGAGATTGGAAGGCATCAACTACCCCTTCCCGGGCAGGCCTTTGAGGATCTCCCGCTTGTCCGAATAGGCGGAGCGGATCTCGACCAGCTCGCTCAGGGAGAAGCCCAGCTCGCTCGCGACCTGGCGGATGACGCTCTCCTCGGCTCCGGTGATGGAGTCGTCGGCGGCGGAGACGGCGAAGAGGCAGTCGAGGAGCTCGCGGCACTGCTCGCGCGTCGCGATCTCCTTGAACTCGCGGGTGACCAGGAAGCTCTCGGTGCCGCCGGCCAGGCGGTGCTGGGCCTTGGCGATCTGCACGGCGAGGACGGCCTGCTCCGAGGGGATGTGGCCGAGGGTCTGGACGATCGCCTCCATGCGCTCGGTCTCCTGCTGACTGATCTCCAGGTCGGCGTTGGCGGCCCGGGCGAGGATGAAGGCGAAGGCGGCGAGGTAGCGGGCGCGTTCGGGATCCAGGGACTCCAACTCGCGGACGATGCGGCGGACGGTGTCCGTGTCGCCGCTCGCCGTCCCCCGCGGCTCCTGCCGGCGCAGTCCCAGAAGGTCGAGGATTGACATGGGACAATCCTAGCATCGCTCCGGGGGCCTCGCTTCAGCGTCTCTTCGTGGACCCCTAGCCCGAAGAAAAAACCCTCTCCACCGCGGTAAAAGCCCTTTCCGCCCGAAGAATAGATCTTTTCACCCCGCGGAATACCCTTTTCACCGACGCCGGAACCCTATTCTCGGCCGGAATACCCTTTACCTGCCGGCAAAAGCCCTTTTTCCCCGTGGGAAAACCCTTTTGCCCGGGCCAGAGACTCTCTCCCGCGTGGAAAAACCCTTTCGCCCGAGGAAAAAGCCCTTTTGCCGTGGGGGAATGGCTTTTTGGGAGCGCTAGTCCAGGCTCTTCCGGAACCGCAGGACCGCCGTCCCCAGCACGGTGACGCCGATCGCGACGAGCGCCAGGGCGTCGGGCCACAGCACCCCGATCCCGGAGCCCTTCAGGAAGATGCCGCGGAGGATGTTCGCGTAGTAGCGGACGGGGATGACGTAGGTCGCCAGTTGGAAGCCGCGCGGCATGTTCTCGATGGGGAAGATGAGCCCGGAGAGGTAGATCATCGGCACCATCAGCACGTAGACGCTGAAGCCCATCGCCTGCTGCTGGGTGTTGACCACGGTCGAGATGAGGAGCCCGAGCCCCAGGGTGGTGCAGAGGAAGAGGAGGGTCAGCAGGGTGAGGAGGAGGAGCGAGCCGCGGAGAGGCACGCCGAAGAGGCCGGTCACCAGGCCGGTGATGAGCAGCATGTCGAAGAGGCCCACGACCACGAAGGGGGCGAGCTTCCCCAGGATCATCTGCCAGGGCTTGAGCGGCGTCACGATGAGCTGCTCCAGGGTGCCGATCTCCTTCTCGCGGACGACCGCCATCGAGGGCAGGATCATGGTGACCAGCATGAGCACCATGGCGAGCACGGCGGGCACGTAGAACCAGCGGCTCTTCAGGTCCGGGTTGTACCAGACGCGCGGCACCAGCTCGTAGCGGCCAACCGGGGCAGCCGTAGCCGTCAGTCGCGAGGCGGCGATCTCGGCGCCGAGGCCGGCGAGGATCTGCGAGGCGTAGCCCAATCCCAAAGTGGAGGAGTTCGAGTCCGAGCCGTCGGCGATGACCTGGACACGGGCGGGCCGGCCGGCGGCGAGCGCCGCGCCGTAGCCGGGGCCGACGACCAGGGCGAGCTGTGCCCGGCCCTCGACGAGCCAGGGGTCGATACCGCCGGGCGAGTCCTCGGCGCCGACCAGCTCGAAGTAGCCGGAGCCGGTGAAGCGCTCGACGAGCGCGCGCGAGGCCGGGGTGCGGTCCTGGTCGACCAGCACGGTGGGGATGTGGGTGACGTCCAGGTTCGCGGCGTAGCCCAGGGCGAGGAGCTGGATGACCGGCCCGATGATCATCGCCGGGATCATCCGCTTGTCGTGGCGGAGCTGAAGGAACTCCTTGACGATCATCGACCAGAGGGCGTGCACGTCAGACCTCCTTCCTGGCGAGGCGGACGTAGGCCAGGCCGAGGACCACGACGGCGTAGAGGATGAGGAACCCCATGTCCCGGGGATAGGACTCGAGGCCCGCCCCCTTGAGGATGACGCCGCGCAGCACGACGTTGAAGTAGCGGGCCGGCACGGCGTAGGTGATGGCCTGGAGGACGGGGGGCATGGAGCGGATGGGGAAGATGAAGCCCGAGAGGAAGATGGCCGGCAGCATGGAGACCAGGCTCCCCGCCTGGAAGGCCATGGCCTGGGTGTCCGCGACCGAGGAGATGAGGAGCCCCAGCCCCAGGGCACCCAGGAGGTAGACGAGGGTCGCCAAGAAGAGGTGGAGGTAGGGCCCTTTCACCTCGACGCCGAAGAGGAAGCGGGCGGCGACCAGGATCAGGACGGTCGCGGTGAGTGAGATCAGCAGATAGGGAAGCGTCTTGCCGAAGATCAGCTCGGCGGGGCGGAGCGAGGTCACCCGGAGCTGCTCCATGGTCCCCCGCTCCTTCTCCCGCACCACCGAGAGGGCGGTCGAGAGCACGGCGGTCAACATGAGGATGAAGCCGATCAGGCCGGGGACCAGGAAGTGGGTGGACCGGAGCTCCGGGTTGTACCAGACGCGCGGCTCGTAGGCGACGGGCGCGACCTCGACCCGCCCGCCCGCTTCAGACTGACGCGCGGCGTTGGCCGCCCCCACCAGGGCCGAGGCGTAGGCGAGCGCCGTGCTCGCGGTGTTGGCGTCCGCCCCGTCGAGCAGGAGCTGGAGCGGCGCGGTGCGGCCGGCGGCCAGGGCCTCGCCCGTGCCCAGGGGGATGACCAGCACCGCCTTGGCCTCCCGCCGCTCGGTGAAGCGCGCGAGGTCCGCCCCGGCGGGAAGGTCGGCCACCAGGTCGAAGTAGGTCGAGTTGACGAAGGAGGAGAGGAGCTCGCGGCTGGCGGCGCTCCGGTCCTCGTCCTGCACCGCCAGGCGCAGGTGGCGGACGTCGAAGTTGAGAGCGTAGCCGTAGAGGAGAAGCATCATGCACGGCACGCCGAGGAGCATGGCGAGGCTCAAGGGGTCGCGCGAGGCCTGGATCAGCTCCTTCCAGGCGACGGACCAGAGCTTCTTGAAGCTCATGGCCGCGCCGCCTCTCCCGGGCCCGCCGCGTTCGCCGCGTCCGCCGTCTCGATCGAGTGGATGAAGACGTCCTCGAGCGAAGGGACGATGCGCTCGGCCGCGGCCGGGGCGTTGCCCTCGCGCTCCAGGATCTCCAGCACCCTGCGCCTCCCTTCCGCCGGGTCGTCCACCACCACGTGCAGCCGGTCGCCGAAGACGGCCACCTCGCGGACGAAATCCTCGCGCTCCAGCCGCTCCTGGGCGTCGAGCACCCAGGGGCAGACGACCTCCAGGATGGCGCGGCCGGCGAAGACCCCCTTGAGCTCGGCCACGGTGCCGAGAGCCACGAGGCGGCCCTGGTGGAGGAGGGCGATCCGGTCGCAGCGCTCGGCCTCGTCGAGATAATGGGTGGTGACGACCAGGGTGACCCCCTCCCCCGCCATGGCGTCGATCAGGTGCCAGAAGCGCCGGCGGGAGATGGGGTCGACGCCGCCGGTCGGCTCGTCCAGGAAGACGACGCGCGGCCGGTGGAGCACGGCGCAGGCGAGCGCCAGCCGCTGCTTCCAGCCGCCGGGGAGGGCGCGGGTCAGGAGGTCCTCCTTGCCGGCGAGGCCCGCCATGCCGATCGCCCAGCCCTGGCGCTCCTTGCGCTCGGGGCCGCGGAGGCCATAGACCCCGGCGAAGAAGTCGAGGTTCTGGCGCACCGTCAGGTCCTCGTAGAGGCTGAAGCGCTGGGTCATGTAGCCGATCCTCCTCCGCACCTCCTCGGACTCCCGGGCGATGTCCAGCCCCAGCACCTTGCCGGTGCCGGACGTGGGGGTGAGCAGGCCGCAGAACAGGCGGATCAGGGTGGACTTGCCGGCGCCGTTGCTACCCAGGAGGCCGAAGACCTCCCCCTCCTCGACGGTCAGCGACACCTGGTCGACGGAGGTGAAGGCACCGAAGCGCTTCACCAGGCGGTCGCACTCGATGGCGGGCGCCACGACCGCTACCTTCCCACCGCGCGGTCGAGGTTGGCGAGGGCGACATGCACCTGGGTGGAGGCCGAGGTCTGGTCGAGCCCGGCGCGCAGCAAGGCCGTCTCGGCGTCGAGCAGCTCCGAGGACGGGATTACCCCTTCGCCGTAGCGGTCCGCGGCCACCCGCCGGTTCTCTCGGGCGGCCTCCAAGTTGCGGTCGGCCACGGCCAGGGCGGCGCGCGCGGTCCGCAGCTCCAGCAGGCGGGCGGTGACCTCCAGGCGAAGGCGCTGGCGGACGTCTTCGAGCTGTCTTTCGAGCGCGTCGGCCCGCGCCTCGGCCTCGGCCGTGGCCGCGGCGGTGCGGCCGCCGTCGAAGGCGTGGAGGGAGACCGACAACCCGGCCGTCCAGGTGCTCCGGAACTCGTCCTCGAGCGGCAGGATGCGGGTGTTCGGGTTGGCGTAGTCGTAGCCCAGCGAGAGGCCCACCTGGGGCCGGGAGGCGGCGCGCCGCACGTCGGCGTTCGCCCGGGCGGCGGCGATCCGCTCCTGGAATGCCAGCAGCTCGGGCCGGGCCGCGAACGCCCGCTCGACCAGCGCCTCGGTATCTTCAACTGGGGCCTCCGGCAAGGCGAGCGGCTCGGCGGGCTCCACCCTGGCGCCCGGGGGCAAGCCGGTCAGACGGACGAGGTCGGCGTTCGCCACCTCCGCGTTGCTCTCCGCCTGGAGGCGGGTGAGCTCGGCGCGGTCGCGCTCCACCTGCACGGCGAGCACCTCGTTCCGGGCCACCGTGCCGACCTCGAAGCGGTTGCGGGCATCTCCCAGGTGGGCCTCGTAGGACGCCACGGACTCGGCGAGCACCCGCTCGCCGGCGCGAGACGTCACCAGCCGCCAGTAGGCGACCCGGGTCTCCCGGGCGAGGTCGCGCTCGCCGCCGACGCGGTCGTGCCCGGCCGCCGCGAGCTGCCGGCCGGCCGCGTCCACCGCGCTCTCGATCCGCCCGCCGGTATAGAGAGGAAGCGTGGCGCCCAGGTGGACCCGGTAGTTGTCTGGAATGTTGGGGAAGAGGGTGCGCGGCGGCTGGCCGGGGAGCGCGATCGTCAGCTCGTCGACGTCCGAGTTGCGGGCGTAGGAGGCCCCCACATCCACCCGCGGCGCCTTCTCGGCAAGCGCGCCGCGCAGGCCGGCCGCGGCGGCGGCCTCCAGGTCTTCGAGGCCGCCGAGCGAAGGCGAGGTCTGCCGCGCCCGCTCCAGGGCCTCGGCCAGGGTGAGGCGCACGGTCTCCTGGGCCTCCGCGTGGGGAGCGGCCGAGAGCAGCAGGGCGGCTACGGCGATGCGGCGGAGCGTCTTCATGACCTCACCTCGGTCTGGGTCTCGCGGGCCTGGATACGGGCGATGAAGATGTCTTCGAGCGACGGGAGGACGGGCCGGAACGCCTCGACCTCGATCCCCTGGGCCCTGAGATCTCCGGCCAGGCGCTCCGCCGCGGCGGCGGCCCCGGCCGGGTCCACCCCGGTCAGGGTGACGTGCAGGCGCTCGCCGAAGGACTCGACCTCGGCCACCTCGGGCCGTTGCAGCAGGCGGTCGGCCGCCGGGCGTTTCGGCCGCGCCAGGATCTCGACGATCGTCCCCCCCTCCTCGGCCTTCAAGGCCGCCGGCGAGCTCACGGTGAGGAGGCGGCCGTGGTCCATCAAGGCGATGCGCTGGCAGCGCTCCGCTTCATCTAGATAGGGGGTCGTCAAGAGGAGGGTGAGCCCGCCGCGCTGGAGGTGGGCGAGGATCTTCCAGAAGTCCCGGCGCGACACCGGGTCGACCCCGGTCGTCGGCTCGTCGAGCACCAGGAGCTCCGGCGTGTGGATGAGCGTGCAGGAGAGGGCGAGCTTCTGCTTCATGCCGCCCGAGAGCCGGTCGGCCAGCCGGCCGCGGAAGGGCGTCATGCGGAGCAGATCGAGCAGCTCGTCGCGCCGCGCCTTCCACCCTTTGACGCCGTGGATCGAGGCGAAGAAGGAGATGTTCTCGTCGACCGAGAGGTCGCCGTAGAGCGAGAAGCGCTGCGAGAGGTAGCCGATCTTTTGCGACAGAGCCCGCCCCTGGCGCACCGGCTCCAGGCCGCAGGTGCGCACCGTGCCGGCCGAAGGGGCCAGGAGGCCGAGGATGACCCGCAGCGTGGTCGTCTTCCCGGCGCCGTCCGGGCCGATCAGGCCGAACATCTCGCCGCGCCGCACCGAGAACGAGACGCCCTCGGCCGCCACGACCTCGCCGTAGCGCCGGGTCATGCCGGCGACCTCGATCATCACCTCGTCGCTCGCCTGGGCGGTCATCGGGCCGCCGCCTTGGCCGCCGGGGCCGTCGTGAGGTGGGCCTCGGCGGGCATGCCGGGCTTGAACAGGCCGTCCTTGTTGTCCACCCCGACCTTCACCTTGTAGACGAGCTTCACCCGCTCGTCCCGCGTCTGCACGTTTTTCGGGGTGAACTCCGCCCGCGGCGAGATGTAGGTGATCCGCCCGGAACGGCTCTGCCCGTCGTCCGTCACCACCCGGGCCTCCTGGCCGATGCGGATGCGGCCCAGGTCCGGCTCGGCCACGTAGACCGTCACCCAGGCGTCCGCCAGGTTGGTGATCACGGCGAGCGGGGCGCCGGCCTGGAGCAGCTCGCCCTGCTGGGCCACCTTGGCGGTGACGACACCGGAAAGAGGGCTGGTCACGGTCGCGTCCTTCACCTGCTGCTCGAGCTGGGCGATCCGGGCTTCCATGCTGGCGACCCCGGCACGGGCGGCGTCGATCTCCTCGGCCCGGCTGCCGGCCTTGACGCGCGCCAATCCCTCGCGGGCTCCGGTCACACGGGAAGCCGCCATGTCGCGCCGGGTCTTGGCGTCGTCTCGGGACTTGGTCGTCCCCGAGCCGCGGTCCAAGAGCGCCTGCATGCGGTCCAGGTCCTTCTGGGCGCCCGCGAGCTCCGCCTGGGCCGCGGTCACCTGCGCCGCGCGCTCCCCTACCTCTTCTTTCCGCGGGCCGGCCTGGCGCAGCCGCAGCTCGGCCGCCGACTGCTCGCGCTGGGCCCGTGCCTGGTTCAGGGCGAGAGCCAGGTCGGTCGTCTCGATCCTCGCCAGCTCCTGCCCGGGCTTCACCACGTCGCCCTCTTCCAGGCCGAAGGCCTCCAGCCGGCCGGCGATCTTGGTCGAGACGCGAACGTCGGTCGCCTCCACGTGGCCCGAGGCCACGAGGAGCGAAGGGTCGTCCTTCTCGCCGCCGCCGCACGCGGCGAGGCTCAAGAGAAGGGTCGCTGCAGGGGCGATGCGTCTCATCGGGATCTCTCCTTGTCGTCCGGCTGTTCGAGGGAGGCCTTCTGGAGCCGCGGGTCGACCGCCAGGGCGAAGCGCTCCAGGGCGCCGCCGTCCAGGCCGCGGAGCGCCGCCATCTCCACCGCCGTCAGCTCCAGTCCCAGCGGCTCGATCGCCGCCAGCGGATCCACCCGGAACCGGCGCCGCAGCGCCTCGTCCGTCGCCAGCTTGCCGAGCAGGATCTCCACGTTCTTCTGGGACATGCGTGAACCTCCACCCCTTCCCATTCCACGGCGCGTGCCAGGCGGGGCTGGAATCCGTAAGAGCTTGAAACAGCGTACTTTGGGGATCGGGACGCAGGGTGGAGCGTCCGTGTGGGCTGCGGGGAAATGGACAGGGTGTCGATTTATCGACAGTTCCCCCATGTGGCGAGCCTCGGTCTGCTTGGAGAAGACGAGCCCGGAGCCAGTGAACCGGTCAACGTGGCCTTGACGGAGCACTAATTTGGGCCGGTGCCTGTGTCGCTTTGCGAGTGCTAGACTCAAGGCATGACCAAGAGGGACCTTCGTCGTGAGATCCTGCGGCTCCCCGTTGGGGAGCGCCTCGAGCTGGCGGAAGAGATCTGGGAAAGCGTGGAGCTGAGCGCAACGCAGCCTCCCTTACCGGACTGGCAGAAGCAGCTCCTCGACGAACGCATCGCCGACGATGATGCTGAGCCTGAGGCCGGCTCCCCCTGGGAAGAGGTCAAGCAGAGAATCCTCTCCTCTCTATGAGCCGTCGCCTCGTCTCGATCGGTCCCCAGGCCGAGAGAGAGACACAAGAGGCGGCGCGTTGGTACAAGAACGAGTCTCCTGAGCTTGGAATCGCGTTCCTGGAGGTCGTTCAGCAGACCCTACAAGCTATCGGAGAGAACCCTCTCCACTTTCCCCTCGTCTACCGGGACACGCGGAGAGCTCTCTTGAGGCGGTTTCCTTATGGGATCTTCTTTCGGATACGCCCTGAGCAGATCAAGGTCATCGCGATTGTCCATCTATCTCGGGACCCCAACCGCTGGCGGAAGCGCAACTAGTGCTCTGTCAAGGCAGATTTGATGGGATTTTCGTAGGGGCGGGGCTTGCCCCCGCCCGGGTGGGGACAAGCCCCACCCCTACATCAACAACTCAATCCTACCTTGACGGAGTACTAGCAGCCCTACCTACCCCAACCCGTACTTCTCCAACCGCGAATAGAGCTGCGCCCGCGTAAGCCCGAGCAGACGGGCCGCCTTCGACCTGTTGTTGCCGGCGTGCTTCAGGGCCTGGTCGACGTACGAGCGCTCGATCGCCTCGAGGTCCACCCCGCCCACGGGGAAGCCGGCGGGCGCGGGGGTGACGGGGGCGGCGTGATCGATCGAGATGGGCAGGTGCTCTCCGGTGATGAGGCCGCCTTCGCAGAGGATGACGGCGCGCTCGACGGCGTTCCTCAGCTCGCGGACGTTGCCCGGCCAGGCGTAGGCGAGGAGCTTGTCGCGGGCCTCGCGGGAGATCCCGGCGGCGGGGCGGCCCACGCCTTCGCCGATCTCCCGGAGGAAGGCTTCGAGGAGCGCCGGGATGTCCTCCGGCCGTTCGCGGAGGGGCGGCAGGCGGATCTCGAAGACGTGGAGGCGGTAGTAGAGGTCTTCCCGGAACTCGCCGCGGGAGATGGCGGCGGCGAGGTCGCGGTTGGTGGCGGCCACGACGCGGACGTCGGTCCGCATCGGGCGGGATCCCCCGAGGCGCTGAAACTCCTTCTCCTGGAGGACCCGGAGGAACTTGGCCTGGACGGCCGGGCTCATCTCCCCCACTTCGTCCAGGAACAGCACCCCGCCGGCCGCCTGCTCGATCCTCCCGGGCCGCGAGGCCACCGCGCCGGTGAACGCCCCCTTCTCGGAGCCGAACAGCTCGCTCTCCAGGAGCTGCTCGGGGAGGGCGGCGCAGTTCAAAGCCACGAACGGCCCCTGGGCGCGCGGCGAGGCCCGGTGGAGGTAGCGGGCGACGACCTCCTTGCCCGTGCCGGACTCGCCGGTGAGGAGCACGGTCGTCTCCGTGCCCGCCACCTTGGTCGCCAGGGCGAGCGTGTCCTTCCACTTCTTGGAGACGCCGACGGGCCGCTGGCCGCGCGCCTCCAGCTCCTCGGTCAGGGCCGCCACCCGCGCCTCGAGCTTGGCGGCCCGCTCCCGCTCCTCGGCCACCCGCCGCTGCTCCTCGGCCAAGCGCTGGTGGGCGATGGCAAGGGCAACATGGTCCGCGATCCGGCGGGCGAAGTCGGCGTCCTCGGCGCGGTAGCCTTCGCAATGGCAGGAGAAGAAGAGGAGCGCGCCGATCATCTCCCCCTTCAAACGGACGGGCACCCGCATGAGCGAGCGGATGCCCAACTCCGCCAGCCGCTTGACGCGGAGGGGATCGATCGTCACCTCGATGGGCCGGCCTTCCTCGTCGTCGGAGACCAGACGCCCGCGCAGCCGGCCGGCGGCGGGATCCCCTTCGATCCCGCTGACGATGAAGATCTGGGAGCTCAGGGAGGAGCGGATCAGCTCCGGCAGCGCGAACTCCGGCTCGTCGACCGACCCGCCGTCGGACACTGCGTAGACCCGGGCGTGGCTGCGGTCGTCCGAGAGGAGGCCCAACTCCAGCAGGTCGTGGGGGACGATCTCCTGGGCGATCCCCGACACCTGGTGGAAGACGTCGCGGACGTCCAGGGCCTGGGCGAGCGCCGGCAGCAGGGCTTCCAGGGCGTCCGCGCGCCGGCGGCGCTCCCGCTCGGCGCCGGCGAGGAGCTCAGGCTCCGGCCCGGAGACGCTCCCCTCTTCGCGCGGGCTGGGCATGGGGGGATTGTACGCGCTTCGCCCGCGGCGGCTTCCTCTGCCAGAGCGCGCCGCCATCCTTCTCCCAGATCAGGTCGTAGCCGCTCCTCAGGCGGCGAGCCACCACGAGGCCCGGAGGCATCTTCCACGTGTAGACGTAGTCGACCTGGTCCAAGTATTGCCGCAGGGGGAACTCGTGGGGCGTCGCCTCGATGTGCCAGACGTTGGGGCGGTGGACGGAGCGGCGGAAGCGGACCGGGAAGAGGCTCGTGGTGGCCGAATAGTTGTCCCAGTCGACCAGTCCCTTTTCCAGGGCCACGTAGCTGAACGTGTGCCCGAAGATGCTGGTCAGGTCGGCCGATCCCGAATGCTCGAAAAGCAGCGGGAGAACGCGGCTGTTGGGCCGGATCGCTTCGAGCCCGCGGGCATATTGCCGCATCTCGACGTCGAGGAGCCGGTACCAGTGCACCAGGTAGCCCAGGTTCAAGGCGGCGACCAGGGCGAGGGCGGCGGCCGAGACCGCGGGAGCGAGCCTCCCCCGCCAGGGCGAGAGCCAGGGCAGAAGGATCAGGAAGGGATAGAGACTGAGCCGCGGCTTCAAGATCGACCCGCCCGACATCCCCTCCGGGCTGAGGTAGTAGAGGGCCACGAAGAGCAGCGAGAGAAGCAGGAACCCGTCCTCCTTGACGACGCGGAGCGGCCGGCGGCGCAGCACGGTGAGCACCGTCAGCACGAGGAACAGGAGGGCGAGCAGGCGGGCCCCATGGATCTGGACGACGCTGAAGGTGAACAGCACCAGGAGGCTGTTGAAGTTCCGGAACAGGTCCGCGAAGCTCGAAGCGGACCCCACGGTCGCCGTCCCCTGCGCCGCGAAGAACCAGATCGGCAGGAAGATCTGGGGGCCGAGAGCCGGGATCTGCCACAGGTGGCGCCGCAACCGGTCCCGCTCGAGCGTGACCAGCCAGAGGACGCCGATCGAGAACAGGGCGAGCATGAAGGAAAGGATGTGCGAGAACCAGCACAGCCAGAGCAGCAGGTTGAGCGTGACCGCGGCTCCCAGGCCGAAGCCATCGCGGTGCCGCCACCAGAAGCCGACCGCGAAGAAGAAGAGGCCCAGGCTGATCGAGAAGTTGTAGAAGCCGAACTGGAACAACTGGTTGTAGACGAAGGGGAAGGCCAGGAACGCGGGCCAGCGCTCGGTGGGCCGCACGGACCCCACGAAGTACCAGGCCCCCGCCAGAAAGAGCAGCACGTAGCCGGAGACCAGGATCTTCTCCGCCAGCAGAGGCGGCACCGCGAGCATGAGGAGCGTCAGCGTGCCGTGGGTGATCCAGTTCGGTAGCGGCCGGGGATCGATCTCGTAGTGCGAGTTGAACAGGGGGTACTCTTCGACGTTGCCGTGCTGCCGGTGCACCCAGGCGTTATAGGTATGGCACGGCCCGTCCGTCGTCGGGATGTACTCGACCACCCAGAACGGCAGGATGTACAGCAGGGCCAGGATGAAGAAGAGGCGGCGGACCCACACGGCCGCTATTCTTTCTTGAATGCGGTGGTTTGCCAAGCAGGCGGCTATGTGAAGGTCAGCGGAACCGCTCGCCCACCCGCCGGTAGGCCTCGCGGAAGGAGATGCCCTCTTCGAAGACCAGCCGGTAGGCCTCCTCGGCGGCGAAGAGGCCGGGGTCGAGCTGGATGCGGTCGGCCTGGAAGCGGACGCCGGGCATGGAGGCGCCGAGGATGTCCAGGGTGTCCTTGGCGAGGTCGATCCCCCGGAAGAGCGGGGCTTTCAAGAGCTGGAGGTCGCGGTGGTAGCCGGAGGTGAGCTTGGCGGTGACGGCGAGCGCCTCCAGCAGGCAGGCCTGGGCGGTCGCCGTGCGGCCCCTCACCAGCTCGAAGACGTCCGGGTTGCGCTTCTGCGGCATGATCGAGGAGCCGGTCGTCATCGTGGGCGGCAGGCTCACGAAGCCGAACTCGTGGGTGGCGAAGAGGATGAGGTCGGCGGCGAGCCGCCCGAGATCCTGCATCAGGAGGGCGGCCTCGAAGAGGACCTGCGACTCGGCCTTGCCGCGCGAGAGCTGGACGGCGGTCACCGGCTCGTGGATCTCGACGAAGTCCAGCCGGCGGCGGGTGGACTCACGGTCGATCGGCAGCAGGGGGACGCCGTAGCCGGCGGCCGAGCCGAGAGGGTTCTTCTCGATCCGCCGGGAACAGGCGAGGAGCCCCTCGGCGTCGTCGCGCAGCTCGGCGGCGTAGCCTCCGGCCCACAGCGCCACCGAGCTGGGCATCGCCCGCTGCAGGTGGGTGTAGCCGGGCAGGGGCGTGTCCTTCTCCTGGACGCCCAGCCATTCGAGCGCCATCGCCATCTCCCGCGCGTCGAACGCCAGGGCCTCGATCTCGTCGCGCAGGTAGAGGCGCAGGGCCGTCAGGACCTGGTCGTTGCGCGAGCGGCCGAGGTGGACGCGGGCGCCGGCCTCGCCGATGCGCGCGGTCAGCCGGGCCTCGAGCGCGGTGTGCACGTCCTCGTCCTCGAGGCTGATTTGCCACTCGCCCGCCGCGTGCTCGCGGTCGAGCGCCTCCAGCCCATCGCGGATGGCTCGGAGGTCCGGCTCGGCGAGGAGCCCCACCTCGTGGAGCATCTCGGCGTGGGCGATCGAGGCGCGCACGTCGTAGGGCACCAGCCGGGCGTCGAGGAGATGGTCCTCGCCCGCCGTGTAGCGCAGCACCCGCTCGTCGAGCGGCTCGCCCTTGTCCCACAGCCGGGTCACGCCGCCGCCGCCGCCCCCATCTCGGCGTAGGCGCGCACGAAGCGGGTGTAGAAGCGGGCGCCGTCCAGCACCTCGCTCTCCAGCACGAACTCGTCCGGCGTGTGCGAGCGCTCGGTGCGCCCCGGGCCGACCTTCAAGGCCGGGATGCCGTCCATGAAGACCAGGTCCGAGAGGGTGGGCGAGCCGAACAGCCGGGCCTCGGGGCGGGCGGCGAGCGCGGCGGCCACCAGCTCGCAGTCCTCCGCGGTCTCGCGCGGCAGGAGACGGTCGGAGAGCACCCGCACCTCCCCCGTGACCGCCGCCGCGATGCGCGCCACCACCTCCAGGCGGTCGAGCAGCGGCGTGGTGCGCACGTCGAGGAGAGCCGTGGCCTCGCCAGGAACGACGTTGCGGGCCGTTCCGGCATGCATCTGGGTGGGCTCCAAGGTGATGGGCCCCAGCCGCGGATGGGGCGGCCCGAAGTCGACCGCCTCCAAGGCCACCAGGTCGTGCGCCAGACGGCGGGCGGCGTTGGTCGCTCCCAGCGCGGCGGCGTGGGCGGCGTGGCAGGCGTCCCCCTTGGCGAGCAGCTCCAGCACCATCAGCCCCTTCTGCGCCACGGCCACGTCCAGGCCGGTCGGCTCACCCACCATGGCCGCCGCCGGCGGCGTGCCGCGGCGGGCGAGCTCGGCGAGCACGGCCTCGGTGCCCGTCCCCCGCGTCTCCTCGCCCTCGACCAGCGCCAGGGCCAGGGTGAAGGGGAGCGCCGCCTCGCGGAAAGCGAGGAAGGCGACGGTCATCGCCGCGACCGCGGCCTTGGCGTCGTTCGACCCCAGGCCGTAGACCTTGCCGTCGATCACCCGCACGTCCCAGGGGTCGCGTGTCCAGCCGGTCGAGGGCGGCACGGTGTCCAGGTGGGTGTCGAGGAGCAGCAGCGGCCCCTCGCCCAGGGTGGCGAGCAGGCTGTTGCCGATCCGCGCCGG
>Ga0190265_10000857_pt1 | contig 20104 bp, 17 predicted proteins | sample Popmic124T_FD_133135 | JGI IMG/M metagenome (GOLD analysis project Ga0190265, IMG submission 133135) | Populus adjacent soil microbial communities from riparian zone of Indian Creek, Utah, USA - 124 T | ecosystem: Environmental > Terrestrial > Soil > Riparian zone | place: USA: Utah | collected...
CGCGGGTGCGCGAAGCGGCTCTTGTGCACGCGCCCGATGAAGTGGCGCAGCATCGCCTCGGTGACCTCGAAGTCTGTGATCACGCCGTGGCGCAGTGGCCGCACGGCGGAGATCGACGCCGGCGTGCGCCCGATCATGCGCTGGGCCTCCTCGCCCACCGCGTGCACCTCGTCGGTGCGCGTGTCCACCGCGACCACCGACGGCTCGGACACCTGGATGCCCTCGCCGCGCACGTAGACGAGCGTGTTGGCGGTGCCGAGGTCGATGGCCATGTCACGCCCGCCGATGCGCATGCGCCGTCTGCGGCGCACGACGCCGCGATGTGAGATCGGCGCGCCGGTCATGCGCGCAGGAACGCCAGGACCGCGAGCACGCGGCGGTGGTCCTCGGGGGCGGGGGGAAGCCCGAGCTTCCCGAAGATGCTCGTGACGTGCTTCTCGACGGCGCGCTCGGTGACGGTCATCTGTGTGGCGATCGCGTTGTTCGAGCGCCCCTCGGCCATCAGCTCCAGCACCTCGCCCTCGCGCGGCGTGAGCTCGGCGAGCGGGTCGTCACGGCGTGCGCGGCCCACGAGCTGGGCCACCACCTCGGGGTCGAGCGCCGAGCCACCCTCGGCCACGCGCCTGACCGAGTCCACGAAGCGGTCCACGTCCGCCACGCGGTCCTTGAGCAGATAGCCCACGCCACCGGCGGAGTCGCCCACCAGCTCCAGGGCGTAGCCCTCCTCCACGTACTGCGAGAGCACCAGCACCCCGCACTCGGGGAGCGCCGCCCGGATCTCGAGCGCGGCCCGCAGGCCGTCGTCTGTGTTCGTTGGGGGCATCCGTATGTCGACGATCGCAACGTCGGGCTTGTGTGCGTTCACCTTACGGATCAGGTCCTCGGCGTCGCCCGCCTGGGCCACAACGTCGAAGCCCTTCTCCTCCAGCAGCCGCACCACGCCCTCGCGCAGCAGCACCGAGTCGTCCGCCACCACTACCCGCATGGGATCCTCGCCGTGATCGTGGTCCCATGGCCGCGCTCCGACTCCACCTCGAGCCGGCCCTCGAGCACCGCGAGTCGATCGGCCAGTCCGCGCAGGCCCGTGCCACGCCCGGGGTCGGCGCCGCCGACGCCGTCGTCGGCCACCTCCACGACCACGCGGCCGTTCTCGCGCTGCACGTTCACGGTCGCGTGCGAGGCCTCCGAGTACTTCGCCACGTTCGTCAGCCCCTCCGCCACCACGAAGTAGGCGGCCAGCTCCACCGCCTCGGGCAGGCGCTCGTCCGGGAGCTCGCCGAGCTCCACCGGCACGGGCGCTCGGTTCGCAAGCGTCGCGAGGGCGGTCGCGAGCCCGCGGTCGGTGAGCACGGCCGGATGGATGCCGCGGGCCAGCTCACGCAGCTCCTCGAGCGCGGAATCGAGCTCGGTGCCGGCGGTTGCCAGAAGCTGCTCGGCCGCCAGCGGGTCCTCGTTCAGCTTGGCGCGCGCGAGCCTGATGTTGAGCGCCATCGACACGAGGCGCTGCTGCGCCCCGTCGTGCAGGTCGCGCTCGAGCCGGCGGCGTTCCTCAAGTCCAATCTGGAGCATGCGCTCGCGCGAGCTTCGCAGTTCGTCGATCTTCGCCCGCAGCGCCGCGTCGAGACGCTCGTTCTCGAGCGCGAGCGCCGCGGCGGCGCCGACCGCCTGAACATGCTCATGGACCTCGGGCAGTGTCGCGTCGTGCACGATCGCCGCGACGCACTCCCCGTCGCGCTCGACCTTCCTCACGGCCCGCTTCGGGTTGTCCTCGGGAAGGTCGACGGGGCGGCCCGAGGCATCGACATAGCGGTTGGCCTCCGGCAGCCAGTAGACAAGCTCGAGCGATGGGTCGTCGAGGGCCTCCGCGAGCGCCTCCTTCAGGCCCCCAGGGGACTGCGCGTCGCCTAGCCGGGCCATCAGCGCACCAACGGCGCCGCCCTGCACGAATCGGGCGCGGAGAAAAGCGCCGACGAACAGGTAGGGCACGAGCGCGAACGGAATCAGCGAGATGACGAAGGCCATGTCGAGCGCATTTCCCTCGGACCCGGCCGACTGAAGCGACAGCTGCCCGATCAGGGCGATCATCAACGCTACGCCCGCGCCGTACATGGGGGCGTAGAGCCGACGCTCGGATCGCGTGGCGCGCCGCCAGCGGCGAACCAGGCTACGCAGCACCAGCGCGATCACGACGATGCCGAGCAGGTTGATCGCCGTTCCCACGATGTCCACCGCGGTTTCGCTGCCCTCGACCAGGAAGACGTTCTCCGGACAGGCCTCGCACTGGGTGGAGGGATCGAAGAAGAGCCACAGCGGAATCACGCCGAGGGTCACCAGCAGGTAGCCGCCGATCACGATCCGGCGGTCGCCCTGCGACAGGGTGCCGTGAGGAGCGGCGAGGAGAGTGTGCATCGTCGTGACGAGGTAGACCGACCCAAACAGCGCTCCAACGCTGAAAAGGGCGGGGACGTCGGAGCCGCTGAGTCCCCCGACGAACCACGCGAAACCCGTCGCCACCATCAGCGAGCCGAGGCTGTTGTCCGGCCGTCGTGCCCACGTGAAGAGGCCCGCGCCTATGAAGCCCCAGCCAATCACGAGACCGAGCACGGCCACTGCGCCCCGCAGGTTCGTGTGGTCGCTCGTGAGTATGAGAGCGACGTCGATGACACCGAACACGAAACCGGCGCCCGCCAGTCCCCAGAGGGCGCGCCGCAGCGACGTCAGAGCAGTGCCTCCAGCGCAGCGCCGGAGAGCTCAGCCTTTGGAATGAAACCGCGCACAGGGCAACGCTCGCGCACCAGGCCCAGGTCCGCAAGGTCTCGGCTCGAAGTGAGCACGATTGCCGGGCCGGAGCCGTTCTCTGACAGGCGCGCTGCAACTTCCAGCCCATCGATGTCCGGCAGTTGCACGTCGAGAAGCACCACGTCCGGGCGGAGCTCCTCGACCGCGCGCAGCGCGGAGGCGCCGTCCTCGGCCTCGCCGATCACCTCGAAGCCCTCGGACTCGAGCAGCATGCGGGCGCTCGCCCGGAAGCTCGGGTGATCGTCGACGATGAGAATGGTCCTGGTCATTGCAAGTGCAATTGTGAAGGTGAGGAGACCGTTCTCCAATACGGATAGCCGTACTTCGGCAAGCGCCGGGCTCGGCCCGGCGCGCAGCCCTGCTCTCCATATGATCCGCAACCGCATGGGCATCAGCGAACCGGTAGCAGCGCCGCCGTCGGAGCTTCCGGAGTTCCGCGGCCCGCCGCCGCCCCGGCACGGCGGCCTGCTCCTCCTGCTGCGCTTCATGCGCCGCCACGGGATGCTGAACCTCAAGTACGGGCGCCTGATCGCTCGACTCGGGCTCTGGAAGCTGCGCCTGCGCAAGCGCCTCCTGCTCGACGGCATCGCGTTCGTGGGCCCCGGATGCAGCCTCGAGGTGAGGCGAGGAGCCACGCTCGAGCTGGGCCGCTGGTCGTGGGTCGGGCATGGGTGCAAGATCCGCAGTCACGAGGGCACCGTCTCCATCGGCGCCAAGACCGTTCTTGGCCAGGAGTGCACGATCTCCTCGTTCCAGCATGTCTCGATCGGGCGCGAGTGCGTGATCGCCGACCGCGTGATGCTGATCGACTTCGACCACGGGATGGTCGAGGTGGACCGCCCGGTCCGCCTCCAGGGCATCTACAAGCGCGACGTGCGCGTGGGGAACAACGTCTGGATCGGCTATGGGGCGTGCATCCTGCGTGGCGTCACGGTCGGCGACAACGCCGTGATCGGCACGAACGCGGTCGTAACCCGGGACGTGCCGGCGAACGCAGTGGTCGCGGGCGTGCCCGCGCGCGTACTGCGCATGCGTGAGGCACCAAGCCGAATGCGCTTTGAGTAGGCGCGGGGTGCTCGGCGTCGTCGCGCTGACGGCGCTGGGCGCCGCGCTCCGCTTCGCGACACTCGACCTCCAGAGCTTCGACTTCGACGAGGCCTTCACGGTCGGCCCAGTCCTTGGCGAGTCGTTCGACGCCATGCTCGATGCGATCCCTCGGACCGAGTCGACGCCGCCGTTGTACTACGCGCTCGCCTGGCTCTGGACACAGGCCTTTGGCGTTGGAGAGGTCGGTGTGCGCTCGCTCTCGGCGCTGCTCGGCACTGCGCTCGTACCAGTGGCCTTCGGTACGGCGCGCGAGCTCGGCGGGCGGAGGGCGGGCTTGATTGCCGCGGCCCTCGTGGCGGTCAACCCGCAGCTGATCTTCTACTCGCAGGAGGCGCGTGCCTACTCCCTGCTCACCCTGGTCGCGACGCTGTCCTTCTGGGCGTTCCTGATCGCCCGCCGCGATACCGACGCTCGCAGCCTGATCCTCTGGGCGCTCGCCTCAGCGGCCGCGCTGCTGACGCACTATTTCGCCGCGTTTCTGGTGGTGCCCGAGGCGATCTGGCTGCTCGCGGTGCGCCGCCCGCGCCTGCCGGTCGCGCTTGCGGCCGGCAGCGTGGCCGCCGTGGGCGCCGCACTGGTGCCTCTGGCCGTGCGGCAATCGGACGGGCGTACGGATTGGATTTCCGATCTGTCGCTCGACGAGCGTCTGCGGGGGGTGCTGAAGATGCCGCTCACCGGCGAGTACGACCCGACCTCGAACTGGCAGCTCGGACTTCTCGGCCTCGCGGTGGTGGCGGGCATGGCGTTTGCATTCCTGCGCGCTGACGAGCGCGAGCGGCGTGGGGCGGTGGTGGCTCTGAGCCTTGGCGCGCTCGCAGTCGCGCTCCCGCTTGCGATCGACCTCACCGCACGCGAGCTTCTGATTGCCAAGAACGTAATAGTCGCCGTGCCGCTTGTGGCAATCGGGCTCGGGTGCGTCCTCGGAGCCCGGCGCGCCGGACCAGTCGGGCTGTGCACGGCGGTGCTCGTGTGCGCAGCGGGTGTGGCGATCGCGCTGGCCACCATGACGGACCCGAGTCTGCGGCGGCCCGACTACCGCGGGATCGCCGCAACGCTCGGCCGACCGAGCCCGGACTGGGGAGTCTTCACGGCCTATCAGGGCAGCGAGCCACTCGCGCGCTACCTGCCCGGCGCGACGGACGCCCCGCCGGAGGGAGCCGCGTTACGGGGGCTGGAGTTGGTGCTGCCACTCGGCCGGTCCGACGTAGACGGACCGGCGCGCCCGGCGACGCCCGCGCCACCGGCGGGATTCGCGCTGGCCGCCCGGGACGAGCATGCGACCTTCACGCGCGTGCGCTACGTCGCGAGGACCCCTGTGACCGTGACGGCCGCAGAGCTCGCCCCGCTGGCGCCCGGCAGCTCGACATTTCCCTCGCGGCTCCTGGTCTGGCCCGCTAGCTGACGAGTGAGGGTTTCCGCGGGTGCGGGCAGCCGCACCCCAGGAGGGGCAAAACCGCACCTCCAGACGCCTGCCAACCGCATGGGAAGGGCCTTCCAAAAACTGGAAGCTGCTCCCATGAGAACTCAGCGCAGCACCTCCAAGTCCGAGTCCAACCACAACCTCGCAGCTCGTGTTGGGCGCTGGAGCGTCCAGCACCGGAAGACCGCCATCCTCGGGTGGCTCGCTTTTGTGCTCGTAGCAGTCGCCGTTGGCTTCAACCTCGTTCCCCAGAAGAACCTCGAGCCGAACGAGGGCATGCCGGGCGAGACCGGCAAGGCCAGCCAGGTCCTGCAGGACGCCTACCCGCAGCAGCAGGAGGAGTCGGGTGAGCAGGTGCTCATCCAGTCGGAGTCGCTCAAGACGAGTGATGCGCAGTTCAAGTCCGCCGTCGCGGATGTAACCAAGCGGCTGGAGGGCACGAAGGGCGTTTCAGAGGTGGTCGGTCCGTACGAGGCCGGCTCCGAGGGAATCTCGAAGGACGGGCATTCCGCCCTCGTCTCATTCACGCTCCCGGGCAAGTCGGATGTGACCAAGAAGTCAGTGGTTCACTCGCTGGCGGCCGTTGACGCCGCGCAGAAGGCGCATCCCGAGCTCCGCATCGAGGAGACCGGGGACGCCAGCATCTCCAAGGCCACGATGGCCAAGTCGAACGAGGAGATGGGCAAGTCCATGTTCATGTCGCTTGGACTCACGCTCATCATCCTGATGTTCGCCTTCGGGGCGCTCGTTGCGGCCGGAATCCCGGTTCTGCTCGGCCTCACCGCCGTGCTCGCCACCCTGGGCCTGCTTGGTCCCGTCAGTCAGCTCGCACCGGTGGATGCATCGGTGATGCACGTGGTCCTGCTCGTCGGCATGGCCGTCGGTGTGGACTACAGCCTGTTTTACGTCAAGCGGGTCCGCGAGGAGCGGGAAGCTGGACGTGAGACGGACGCGGCAATCGAGGCCGCAGCCGCGACCTCAGGTCGCGCGGTTCTGATCTCCGGCTTCACCGTCATGGTGGCCATGGCCGGGATGTACCTGGGCGGAATCTCCAATTTCGCCTCGTTCGCCACCGGCACGATCCTGGTGGTCGCAGTTGCCGTGATCGGCTCACTGACCGTGCTGCCCGCAGTGCTCTCGAAGCTGGGCGACAAGGTCAACAGGGGCCGCGTGCCGTTCATCGGCCGGCTTCGGGACCGCGGTGGTGTGGGCATCTGGTCCCGCATCGTCGACCGGGTCCTGCGCCGTCCGCTCCTTTCGGCCATCGTGTCTGCCGGCGTGCTGGTCGCGCTGACGGTTCCGGTGCTCGGAATGGAGACGTCCCTCGGTGGCACCGACGACACGTCGCGTGACCTCAAGGTGATGCAGACCTACGACCGCGTGCAGGCCGCCTTCCCCAGCGAGGGCAGCGCGGAGATCGTGGTCATCCAGGCGGATGACGCGACCTCGACCGAGGTTGCGTCCGGCATCAAGGCTCTCGAGGCCGATGTCGCCGCCCGTCCGGCTCTCTTCGAGGGCAAGCCGAGCGTCGAGCTCAGCCCGGACAAGACCGTCGCCGTCGTGACGGTCCCGACCACCGGGAATGGCACGGACGACCTGTCCAACCGGGCGGTCGACGCACTGCGCGGCGACATCGTCCCGAGCACCGTCAAGAACATCGACGGTGTGCAGGCGTACACAACGGGTGAGGCCTCCGCGACTGGCGACTTCAACGACGCCATGATCGGTCACCTGCCCCTCGTGTTCGCGTTCGTCCTGTCGGCGGCGTTCCTGCTGCTGCTGGTCACCTTCCGCTCGATCGTCATTCCGCTCAAGGCGATCGTGCTGAACATGCTGTCCGTGGGCTCTGCCTACGGCCTCATGACCCTGGTGTTCCAGCACGGTCTGGGCGAGTCGCTCGGATTGGGCACCGGCCCCATCGCCGCATGGCTGCCTCTGTTCCTGTTCGTGATCCTGTTCGGGCTGTCGATGGACTACCACGTGTTCATCCTCACCCGGATCCGCGAGGCTTTCGATCGCGGCATGAGCACGGAGGACGCGGTGGCTCACGGGATCAAGAGCACGGCCGGCACGGTCACGAGCGCAGCGATCGTCATGGTCGCCGTGTTCTCGATGTTCGCCACGTCGTCGGAGCTGCAGATGCAGCAGATGGGCATCGGCCTCGCAGCCGCCGTCCTGATCGACGCGACCATCATCCGCGGCGTGCTCCTGCCCGCCACGATGAAGCTCCTGGGCGACTGGAACTGGTACCTGCCGAGGAAGCTCGGCTGGCTGCCCAAGGTCACGGTTGAGCCGGAGGTGATGCCAGCGCGCGCCTAACAACCTCCGACACCTCAAACGAAGTGGGAATCGCGCCCTTGTGGCGCGATTCCCTTTTTTGTCGCTCTAGCCCACGCGGGCGCGCACCATGTCCTGGAAGGCGCCGATCAGCGCCTCCGTGCGCGTGAGCAGGCGGCCGTGCTCGAGGGCCCCGCTCGCGGCGCCGCGCTGGACGGCCTCGACGAGCCCGGTGTCCTCGGCGCCCACCTGGTTGTCGAACACCCGCATCTCCTCGATCCAGGCCTCGTCGGTGCCCTCACCGAAGAAGCGGTCGTACCAGGCGGCGGTGCGGTCGGTGCCCTCCGGCCACAGCGGGCCGATCGAGAGGTTCGGCCGGCCCGGGTTGACGTTGAACTTCATCGCCGGGAAGAGGATGTGGTACTGAGCCGTGGGCACGCTGTCGCTCACGTCGTAGGGAGCCGCGTCGGTGTACGCGTCGGGATGCACGGGCGGGAACTGGCTCAGGCGAAGCCCGACCGCTTCCATCCGCTGGTTCTGCTCGTCGATCAGCTTCACGAAGCCGGGATGGTTCAGCTGGCAGTGGTAGCACTCGAGGTAGTTCTCGATTGCGATCTTCCAGTTCGCATTGATCTCGTACGCGCGGCGGTCGTGGAAGCGAAGCGAGTGCACGTCGAGGCCGTTCTCGGCGACCACCTCCGGCAGGTCTCCGAGCGCGACGTCCAGGCTCGGCGCATCCATATCCGGGTTCGCGAACACGAACGGGCCCCAGGTGCCCACCTGGGCCGGCACCAGGCCGAGGCAGTCCATGTCGAAGTCCGGCTCCTCCTTGCTGCGCGGCGCGGCGCGCAGGCGGCCGTCGAGCCCGTAGGTCCACGCGTGGTAGGGGCACTGGATGGTGCCACGCCGCTGTGGCTCGTTCACGAGGACGGTGCCGCGGTGGCGGCACACGTTCAGGAATGCGCGCAGCTCCCCGTCGCGGTCGAGCACCACGACCAGAGGCAGTCCGCCCACGCTCGTGGGGAACATGCTGCCGGGACCGTCGAGCTCGCCGAGGTGCCCGACGTACTGCCACGAGCGCCGGAAGATGCGCTCGTGCTCCGCCCGCGCGATCTCCGGGTCCGCGTACCAGCTGTACGGCAGCGTCTCCATGCGCATAATCCTTTCGCAGTGAGCGCCGCCGGCACCACTCCCTTCTGGCTCGACGCCGCGTACGAGCCGAGGAGCCCACTCGAGGGCGACCTGGAGGTCGAGGCGTGCGTGATCGGCGGCGGTGTCGCCGGGCTGTCGTGCGCGCGTCGCCTGGCGCAGCATGGGATTGAGGCGGTGCTGCTCGAGGCCGGGACTGTCGCCGGCGGGGCCAGCGGCCGCAACGGCGGCTTCCTGATCCCGGGGACGGCCGCGTTCCACAACGACGCCCGTGAGCGCTTCGGCGTCGGGCGGGCGCGAGCGATGTACGCCCGGACGCTCGAAGCACAGCGGGAGATCTACGAGCTCGCCGCCGAGCTTGGAGCCGGGGACTCGTTGAGGAAGGTCGGGCTCCTGCGCCTGGCGGTTTCCGAGGAGGAGGCGGAGCACGTCCGCGACCAGGTCCGCGCTTTGCGCGAGGACGGCTTCTCGGGCGACGTGGTCGAGCGCGGCGAACTGCCGCCGATGCTCCAGCGCATCGGCCTCGTGGCCTGCCGCACGGACCACGACGGCGCCATGCACCCCGCGCGCTTGTACCGCCTCGTCGCCGCCGCCGCCGAGGCCGCCGGGGCGCGCATCTGCGAGGGCAGCCCCGTGCGCGGGCCCGTGCCCGCACCGGACGATGGCCCCCTGGTCACCGATCGCGGCAGCGTGCACGCCTGCCATGTGGTGGTGGCCGCGGACGGCGCCCTCCCCGCGCTTGTGCCGGAGTACGCGGGACGCGTGCGCTCGCGCAGGCTGCACATGGTTGCCACCGAGCCGGTCCCCGCGGCGCTCGAGAAGCTCGTCTACGCGCGCTGGGGCTACGAGTACCTCCACCAGACGCCCGACGGGCGCATGCTCGCGGGCGGCTTCAGCGATCTGGATGGCGACGGGTCCTACACCGACAGCGACAACGGCGACCCCGCGATCTGGGAGCGAGTGGAGCGCTACCTGCGTGAGGATCTCGGGATCAACGCGGGCGTGAGCCACCGCTGGGTCGGCGTGGTCGGATACAGCGACGACTCGCTGCCCTACGTCGGAGAGGTGCCCGGCCGCCCGCGCCTGTATGTCTCTGGGGGGTACTCCGGACACGGCAACGTGCCCGGCTTCATGTGCGGACGCGATCTGGCAGACACGATTGCCGGGAGCGGTCCGGAGCCGCTGTTCCCAGCAGACCGGCTCAGGGCCTGAACACCGGCGGCTTGAGCCCGGCCCGCTTCGGCCCGAGGAGCCGCGGGAGCAGGTGGGCGTTGCCGTCGAAGCGGATGGTCACAGTCGGTGCTCCCAGCCGCGGCGGGGTCCGCTTGGTGGCGAAGCGGAACTCGCAGTTGCGGTTGAGCCGGCCCCGCACGCTGCGCGTGGGACGGCTACCGATCATCACTCGCATCGTGACCGTGCCGCGGCATCCCTGCCTCGCCGACACGCCCCGCGGGGTGAGCAGATCGCCGGTTGCAATGAGCTTGCGCCCGTCGATGAACGCGGCGGCGGTGAAGAAGCGCGGCGGGCGCAGTCCGAGCGCGCGGCCGGCCATCAGCGGGTCGTCGGTGATCAGCGCGTCGACCTTGGCGCGCCTCGCCCCGCGAACGTCGGCCGCCGTGTCGAGCGTGAAGGGCGCCACGTCGAGACCGAGGCCATGCGCCCGGCTGACGTAGTCGGCGGTCACGGGCCACTCCGGCGAGATGAAGTCGTAGTTCCGGTCGGCAGCGGCCTGCAGGAAAAGCTCGTTGAACGCCTGGAGGGACAGCAGGCTGGTGGCCACCGCCGGCATGCGCTGGCGCGCCACGTCGAGGTTGGCGGGGATGAAGCTCTGAATCAGGAGCTGCGCGCGCGGGATGCGGCTGCTGAGGACCACGTCCATCACGCTGTTCGCGTAGGCGGGCGTGGTGTCGTAGTCCGGGTCGCCCGGCACGTTCTTGATCTCGAGGTTGACCTTCGCGCCCGTGCGCCGCGCGAGTTCGAGCACCTGGGCGATGGTGGCGAGCGCCACCGGCCGCGCGGCGCCCCGGGTGGGCAGCGGGCTGCCAGGGCTGCCGAGCACGTCTGTGCGGCAGCCGGCCAGCTCGGCGAGCGTGAACATGCGCAGCTCGCCGGTGCAGTTGGTCGTCCTGTCGAGCGTGGCGTCGTGCAGAGCGACCGGAACGCGGTCCTCGCTGAGCTTCGCGTCCACCTCGAGCACGAACCCGTTGCGCGCGGCGTTCTTGTAGGCGGCGAGGCTCTCCTCGGCGTAGAGCGCCTTCCCGTTCACCACCGTGCCACCGCGGTGAGCGTGGATGGCCGGCGTGGCACTGAGCGCCGGCGGCGCGACGACGAAGAGCATGGCCAGGGCGAGGGCAAACCGGGCGACGAGCACGGGCGCACGATAGCGTCGCCGCCGTGACGTCGTACGACGCGATCATCGTCGGAGGAGGGCACAACGGGCTCACCTGCGCCGCGTACCTGGCCCGCGCGGGTGTGCGGGTGTGCGTGCTCGAGCGCCGCCATCTGCTCGGCGGCGCGTGTGTGACGGAGGAGGTCTGGCCGGGCCGGCGCGTGTCGCGGGCGTCGTACGTGGTCTCGATGCTGCAACCGAGGATCGTGTCCGAGCTTCGGCTCCACGAGTACGGCTACGAGGCCGTCCCGCTCGACCCGAGCTATGCCACCTTCGGCCCCGACGGCCAGCCGATTGTCTTCGCACAGGACCTCGCCCGCACTCAGGAGTCGATCGCGCGCTACTCGCGCAAGGACGCGGCCGCGTACCCGGGCTTCGAGGAGCTGCTCGAGCGAACCGCGAGCTTCCTGCGCCCGCTCCTTCTGCGCCCGCCGCCGGCACTCGGCTCGAAGCGCCCCGGTGACCTCCTCGGACTGCTCCGCGAGGCCGGCCGCGCCGCGGGACTCGCTCGCCGCGACGTGCTCGAGCTGTTCCGGGTGATGACCATGTCCGTGGGCGACCTGCTCGACGAGTGGTTCGAGACCGACGAGCTGAAGGGGGCGATCGGCTCGACCGGCGTGGTGGGCGTGTGGGCCGGCCCGCGCACGCCGGGAACCGCCTACAACCTGCTGCACCACGCGCTCGGAGAGCTGAACGGCGTGAAGGGCGCATGGGGGCACGTGCGCGGCGGCATGGGCAGCATCAGCCAGGCGCTCGCGCGCAGCGCGGATGCCCACGGCGCCGATATTCGGGTGGATGCAGCCGTTCGCTCGATAGACGTGAGCGGCGGGCGCACGACCGGAGTGACGCTCGAGTCCGGTGAGCAGGTTCTCGGCGCAGTGGTGATCTCCGGCGCGCACCCGCGCACGACCGTCCTCGACCTCGTCGGCGAGGAGCACTTCCCGGACGAGGTGGCGAGCGACATGCGCCGCTACCGCAGCCGCGGCGGCTCGGTGAAGATCAACTGCATCCTCTCGGAGCCACCGCGCTACACCGCGGGCGGCGAGCAGCTGCTGCGCACCGGCGTGGCCGTCTGCCCCTCGCTCGACTACCTCGAGCGCGCGTGGCAGGACGCCGTGCGCGGCGAGCCGGCCCGCGGCCCCTACCTCGAGGTGGAGGTGCCGACCAGCGTGGACCCCTCGCTCACCGACGACGGCAGCTGCGTGATGACGATGTTCACGCAGTACGGCCCGTACCGCGCCGAGGACTGGCCGGACGGCGCGCGCGAGGCGTACGCCGAGCGCTGCCTCGACATCCTGTCCGAGCACGCGCCGAACGTCCGCGACGTGCTCGTGGACCACGAGGTGCTCGCGCCGCCCGACCTCGAGCGCATCTTCGGCCTCGCCGGCGGCTCGATCTTCCAGGGCGAGCAGGGCCTCGACCAGATGGCGTTCATGCGGCCCTCGCCGCTACTGGCTCAGTACGCGACGCCCGTCGACGGCCTCTATCTGTGCGGTGCGGGCACCCACCCCGGCGGGGGCGTGATGGGTGCCTGCGGCCACAATGCGGCGCAGCGCGTATTGAAGGACCGCCGGTCCGGCGCGCTGCGCCGCGTTTTCTCTAGCCCGTCTCGATGACGCAGAGGAACGACGTTCCGGGATCGGGCTTGTAGCGACTGGCGAACCGGGCCACGAAGCGACGCTGCTTCGCAGACGGCGCGGCCACGGCCACCTCCCGCCCAGCGCTCCGGGCGGCGCTCGCCCCGCTCGTCAGCCGTAGGACGTCGACGCCCCGGGTCCGGTCGGCGGTGTAGACGTACCCGCGGTGCAGATACGAGGCCCACACGACGCCATCATCGGGCCGCCAATAGGCGAACTGCGTCGGGTTCTCCGGGTCCGAGATGTCCAGGAACCGGGTCCCCTCGCCGTACCACGCGTAGGTCACCGTGCTGCCGTCCACGTCGAAGTAGTGGGCGGAGCAGAAGTTCGCCAGCGGGTCGTACGGGCCGCCGGGCGGTCGTGATCCCTCCTTCTCAAACGGGTTCCAGGTACCCACCGCCTCGAGGCGGAATGGGTTCTGCGGCGTCGAGCGCCACGCCTGGCCGTCGTAGCTGCCCTCGAGCGAGGCGATCGTGAACTGACCGCGGTTGCGGCAAGCCTCCTCGGGGGGCCCGAAGTCCTCCTCGGTGGCCAGCAGCAGCTCGCCGCGGCGGTAGCGCGGATCGCCGTTCGGCGCCGAACGTCCGACCGGGCGCCACGCGTTGTGCTCGAAGCCACCGGTGTCATCGCCGGTCACCGACGCCGGGAGCCCGCCGCCCGCATATGGGATCGGCTTCAGCGCCGTGGCCTGCCGGTTGCGACCCTCCACCGGGTCGAAGTGCCGGCCGTCGGTCCAGTAGCCGCGCGTGCCACCGTCGCCCGACACCCATGCGATCCCAGCGGCGTCAACCTGGACGTCGTGCGAGTAGGCCGTCACGCCGTCCCGCCGGAACAGGTCCACCGGCTCCATCGGGAACGCCCGCGGCTTGCGCGGGTTGCTCAGGTCGGTCACGATGATCGGCCGCCCGAAGGTCCACCCGCGCGTGTCCCGTTGCGTGGTCGTGCTCGCCGGACCGCCGGTCCAGAGCGACTTGCAGTCGTTGACGCACGTGGTCGTGTGGCCCGTGGGCAGCTGCTGGAAGCTGAGCAGCCGCAGGTTACTCGGATCCTTGGCGTCGATCACGTAGACGCCCGCGATGTTGGTCGCGCCGTTCGGGTCCGCCTCGCCCGGCTCGCGTGAGGTCGATCCCGCGTACGCGCGCGGGTCGCGCGACAGCAGGGCGAGCTTGCGCTTGGGGTCGATGTCCATGTCCTCGTTCTGCCAGAACGTCGACCTCGGCGCCGCGTCCGGGCTGAAGTCCACGGGCGGATCGCCCTCCAGGCGCAGATCCTCGGCCGTGACCTCGTCCAGCAGGACGGGATTGCCTGGGTCGCGTAGCGAGTACGACTTGAGCCCGAAGCGACCGGTCACGAGCATGACGTCGCCCTCGCGCTTGTAGTCAAGGAAATTGATCGCCGTGGCGTTCTTTGCCTCCGGCAGGTTGTCCACCAATTCGACGTTCTTCGACGCTGCGAACGCCGGGGCAGCGAACGTGAACAGGAGGGTTCCGAGTACTGCGAGGAGTTGGAGCGCACGCGTGAACATGCTCGGGCCCTACCCGGGACGACGGCAACGTAACGCGCCCCCTCAGCGAAGCTCTAGTGCGTGCTCCGGGTGCCAGCCGAGCGTGACGCGCTCCCCGATCTCCCAGCGCTCGTCCGAGCGCGCACTGGCGGTGTTCTGCTCGAGTGCGACGAGCCGCACGCCGGGCGACAGCTCGACGATCACCTGCGTCGTGGTGCCCACGTAGACCCGTTCGACGATCGTGCCCTCCACCGAGTTCATCCCCTCCTCCAGCTCGCCGAGCCAGATCTTCTCTGGGCGGACCGAGATCACCGACCCGTCCGGCCCGGGCAGGAGGTTCGAGATGCCGATGAAGCCGGCGACGAACTGGCCGCGAGGGCGCTCGTAGACCTCCTCCGGCGTCCCGCACTGGCGCACCTCGCCATCCTCCATCACAGCGATCCGGTCAGACATCGCGAGCGCCTCCTCCTGGTCGTGGGTCACGTACAGGAACGTGATCCCGACCTCGCGCTGGATGCCCTTCAGCTCCACCTGCATCTGCTTGCGCAGCTTCAGGTCGAGCGCGCCGAGCGGCTCGTCGAGCAGGAGCACGGCCGGACGGTTCACGAGCGCTCGCGCGAGCGCCACGCGCTGCTTCTGCCCGCCCGAGAGCTCGCGCGGCTTCGAGTGCTCGCGGCCGCTCATCTCGACGAGCTCGAGGGCCTCGGCCACGCGCGTGCGGATCTCGTCCGAGCCGACCTTCTGGCGCTTCAGCCCGAAGGCGACGTTGGCCTGCACGTCGAGATGCTCGAACAGCGCGTAGCTCTGGAAGACGGTGTTCACGTTACGCCGGTAGGGCGGCACCGTCTCCACCGGCTCGCCCTCGAGGAAGATGCGCCCCTCGCTCGGCTGCTCGAAGCCGGCGACCATGCGCAGCGTGGTCGTCTTCCCGCAGCCCGACGGCCCGAGCAGCGAGAAGAACTCACCGGCCTGGATCTCGAGGTCGAGGCCGCTCACGGCGACCGTGTCGCCGAAGCGCTTCGTGACTCCCTCGAAGCGTATTGCCGAAGCACTCGGCTCGGCCGAGTGCGCACGGATGCCTTCCGCGCTCATGCGGCCTCCCGCCCGAGGAGCACGCGCAGCCCGCTCTCGCGCCTGCCGAGCAGTCGCGGCAGCGCAATGGCGAGCCCGATCGTGAGCACGGAGACAGCGAGCATGAAAGTGCCGATCGCGTTGATCGTGGGGGTCACGCCGAAGCGGATCGCCGACCAGATCCGCACCGGCAGCGGCTGCGGCGACTCGCCCGTCGTGAAGAACGACAGCACGAAGTCGTCGAACGAGAGCGCGAACACGAGCAGTCCAGCCGCCAGGATCGCCGGCCACAGTGCGGGCAACGTGATCAGCCGGAACGTCTCCAGCCGGGTGGCGCCGAGGTCCATCGCCGCCTCCTCCACGTCCTCCCCGAGAGCGGCCAGCCGTGCGCGGACGACCACCGTGACGTACGAGATCGAGAAAGTGATGTGGCCCAGGATGATCGTGGTGAGCGAGAGCTGGAGGCCCACCTGCGTGAACACCAGCAGCGCGGAGACGCCGGCCACGATCTCCGGGGTCACGAGCGGCACGAGCATCAGCACGTTGAGGCCGCCGCTCCAGCGCGTGCGCGAGCGCACGAGCCCGTACGCGAGCAGCGTGCCGATCACGGTGGCCACGACCATCGTCACGAGCGCGATCTGGATGCTCGCGGCGAGCGACTCGCGCAGCGACTCCGACCCGAAGAACTGCTCGTACCAGCGCAGGCTGAAGCCGTCGAAGTTCTGAAGCGACTTGGTCGAGTTGAACGAGAACAGCACCACGAGTGCGATCGGCGCGAACAGGAACACGAAGAACAACGCCGTGTACACCCTCAGGAAGCGCGGCCTGTCGAAGTCCTTCGGAGGCTTCACTCCGCCGCCACCTCCCGCGCAGCCGAGCGCAGGTACAGCACCATCCAGACGAACAGGAAGGCCATCATCACCGTGGTGAGGGCGGCCCCGAAGGGCCAGTTCTCCGCCGCGAAGAACTGCTGCTGGATCAGGTTGCCGACCATGTAGGAGTCGGGGCCGCCGAGCAGCTGCGCGGCCACGAAGTCGCCCACCGCCGGCAGGAACACCAGCACCGTGCCGGCGAGGACGCCCTGGACGGTGTGCGGCCATGTGACGTTGCGGAAGGTCTCCCACGGTCCCCCGTAGAGATCCTTGCCGGCCTCGATCAGCGCCGGATCCATCCGGTCGAGCGCGGCATAGACCGGCAGGATCATGAACACGAGATAGCCGTAGACGAGGCCGCCGATCACCGCCCAGGGGGTGTTGATGAACTTGATGTCCCCGCCGATCACGCCGTTCACGACGCCCTCGTCGCCGAGCATCGCGATCCAGGCGTAGGTCCTGACGAGGTAGTTCACGAAGAACGGCAGGACGACCATCGCCACCAGCACGTGCTTCCAGCGCCCGCCGAAGATGGCGATGTAGTACGCCACCGGGTAGCCGATCAGGAGGCACAGCACGACCGTGGCGAGCGCGAACCCCACTGAGCGCGCGAGCACCGGCAGGAAGACCGGGTCGAAGACCTGCTCGTAGTTCTCCGGATACCAGCCGTAGATCGTGTTGCCGAGGTCGTCCGTGGTTCCGAACGAGATCGCCAGCACGATCCCGAGCGGGATCGCGAACAGCAGGACGAGCCACAGACCGCCGGGAACGAGGAACCCGGCCGCGAACCTTCCCTGGCTCACCTTCGGGCGCTCAGGAGGCCTTCACCTCGGTCCAGGTACGGTCCCAGGCGCGCCGGTTCTCGCGCCCCAGGTTCTCGAACTGCTCGCCGTTCTCGAGGTCGTCCACCGTCACGTTGATCGAGGGGTCGTCCTTGACCAGTCCCTCGAAGGACTCCGTGGCGCCGCCCTCGTAGGGCATCGGGTAGCCGATCCACGCCACGTTCCTGGCCGCGTTCTCGGGCTCGAGCAGGTGCTCGATGAACAGCAGCGCGGTCCCGGGGTGCTTGGCGTTCACCGGAATCGCCAGGGTGTCGCTGCCCACGGGGATGCCCTCCTTGCACTTCTGGAACTTGAAGTCCTCGGGGTTGTCGACCTGGTTGCGGATGTTCACGATGTCGCCGTTCCAGAGGTGCTGGATGTTCGCGTTGCCGCTCGTCATCGTGGTGATCGTGTCGCTCGAGAACCCACGCAGGTTGGGCTTCACGCTGATCAGGTAGTCCTTCGCCTGCTCGAGCGCCTCGTCATCGGCGGCGTTCAGCTCGTGGCCGTTCACCTGGTTCGCCATGCCGATGCCCTCCTGGAAGTCATCGAGCATGAACGCCTTGCCGCCGGTGTCGGCCTCGCCGAGGTCGCGCCACGAGCCCGTCATGTCCGGCACGTTGTCGACGCGGTAGCCGAGGCCGGTGGCGTACATCGTGTAGGGCGTCGTGTGCTCCGACCCGTCGTCGTACCAGGGCGCCTGGAAGGTCGGGTAGACCAGGTCCGCGTTCTTCAGCTTGTCGCGGTCGATCTTCCGCACCTGGTTCCCCTGGATCAGCCGCTGCACGTACTCGGCCGTCGGGAAGATCAGGTCGTACTCGATGCCCGAGCGAAGCTTCGACATCATCGCCGACATCGAGTCGAAGTAGGTCTCGCGCACCTTCACGCCGTAGCGCTTCTCGAAGCTCTTGATGACCGCGGGGTCGATGTACTCGGCCCAGTTGAAGTAGACGAGGTCGCCGTCGACCTTCTTGGCGATCGGCTTCTCCACCTCCTCCTTGGAGCCACCGCCCGAGTCGCCGACGCCGCAGCCGGCGAGCGCAATGCCCGCCCCGGCCACCAGCAGCCCACGGCGGTCAATTCTTCCGTCGATCACAACCTCGCCCCCTCCAACAGCTCACAGCCGAGCTCACGCTCGGCCAATTTCAGGGCCAGCTCCCGCACGCGGTCGGGGGTGACCTCCTTGTCGCGCAGCGCTATCTGTACCGAAAGCCCGTCGAGCAGGGATGCCAGCAACACCGCGAACTCCGCGGGGTCGGCGGGTCCGAACTCCCCGCGCTCCTGCCCGTAGCGGACCACCTCTGCGATCGTCCGCCGCCAGCGGCCGTCGAGCTCGGCGCGCGTGACCTCCAGCTCGGGATCCCTCAGGGCGCGCGCCCACAGCTCCATCCAGAGCGCGGCGTCGTAGTCGCCCTCGCCGGCGCACGTGGCCACGATCCGAAGCATCCGGTCGCGGGCGCTCTCGATCTGGTCGAGCTCGAGCGCCAGGTCCTCGTAGAAGCGCTCCTCCGCCGAGGTAAGCGCTTCCGTCAGCAGCTCCGCCTTGGACGCGAAGTAGTAGAGGACCGAGGGCGCGCTCGTCCCGGCCTCGCCGGCGATGTCGGCCACGCGCGCGTGCTCGAGCCCGCGCCGCCTGATCACGGACGCGGCCGCGGCCAGCAGCTCGGGGCGGCGGACGTGGTCGAGCCGGGGGCGCGGGCTCACGCGGGGCGTCCAGTAAGTTGAACGTGGATTCAGAAAACCTAGTCCCGCGGGTTGGCCTGGTCAAGTGGCGGAGGTGGGTTGGCGGGAAGACCCAGGTCGTGCGCAAGCGCGGCCCAGATCTCACGCCGCGCGTGCTCGATGTCGAGGTCCCCGAACAGCACGCGCACGCCGTACCCGTCGGCGAGCGCGAGCAGCCGGTCGGCAATGCGCTCCGGATCCGCGTTCTTCGCGTCCAGCTCGCCGCGCGCGACGCCGGTGGCGATCGCCTCGGCGAACCAGTCGCGCATGCGCGCGTAGAGCCGGGCCGCGGTCGAGCGCATCTCCGGGTGGCGGACCGCCCGCAGCCAGAGCTCGACCCAGAGGATCCAGTCGCGCTCGAGGAGGCCGGGATACGGCAGGAACTGGTCGATCATCGCGGCGAGCCGCTGGACGCTCTCCAGGGCGTCGCCCTCCCCAGCCCCGAGGCGCACGTCGCCGGCCAGCTCGTAGGAGTACTCGAGCGCCTGCTCGAGGAGTGCCTCGCGGGTCTCGAAGTGGTAGTGGACGAGCGAGGTCGACACGCCCGCGGCCATCGCGATCCGCGCGATCCGGACCCCGTCGATGCCGTCGCGGGCGATCCGCTCGACCGCGGCGGCGAGGATGCGCTCGCGGGCGCCCCGCTCGCTCGCCGCCGCGCCGGTCACCCGAGGTCCGCGCGGATCCGGTCGGCGAACCATGCAATCGCAGCTTCGCGGGGCGACAGCGGTCCCAGCTCGAAGCCGCGCGTCTCGAGGCCGGCCTGCACGTTCCCGACGAGGTCGTAGTCCTCGTTGCCCACGACCTTGTTGAGCCGGTTGTTCGCGAGCTGGGCGAACCGCGTGCGCAACCCGGCACGCGGGTGGCGATAGGTGCGGGCGACGTCGCGTGACTGGAGCGGCCCGTCCGGATCGATCCGCCAGGTGGCCACCTGGTCCGGATACAGGTCGATGGTGGTGTTGGGGTAGATCATCGCGTAGCGCCACACGCGCCGGTCTTCCTCGCCGAGGCCGGGCATCGGCGTGACGAGCCGCTGGTAGGCGCGCTCCATTGGGTTGCCCGACGGCTTGTCGCGCATGGGCGCCTCGAACCAGACCCAGCCGTCGTGGACCTCCACGTCGTAGCGCTTGTAGTCGAGCAGCCGCATCAGCCCGGGGTGGGCGATCGGCACGTGGTAGCCCTCGTTGTAGTTGTCGATGACGATCTTCCAGTTCGCCGGCTGGGTGTTGTGCCATTCGCCGCTCGGCTTCAGCCCCTCGATGTCGTAGGGCGCGAGCCGCTCGGGCAGCCCGGCGACCTGCTCGGCCAGCGGCTGCGCGTGGACATCGAGGTTCACGAA
>Ga0190265_10000858_pt1 | contig 20098 bp, 19 predicted proteins | sample Popmic124T_FD_133135 | JGI IMG/M metagenome (GOLD analysis project Ga0190265, IMG submission 133135) | Populus adjacent soil microbial communities from riparian zone of Indian Creek, Utah, USA - 124 T | ecosystem: Environmental > Terrestrial > Soil > Riparian zone | place: USA: Utah | collected...
GCTGGAGACAGGCAGAGTCCCTGGAAAACCATCCTCGGAGGCTTCCTCAGAGAGCCTCGGAGGCACCTTGAAGGCTGCTCTCGTCGCCAAGCGGACACTCCTTCCCCTTCCTCTCTCGATCGGAGCTCGCAGGCAGGGCACCAACAGATCTGGAGGTCAGATTGGCCGTTTGCCTCCCTAGGGAGGCAAGGCAGGGTAAGCGCTCACGAACGGCTTTGCAGGCGGGAACGAGCCCAGAGGGAACCTCGCCGTCCGGTCTCCCGCCTTGAGCTTCTCGGCGGCTTCCCGGAAGGCGGCCACAAACGCGGAGTACGCCTCCCAGAATGCCTGCCGGGCCGCCTTGCTGGCGGCATGGAAGCCTGGCGCGGGAGACTTCTTGGTCTCGTTCGGACGATTGTGGGGATCCTGCCGGAGAATCGCCTCGACTCCCATCGGCTCGGTCCCTTTCTGCTCCCTCACGGCCTTGGCATCGGCCTCGATCTCCTCGGCCAAGCCGGCGACCCGCTCCCGGTATTGCTCCGGAGTCAGATGCGCCCAGCAGGGGAGCTGCGTCAGCAACAGCTCCTCCTCGGTCGCGTACTTCAGACGGCCGAAGTCATCCCCCCGGTTGCGGGCGGCATACTCCTGGCTCCGGTCGAACCAGTATCCCTTGAGGGGCTTGCCCTGGAGGACAGCCCTGGCAAAATGGACGCCGGGCCACTCGGTCACCCGGCTGACAAGTCCTTCTTTAACCCCGTGCGCCAGATGGTAACGGAGCCTCGCGACCTGGGCCTCGGGCTCGTCGCTGACCAGGATCGCCTTGTAGCGTCCGGACCAGACCCCGTGCGGCCAGTCGTGCATCTCTTTGCGGCCGATCTCCTTGGCGAGGTTGCCGTCCACGTACTGCATGAACCGGGCAAGCTGAAGGGCGTCATCGACCTGGAGCAGCGCGTGCCAGTGGTTCGACAAGCAGACCACGCTCGCAACCCGGACTCCATAGCGCTGCTGGGCGCGACCCATTACGCCGAGGATGATCTCGTTCAGGGCAGGGCTCGGCCGCAGGAGCAGCCGGGACTGGTCCGTCCGGAGGGTCACCTCCACCAGAGTGCCACCTTCGGGCACGAAGCGCAGACCACGTGGCATGACAAAGGGATAAAGACGGAAATCGCCCCGCCAATGTCATTCCTTTGGACTCTGAAACAAGAAGAGCGGGAGCCGTCAAGGAGCCTCGCGCCACTCGTCCACGGCGAGAGCCAGGAGCACGGAGAACAACGACCGAGGCGGCTTCGAGGAGCAGCTCGGCCGTCTGTCGTGGAGAGGAGATCCTGTGGCCGCCGGACATCTCGCCGTAGCCCTGGAAAGGACCAAAGGAATCCTGCGGAGCGTTTCAGAGCCATTCTGAGAATCTCAGAACCATTCTGAGCCGCTCAGAACGGCTCTGAGATTTTCAGATCCATTATTTTGGGTCGCAGAATGGCTCCGAGGTTTCTCGACGTCATTCTGAGCCGCTCAGAATGATTCTGAGATTTTCAGAACGGTTCTGAGATTCTCAGAATCATTCTTTGGAATTCAGGATGGCTCCGAGGCTCCTCAGAACCGTTCTGAGTTTTTCAGAATGGCTCCGAGAAATCTCAGAGTCATTCTGAGCGGCTCAGAACGCCTCCGAGTTTTTCAGAATGGCTCCCGAGCGCCTCAGAATCATTCTGAGCGGCTCAGAATGGCTCCAAAGCGGGAGAGGGCAAGGCAGGACAGAGATCAGGCCACAGCCGGAACGGGGATCGCCGTCCTCTCCAACAAGCGCTCGGCGGATGGTTCAGGACTCTTCCGGCCCTCAGCGGCTTGCCGACAGAACCTTCCCGTACTCCTCCAGCAGCGAATCCTGGATACGCAGGGCGACCCGCAGCCTCTCGGCGATGATGGTGAGCATCCGCCGCGGGTCATCTTCCAGGATCTCCGAGATGCCGCTGAGGCGCTCCACGACGGCGGACTGGCTGGTGACGTACAAACCCTGGAGCTCGTAGACGTTCGAGACGCGCCTCACCCAGTCGAAGTCGAGGAAGTTTGCCGCCTGCGTCATCTGGGCCGTGTTCCAGGAGGCGGAGGAGAGGAGAGCGATCTCGAAGTGGAATTGCAGGGCCATATCGCGCTTCTGCAGGATCTGGAGCAGGGCCTCCTCGACCTGGCGCAGCAGCGCGCGGTTGTTGTCCTGGGTGTTCCGCAGCTCGGACTCGTTGTTGCGGATCTCTTCGAGGATGCTGGCGCGGGCGCGGGCGGCCAGGGCGTTCCGGCTTCGCGTCTCGCGCCACTCGTCCACGGCGAGGGCCAGGAGCACGGCGAAAACCACCGAAACGGCCTCGAGGAGCAGCTCCGGGAGCTTCTCCCTCAGCCGCGGCCGGAGACTCCCCGGCGCCGCTGCCCGGGTGGCTGTTGCCTCGCTCTCGGTCCGCTCCGCTTGCGCTGGCATGATGGCTCTGACTCCCTTACCCGAAGGGATTGATGACCTCTACGCCGCACTCCATGAAGTCCTGGACGTTGCGCGATGCGACGGAGCAGCCGTTCGACCAGGCGATCGAAGCGATCTGGCCATCCAGAATAGCCAGCGGACGCCCGGTCTCTTTGCGCTGCCCCATGATCTCGCCGTAACGACGGGCCGCCGCTTCGTCGAAGGCCAGAATGCGGCCCGCAAAGGCCTCGGCAAGGATTCTCTCGAAACCTTCTTCCAAGAAGCGCCGCCGTTTCCCCTGGGGCAAGGCCCGCAAGCCATAACGAACCTCCCCAACCGTGACCGCGGTCAGGAACAGCAGGGAGACATCCTGACCGTTCAACCAAGCCACTACGTTCGGAGCCGGCGTGGCCCTCATCATTTCCGACACGACGTTGGTGTCGAGGACGATCATCTGGACTCGAAGTCCAAGGGCTCATGTGGCTCGCGAGAGGAGATCTCCAAGTCCGCACCCTTGCCGGAGCCGAAGACCTTCAAGAAAAGGTCGCCCAGCCGCTCCGGCGACGCCACGGCTCGCTTCAGGATCTGCCGGGCCTCCTCCTCCATCGACACCCCATGCCGGGTCGCACGGGCCCGCAGCCGGTCATAGATCTCGTCGTCGAGTTTGCGGATGCTCAAGCTGGCCAAAGGAACCTCCGTGAGAGCGGGTCCGCCCATATGCTAGCACATGCCAGCACCGCGGAAACAGTACCTGAAGGCGTATTCCGGGTGTGCAGGTCTCGGGATTGATCGGCAGGACCACTCCACATAAACTACCCACATGAAAGCTATCCAGGTCATGCTCGATGAAGATCTCCTGGCCCGGCTGGATGCCAATGAGGAGGTCAAGGCGGAGGGACGCTCAGCCGTCCTCCGCCGCGCGGCGACCGAGTACCTGAGCCGCCGCCGCCGCGATGCGATTGCCTCTCAGTACCAGAAGGCGTATTCCGGCAGTGCCGGTCTCGGCGAGGAATTCGAGGGATGGGAGGACCAGGGCTCGTGGCCGGAAGAGTGAACCGGGGAGAGATCTGGCTGTTCACCTTCAAACCTCCAGACAAGCGGCGCTTCCGCGATCAATCTTGACCATGTGGAGACGGTGGAGCAACGCCAGCTCTCGCAGTACATCGGAAGCCTCGGCCGCGAGAAGATGACCGCCGTCTGCAAGGCCCTCGCCGTCGCCACCGGCTGCGCGAGTTGATCCGGCCGCCTCCCTCCCGGCGAGCGGGAGGGAGGGGGGGAAGCCAGCCTCAGTTGGCGTGGAGGTGCTTCAGGTATTCGTAGGTCGTGGGGAGCGTGGCCAGGAGCTCGCGCTGCTGGTTCTTGACCCGCTGGAAGATCGGCTCGGCCTTGGCCAGCGAATCCTTCTTGTAGAGCAGTGCAGGCATCGGCTTCTCGGGGACCATGCCCAACCCGCCGAAGATGCTGTAGTAGCTGCCGTTGGTCCAGAAGTTCCGGAACTCGCTCTCGAAGTTGCCGTAGTAGGAGGCCTCGTCCGAAGACGGCTGGTTGACCGGCAGGCCGGACTTGTAGGTCGCCATCTTCTCCTTGATGTTGTCGGAGAGCGTGATGTCTTCCTTGTTCGCCCGCCAGAACGGCGTGTCCATCCGCGGCGACACCACGTAGTGCGCCTGGATGAAGTCGCGGCAGTCGTCGAACATGTTCTCGATCTCGCTGTTGAAACGGTCGATCAGGACCGGGTCGAAGCTCTTGTCCGGGAAGTGCTTCGCCAGGAAGAAGTTGGAGGCGTAGATGAAGTAGATGCCGGTCGATTCGAGCGGCTCCAGGAAGCAGGAGGCCAGGCCGATGCTCACGCAGTTCTTCACCCAGGCGCGGCGGTTCCGGCCCACCCGGAAGCGGATCTTGTTGAGCGGGGTCTTGTCCGGGTCCAGGTTCCAGAGCTTGCAGAAGTCGCGCGCGGCCTCGTCCACGCCGGCGAAACGGCTGGAGTAGACGTAGCCGGTGCCGAACCTCCCCAGCATGGGGATCTTCCAGGTCCACCCGGCGTCCATCGCGATCGATGAGGTGTAGGGCTCGATCCCGTTCTTCTCGTCGTCGTGGGGCACGGCCGCGGCCACGGCGCTGTCGCAGAAGAGGTGATCGCTCATGTCGATGAAGGGCTCGTCCATCGCTCCATTGATGAGCAGGGAGCGGAACCCCGAGCAGTCGATGAAGAGGTCGCCCTCGATCGTGCGGCCCTCCTTGGTCTTGAGAGCCGTGATGTACCCCTCGGCGTCCTTGGTCACGCCTTCGAGCTCGTCGATGACGTGGTGGACCCCCTGGGTGCCGACCGAGAACTTCCGGAGGTACTCCGCCACCAGGGCGGCATCGAAGTGCCAGGCGTAGTTGACCGCCCGCCGCCCGTCCATATGCCGGGGGGAGAGCTTGGCGTCCATGACCGGCGGCTCCTTGAAGCAGGCGTAGTCGTAGGGCTCGCCGTTCCCAGCCTTCCGGCGGAGCAGCCAGTAGTGGGAGAGGGGGACGTCGTCGCAGTTCGGGAGCAGGCCGAACGGATGGTAGAAGTGGTTGCTCACGCCGTTCTGGGCCGGCGCCTGCCAGTTGACGAACTTGATCGCCGTTTTGAAAGCTGCGTTGCAGCCGCGCATCCAGTCGTCCTCGGCCACACCGAGGTAGTCGAAGAAGGCGCGCTGCAGGTTCGGCACCGAGGCCTCGCCCACGCCGATCCTCGGGATGACCTTCGACTCCATCAGCGTGATGTGCACGCTCCCCTGGAGAGCTTTCGAAAGATACGACGCCGTCATCCACCCGGCGGTCCCGCCGCCCAGGATGACTACGCGCTGGATGAGGTTGTCCCCTGCGGGCCTGGTGCTTCCCTCCATGTCACACCTCCATCAGAAATCAAGTGAATTTGAGGTCCCACAGCCCCGAGGACGGTGGCGACACTTCACAGTGCGGAGGAAAGGAGAAAGGGGGACACCCTCCGACTCCCTCTCCCCCCATGCATGCGGGGAGAGGGGGGACGGGATCAACCCTAGAAGCTGTACACCTTGCCCTGCTCGAGGAACTCCAGGTCGGGATTGCGGAGCTGCCGGACCTCTTCGCGGATCTTGCCCACGCAGGGGGGCTTGAGGTGGTGCAGGAGGACGGGCACCTTCCTCTCAAGCTTGCGCAGCTCGGCCCGGAGGGTCTGGGGGGTCAGGTGGAGGGAGACGTCCGCGATCGGCTGGAGCGAGCTGTCGAAGCTGGTGTCGATGCACACGGCCTTGAGGTTCGGGGTGCGGTTGGCGATCTCCCAGAAGCGCTGCGTCGGGCCGGTGTCGCTCGACCAGAGCACGGCCGCGCCGTTCTGCTCGATGAGGAAGCCGTGGGTCGGCACCAGGTGGTTGACCTGGATGGGCGTGAAGGTGACGCCGTCGATGACCAGCGGCACTTCGCTCTCCAGCTCGTGGAAGCGCATGGCCGGCAGCAGGTGGTTGGGCAGGCGGGTGAAGTCCGGCCAGGTGGCGTTGTTGAACAGGTACTTGCGTATGGCGTAGATCGTGGCCGGCGAGCCGTGGATGTCGATCGCCTTCTCGCTCTTGCCGTAGACGTTCTCGATGAAGAACGGCAGCGAGTTGATGTGGTCCATGTGCGAGTGGCTGAGCAGGATGGAGTGGACTTCCACCTGGTTGTCGATCGAAAGCGCCTGGGAGAGCGAGCCGGCATCCAGCGCGATGCGGCCGTTGATGAGCAGGCACGTCATCCTGCAATCCAGGCTTTCGCCGCCGTAGGCGCCTAGGACATGAATCCGCATATATAGCAAGGATTGTATCAGGAGCGGCAGAAGAAAGGAGAAGAGGGCGGGCCCGGAGGCCCGCCCGATGCGAAGTCAGAACCGGGTGCCGATCCAGAACGTGGTCTCGAAGTCCTGGCCCTCCTTGAAGTCCCACCGCCGGGCGAAGTCCCAGTTCAGGTCGAACCCGAGGAACTGGACGGTGACGCCCCAGCCGTAGGCGGAGATGCCGTCTTGCAGCCGGCTCTCGTCCTCGTTGTAGAAGTCGAAGTCCTGCTGGTCGCCGTACCAGGCGCCGCCCACGTCGAGGAAGAGCACGCCGCGGACGCCCTGGAAGGCCAGGATCGGCGTGGCGATCAGGTCGAGCAGCGGGAAGCGGTACTCCATGTTGGCGAAGAAGGCGCGGTCCCCGGTGAGGGAGCGGAAGGTGACGCCGCGGATGGTGTCCAGGCCGCCGATGTAGATCGGGTTGACCCGGTTGCCCTCGTTGATCCCGGCGAACACGCGGAAGGCCAGGTTGCTGCGCCGGGTTACCGTGAAGTACTGCCGGAGGTCGAGGTCGGCGCTGGACATCAGGGTGCCGCTCTCGTCGAGGTCGGGGGCGTAGGACAGGCCCAGCCGCCACCGCCGGCCGGTGATCGGGCCCCACTGCGCGAAGCCCGCGGAATCGCCGACCAGCGAGCCGATGGCCAGCGGGAAGTCGTCTTCGATCGGGATGTAGTCGATGATGAACGCTTCGCCGTTCTCGTCGACGCCGAAGGTCGCGAAGTTGAACTTGCGCATGAGGTAGCCGGCCCCGATCTCGGCCCGGGTGTAGAAGGTGAAGGGGTAGACGATCGAGCCGACGGCGCCGGTCTGCTGGATGGCCAGGCGGCCGCGGTCGATGCCGCCGCGGGCGAGGTCCGGCTCGATGTAGTAGTCCCGCTGGTCGAACAGGTGCGCCTGCCATTGCAGCCGGTTGCTGAAGTCGGCGTAGAGGATGTTGAAGTTGGAGAAGCTCTGGACCGAGCTCAGGTCGGCCAGGATGCGCCTGTCGCCCAGGTTGTCGGAGAAGGTCAGCAGGATGCGGCCGATGTAGGTCTGGTTGTCGTCCACGCCGGCGTAGGCCTGGGCGTCTTCCAGGAAGAAGCGGAAGCCGCGGTAGCTGTCCTTGTTGGCGTCGTCCAGGGTGACCTGGATGTCGGGCTCGAAGCGCGGGATGTCCTGGGCCAGGGCGGGCTCGACCGGCACCGCCTCCAGCGTGGGCTCCTTGACCGGCTCCTCCACATCGGTGACGTACAGGTTGAAGGTCTGCTTCCAGTAGCCGTTGAAGACCAGCCGCTCCTGCCCGTGCTCGGAGCTCTCGGGCTCGCGCAGGACCGTGGGCATGAAGGCGCCGGATACCACGTTGGTGTGCTGGCGCATCTCGCCGCTCGCGAGGTCGAGGCTGTAGATGTTGTCGCGGCCGTCGCGGTCCGAGGTGAAGTAGACCCTCTTGCCGTCGGGCGAGAAGGTGGGGTCGTTCTCGTTGGAGTCGCCGCTGGTGAGCTGGTAGCGCTGGCCGGGCTTGTCCAGGTCCATGCGGAACAGCTTGCCGTAGCCGTCGCCGACCACCGAGACCAGGATGATCGAGCGGCCGTCCGGCGAGTAGACGGCGGCGCCATCGAAGATCTCGTCGTTCGTGAGGTTGACCGCCTCGCGCGTCTCAAGATCGAGGGCGAAGATGTCGAACTGGCCGTTGCGCCAGCCGGAGAACGAGATCTTGCGGCCGTCCGGGCTCCAGGCGGGCCCGAGCTGCTGCTCGATGCCCGGAATGTCGATGATCTCGCGGATGCCGCCGTTGAGCACGTCGAGGAGCACGAGGCTGCGCCCCCGCTCGCGCTTGGCGAAGACCGCGATGGTATTGCCGTCCGGCGAGAAGGAGATGTCGCGCCCCATCTTGCGGCCGAGCGCCATCTCCTGGGCGACCAGGTACTGGTACTCGTTGGAGTAGCCCTTGGTGAGGTTGCGGATCAGGACCCGCCGCTCGGCGTCGAAGAGGACGACGTCGATGTCCCCCTTGGAGGCGCTGACCGCGGCGACCAGGTCTCCGGACGGGGAGGCGGCCGGGGAGGTCTCGCGGGTGACGTTCTGTTCCCCGACGCGGAACAGCCGGCCGAAGTCGCTCGGCTCGCCGGTTTCGACCAGCTCGGGCAGGTACTTCCTCCGCAGCCAGCGCCGGAACTCGATGTCGAATTCGTCGGGCTCCAGCTTGAAGGCGCGCTCGATCGCGCGGTCGGGCCTTCCGCCCACGGTGTTGCGGATCTCGTAGAGGAAGTCGAGGAAGCCGTCGCGCCCCCAGCGCTCCTCGATGAAGTCGAACACGGCGTGGCCGAAGCGATAGGCGAAGAAGCCGCCGAAGTCGGTCTGGCTCACGGGCGGGACGCGGTCGTTGACGACGGCGTCGCGCAGGAACATCTTGTCGCGCGCGCTCTCGTCCTTGGCCATGTAGGAGGCCAGCCCCTCCATGAACCAGGTCGGGGGCGCGGACGCCACGGCCTTGGCCAGGCTGCCCTGGAAGAGCATCTGGTACTCGAAGATGTGCGTCAGCTCGTGGAGGAGCAGCTCCATGAGCTCCGCGTCGGGCAGGTCGATGGGCAGGACCATCCGGTAGCGGGCGGGCGACGCAAAGGCGCCGATGCCCTCCGGGATGAAGTTGAGGATGATGTTGTTCTGCTCGAACGCCGAGTGGGTGGCGTAGTAGATGAGCGGGATCGGGTCCTTGATCTGGAAGTTGAAGTCCCGCGAGAGCTGGTCATAGGCGCTCTCGGCGAAGGAGACCACCTTCTGGAGCGAGGGCTCCTCGGCGGTGTAGTAGTGGACGTTGAAATGGGGCGACCGGTAGATTTGCCAGTCGAACTCGCGGTACTGGATCTTGTTCTTGCCGAAGCCCAGGCCGCGCCATTGGGGCGAGGCCGAGAGCTGGCCCTCGGCCGGACGGAGCGGAAGGACCGCCCCGGCCAGGACCAGCCCGGCGACGAAGAGTCGGTTCATGCGGCTCAAGAGAGCTCCTTTGGCACCTATTGGGTGAACAGGAGGCGCGAGGCCTCGACCTCTTTCTGGGTGAAGACGTTGAGGATGCGGTCCTCGAGCGACAGCAGGTTCTCGAACATGCCGGCCAGGGGATCGGTGCCCTCCCCTTCGAAGCTCTGGAAGTCCTTGAAGTTGTCCTGGTACAGGAGCTCGCCGGAGCTGCCGTCGTAGACCTGCATCAGGATGTCGTATTCGAAGCCGGTCTGTTCGACCAGGACCTGCCGGTAGTAGGTGCGGCCGTTGAACGGCGACACGTACTCCTGCATCTGGTAGCCGGAGCGGTCCTGGATGTCAAAATCGAGGCCGCCCGCGAGGATGAGGTCGGCCGGGATGCGCTCGCCCAGGGCGCGCCAGAAGTCCTGCTGCCGGGCGAGCTGGGCGAAGTCGTAGACGGGGTAGTCGACGGGGCCGGGCTCGAGGACCTTGAGCTCGGTCTCCCGCCGAAGGATCTTCAGCAGGTAGCGCTCGAACTCTTTCTGGACGTCGATGTCACGGCCCTGCAGGCGGTCGGCGCCTTCCTGGGTGACGACCAGGAACGGGGCGACGGCAATCGAATTCTTGCCTTGCAGGTTGAGGCGGGCGCGCTGGGGAAGCTGGAGCTTCACCTCGACGCTCGCGGCGTTGGCGGGGGGCGGCGCGGGCAAGGCGAAAAGAGCTGCGAGCGCCGCGAGGGCCCAGGAGCGGTAGTGCTTCATCTTCGAACCTCCAAGAGATCGGGACCGAGCGATGAGCCGGATGCCCCTGTCTGTCAGGCAGGGGGCCGGGCCTCTCCCTCCTGGGGCGGAGTCTCCTCTTCCACCGGAGCCGCCTCTACTGGCGGAGTCTCCTCAGGAGCCGCCTCAACCGGCGGAGTCTCCTGGGGAGCCGCCTCAACGGGCGGGGTATCCCCTGGAGCCGCCTGAGCCGGCGGCTCTGGTGTCGGAGGAGGCGTCTGCGCCGCGGGTGCTCCCGGCTGTACGCCAGTCCCTTTGTTCGTGCCCTCCTTGCCCTTGTACGCCTGATAGAACTCCACAAAACGGCCGTAGTTGGCCCGTAGCTCCCTATTGTTCGGCTCGAGCTTGAGTGCCTGCTGGTAGAACGAAAGCGCCTTCTCGTAGTCCCCCGTCGCCTCGTAGGCCACCCCGAGGTTGTTCAGAACGCGCGGGTTCTGCGGGTCGATCTGCGCTGCCTGGTGGAACCGGAACAGCGCCTCGCTCCACAGCCCGCGGCGGGCCATGTCCACGCCGAAGGCGAGCTGCGACGTGGCATTCGCGGTTTTGCCGTAGCGGCTGCCGCAGGCAGTCAGGAGGATGGCCAGGAAGAGGGACAGGGTCGCCGCGCGCTTCAGGATCTGGGTGCGCATCAAGAGGCTCCGGCCTCCGGCTGAGTGGTGAGCATCATCGCCCAAGTCTCCGAGGGGCCTAGTATACATGCCCGGGGGAAAATGACATTCCGGACCCGTTTTCCGTCTTTATCCAGGCATGAAGACGGAACCCAACGGCCTCGACGACCTCCAGATCGCCCTCAACTCCCATCCCCGCCTCTCGCGCCCGGCCGTGTACCGCCTGGCCCAGGAGCTCGAGCGCTGGCTCGGATCGCGGGAGCCCCCCGAGCGCCTGGCCGGCCTCGTGGGCGTCCCCCGGGCGCAGTTGGAGAAGGCCCTCGCCCTGGCCGGGCGGCCGGACGAGGTCGCCTCGTCCGCGGCGCGGGAGAGGGAGGAAGCGGCCCGCCTCGGAGCGGGGATCGTGCTGGCCGGGGAGCCCGCCTACCCTGCGGCCCTTCGCCATCTCTCCCTGCCGCCGCCCGTGCTCACGGTCCGGGGCGAGCTGCCTCCGGGGATATCGGTGGCAATCGTGGGCTCGCGCAAGGCCGACCCCTACGGTCGGGAGGTCGCCGAGCTGTTCGCCCGCGCCCTTGCCGCCGCAGGCATGCCGGTGGTCTCCGGCTTCGCCCGCGGGGTGGACGCGGCCGCCCACCGGGGGGCGCTGTCCGCGCCGGAGGGCCGGACCGTGGCCGTGCTCGGTTGCGGTCTTGGGGTGGACTACCCCGTCGGCCACGCCGCGCTCGGGAAGGAGATCTCGGAGCGGGGAGCGTTGCTGTCCGAGTTCCCCTGCGGAGCGGGACCTCGCGCCTGGCACTTCCCGGTGCGCAACCGGGTGATCGCGGCGCTCTCCGCCGGCACCCTGGTGGTCCAGGCGGCGCCGCGCTCCGGATCGCTGGTCACCGCGCGCCATGCCCTGGACCTGGGCCGCCATGTCTGGGCCGTGCCCGGCCGCATCTTCGACGACCGCTCCATCGGCCCGAACGCGCTGATCCGGGACGGCGCCGCCCTGGTGCAGCACCCGAGGGAGATCCTGGAGGAGATCCTCGGAGTCTCCGTCGTGGCAGGCGCGGCAGGCGGTACCGGCGCGCTTCCACTCTTCGATTCCATCCCGGAGCCGGAGCCCGAGCCGCCTCCTGGTCTCGCCGGGCAGGTCTTCTCCGCCCTGCCATCCGGATCATCCCGGGCGCCGGAAGAGGTGGCGGCGGCGGTAGGCCTGCCGGTGGACCAGGTGCTCGGGGCGCTGCTGGAGCTGGAGCTCGAAGGGCTCGTCAAGCGGATAGCGGGGGGCGTCTATGGGCGATAGGGAATGCGCTCGTGTTGCAGAGGCTGGAGAGACCAAACTTGCGGCCCGTGGCGGGGGGTGCTAGTGTCCCGGCCCTACCTACGGGTTGAACCGAACCGTGAAATAGGAAGCGCCGTCCGCGGCGTTGAGATGGACCACCATGGCGAAGAACCTTGTCATCGTAGAAAGCCCAGCCAAGACCCGGACCCTGAAGAAGTTCCTCGGCCGCGACTACGCCGTCGAGGCCTCTCTCGGGCACATCCGCGACCTGGTCAAGGGCAAAAAAGATATTGGGATCGGCCCCGACTTCGAGCCGCGCTACCACGTCCTGCCGGCCAAGAAGGACGTCGTGCAGAAGCTGCGCGCAGCGTCCAAGAAGGCCGAAACCGTCTACCTCGCTCCCGATCCGGACCGCGAGGGTGAAGCCATCGCCTGGCACATCGCCGAGGTCCTGGACAGGGACCCCGAGTCCATCCGCCGCGTCACCTTCAACGAGATCACCCGCCGCGCGGTGCTCCATGCCCTGTCCAACCCGGGTGAGATCGACCTCAAGAAGGTCGACGCCCAGCAGGCCCGGCGCGTGCTCGACCGCATGATGGGCTTCCGCCTGTCGCCGCTCCTCTGGGAGAAGGTCAAGCAGGGCCTCTCCGCCGGCCGCGTCCAGTCCGTCGCGCTCAAGATGGTCTGCGACCGCCAGGACGAGATCGAGGCCTTCGTGTCCGAGGAGTACTGGATCCTCGGCGCCGACCTCCAGGCCGACCAGCCGCCGCCGTTCAACGCCCGGCTCCAGCGCATCGACGGCAAGAAGGCCGAGGTCGACAATGGCGAGGACGCCGCGAAGATCGTCCAGGCTCTCGAGAAGGGCACGTTCAAGGTCGGCAAGGTCGACCGCAAGGAGTCGCGGCAGCGGCCGTCGCCGCCGTTCATCACCAGCCGCCTGCAGCAGGAGGCGGCGCGGCGCTTCGGCTTCTCGGTCAAGCGCACCATGGCTCTCGCCCAGGGCCTCTACGAAGGGCGCGAGATCGGCGACCGCGGCGCCATCGGCCTGATCACCTACATGCGGACGGACTCGACCCGCGTCGCGGACGAGGCGCTCGAAGCGGTCCGCGAGGTCATCGCCTCCACCTACGGTCCGGACTCGGTGCCCGAGAAGGCCAACACCTACCCGTCGAAGAAGGGCGCGCAGGACGCGCACGAGGCCATCCGCCCCACCACCTTCGATCTGCCGCCGGATGCGGCCAAGGACTTCCTCTCCGCGGACGAGGCCAAGCTCTACAAGCTGATCTGGGACCGCTTCGTGGCCTCCCAGATGAAGCCCGCGGTGTTCGACGTCACCCAGGTGGACGTGGAGAATGGCCCATACGTGCTCCGCGCCACGGGCCGGGTGATGAAGAGCCCCGGCTTCCTCGCCGTCTACCGGGAGGTCCAGGACGAGGATACCCCCGCGAATGGCGCGAATGGCGACGACGAGGGCAGCGCCGCGACCCTGCCGCCTCTGCGCGAGGGTCAGACGCTGGAGTTGGTGCGGCTCCAGTCTGACCAGAAGTTCACCCAGCCGCCCGCTCAGTTCAGCGAGGCGACCCTGGTCAAGGCGCTGGAGGAGAACGGCATCGGCCGGCCCTCCACCTACGCCACGATCCTCTCGACGCTGTCGGACCGGGAGTACGCCGAGAAGGCAGAAGGCCGTTTCCGTCCCTCGGCTCTGGGGCGGCTGGTCAACCAGCTCCTCCAGCAGGGGTTCAACGACATCCTGAACGAGGGGTACACGGCGGCGCTCGAAGAGCAGCTCGACGAGATCGAGGATGGCAAGATCGAATGGAAGCGGGCGGTGCAGGAGTTCGACACGAAGTTCAGCCGCGACCTGGAGACGGCCGGCGAGACCTTCCCGAACGTGAAGCGCGACGGCCTGCCCATGGACGAGTCCTGCCCCCAGTGCGGCTCGCCGCTGCGCATCCGCTTCGGCCGCTTCGGCGCGTTCGTGGCGTGCAGCAACTATCCGGAGTGCACCTACACCCGGAACCTCGAGGAGCCCGCGGCAGCGGCCCCGAGCGCCAATGGCGATGGAACAGGCGCGCCCGCCGAGGAGGAGATCCCTCCCTGTGAGGAGTGCGGCCGGCCGATGGCCCTGAAGCGGAGCCGCTTCGGCACGTTCTACGGCTGCACGGGCTATCCGGAGTGCAAGAACATCCGCAAGACCGGGCCGAAGCAGGAGTCGCCGAAGCCGACGGGCGTGACCTGCTTCGAGTGCGGCAAGGGCGAGATGATGGAAAAGCGCTCGCGGCGGGGCAAGACCTTCTGGTCCTGCAGCCGCTACCCGGACTGCAAGGCCTCGCTGTGGAAGAAGCCGGTGCTCAAGGCCTGTCCGGAGTGCGGCGCCAGCTTCCTGCTGGAGAAGGTCACCAAGAAAGCCGGCACGCAGTACATCTGCAACACGGAAGGGTGCAAGCACATCGAGGATGTGGAGCCGGAGGCGGCGGAGGCGTAGCTACTTCTTTTTCTTGGGGGTGTACATCACCCCATCCAATCCTTCGAAATCTGAGTCCTGGGTCCAGACCACTGCTTCGTAAGCGCGGCCTGTGGCCAGGACCAGACTGTCTGCAAGAGGCAGCTTATAGTCCTTCGCGAGACGCGCCGCGCGGGTCATGATCAGGACATTCATTTCGACGATTCGCCCCTCTTCCATCTGTGCGAGAGCGTGGAGGGCTTGGCGGATGCCCTTCTCCCGATGGAAGTAGCGTGCCACTTCGGCCATACAGATCCGCGGGACCAGCAACTCGTCCACGTTCTCCAATACCGGAGCAAAGAAATCCGCTCCCGGCGCATTGGCGAAGTACTCGATCCAACCGCTGGAGTCGACGACGTTCACAGACGGTCCGGGTCCCGCTCGAAGGTTGACGTGTCGAGCCCCTCCACGAAACCTCTCATCTCCCGCATCGGGCGTATCGGGATCAACTCAATCCGGTCGTCGAGATGAAAGACCCGCAATCTTTCGCCGGGCTGAAGTCCCAGGGTTTCACGGGCCTCTTCTGGAATGTCTACCACGACCTTGAACTCCGAAGAGACGGTCACTTCCGCCATGAGAGCACCTCGTTTCGCATACCGGGGCCAGCTTCGTCCCCAGGCACGATGTTACCATCCTTTCTTCGACGTGGGCTCTTCGACGTGGACGTCTGAGCTACCATCTCCCTGTGATCATCCATCCTGACTCCCGCCGCGTAAATCAAGTCATGAGATGCGTCTTCCTCCTCCTGATCGCCTTGGTCGTTGCCACTCCGGCCTCGGCCGCCGATCCGGATTACCGGCTCTGGCAGGGGCTGCTTGCGAAGCACTACGACCCGGCGAAAGGGATGAATTACAAGGGGCTCAAGGCCGACAAGGCCTCCCTCGACCGCCTCCGCCAGCAGATGGCCGCGGTCGACGTCGCCCCCCTCTCCCGGCCCGAGCAGCTCGCGTACTGGATCAACCTGTACAACATCTCCACGGCCAACATGGTGGTGGAGAGCTACCCGGTCGACTCCATCCGCGACATCTCGACCGACCCGGTCGTGCGGCTCAACGTCTTCAAGAAGCCGCACGTGAAGGTCAAGGGCGGGACCATGTCGCTCAACGACGTGGAGAACGAGAAGATCCGCGCCGGCTTCAAGGACCCCCGCATCCACTTCGCCATCAACTGCGCGGCGGAGAGCTGCCCGCCCATCCGGCCCGAGCCCTATGTGGGCGCCCGGATCGACCAGCAGCTCGACGACCAAGCCCGCAAGTTCCTCAACGGACCCATGGGGGTGCGCCTGGAGCAGGACGGCTCGGACCTGGTCTTGCACGCCACCAAGATCATGGACTGGTTCAAGGACGACTTCGAGCAGTGGGGCGGCGGCTCGGTCGCCTTCCTCAAGAAGCATCTGTCGTCCGACAAGGTCAAGAGGATCGAGGCCGCGGGAAAGAACGTCGAGCTGGAGTTCGTCGATTATAGCTGGAAGCTGAACGACACGTCCCGGTAGTTGTCGGGGTGGCGGGCCGGGACGGCGGGAGGGGACAATGATCGGCCAGCCGTTTTCGTTGCGCAGGACCTGGGACCTCTTCCGGGACCCGGCTACCGAAGAGAAGCGCCGCCTCCTCGCCGAGCGGTGGGAGGGGCTCGACCCCGCGGTCCGCCTCCCCGGCCAGGGGTTCGGCCAGAAGGCCACGGGCTGCGGCGCCACGATCGGCATCCAGCCGCGCTGCGACTTCTCCTGCACCGGCTGTTACCTTGGCTCCGAAGCCAACCGCATCCCCGCCCTCCCCACCGAGGCCATCCTCGCCCAGCTCGACTCCCTGCGCGCCTGGCTCGGACCCAAGAGCAACGTCCAGATCACCGACGGCGAGGTCACCCTGCGACCGGTCGAGGAGCTGACCCGGATCCTGCGCTATGCCCGCTCGATCGGAGCCGTCCCCATGGTGATGACCCACGGCGACAGCTTCCGCCGCCAGTCCGGCCTGCTGGAGCGGCTCGTCGAGGAGGGCGGACTTACCGAGGTCTCGATCCACGTGGACATCACGCAGCGCGGGCGCGACGGCTACCCCGTCCCGAAGAGCGAGGAGGAGCTGACTCCCCTGCGCGACGAGCTCGCGGCCATGGTCCGCGAGGCGCGGCGTCGCACCGGCCGGAAGCTGCGCGCGGCCATGACCGTCACGGTCACCCGCCAGAACCTCTCCCAGATCCCGGGTGTCGTCCGCTGGCTGATCCGCAACCGGGACGCCTTCAGCCTGGTCGGCTTCCAGCCGCTGGCCCAGGTCGGCCGGACGCGCAAGGGGCTCGAAGGGGTGAGCGCGGACGAGCTCTGGGAGGAGATCGGCAAGGCCACCGCGGACTTCGGCCTGACGATCCAGGGGGCCGAGCCCATGCACTTCGGCCACCCGGAGTGCACCCGCTTCGTCCCGCTCCTGGTGATGGAGCGTCAAGGGGAAGACCCGAAGCTGGTCCAGTTCATCCGGGACCGCGAGGAGGACGTTGCGATCATGAAGGAGTTCTTCGATCACGGTCTGGGAGGCGTGGCCTTCCGGGACGACCTCCCCCTCGAGGCCCTGGCCCGCGGCGCCGGCATGTTCCGGAGAGCGCCGGGCTGGATCCTCGGTCCGGTGCGGCGCTGGGCGAGCGACCGGTTCCGCGAGGAGGCCGGGGCCTCGCTCGGACGGCTCGCGCTGGACATGCTCCGCGGCCGGCTCCGGCTGGACGGCTTCACCCTGACAAGCCATCACTTCATGAGCCCGCCGGAGCTGCTGACCGAGGTCGGCAAGGCGCGGCTGGAGGCCTGCGTCTTCCGCCTTCCCTACAAGGGGGAGATGGTGCCCATGTGCAAGATGAACGCGGCCGGTGTGCGCGAGCAGTTCTACGCGGAGATCCTTGACGGCGTCAGTCCCGCCGGCCATTGACGAGGGACACGAACCGGCGCCAGAGAGCGCGCGGGTCGAACCCCCGGACCAGCCGCACCGGCCGCCCTCCTCTCCCATACTCGATCCACAGGTTGGGATGGCACTGAGCTGTGGTCTCTTCCACCTCGACCAGCTCCGGATCCATGGCGTACATCGCGGCCGGAAGGTCGTAGGCTGGGAAGGTGGAGGACCACCGGATCAGGCGCGATCGCCGGAGCCAGCGGGCGGACTCCCGGCGCAGAAGCTCCCCCAGTTCCCCATGGAGCTCCGCCAGCTCGGCCTTGCCCACCCTCATCTCGCGGGCGACATCCAGAGGCACCACGGTCAGGGGAATGGAAGAGGAGAACACCGCCCGGGCCGCGGGCAGGTCGTGGGTGAGGTTGAACTCGTGCGGCCACCAGGGAGGGAACCTCCCCGGCGAGCTGGCGTTGCTCCCGACGATCACGATCTCGGAGATCTCCCGGTCCAGCAGGGCCGCGGCGTTGGTCAGAGGTCCGAGGGCGACGATTCGAAGGGGCTCGCTCCAGGGCTGGCGGTCCACCCGGTTCTCTACCTTACCGGCCTGAACCCCTCGGAGATAGGGGCCTCGGTACCCGCAGAGCGCGCCGAGGGTTCGGTTGTTACGGTCGGCGTGCTCTTCCGAGGTGTTGCCCCCGACGCTGGCCAGGACCGCGGACAGGCCGCTGCGCAGGAGGGCGGTGACGGCCAGGCCGTCGTCGACATCTCCGGCGGTGGAGCCGAGGGCGTTGTCTGTGTCGATGAGCAGCATGGGATCTCCGAGCGCCTCTATATAATTACCATCCATGCTCCCCCGCGCACGGTGCCTTTCGCTCGCCTTCGGCCTGCTCCTGCTCGTCTCCTGCTTCGATCCCCCGGTCAAGGAGAGCGTCCGCCTCCGGTTCTTCCCGAACGGTGCCGTGGCCGTGACCAACACGGTCGAGCTCGATCTGCTCAAGGACCGTCAGAGCAACCCGGCGCTGGAGCGGCGGATGGAGGAGCTGCGGCGGGACCTGCTCGACGGCGTGGACCCGTGGGCGAGACGCTTCGATTCGATCGAGCCCGTGGCCGAGCGACTCTCCTGGGAGAAGCGCCTGGGCGCTCTGGCGACAGCACGGCGCTCGGCCCTGATCGCCGAGTCCCGATCGCTGGGCGACCTCTTCGCCGACACGGCCCTCTCGGTCACCTATGAGGTCGGCGAGGACGGCCTGGCCGAGCTCGTCATCGTCCCCGGGGTCCCCTCGCAGGCAACCCGGCGGCAGCGTAAGGACGTCGAACGGACTCTGGACGAGTGGACCGGCAAGATCGCCGAGTACCTGGATGCCACGGCCGACCTCTACCGGTGGCTGGACGACAATCCCCAGCGCGCCGAGGCCTGCTTTCAGGCTCTGCTCGGCGATGCGGTCGAGGAGGGGAGCTCCGGTGCGGAGGAGCTCTCCGCCCAGGAGCGCCAGATGGTCGACAAGGTAGAAGAGGCCATGGAGCAGGTGCTGCTCGTCCTCCTCATCCCGGATGGGCAGGACCGCTCGCCGGACGAGCTGTCCCACCTGGTCTACGACCCCTTCCCCGCCCCGCTCTCGGTCCAGTTTCCCTCCGACCCCCTGGAGGTGGAGGGCTTCGTGGCGTCGAGCGCGGAGGACAAGGTCTGGACCGTGGACAGCCCTGGGTTCTGGGAGGCGTTGCGGTCCCTGGAAGAGCGCTGGATCGCGCCAGACCCGGTGCTGCTCTATGTGGCCCACCGGGAGGACGGGGATCTCGACCTGGAAAAGTTGGTGGAGACCCCGCGGCGGGTGATCGAGCCCATGCCGGACAGCCTGGAGGTGCGGCGGGCGATCGAGGAGCGTCTGGCCCCGGCCTCCCAGGTCTACCGGGCGGTCTGGCAGGCGTCGCCGCCGGCCCAGGCGGATGAAGAAGAGTTCTCCTGGGAGGGGGACTGACCCGTGGCGTGGGTGGTTCTGATCATTGCGGGACTGCTCGAAATCGTCTGGGCGGTGACCCTCAAGAGGACCGAGGGCTTCACCCGGCTCGGTCCAAGCCTGGTGACCCTGGCGGCAATGATCGCCAGCTTCTATCTCCTCAGCCAGGCGATGAGGACCCTCCCCACGGGCACGGCCTACGCGGTCTGGGTCGGAATCGGCGCGGCCGGCACCGCGCTCATCGGCATCCTCTTCCTCGGCGAGCCCAAAACCGCCTTCCGCCTGGTCTCGCTGGCGCTGATCCTGCTCGGGGTGATCGGGCTGCGGATCGCGGAAGGGAGGTAGGCAGTTATACTCAGGCTGACGAGGCGCTGCGCGAAGCTCGGGCTCGCCGCGCGTGACCCGCAGCCTCTCCTTCACGCAAGAAGCCCGGGAAGAGCTCTTCGAGGCGACCGACTACTACGATTTGGAAAGCCCGGTCCTCGGGACATCGTTCCTCTCCATGGTTGAGCGAGCTCTCGAGCAGATCTCAATCTTTCCTCGTACCGAGCGCGCGCCGGGGACGGCTCCCTACCCTCAGGGGAGAGCCCGCAACCGCCGGTTGCATCGCGTACGCGCAGGGTAGAGGGCTAACCAGCGGGTAGAGATCGTCCCCGGACCGCACAACACACACCACGCTCTTGACGACTGACAGATAGAGTTTTGATGTAGGGGAGGGGCTTGCCCCCCATAGGCGCTAACTTTGCCGCTGGAGAGGTTCTTTCCCTGGGAACGCCGGCATCCTTGCCGGCCTTCCTCGCTGGGGAAGGCCTCCCCATCGGGGCAACGAGCCGCGACCTGAGGGTATGAGGTCATACCCTCAGAGTGGGCTTCAGCCCCTACCTTCCTGACATATGTCCGACCGGTACAATGTGCCGATTGGGGATACCTCAGGGAGGAGACTGACATGGGA
>Ga0190265_10000859_pt1 | contig 20098 bp, 20 predicted proteins | sample Popmic124T_FD_133135 | JGI IMG/M metagenome (GOLD analysis project Ga0190265, IMG submission 133135) | Populus adjacent soil microbial communities from riparian zone of Indian Creek, Utah, USA - 124 T | ecosystem: Environmental > Terrestrial > Soil > Riparian zone | place: USA: Utah | collected...
AGGCCGCATTGCCGGCGTGGCGCACTCTGGCCGTCCTGGGGGGAAGGGGCGAGGACTGGGCATTCGATCTGCTCGAGAGCCGGACGCCGCCGTCCGACCACCTTGACGACCTCCTGGCTGCCCTTGCCCATATTCCCGCGAGCGAGTGGCTTTCCAGGAAACTGGCAGCACTGTGCGTCGAGTCGGCGCCGGGCGATTCGCTCGGCCAGTCCGAAGCGATCCATGCCCTGGGCATTCTGGACTTCTCGCCACGCTGGTACCGAGTGTTCGTCGCTCTCGTCGCGGGGCGCCATCGGCATTCCCCGGGCGGGGAGTTCAGGTTCGAGGGGATCTCGGAACGCGAACTGCGATCAGACGTCTTCCAGATCACCGATACCTTCAGCCTGATTGAGTCCGCAATCATCGAGATCAGCGACGAGGAACTGGAAGAGATGCCAGCCTCGTGGTCGTTGCCGGCAGCGATGATCCGCTTTGCGAAGCGACCCACGGCAGCCAACCTCGCCGAGCAGCTGGAGCGGATATCCGCGTCGGACGAGAGCGGAGAGTGGCTGCGGGTCTATGCCGCAAATGCCAGCTGGCCACTGGGGGCGCTGTTGACGTCCCGCGGCGGCCTGCGGGATCTGAAGAAGACGGCGCAGTTAGCCCGCGACGGCGCGTTCGGCGACCGGGAGCAGTGGAAAGCGGCAGAGCGACGCTGGCGCTCCAAGCGGGTGAGGAAAGGTGACCTGCGACATCCTGACGATTGGGAATACCCTTTCGACGAGGAGATCTCGGCCGTCGGCTTTCCGCTTCTGGCGGCGCAAACCAAGGTCAGCAAGACGGGAAGCAAGGCTTCCGTGCTGCTCGATTTCCTGCGCGAAGCCAATGATCCGCCGACGAAGGCGTCACTGGTCGACACCTTCTTCCGGATGCTCGCCGGATTGGTGGCCGGTGGGTCCGGGCCACCCGGTTTGAGCGCTGCCGAACTAATGGAAGTTATCGACGAGGATGCCGCCGCGGGACACTTCACCTTCCCCCTTTCGGCGTTGGATGGCCTGCGGTGGGGAGCGAGCCCCGAGCGGGAGATCGACTTCCTGGACATTCTCGGGAACCACCGGCTGAACGGCCGAGCGCTGGGATCGCAGATGTTGAGCTCCGAGCTTCGACACACGTTGCTGGCTGCCTGGCAGGCAGATCGGGGGAGGACGGGCATCTACCGGCTCCTCGCGATCAGCTGGCCAGCCCAACCAAGCGCGAGCTCGGGGATCACGACTCTGCTGGAAGCCGAGGCGGACGCTGGAACCAGCGCAGCACGGGCACTCCTGAGGCTGAAGCTAGGAGAGATGCCGACCGAGGCGGACTTGGCAGCTCTGGCCAGCTCAGGCGAGGGGTACTGGCTCGAGGCCGCGATCGGAATACTCGATGGCTGGCCGGACGCCGACCTGCTCGAAGCTAGCCTCGGGAAGCTCGATGCAGAGCTGACGCCAAAGCACTGGCGGGCGCGCGGCGAACTCAGCTCGCTTGCGACCGAGGTGAACTCGCGCCATGCCAGTGGCCTGGCGGGGCGCGAGCAATGGCACTCTCTTGGACTGTTTGAGCGCCCGTCGGCGAAAGCGACCTAGTACCGCTACGGGGATTCGAACCCCGGTTTCCGGACTGAGAATTGGCTCTAGTAGGCCGTTTGCGGTTGATCGTGCCTGTAGATGCCATGGAGTTGGGTTGAGATCCGCCCAGATCAGTGGAGTGGGGGACAAATTCTGGGACAAACTTCGACCCTAGGGAAGTCCGGACTCCGCCGCCTGGCTACCGGTCGCCCACCGGAGGATCGCCGTCAGCTCTCTCCGGGTTGTAGTTCAACGTTGCGACCATGCGGCGCGTGCGCGGTTCGCCAGGCCAGCCAAAGTGATGGTCGTAGACAAGCAGGACAAAGGCCATAAGAGGCAGGGCAAATGCTGCTCGACCAACCTTTTTCGGCTCATTCATCGAGACAACGATCTCATTCGACCTGACCCTCAGGTTCGACTGGAGCGAATCCACTTCCGCGTGGGCAATACGACTGGACGAGCGGAATATGGCCGTGTAAACACCTCGGAACGAAAGGATCTCTTTGCGCCCCTCTGGATGAGGTCGGAACGCCTTGATGTGCTGCGGCCAATAAGCGTCAATGTCATCGGCTAACTGATTCAGTGGTCGCATCCGCGTAGTCGCCAGATCTGCAGCGTCGGTGCGGTCAAGCATCTCGATCCCATAGAAGTCACGCGCCTCTTGGTCGAATACACCCCACATCGCTTGAGAATTGCTGTGCCAGACATCGATGTTGGCCTCTGGGTCGATTGCCAACCAGCAAAAGGTCGTGACGTGGACGTAGAGCGTGCGCAGGGCGACCTCGGCGTCAGCCCGACGCCCCCGTTCGGCCAGAGCGGTAATCGCGTCGAGAATTGAGGCCGAACGCGCCAGCAGGCCCGTTGCCCAAAGCCCCCAACTCATTTCTGGCGGAAACGCGCGGGGAATTCTCTCCGCGACAAGCTCCTGAACCTCGTCGTTGAGGTCCCTCAGCTCGTCCGCTGTCACTTCATGGATGCTCCGGGTCACGGGGCGGCGCTCCTCCTAGCCTACGCTGATCCGCTCACGCGGCAGCGGGGGCAGGCTCGCTGGGAAGGGCAGTCCCTCAACGTTTCGAAAGAGCTGCGTCCACCAAGTGGCTATCGAGCCCTTGTTGATCTTGTGGCCCTCCTCACTGGAGAGACTGCGGATGGTCTGTTTCCCAGAGCTACCAGCACGGATCATCGCCAAGCAAAGCGAAGGCGAAAGCGGGATATAGAGACTGTCAGCCGAAGCCGGACCGATGCCCAGAAATTGATTCTCAGGCCGGGGACGACGCTGAAGAATTATTGGCTCGTCGCTGGCGAAGAGAATCGTCTCCTCGAAGCGCAGAAGGTGCCACTCGGCTTCTAGGAAGGGCAGCGCTGCCGGCGACATCATTTGAAGCATTTGGAGAAGCTGGAACTCACGAGGCAGCTCAAAGCGGTAGCTATCCAGGTTAGCCGCCATCTCGTCCCGCTCCTCCTTCGTGAGTTTGCTGAGATCAGGAACCTCGATCCCTGGCCCCGAGTCCTTGCGCAGTTGCTCATACAGCTCCTCCTGCGCAGGATCGTGATCCGCATCCGCATCCGCATCCCGCGAGTCAACTTCTGCGTTCTCAAGCCCAAATCCGATCAGCATCTTCTGAAACTTGTCGACAAGCTCCTCGCCCGCCGCTCGACTGGAACGCCCACGCACCCATTGGAGGCCCAGCCATTGAGCGAAGGCGATCTTTTGCTCTGGTTCTAGCGGGAACTCAAGCTGCAAAAGCGTCCGATGGACGGCTGCTCCTTGTCCATCTATTTCGGCCAATGCCTTCTCAACCGAAGCATCCTTCTCTCCACCGTCGAGCTCGACGGTGTAGAAGTCGTTCTCTACGGCGAGAGCCTTGCTGCCCGTCCTCACTTCGCGGCCATCGCGGCCAGTCATGGAAATCAATCCGTCGGCATCCGCCCACGCCCTGAGGTAGAACTGGGGGAGGACATGATGAGCTTTTGCTCGCTTTGCCTTGTTCGCCAAGCCCGCCACCTCCCTAGCTTTCTCCTCGGTCTTCCCGCTGGCGTTCGCGCTCTTTTAGGCGCATTCGGCGCTGCTTTCCCTCCTCTCGTGATTCCTCCAGGCTTAATGCGAGAACGCCGTTGCCTATCCCGAGGTCCACTTCTTGAAGATGTCCCGAATCTCCTTAAGACGTTCGTGGATGTCGTGCTCTCCGTGACGCGGCACTTCCGCTATGTCCATGTATAGATCTAGATCAAGACTCATCGTTTCTTTGAAGGAACGCTTGCCCTTCTCGTCGGTGTAGGTCACCGCGGCGGCGTAGTTCATCGGCAAGTCGGAGTCTTCGTGACGCCGAAATCCTTGATCGAAGAACGTCCTGTATTTCTTGCCGGGGGCGAGCGTGGCAATTCCCTCGTTGAGCATTTTTAGCTTGCCGACCGGAATATCGATCGCGCTCTCCAAGGGCGGGTCAATCTCGATCCGCACATCACAGGCGAGCGACGTGCCCATATTCACGACCTCTAGGTACACCAAGGAACCAGGGTCCGACTGAACGTCCACGACGACAAAGGGCCGGTTCTGCTCTTCCCGAAGCACCCGCGCCTCCTTGACCTGCCGCCAGGCGAAGATCGCGGCGGCAATCAAAACGACGAGTTGCGCAGCTACCAGATAAACCTGGGCTTCATCCGTCCACGTAATTGGGTTGTCCATACGCCCAAGGTGCCAGCTAGACCGGATGGGCCGAGGAAGTGCCTTAGCTCGTTGGCCCTTCCCCCTCCTCCTCCCCGTCCCCCATCCAGCGCTCCGCGCGCTGGTCCAGCTCTTCGCGGCTGTCGCGGATCAACCTGACGGCTTCGCTCTCCTCCTCTTCCTCGATCTTGAAACCTCCCGCTTGACTCGTGCGGGGGGTCCAGGTGATGCCGTCGAGGAGGGCGCAGTCGATCCGAATGCCGAGACCGCTCGCGATCTTGATCAGCGTGTCGATGCGGGGGACCCGCGCCCCTCGCTCCAGTAGTCCGATCTCGGTCCTGTGAAGCGAGGAGCGCAGACCCAACTCTTCCTGGGATACATCGGCCGCTTTGCGGAGTCGGCGCAAGTTCTCGCCGAACCTCCTTGCGACCTCCATCAGTCCATCTCCAGGCTGGAGAAGTAGAGGGCCGCGCGAGTCGGTAGGACGAAGGCTCCGTGGCATTGCAGGAGACCGCCACCGACGAGATCGCGGATCGCCCGCTCGACGGCGTCGTTTTGCTTGAAGTCGCCGGGGTGGGCGTAGAGCGCTTGGGCGACCTCGGGGATGGTTAGCTGCGCCGGATGCTCGTCCAGAAGGAAGGAGAGGACGACCCGCTGATTTTCAGCCTCGTGCGCGGCGTTGGAATTGAGACAACAGGCAGCAGAATCCGTAGGGTTCTCGTCAGCCATGAGGGAGGTGCGCCTCCTTTGTGGTCAGGCGGCCCGTCGTGTTAGCGCACGGCGGGTCGCCGCTTATGTCGTAGCCGTCAGCCTAGCAGTTTGTGCGGTTCGCCCGCACAAACTGCTTATTCAGTGCGGAGGATTTCGGCGACGCGGCCGAAGCCAAGGCCAGTCTCCTCGGCGATATCGCGAACGGTCAGGCCAGCCTTCTGCGCCTGCTCGAACCTTTTTCGACGAGCTACGCCTGCCTTCGCCCGTTCCCGCTGGGCGCGCTCCTGGGCGCACTCGAACTCAGTCTGAGCGCGGCGTACATCGGCGCGGGCTTTTTCCCTGGCGTCTTTCGCCACGGCCGCAGCCTATGCCAGGGGGAGGGCACGCACGCGGATGCGTGAAGGTTCAACTACTACGACACTCCCCTCGGTGAGGTCGGCCTCGACCGCGTCAAGATTTGATAGCAAGATCTCCGCTTGGCGCTCCGGCCGGCGCTGGGTGCCGTGGCGAAACAGAATGACCGAGGGCGAGCGCTCGTGGCGAGTCGCTAGAAGCGTGCCGAAGTCGGTATCGGCGGAAACCAGCACCCTCTGCTCTTGCTGGGCGCGAGCGAAAATCTGCTCGTCAGCCGCGGCCCGCAAGTCATACTCGCGAACGTGCACGGCGTCGTGCCCGGCATCCTTCAATCGCTCCGCGAGAGTCGGCGAGAGCGCGTTGTCGATCAGGAACCTCACCCGGAGGCAACAAGCGGCAGCTCACGCTCCCGCACAGCCTCAGCCGCGTAACGGATCGCCTCGCGAATGTCCTCGACCTCTAGGTCCGGATAGGCAGCGAGGATTTCAGGCTCGTTCATGCCGTCGGCAACCATGCCGACAACCGTCGCCGCCGGGATTCGCAGTCCGCGTACGCAGGGGACCCCACCCATCTGATCCGCTTGCACCGTGATTCGCGTGAAGCTCATTGACTCAGCGTACACCCCGACCTACCCGCAGATCTAGCACTGCAAGGGCGGCAGTCAAGGGCGCTTGCGCCCGACCCCGAAGGGGTTGACGGCCGGCCTTGCAGTGCTTCAATCGCGGAACGTCGGGGCACGATCCACTCATCGACCGATGCTCAACCCCCTGCTGAGCTGGCGCGCTCTCGCCGCGTGTTGCCCATGACCCAGGACTCGCTGAACCTCCTGTAGCCGTCGCCGCGCGGTCTCCTGTCGGGCGCGCTCGACTCCTCGTTTCGCCTTGCGGCCAAAGGCTTTGCTCGGGTCTTTGATGCCGTGCTCTTGGCGATAGCGCTCAATCTCGGTGACGCCGCGATCCCACGCCTTGCACTTCGCCGGATCGCTCGGCCTCTCCCCCAGCTCGCTCTTGACGTAGGCGGGCGGGGAGATCCGCGCGGCGATGACCGTCAGCTCGCGCCGCTCGGCGAGAACCCGATCGGCGACGGCGAACTCCCTGCGGGCAACGTCCTGCGGGCTCGGCATCTCGCGCAGCTCTGCTTCCAGACGGTCTAGATGCCTGCGTAAGCGCGCTTCATCCTTCTCGACCCGCGCCAATGCCTCCTGGCGCTCTCGGCGCGGCAGTACCTCGGCAACCACTCTTTGAGAATCGAAGCCCTCAAGAGGCTCGCGGAAGCGCTCAATCCGCTCGCTCAAAGCGCTCCAGCGTTCCTGGTTGACCGTCTCCCGGTCCGCTGCGGTCCATAGCGCCTCGCGTCTTGCGACCAGCTCGTCGGTCGGCAGGCCGGAGAACTGCGAGCGCAGCGCTACCTCGTGCGCGGTGAGCTGAGAGCGGTCGCGCTCGGCGGCTTCAGCGATGTGCGGAATGCCCTCGCGCAAGTGGGGGCGAGTCGGGCGCGATCTCCTCGCGGTGGGCCTGAATCTCCGGCGTCACGTAGATGAAGGTCTCCTCGCGGCTACGCGAGGCGGCGACGTATAGCTCCTGCTTGTCCATCGACGGATCGGCCATGACGAATGCCCGGTCAACGGTCGTGCCCTGCGCCGAGTAGGTCGTGACGGCGTAGGCGTGTTCGAGCGCCGGAGCCTCTGAGTGCGGGTTGGTCTTCGTCAGGTAGTCGGCTCCGATCTCGACCCGCTTCGCCAGGTCGATGCCGTCGAGGACGATGCGCCGCTCGGCGACGTCTACCTCGGCGATGCGCCAGCGCTCGCGGTTGAAGATGTCGGCCTTGCGGTCGTTGACGCGGGTGATGACGAGATCGCCGGCGGCGAAGCCGGTCTCCCCCACCTCGATCTCCTGCGCTCCGAGCTGCCCGTCCTGGCGGCGGACCTCGCGCGCCAGCTCGTTCAGCTTCCTCACGTCGGCGTTTCGCTTGGCGACCATCACGGCGTCCTCGCCGCGCTCGAATGCCTCGTGCCAGTCCCGCACCATCGCCTCGCGGCGGGCCTCGGCGTCGGGGGCGACCGTGACCCGCTCTGAGGACTGGTAGAGGCTCAATGCCTCGCGGCCCTCGCCCTCGCGTATGCGCTTGGCAGCGTCGCGGTCGAGGTCGTGGTGGTGGCGGATCACCTCGTCCAGGTAGATCGGCTCCCCGCGCTCAGCAAGCGCGCGGAACAGTCCGCCCGCCTCGATCTCGCCAAGCTGCTCAGGATCGCCGACGAAAACTAGCTTCGCCTGTGCTTGCTCTGCGTGGTCGATGAGCCGCGCCAGGGTCGCTGAGTCCACCATCCCCGCCTCATCGATCAGCAAGACCGATTCGCGCGGCAAGCCCTCGTCGCCGTCGCGCTCGGCCTGGTCGAGCTGCACAAGCAAGCTGGTGATGCTCTGAGCGGGCAAGCCCTCAGCTCGCATCACGTTCGCCGCCCGCCAGGTCGGGGCTGCGGCCTGTAGGTCGATCCCGGCCTGTGCCCAGCCCTCGGCCGCGGTGACGATGGCGAAGGTCTTGCCGGTCCCTGCCTCGCCGATCACGACAGCGACTCCCTCGGGGCTCGTCAGAAGGCGGCGGATCATCTCGCGCTGGTCGTTCTTCAAGCTCGGGCGGGCACCGATCACGCGCGCCGCGATCAGCTCGCCTGCTGGGTCCGGTCCCTGCGCCCGCATTCGCTCCGCTGCCGCCAGAGCTTCGCGCTCAAGCTCCCAGATCCGCCGCGTCGTATAGCGCGGTCCTTTCGCGCCCTCCGCGATCTGGATCACCGAATCGGACGCGAGGAAGGCGTCGGCCAGGCGCTCGACTTCGGCTCCCGGCGCACCCTGCGGGAACGAATCGGCGACAGCCTGGATCGCCTCGCGGCGGTCGAAGTGGGACGCCGACGCGGTGACGGCGCGGCCAAGCTGAGCCCCGTAAACGGCCGGGGCCTCGGCGCTGCCGATCCGCAGCGCCGCCTCAGAGTCGAAGGTGCGCGCGATCGCCTCGCGATCCAAGCCGATCTCCTCGGCCCTCGATCGCCAGCGCGCCAGCAGCTCGCCGTGGCCGATGTCACGCTCCTTCGTCTGGCGGGTGGCGAGTGCCGCGACCTGCATGGAACGCGCAGAGGCATCTGCGCCCGCCGCCTCGAGTATTTCCGCGCGGCGGGTGGAGAAGGCCCGTAGATGCTCGTCGGCGAAGCCCGCGATCTCGGCGATGCCCCTGCGGGTCGGCTGCCACTCGACGCCGAGGCGGCGGGTCAGCTCGTGGCGAAGATGGGCCTCGTAGATGTAGCTGGCGGTCTTGGCATGGTTGTAGATCGCCGGGTGGTAGAGGCGGGTCCAGCGCCCGTCCGTTCCCTTCGTCGCGTTGGCGACGAGGACGTGGGTGTGCAGCTGCGGATCGCCCGCTCGGGAGGAGCGGTGGACGTAGCCCGCCGCCAGGTAGCCGTTGCCCTGGACGAACTCCGAGCCTCCGGCTCCGCGCCGGGTCCAGCACGCCTCGCGCTGCATGTAGTCGAGCGCGGCTCCTACCGCTTCGCGGTGGGCGGCTTTGACTTCGAGCGCGGTGACGGGTCCGCCGAGACCCCACAGCAGGGAGACGGACTTGGGGGCTGAGAAGGTGAGATCGAAGCCGGGGACCGCGCCGCTGGAAGGGACGCCGCGCATCCCGACCAGCGGCTCTCCATCGACCGGGTTGCGGCCGGTCAACATCGCTTCGAGCTGGGCGGCCTCGACCTCGCCCGATAGGCCCAGGTCCTCGGCGGCATCGCCGAGCCATTCCCCGGCGACCTCGCCCTCCCCGGAGTAGTAGTCCTCAGCGCCTTCGGCGACCTTGTCGAGGTAGTAGCGCTCTTGTCCTTTGCCGAGCTTTCCGATTGAGAGCATTCCACGGGGTATGTCTGTGGAGAGCGCTCAATGCATCGATCTCTTAACAAAGTCGCTCCTATGTCAAGAAGACCTCTGAGAGACGATGGTGCTGCTGGGGTATAGATCAAGAATCAAAGAAGAAACAGCAACAACCATGTCGGAGGGATATGGTCCTCGCAGTGAAGCCCAAAGCCGTCGAAAGAGGTGCGCTGTTCCTGATCCCAGCGGCGGCAATCTTCGGTGTGATCGCCATTAGCACCGGCCACTGGATCGTCGGTGCCTCCATGGTGCTCGTCATTCTTGGACAGGGGTTAGCTGTCCGGAAGGCGCGCGTCGCCGGCGCACCAAGGCAGTAACGAAGCGCACCGGCGACCTCCTATGTCTCGTTGAGTCCCTATGTCAAGGAACACCCCTAAGAGAACGGTGTTTGTGGGGGTATCGATCAAGAAAGAGCAGGGAAAGTAGTCGGACTTGAAGGCGGCTGCATGGCCCGCCAGACGGTCCGCACCAGGTGGCGCTTGAGGCAGCGCAGTGCTTCCTTGGTCGTCTTGCCCTCGGCCCGCTTGCGGGCGAGGTATGCACGCGCCTCGGGGTGAATGCGGATCTGAGTAAGCGCGATCCGGTAGAAGGTCGCGTTCAGCTGGCGGTTGCCGTTGCGGTCGAAGCGAAGCCTTTGCGTGTTGCCCGAAGAGGCCGGGATCGGAGCACAGCCGGCGTGGCGGGCGAGCTGGGCGTCGGTCTTGAAGCGTTCGATTCCGCCGATCTCCCCGATCAGCTTGCCGGCTGTGAGGCGGGCAACGCCGGGAACCTCGAAGAGCCCGGGCGCGTAGCGCTCGGCGAGATCGCCGATCTCAGCTGCCAGCTCGCGCTCGCGCCGGGTGATCTCCCCGATCCGCGCCAGCAGATCGCGGCAGACCCTCACCTGGGCGGTTTGCTCAAGGCGGGCGAGGCGCTGGGTGATGCTGCGTCGCACGGCCGGGCGGTCCAGAGTCCGCACGGCAGGTTCCAGCGCGGGGTCGATGTCGTGCAGGTGCCAGCGCAGCTTTGTCGAGTAGATACTGCGATCGTGAACCAGGGCCTCGCGGTGGTCGACCAGGATCTTCAGCTCGCGCGCCTTGGAATCGGTGCTGGCGGGGTGCAGCTTTGACTCTTCGCGCAGCGCCGCTCTGGCGACGGCGAGGGCATCGATCGGATCGGACTTGCCGACCTCCCGGCCGCCCTTCCTGGCGTCCGCCATCAGCTTCGGCGGCACGCGCAGGACGTGCTCGCCAGCCTTTAGCAGGAAGCGCTCAAGGCGGCCGTTGACGCCGCGGCAGTCCTCCAGGGCGAAGCGACGGGCCTCGCCCGCATGGAGACCTTGAGCCCAGGCGAGAAGCCGGCGGTGCCCGCCATCCTCGGCTGGGATCGTCAACTCATCGAGCAGCTCGCCGACGCCGGAGACGGCGACTGCCGTGTGGGTCCGCTTGTGGGGGTCGATGCCAATCGTGATCACTCTGGGCGCCTCCTCTGTTGACGTGTCCTTCTCTTGGCGGATCGACGGCGGACATCACTGAGTCGGGTTGAACACGCTCCTATCAGGTCACGCCGGCAATCCTCAAACGCGGCGGGCGACACGACTTTCAACCGGTCAGCCCCTCGCGAGGCGACTCGATGAGGCTGGGTCAGCCCGTCGCGCCGAGGACGCTAGGCCGGTCGGTGGACGTGCTCTCCACCGCCTTCCGGGCGGGACTGTCTCACTCAGTGATAGGGCGTGAGGGGGTTGCTGTTGGCTGTTAGGGGTCTTGTTCCAGGCTGACTTCTCATGGCTGCATGGCTGCCTAAGAAAGCCTGAGCTTTTTGCTGTTGGCTGTTGCCCTTCTTGTGGCTCTTTGACTAGTTGGTTGCTCTTGGCTTTGGAGTGGCTGGGTGTGGTTCCTGGCGGAACCTCGCCCCGCCTTCGGCCCGACCCGCCCGAATTTCTGAGGGCGTTCGCGAGACTTTTCGGACCCATCCGATGCAATGGGCGCTCTCGGTGGACAACAGAACCAGAGATAGATGCCCGACCAGAACCTGCTCACCGAGCCTCTGCTGGATGCCAACGACGCTGCGCGGCTGCTTCGAGTACCGCGCAGCACTCTTTACGAGCTGGTCCGCTCACGCGGCCTTCCTCACGTCCGCATTGGAAGGCGGGGCCTCCGATTCACTCGGGAGGATCTGGCTCGATGGGTCGAGGAGAACAGCGTCGGCCGCGAGACGCACAGCCGATGATTCCTAAGCGCAGGCCATATCGCGATGCGCCCCCCGAGCACCTATCCCTCGAACGTCGACCCTTCTAGACCGTCGAAATCAACGAGCAGGTCGGGTCCGTGCTTAAGCACCAAGCCAGGAGGAATCTCGATTCTCCAGCTGGGCGGCTCGTCGTCTGCCTTCCGTTCGAGCGGCCGGATATCGAGCAATGAGTCGTCTGAGAGTCGACATCGGAGGGCGTCGGTATTGGGGTCGAGTTCGACAGCTTCGACCGCCAGCGACTTCAGCCCCACGAGATCGACGGAGGACCACTCGGAGTTCTCGGCAGTCAGCCGCCACCGGGAGTCGCCAGGACCGCCAATCTCGACCTCCAAGACGCCCGAGTCGGTAACGCCAGCGTCGAGAACCTGGCCTCGCAGCGCCTCTAGGGTCTCGGTGAAGAACGATCTCTGAAGCTCGTCAGGATCGCCGGGCTCATCGAAGCCGGGGGGCGGATCGGGCACCGGGTTGATCTTGTCTGCGTCGACCTGGAGCGAAACCTCGGGGTCGACCTCCCAGGCCTCGAGATCGGGTGAGTCGAGAATTGCGTCGATCAGTTCCCTGCTGCCCCCAACCAGCGTCGAGTCGAAGTCGTACTCGGTGGCAACGAACCAGGCTCGGTCCTCCGGCCAGATCAGGTTCGGCGCCATCTCCCACACAGTCGTAGAAGGCTCGGGATTGGGGTTGGGCGGCGGGCCATACTCAGTCGAGAAGACTGCGCTGAAGGTGATCATGCCGGAGCGGGTGTTGCTGATGCCGATCTGATCGACCGCGGACAACGGGCCGGCGAGGATCGCAAAATCCCGATGGGGCATCCGAAGCAGCGGCTCGTCGGAGAATTCCTCCTCGACTCCGCTATGGATGGTGCTGAGGCCGAAGTAACACCGCTCAGCACCGCCCTTGTGCCGCCCCAGGATCGCGCAGAGCGCTGCTAGCGGCTCCTCGTCGAGTTCCGAGATATTCGGGTTCCCACCGGACCATTTCGACCCGTTGAAGTTGGAGTAGTCGTAGGACCCCACGATCGCGTGCCACTGCATCTCGCGGTGCGCGGTGCTGCCCAGAGCAGTTGCAACCTCCCTCCAGGTGACCGGGTTTCCCTTCCCATCGGACGCCGGATGGAAGATCCGCACATAGGCGTCGTAGATCTGGGGAATCTGCTCTTTGACCTTTCCTCCCCAGCCATCCAGCCGCGGCTCGATCCAAGCCCCAGCAACAGCACCATCTACTTGCCTCAATTTGCCCCCTGCCATGCCATCAGAGTTGCAAATTGGCTTACTTATTGGCGAGCCGCGCTGGCTGGCTCGGGTTCCGAGCCAGCCGCAAATGCCGCGGAAATCCGGCGGGCCGCATCCTGGCGTGGCTTGAACTGGAGATAGCGCTGGGTCGTCGCAAGATCCTGGTGGCCCATCCACTCCATGACCTCGCGCGAGTCGGCTCTACGGATCGCGTGAGAGCCGAAAGTGTGGCGAAGGTCGTGGAAACGGAGCGCGCGCAGGCCCGCCTTGTCGAGTGCGGCCTTGTAGCGGTCGCGCAGTCGATGGCCCGCAAGGTGACCGCCCTTGGACCCGCAGAAGACGAGATCGTCGTCTTCGGTGTTGTGGTCCCGCTTGCCGAGCTTGGCTAGCGCCTGGGCCACCTCGTCGGCCATCGGCACGGTGCGCTCCTGACCGCTCTTGGGGGTGTCAACGCGACCGTTAGTGAAGCTCTGCCGGACGTGGATCGAGCTATTGGCGAAATCCACGTCGCGCCAGCGCAACGCGAGTAGCTCGCCGAGCCGAAGGCCGGTGAACGCGGCCGTCAGGTAGATCGTCCCGTCCTGCTCGGAAGTCGCCGCTCGAACAAGTGCCAAGACCTCCTCGCGTGAGAACACATCGATGTTGCCGCGCTTGGCGTGAGGACGCCGCTCGACGTTGGCGACGGGATTCGCCGGCAACTTGTACCGCCGCTGCGCCCAAACGAAGATACCGTGCAGCACGGTCAGGTACTTGTTGACGGTCCGGTCCGACAGCCCTTCCGCAACCAGCGCATCCCGAAAGCCCTCGACCGTTTCCGGCGTCACGTCCTCCAAGCGGATCTTCTCCCCGAACTTCTCGCCGAAGATCTTCTTCAGCCGATCGACCATGTGCTCGTAGTCGATCTGGGTTGAGAGCTTGACTTTACGGTCCCGCTTGTAAGTGAGCCAGTCGTCGCAGGCCGTGGCAAAGGTCGCGCCGGTCCTGACCATCCCCGGCAGCTCACCGCGACGGGCTTTGGCGAGGGTGTCGTCCAGCCATGCCCGCGCGCTCGCTTTCGTGTAGCTGCCAGCGGGCGGCGCTTGCTTTCGCTCCGACCAATGTGGACCGATCCGCGTTTGCACCTGGCGACCGTCCGGCAAGCGGTACTTGGCGTACCAGACAGCTCCGCGCTTGCCCTCTCGTTTGAAGACGTGACCACTGATCGCCCTACTCGCCTGTCGTGCCATCTCGCTCTCCAATGTCCGGAGCGCGCCTCATTTGCCCCGCTCGCCAGAACTTTGTCCCAGCTTTTCTAGCACGGCTTCGGGACAAACTTTGGGACAAAGAGCTGGCCTGCTCGGCCGCGGGGCAAAGAAAAACCCCGCATTTGCGGGGCTTTCGTGGAGTACCGCTACGGGGATTCGAACCCCGGTTTCCGGACTGAGAATCCGGCGTCCTAGTCCCCTAGACGATAGCGGCGCGGAGGCGACATTCTAGCGATAGCGGGCGGTGACGTTGTCTTGCGGTCCTGTCCGGCCGCGCAGCTAGATTACGAACGTGTGTTCGATTCACTGCGGCAGAGGAAAATCTGTAGATTTCAGGCTCTCGCGGCTGTGGCGAAATTTGGTATACGCGCGAGCTTCAGGTGCTCGTGGGGGCAACCCCGTGGAGGTTCGAGTCCTCTCAGCCGCATCGCAGGTGGGCATCGGTGCATAGCCAGGCAACCGTTGCCGAGGCACTGAGACTCCGCAACGAGGAGGGCTTTGGCGCACGGCTGGTTGCCGCGCGGCTCGGCGTTCCCTTGCCGACCGTGCGGGACTGGCACGCGGGCAAGATGCCCTACCACTCTCGGCCCACCCCAACTGGACGGAGGCCAATCCTCTGTTCCACATGCAAACAACCCGAGCACCGCCTAGACCAGCTTGGTCCGGCATACGTTCACCTTCTCGGCTTGTATCTGGGGGACGGGAACATCGCCGCCCATCGCCGCGGTGTCTTCCGGCTCCGGATCTTCCTGGACAAGAAATATCCGCGGATCGTCGACGAATGCATCGAGGCGTTACAGGCCGTGGTACCTGGCAACAAGGTGCATGCATTGCTGACTCCGTCTAATTGCTACTCGGTGTCCTCCTACGCTCGATTGTGGCCCTGTCTATTCCCCCAGCACGGCCCTGGCGCCAAGCACACCCGACCGATCTTTCTCGCCGATTGGCAGCTACGACTGTCGGAACGATGGCCGGAGCAGTTGCTCAAGGGACTGATCCAGTCGGACGGTTGTCGCTTTGTCAACACAGGGCGCGGCGGCTGGCGTCATCCTCGTTACGCCTTCTCCAACGTCTCCACCGACATAACGAGCATCTTCTGCTCGGCCTGCGATTGCCTGGGGTTGCGCTGGACCGCCTCGTTTCCGACTAACGAGTCGGCAGCGGTTTCGATCTACGTCTCGCGCAAGGCCGACGTCGCCAGGCTCGACGAGTTCATCGGGCCGAAGCGGTGAGCGCCTGGTCGGGCGCGCGTGTGGCGGTCATCGCGATCTCCTCGGCGAACTCGGGCCAGAGCGCCGGGGGCAGATCGTGGCCCATGCCCTCGAAGACGCGTAGGCGGGCATCGCGGATCGCCTTGGCGGTGGCGCGGCCGGCGACGGGTCGAATCAGCGGGTCGCTGCCGCCGTGCAGGACGGTCGCCGGCAGGCGCAGCCTTTCCAGCGCCGCCGTGCGATCACCCGAGGCGGTGACCGCGTGCAGCTGCCGGGCGACGCCGGGGCGGCTGTGCGAGCGATCGTAGGAGGCGCCGGCGAGCTCGCGAAACCGGGCCTCGTCCATCGGGTAACCAGGCGAGCCGATCGTCTTGAAGGTCCTCACGGTCTGCTCGATCGCTCCCTCCCGCCCCGCGCTCGGACGCGCGAACAAGGCGCCGAAGGCCTTCCAGGCAGGGAGCCCGAGCCAGCGGTTGCCGGTCGTGGACATCATCGAGACCAGCGAGCGAACCCTCCCCGGCTGCTCGATCGCGACGGTTTGGGCGATCATGCCGCCCATCGAAGCGCCGACCAGGTGCGCGGACTCGATCCCCAGATGATCCATCAGCCCGGTCGTATCGGCGGCCATGTCGCGCAGCAAGTAGGCCGCAGTGCCGCGACGACCAAGCAGCATGTCGGTTCGCCCCGGCGCCCCGGCGGAGTCGATCTTGGTCGAGCAGCCGATGTCGCGGTTGTCGAAGCGGATGACGCGGAAACCGCGCTCGGCCAGCATCGCGCAGAGCTCCTCGTCCCAGCCGAGCATCTGCGTCGCCAGCCCCATGATCAGCAGTAGCGGCTCCCCACCCGGATCGCCCATCTCCTGGTAGGCGAGCTCGATCCCGTTCGCTGGCGCGAGCCGCTCGTCGCTGAGACCGCTCATCCAGGCAGGTTAGCTTCCGCCAGCTAAGTTGCCTGGCGATGCGCACGGCGATCATCTCCGACCTTCACCTGGGCAGCGCCTTCGGCGAGGACCTGCTGCGCGACGCCAAGGTCCGCGCGGTCCTGCTCGCCGAGCTGGATGCCGCCGACCGGCTGGTCCTGCTCGGGGACGCGCTGGAGCTGCGCGAACTTCCGCTCGCCACGGCGCTCCTCAGCGCCCGGCGCTTTTTCGAAGAGCTGGGCGAGGCGATGGCCGGCCGGCCGGTGATCCTCGTGCCCGGCAACCACGATCACCGGCTCGCCGAGCCCCTGCTGGAGCAACTGGCGCTGGCCGATCGGCCGCTCGAGCTCGAGCATCACGCCGGGCCGGCCGACGAGCCGGCGACGCGAATCGCCAGCTGGCTCGGCGACGCCGAGATGCAGCTCGCCTATCCCGGGATCTGGCTGCGCGAGGACGTCTACGCCACCCACGGCCACTACATGGACTGCCACATGAGGCTGCCGCGGCTAGAGTGCATCGCTGCGGCGGCGGCGATGCGGACGCTGCGGCCGCTCCCCGAGCAGCCGACCCCCGCCGATTACGAGCGCATCCTGCGGCCGGTCTACGGCCTCACCTACGGGCTTGCCCAGGGTGGTGTGGCGCGCCAGGCTTCACGTCCTTCCGAGCGCGCCTGGCGAGCGATCGCAAGCAGCAATGGACGCAGCGGGCGGATCCGCCGCACGGCTCTGAGAGCCGCCGTGCCGGCGACGATCTGGGGGATCAACCGCCTCCTCCGCGCCGAATTCGACGCCAGCCTAGACGCGAAGTCGATTTCGCAAAGCGGGGTCAGCGCCGCCGCCGAGCTCGCCGGCAGGCTGCAGCTGGGCGCGGCGCACACGATCACCGGCCACACCCACCGCGGCGGCCCGCACGAGACCGAGGCGGAGTGGACGCTGCCGGGCGGCGGTCAGCTCCACAACACCGGCAGCTGGGTCTTCGCCTCCGCCTTCCACCACCCCGGAACGCCCCCCGGCCCCTACTGGCCGGGGACGATCACCTGGCTGGAGGACAGCGGCCCACCGCGCCGTCAGCAAGTGCTGCTGGGGCGCTCGCGCGACGAGCTGCGCGCGACCGTCGCCCGCCTCGCCGCCTCGATCGCCTAACCGCTGGAACCGTCGCCGAGCCACTCGGCGATGATCCCGCCGATCTCCTCGCCGGCATCCTCCTGCAGGAAGTGACCGGCGCCCTCGATCGGCCGCGGCGTCGGGAAGTTGAGCTCGGATGCGACCCGCTCGCCGACCGAGAAGGGCAGGATCGGGTCGGAGTCGGCCCAGAGGACCAGAGTCGGCCGCTCGTCATCCCGCAATGCGTCGGCGACCCGTTTGCCCTCGGCCGCTCCAGGCGCGTCGGGCTCGGTCGGCAGGATCAGCGGGAAGGCGCGAGCGCCCGCCTTCGACTCCGGGCTCGAATAGGGCGCCTCATAGGCAGCGATCACCTCGTCGCCGGGGTCGTTCGCGCAGCCGCCGCGGACCAGCATCCCGATTGGGATGTCGGCGTTGTCACGAACGAAGTCGCGAAATTTGAGCCAGACGTCGCTCATCCGCTGATGGCCGGTGAAGGGGCCGGTCTCCATGATCACGATGCGCGAGAAGCGATCGGGGTGCTCAACCGCGAGCCGCAATCCGATCGGCCCGCCCCAGTCGTGCACGACTGCGGTTGCGTTGCGCACGTCGAGCTCCTCCAGCAGCGTCGCGATCAGCTCGACGTGGCGGTCGTAGGTGTACCAAGCGAGGTCGGTGGGCTTGTCGGAGCGACCGAAGCCGGCGTAGTCGGGGGCGATGCAGCGGTAGCCGGCATCACGCACCGGCGGAATCACCTTGCGCCAGAGAAACGACCAGGTGGGCTCGCCGTGGAAGAAGACGACGGGATCCCCCTCGCCCTCGTCGAGATAAGCGAGGCGCAGTCCATCGACCTCGCTGTAGCTCGACTCGAAGGGGAAGTCGGGCAGCCCCTGCAGGCTCTCCTCGGGCGTCCTCGCCGCATCGCCGCTCACGCGGCGATCATCGCAGTTAGCGTAGGAAGTTGCCTGTCATCCCCAGGAAATCCGCAAAAAACAGCGAAGTTCCTGCCGATCACTCCTCCTCACGTAACGAAAGGGTTGCTATGAACGAAGACAGCCTGATCAGCGGCTGGTGGGTTTTCGCCGGTGTGCTGCTCCTGGTCGCCGGCGTGCTCAACATCATCTACGGCATCGCCGCGATCGGAGACTCGAAGTTCTTCACCGAGAACGCCACCTACATCCTCAGCGGACTCAACACCTGGGGCTGGATCATCATGATCATCGGCGTGCTCGAGCTGATCGCCGCGTTCTCGCTCTTCTCCGGAGGGGAATTCGGCCGCTGGTTCGGCATCTTCATCGCCTCGCTCAACGCGATCGGCGCGCTGCTCTCGATTCCGGCCTACCCGTTCTGGTCGCTGGCGATCTTCGCCCTCGCGATCATCATCATCTACAAGCTGGCCGAGGGCCCGGAAGGCAACCCGGTCTCCTAGCGCCGCGGGTCAGCCGCCCAGCGGCGAGCCCGATACCTGCTGTGGACGAAGGCCCTGGGCTCCCGGGGCCTTCGTCGTTTCGGCCTGCGCCGCCGTGAGCGACTCGGCCGCCGCGAGCGTCGACCACGGGGCGGGCGTCTGCTCGCGAGCCTCGTAGAGGACGTCGACGCCAGCGAGGCGATCCTGCCAGCCACGGCGGCGCTCGTCGAAGAGGATGCCGAGAAAGCCGAGCCCGAAGGGGACCGCCGCGAGGAAGAGCCCGACCAGCCGCCTCAATGACTTGCGCGGCTTCAGCCCGCGCCCCTCGACGCCGAGCCTGATGCCGAAGAAGCGCATGCCCGGCGTCTGCCCCGCAAGCGACCAGAAGGTGAGCATGTAGAGCCCGGCGAGGACAACCCAGGTGGTGCCGCCGAGCGCCAGGGCGAAGCCCGATACCCCGTTGCCGGCGCCGGAGAAGAAGGAGCCGATCAAGGCGACGATCGCGGCCAGGCCGGAGAAGGCGAGGTTGACGATCAGCAGGTCGAGCCCGAAGGCGAGCGCCCTCGTCAGCGCCCCGGCCCGTTCGGTCGGCTCGCCGCGGCGCTTGCGGAAGGTGACCCGCCGAGCGACGCCCTCGACCACGTCATCGAGGCGGCGCGTGGTGTCGCCGATCGTGTGGCCGATGTCCTCGATGAAGCCGACGCTCTGGGCGCTGATCGCGGCGCGAAGCTCAGGCGCCTCGGCGATCCGCTCGACCAGCCGCTGCGCCTCGTCGCTGGCCAGGAGCCGCCGCCAAACCTCGTCGACCATCTCGCTGTCGAGTGCCTCGATCAGGGCCTGCTTCACCGTGTCGCTCTCGAGGGCGCCGCGCGCCGCTTCTTCGACCAACGGCCCCTGAAGCACCCGAGTCAGGGCGCGTTCCACAGCCTCGCTCTCGACCGCCGCGACCATCGCCTCCTCGGCGGCCACCTCCACCGCCCGGTCGATTCCGGTCGCCTTGCCGACCGAGCGGGCGCCGCGCACGCCGGCGCCAAGCAGCCGCACCGAAAGTGGCAGAGGCTTGCCCGCCGGGCCTTCGCCGGGCCTGGAATCCTGCTCTGGAGCGGGTCCATCAGCCATTGCGGGCGAGTATACGACCGGCCGGCGGGTCGGCCGCTATGGCGCCGGGATCCCCAGCGCCTCGAGCAAGCGGTCCAAGAGGGCGGCCTGCGCGGGGTTGATCTTGCGGCGCGCCTCCTCCGGTTCAAACCACTCGACGCGGTCTACCTCAGGGAACTCGCGCATGTTGCCCGAGCGGGGCGGCCACTCGAACTCAAAGCTGTTGCTGTTCAGCTTCACCGGGTCGAAGTCGCCCTCCGCGGCCCAAGCGTGGACGACCTTGCCCCCTTTCTGGCGGATCGAGCCAAGCTCGATCAGGTCGGGTGGCGAGAGTGCGGGCGCGGCCGGCCCCAGCTCCTCCCCCATCTCGCGCAGCGCGCACTGGCGCTTGTCCTCGCCGGGGTCCGGTTCCCCCTTCGGGATCGACCAGGCGCCA
>Ga0190265_10000860_pt1 | contig 20094 bp, 4 predicted proteins | sample Popmic124T_FD_133135 | JGI IMG/M metagenome (GOLD analysis project Ga0190265, IMG submission 133135) | Populus adjacent soil microbial communities from riparian zone of Indian Creek, Utah, USA - 124 T | ecosystem: Environmental > Terrestrial > Soil > Riparian zone | place: USA: Utah | collected...
GGCCTCGCCGTCGGCTCGCACACCTTCGCGGTGATGGCGACCGACGCCGCCGGCAACACGGACGCGACCCCGGCGAGCTACACGTGGACGATCATCGACGCGACCGCCCCGGAGACGTCCATCACGGCCCAGCCGGACGAGATGAGCGAGAGCACGTCGGCGAGCTTCGAGTTCACCGGCAGCGACAACGTCACTGCCGCCTCGAGCCTGACGTTCGCGTGCTCGATCGACAGCGGCACGTATGAGCCCTGCACCTCGCCGAAGTCGTACTCCGGCCTCGGCGTCGGCCCGCACACGTTCCGCGTGCGCGCCACCGACGCAGCGGGCAACACCGACGCGACTCCGGCCAGCTACAGCTGGAGGGTGCTCGACACGATCGATCCGGAGACGACGATCACGGCTCAGCCCGACCCGCTGACGCCGAGCACCGGTGCGAGCTTCAGCTTCACCGGCAGCGACGACACCACGGCCCCCGCGAGCCTCACCTTCCAGTGCGCGCTCGACGGTGCCGCCTTCGCCGCCTGCACGTCGCCGAAGTCGTACTCCGGTCTCGCCGCCGGCTCGCACACCTTCCGGGTGCGCGCTGCCGACGCCGCCGGCAACACCGACGCGACTCCGGCGAGCTACACCTGGACGGTGCTCGACACGATCGCCCCGCAGACCACGATCACGGCACAGCCGCCGATCTCGACCGGGAGCACGGCTGCGAGCTTCAGCTTCACCGGCAGCGACGACTCGACCGCCGCGGCGAGCCTGAGCTTCGAGTGCACGCTCGACAGCGACGTCTGGGGTCCGTGCGTCTCGCCGGAATCGTACGGCGGGCTCTCCGTGGGCGACCACACCTTCCGGGTGCGCGCGAGAGACGCAGCGGGCAACGTCGACCAGAGCCCGGCCAGCTACGAGTGGAGGGTGCTCGACACGATCGATCCGGACACGTCGATCACGGGCCAGCCGCCAGCGTCGACGCCGAACACGGCCGCGAGCTTCACGTTCGCCGGCAGCGACGACACTACGGCCGGCGCGAGCCTCGCCTTCCAGTGCGCGCTCGACAGCACGGTGTTCGGCGCGTGTGTCTCGCCGCAGTCGTACGGCGGCCTCGCCGCCGGCCCGCACACGTTCCGCGTGCGCGCGGTCGACGCCGCGGGCAACGTGGACGAGAGCCCGGCCAGCTACAGCTGGACGGTGCTCGACACCATCGCTCCGGAGACCACGATCACGGGTGGGCCGGTAGCGGTGACGACCGACAGGTCCGCGGCGTTCTCGTTCACCGGGAGCGACGACCTCAATGCCCCGGCGAGCCTGACGTTCGAGTGCGCGCTCGACGCGGCCGCGTTCGCAAGCTGCTCGTCGCCGGTCTCGTACTCCAACCTGCCCGCCGGCTCGCACACCTTCCGGGTGCGCGCGTCCGACGCCGCCGGGAACCAGGACGGCACGCCGGCCGAGCACAGCTGGACGATCGAGGCCGAGTCCGACACGACGGCTCCGGAGACGACCATCACGGCCGAGCCGCCGGCAACCACGACCGAGACGAGTGCCTCCTTCGCGTTCAACGCGTCCGAGCCTGCGACGTTCGAGTGCTCGCTCGACACCGCGCCGTACGCGGCTTGCACCTCGCCGCGGGCGTACTCCGGCCTGGCCGTCGGCTCGCACACCTTCCGCGTGCGGGCGACGGACACGGCCGGCAACGTCGACCAGTCGGCGGCCACGGTGATGTGGACGATCGCGAGCCAGACGGTCGACTGCGGCGCGCAGCAGACGCTGACCGCCAACGCCGACGCCTGGATCGACCAGGGCAGCGCGTCGAGCAACAAGGGCTCCGACTCGGTCCTCAAGGTGATGTCGAAGAGCAACGGGAACCTCCGTGCCCTCGTCCGCTTCAACCTGCCGGCGCTGCCGCAGGGCTGCTCGGTCGAGAGCGCGACGCTCCGCATCTTCGCCGGGTCGAGCCGCACCGGCCGCACCATCCAGGTGCTGCGGTTGACGGGCACCTGGACGGAGGGCGGCGTCACCTGGCAGAACCAGCCCGCGACGGCGACCGGCGCCGTCACGACGAGCTCCGGCACCGGCTACCGCGAGTGGAGCGTGGCCGGCCTCGTGCAGGCGATGTACAACGGCGCGAACAACGGCTTCCTCGTCCGCGACGCGACGGAGAACCAGGACGCGGAGCAGCAGTACTACAGCCGCGAGAAGGGCAGCGACGCGCCGCAGCTCGTGCTGAAGCTCGGGAACGGCGCGCCGCCGCCGCCGCCCGGCGGTGGGGCAGCTCCCGAGACGTCCATCACGGGCAACCCGCTGAGCGCGACGACGAGCTCCTCCGCGACGTTCACGTTCAGCGGCACGGACGACGCCACCCCGGCCGGCAGCCTGACGTTCCAGTGCCAGCTCGACGTGCCCGAGACGTCGTCGTGGACGGCGTGCACGACCCCGCGCGCGTACTCCGGGCTCGGCGAGGGCTCGCACACGTTCCGCGTGCGGGCAGTCGACGGGTCGCAGAACGTCGATGCCTCCCCGGCGGTGTACACGTGGATCGTCGACCAGACGGCACCCGAGACCGTGATCAGCAACGGCCCGCCCGCGTCGTCGAGCAGCACGAGCGCGTCGTTCCAGTTCACGTCGCCCGAGGTCGGTGTCTCGTTCCAGTGCGCGCTCGACTCGGCGCCGTTCACGAGCTGCACGTCGCCGCAGGCCTACTCCGGTCTCGCGATCGGCTCGCACAGCTTCCAGGTGCGCGCCGTGGACGCGGCCGGCAACAGCGACGGGACGCCGGCGACCTACCCGTGGACGATCACGTCCGGCGGGACCGTCAACTGCGGCTCGGCGCAGACGATGGCGGCAGTGGCGGACTCGTGGATCGACCAGAGCAGCTCGTCGAGCAACAAGGGCTCGGACTCGATCCTCAAGCTGATGTCGAAGAGCGGGAACGCCAACCTGCGTGCCCTCGTCCGGTTCAACCTGCCGTCGGCCCCGGCCGGCTGCGTGCTCGACGCAGCGACGCTGCGCATCTTCGCGGGCTCCGCGTCGTCGAGCCAGCGGACGCTCCAGGCGTTCCGCCTCAACAGCCCGTGGACGGAGAGCGGCGTCACGTGGGCCAACGCTCCGGCCACGACCGGCTCGGCCGTCACGACGACGTCCGGCACGGGCTACCGCCAGTGGAACGTGGCCCTTCAGGTTCAGGCCATGTACTCGAGCGGCTCGAACAACGGCTTCCTGATCAGGGACGCGTCCGAGAACCAGGATGCCGAGCAGCAGTTCTACGCACGCGAGAAGGGTGAGAGCCCGCCGCAGCTCGTTCTGACCTTCAAGCCGGGCTAAGCGCCGCTAGCACCGGTCCTCGGCACCCCACCGAGGCGACAGAGGGCCCGCGAGAGCGGGCCTTCTCGCTGCTCGGCGGAGCCTACGCTGCCGGGCAGGGCGGCGGCGGCTCCGTGCCCGGCGGCTCGCTCTGCCGGATCGGGCTGCAGTCGGCGAGGTCGCGCCGCACCCAGTAGGTGCCGGCGGGATTCCGGTTCCACGCTCCCCACTCGAGGACGAGCCGGCGCCGGTCGTCGAGCACCGCCAGGTACAGGCCCTCGAGGTCGGCGCGGTGGGCCTCGAGCGCGTCGAGGAGCGGTCGCAGCCCGTCCCGGAGGAAGACGGCGGGCTCGTCCGGCGCGAGCGACAGCGCGAGGGCGAGCCCGTGAGGCCGATGCACGTCGAGGCGCGTGAGCGCGGCGCCGGACTCCGTTGCCGCGGCGCGCACCAACTGCAGAAGCGCGCGCTCGTCGCTCTCGCCGAGCGGTTCCGGATCCGGGCTCCCCTCCACCCGCGGCTGCGCCGTGAACGCGCCGCGCGCGTCGGATCCGTCCACCACCGCCGCGAGGTCGGCCTCGAGAAGCCGGCGGCTGTACGCGCCGGCGACGATCCACTCGTCCCACTGACGCCGGGCGGTCAGGCCCTTCACCGTCGCGAACGAGAGGCCGACGACGCTCTCGCCGTCGAGCCGGCGCCGTCCCTCCAGCGGGCTGATCGTCGCCCTCGTGAGCGTCGTCGCCGCCATGCCGTCGGCGACGTCGCGGAGGAGGTCGAGCTCGACCTCGCTGCCGCCCTCGACCGCGATCCTTTGCACGAGCCGTGGGGCAGCCCGCCCCTGCGGGTCGGGGCGCTCCTGCCCGTCTCCGCCGGAGCACGCGGTCGCCGAGAGCAGCGATGCGGTCGTAACGACAGCCGTGAGGAGCTTCACCGAGAACCGGCCGGATCGTACCGCTCGCCGACGGCGTCGAGCCGCGGCCGGGCGCGCCGCGGCGCCGAATATGGCGTGAATACGCTCTGAAAATGAGGCTCGAACGAATGTCGCAACTACCGGTGCCGATGCAGCCACGACATGCGCAATAACAGAAGGAATTCTTCATCTCTAGTTGACGTGCTTCTCACGTCGCAGTTCGAAGCTCGTCATGGTGAATCCGCAGCCGCCACCACGCGTGAAGCAGCTGCACCGGTGTTCGCTCGGCCGGCGCGGACGGGCCGCGCTCACCGCCCTCGTCGCCGCCGGCGCACTCGCCATGTCTTTGGGGGTCGAAGCGGCGCTCGTGAGCTCGATCGATTGCGTCGAGACCACGGTCACCGCCTCCGTCGTGGCCGACACCTGGCTGGACGAGAACAGTCCTTCCTCGAGCAAGAGCGGCGATTCCGTCCTGAATGTGGACGGCGGCTCGCTCAACGTCGACACGCAGGACGTCAGCGGACGGGCCCGCGCGCTTGTGCGGTTCGCTTTGGCGGACGCGGCTCCGCCCGGCTGCGTCGTCGGCTCGGCCCGGCTCTTCCTCTTCGCGTCCGAGGAAACGGTGGGGGCGAGGGCCGAGGCGGTCGCCCTCGCCTCCGCCTGGTCGGAGAGCAGCGTCAGCTGGAGCAGCCAGCCGGCGACCGTCGGACCTGTCACGCGTATCTGGTCGCGTGAGGGCTACATGCAGTGGAACGTCACGGCGCAGGTGCAGGCGATGCTGGACGGCGGCGAAAACCACGGCTTCGTCATCCGCGACGCCGCGGAGGGCACCGAGACAGCCGCCGGCCACGGTTTCTACGGCCGCGAGAAGGGCGACCCGGCCACCCTGCCCAAGCTCGTCGTCCACTTCGCCGCTCCGGACTCGGGCGAGCCGCCGGGGCCGCCGGCGCCCCCGACGTCGAAGAGCGTGACCTGCGGCGAGGTGCTCCTGCAGAGCACGCTCGTCACGAACGACCTCTCCGGCTGCCTCGGTGACGGCCTCGTGATCGGCGCGTCGCGGATCATCGTCGACCTCGGCGGCCATTCGATCGACGGCACCGGCCTCGGCGCCGGGATCGCGAACGAGGGCCATACGGAGGTCACGGTCCGCAACGGGACGCTGCAGGAGTTCGACTACGGCCTGAAGCTCGCGCCGGAGACGACGCACAACGTCGTCGAGAGCCTGACGCTCCGTCAGAACCAGGTCGCGGCCGTGGAGCTCTTCGACGTCGTCGCGACGGCGGTGCGCGGCAACATCCTCGACGGGAACGGCGGTGGGATCATGCTCGTCAGCGGCACGCGCGACAGCGTCGTCGCGAACAACGCCGTGACGGCCAACGGCGGGGCCGGCGTCTTGGTGCAGGATGCAACAGGAAACCGCATCGAGGGGAACAGCATCGCCGGGGGCGGCGATCTCGGCATCGGCCTGGAGCGCGCGAACGGGAACGTGCTGATCGGTAACACCTCCTCGGACAACAGCGACGGCGGCATCGAGCTTCGCTTCAGGTCGCACGACAACCGCCTCGAGAACAACACGGTCACAGGCAGCGGCGACCATGGAATCCTGGTCTCGGAGTCCGATCGGAACCAGCTGATCGACAACGTCGCCCACGACATGTCGGACAGCGGCATCACGCTCGACGCCGCCAACGACGGCGTCGTCCGCGGGAACGACGTCCGCTTCAACACCGGCGGCCTGCAGCTCGACGGGTCGAGTCGGAACGTGCTCGCGACGAACGACGCGAGCGAGACGTCGGGCATCGGAATCGAGCTCGGCGGCGGCTCGCTCGGGAACGTGCTCGAGGGGAACATCGCCGACGCGAACGCCGCCCACGGCATCTATGTCTCCGACGAGGCGACCGACCCCAAAGGCGCCCTGATCGCGGGTCTCGGCAACCTCGTCATCGCGAACAGCACGATCGGCAACCGCGCGGACGGGATCGTGATCGCGAAGGGCGGCCACACGGTCGCCGGCAACGTGACGCGGAACAACTCGAGCTGGGGCATCCTGGCCGCTCCCGGGACGATCGACGGCAGCGGGAACGTCGGGACGGGGAACGGCAAGGAGGAGCAGTGCTCCGGCGTCGTCTGCAGGCCGGAGTGGCTGCCGCCCGAGACGCAGATCACCGGCGCGCCTGCGGCGTTCACGAGCAGCCGTCCGGCGCAGATCGTCTTCACCGGGAGCGACGACACGAGCCCGGCGAGCTCCCTCGCGTTCGCGTGCTCCCTCGACGGCGGCGCGTTCGTGACGTGCGCCTCGCCGAGGCTCTACAGCGCGCTCGCCGAGGGACCGCACACCTTCGCGGTGCGCGGCACCGACGCCGCCGGCAACACCGACGCCACGCCGGCGACGCACAGCTGGACGGTCGACAGCGTCCCTCCGCAGACGGCCATCGTCGAGGCGCCACCCGAGCGGACTCGGGACACGTCCGCCCGCTTCCGGTTCGCGGGCGCGGACAACGCAGACCCGGCGCCGACGTTCGAGTGCCGTCTCGACGCGGCGCCGACGTGGAGCCCATGCGCCTCGCCGACCGACGTCATCGGCCTGGCCGAGGGCGCGCGCACGTTCGAGGTGCGCGCCGTCGACGGCGCGGGCAACGTCGATCCGTCTCCTGCCGCGCGTCTCTGGGCGATCGACACCACACCGCCGGAAATCCGCATCGACTCCGCCCCGAAGCTCACGACGAACCTGACGACTGCGACGTTCGAGCTCTCCACGGAGCCCGAGGCCATGCTCGCCTGCTCGCTCGACGGCGCCGCGTTCACACCCTGCGGCCCGGCGATCACGTACTCAGGGCTGGCCGACGGCGTCCACGCCTTCGCCGCGCAAGCGACGGATGCGGTCGGCAACGTCGACGGCTCGGCCGCCGTCCACACGTGGACGGTCGACACACGGGAGCCCGAGACGACGATCGCCTCCGGCCCCCTCGGCCCGACACAGAGCACAGTCGCCCGCTTCGAGTTCTCCGCCGACGAGCCCGGCGCAGCCTTCGAGTGTGCCCTCGACGAAAGCGGGTTCGAGCCATGTACCGCCGGGAAGGAGTATGCGACCCTCGCCGAAGGCACCCACTCCTTCCGCGTCCGGGCCGTCGACGAGGTCGGCAACGTCGACGCGACGCCGGCGGGCTGGACGTGGCGCGTCGACACCCTGCCGCCGGAGACGACCATCGACGCCGGGCCCGCCGGCCTGGGCCGGAGCCCCTCGGCGACGTTCCGTTTCTCCGCCGACGAGGAGGCGACCTTCGCCTGCTCGCTCGACGGCGCCCCGTTCGCCGCCTGCAGCCCGCCGCTCGAGCTCCACGACCTGGCGGACGGCTCCCACACGCTGCTCGTGCGCGCCACCGACCTCGCCGGCAACACCGACGGGTCGCCGGCGAGCCGGGCGTGGCAGGTGGACACGATCCCGCCGGAGACCGTGCTGCACGCGGGGCCGGAGCTGACGAGGGATCCGACGCCGACGTTCGCATTCTCGAGCGAGGATGGCGCGGGCTTCGAGTGCCGGGTGGACGACGCGCTGTTCGCGGCCTGCGCGTCGCCGTTCACGTCCGTGGCGCTGGCCGACGGGGCGCACGTGTTCGAGGTGCGGGCGACCGACGCCGCCGGGAACGCCGACGCGAGTCCTGCCGGCCGCTCGTTCACGGTGGACACGGTGGCACCGGAGACGGCCGTCGATGCGGGGCCGGCCGGCCCGACGAGCGATCCGACGCCGACGTTCGCGTTCTCGAGCGAGCCGGGTGCGAGCTTCGAGTGCCGGGTGGGCGACGGGACGTTCGCCGTCTGCGAGTCGCCGTTCACGGTGGCGGCGCTGGCGGACGGGGCGCACCGCTTCGAGGTGCAGGCGACCGACGCCGCCGGCAACACCGATCCGAGCTCGGCGAGTCGCTCCTTCACCGTCGACACGGTCGCGCCGGACGCGACGATCGACGCCGGGCCTGCCGGTCCGACGAACGACGCAACGCCGACGTTCGCGTTCTCGAGCGAGCCGGGGGCGAGCCTCACATGCCGCGTGGACGGCGGCGCCTTCGGCGCCTGCATATCGCCGTTCACGCCGTCGGCCCTCGCCGATGGGCCGCACACGTTCGAGGTGCGCGCGACGGATGCTGCCGGCAACAGCAGCCTCGTCAGCCGCGCCTTCACCGTGGACACCGTGGCGCCGGCGGTGGCGATCGACTCAGGCCCGAGCGGGGTCACGAGCGACGCGACGCCGTCGTTCGCGTTCTCGAGCGAGCTGGGCGCGAGCCTCGCCTGCCGCGTGGACGGCGGGTCGTTTGCGGCATGTGTCTCGGCGTTCACGACCGCGTCGCTCGCCGACGGCGGGCACGTGTTCGAGGTGCGCGCGACGGACGCGGCCGGCAACGGCAGCGAGGCGAGCAGCGCCTTCACCGTTGACACGGTTGCGCCGGCGGTGGCGATCGACTCCGGCCCGAGCGGCGCGACCGACGACGCGACGCCGACCTTCGCGTTCTCCAGCGAGCCGGACGCCGAGCTGGCTTGCCGCGTCGACGGCGCGGTCTTTGCGGCCTGCGAGTCGCCGTTCACGACGGTGACGCTCGCCGACGGGGCGCACACGTTCGAGGTGCGGGCGACGGATGCTGCCGGCAACAGCAGCGTGGCGAGCCGCGCCTTCGCAGTGGACACGGCGGTGCCGCAGACCATCGTCGACTCGGCCCCGCCGGAGACGACGCAGAGCACGAGCGCAACCTTCGCCTTCTCCTCGAGCGAAGCGGGCTCCACCTTCGAGTGCGCCCTCGACGGCGCCGCCTTCGCGGCCTGCACGTCACCGCGCGAATACACGGGGCTGGCGGTCGGGCCGCACGAGTTCCGCGTGCTCACCATCGACGCGGCCGGGAACCGCGACCCGTCGCCCGCGACGCGGGCATGGACGATTCAGTCGGCCTCTGACGTCACGCCGCCGGAGACGACGATCGGGGACCGGCCGCCGGCCACGACGCAGGGCACGAGCGCGACCTTCACATTCTCCTCGAGCGAAGCGGGATCCACCTTCGAGTGCGCCCTCGACGGCGCGGCCTTCGCGGCCTGCACGTCACCGCGCGGGTACACCGGGCTGGCGGTCGGGCCGCACGAGTTCCGCGTGCGCGCGATCGACCCGGCCGGCAACCTGGACGGCACTCCCGCGACCCACAACTGGACGATCCAGGCGCCGCCCGACACGACCGCGCCCGAGACGAGCATCGCGGGCCAGCCGCCCAGCCCGAGCAACAGCACGTCGGCGACCTTCACCTTTGGCGGCACCGACAACGAGACGCCGCAGTCGCTGCTCGTGTTCCAATGCCGCGTCGACAGCCAGTCGGAGTCGGCCTTCGTCTCCTGCTCGAGCCCGCGCGTCGTTTCCGCGCTCAGCCAGGGTTCGCACACGTTCCAGGTGCGGGCGATCGATCTCGCCGGGAACCGCGACCTCACACCCGCCGCCTTCGCCTGGACGGTCGACACGAGCGCCCCCGACACAACGATCGGCTCAGGGCCCCCGAGCAGCACCACGAGCGCGAGCGCGAGCTTCAGCTTCACCGCCAGCCAGTCCGGCTCGACGTTCCAATGCTCGCTCGACGGCGCGGCGTTCGAGGCCTGCACGTCGCCTCGCTCGTATTCGGGGCTCGCCGCCGGTTCGCACCAGTTCCGCGTCCGCGCAATCGACGCCGCCGGCAACGTCGACGCGAGTCCCGCCGCTCGTAGCTGGACGATCCAGGCTCCGCCGGACACGACGGCGCCCGACACGACCATCACTTCTGCACCGCCGAGCAGCACGACGAGCACCAGCGCGAGCTTCGGCTTCAGCTCGAGTGAGTCCGGCTCCACCTTCCAGTGCTCGCTCGACGGTGTCACTTTCGCGACCTGCACCTCGCCTCGCTCGTACTCGGGCCTCGCCGTCGGCTCCCACCAGTTCCGCGTCCGAGCGATCGACGCCACCGGCAACGTCGACGGCAGCCCGGCCGCCCACAGCTGGACGATCCAGGCAGCGCCAGACACGACGCCGCCGGACACGACCATCATCGCGGCGCCGTCCAGCAGCACGACGAGCACGAGCGCGAGCTTTAGCTTCAGCTCGAGCGAGCCCGGCTCGATCTTCGAGTGCTCACTCGACGGCTCGGCCTTTGCGGCGTGCAGCTCGCCCCGCGCGTACACCGGGCTCGGACTCGACGCCCACCAGTTCCAGGTGCGCGCGATCGACGCTGCGGGCAATGTCGACAGCAGCCCGGCCACCCACAGCTGGACGATCCAGGCGAGCTCGGGCTGCACCGGCTCGACCGTCGCGGCCGCCGCGGCCGCCGACAGCTGGCTCTTGCAGAGCTCCGCAACCAGCAACTACGGCAACGACTCCGTCGTCAAAGTCGACTCGAAGGCGGGCGCGAGTGCGCGCGCGCTCTTCCGCTTCGCGCTGCCGGCGCTGCCGCCCGGCTGCACGGTCGTCGACGCACGGCTGCGGCTCTATGCCTCGTCCTTCAAGTCGGGCCGCATGCTGCACGCGCTCCGCGTCGGCGCCGGGTGGATGGAGAACGGCGTCACGTGGACGAACCAGCCTGCAGCGACGGGCCCCGCCGCGGTCGCGTCGTCCGTGAGCGGCTACGTAGAGTGGACGGTCGGCTCGCAGGTGCAGGCGATGTACGACGGGTCGAACCACGGCTTCCTCGTGCGCGACGCGAGCGAGGGCGACAGCGGCGTCGAGCAGAACTTCCACAGCCGTGAGAAGGGAAGCGACAACCCGCCGCGTCTCGTCGTCACGTTCGGCTGAGGCCCGAAGATACGGGCGTGAAGCTCGCTCTCGCCGGCGACACGATGCTCGGGCGCGGCGTGGCCGAGGCGCTCGCGTCGTGTGGTTCCGTCGACTCGCTCGTCGCGCCCGAGGTCGTCGCGATCGCCGCCGAGGCCGACCTCTTCCTCCTCAACCTCGAGTGCTGCATCTCGGGGCGCGGCGAGCCGTGGCCGGAGCCGGGGAAGCCGTTCTTCTTCCGCGCGCCGCCGCGTGCGACGGAGCTGCTCGCGCACCTCGGCGTCGACTGCGTGACGCTCGCGAACAACCACGCGCTCGACTACGGAGAGGTCGCGCTGCTCGACACGCTGGCGCACCTCGAAGAGGCCGGCATCCGGTGGGTGGGAGCGGGGGCGACCGTCGAGGAGGCGCGGGCACCCGTCATCCTCGAGGGCCGCGGCGGCGCGCTGACCGTCGTCGCCGCAACCGACCATCCCCCCGTCTACGCCGCGGAGCCGGATCTGCCGGGGGTCGCGTACGCCGAGCTCGAGCGGGGCGTGCCCGGCTGGCTACGAGAGCTTGTGTTGAAACAACACAAAGTCCGGCCGGTGCTCGCGACGATGCACTGGGGCCCGAACATGGTTGCGGAGCCGATGCCGCACGTCCGCGCCGCCGCCCGGGAGCTGCGCGCGGCCGGTGCGGCGCTCGTCGCCGGCCATTCCGCCCACGTCTGCCACGGTGCCGGCGACCGGATCCTGTACGACCTCGGCGACTTCCTCGACGATTACGCCGTCGACCGCAGGCTCCGGAACGACCTCGGGCTCCTCTTCCTGGTCACCTTTGCGGATGCGGAGGCGGTGCGGCTCGAGGCGGTGCCGCTCGAGCTCGAGTACTGCCACACGCGGCTCGCCGACGGCGACGACGCGGCCTGGATCCGCGCCCGCTTCCACTCCGCGTGTGCCGAGCTCGGCACGGCGGTGACCGAGGAGGAGGGCCGGCTCGTCGTCGAGTGGGGCTGAGCGGTGGCCGGACTTTGTGTTGAAACAACACAAGCTCCGGTCACGCCTGCTCGAGCAGCCCGGCCACGTACCACTCGTCGAGAGGCTCGAAGAGGTGGTACGCCTGCCCGACGACGGCGAGCTGCTCGACGACGTGCGGACAGATGACGGCGTCGGCCTCGGCGCGGACGCGCTCGAGGCCACGGGGCGCCGCGACCGGGACCGCTGCGGTCACGTGTGCGGCCCCGGCGCCGTGCGCCCAGCGGCAGCCGGCGGCGAGCGTGAGCCCGGTCACGAGGCCGTCGTCGACGACGAGGACGCGCCGCCCCGAGAGCAGCGGCCGTGACGACCCGAGGCGGCGCTCGACCGCCTCGGCTTGGCGGGCGGCGTGCGCCACGACCTCGGTGACCTTCTCGGCAGGGACGTCGTGGCCCTCCTGCAGGTAGGGCGGCCCCTCGGCCGTGGTCGCGCCGAGGCGCAAGCCACGCGCGTTCACGCGCGCGACGGCGACCGCAGAAAGCGCGGCTCCCAGCCGGCGCGCGACCTCGAGGGCGACGGCGACGCCGCCGCGGGCGAGGCCGACGACGAGCGGCGCTTCGGGCTGGGCCGCCCCGACCGCCGATGCGAGCTCGCGACCGGCCTCGCTGCGGTCGTGGAAGAGCGGCGGGAACCACTCGACGATGCGGATCGACATCAGTTCGCCTGTTTCGCGTTTGCCAGACGGTCGGACAGGTGTCAGAGACGAGTCTGACACGCGCCGGCTCGCTGCCGGCGGTGCCGCGCGGCCTCTTGACAACAGCCGCTTGAACTTTTCGCGACGACCGGGTTAGAGTCGCTGCTACGGATCGCCGGGTCGACGATTCCGCGGAAAGAGGGCAGATGGAGAGCAAGCAAGAGCGGAGGGCGGCCGCGCTGGCTCTCTTCTCGCTTGCGCTTCTTCTGCTTCTGGTGCCGACGCCGGCGACGCATGCCCAGGCCTCCGCTCCGGTGCTCGGCGGCCAGCTATTCGCGACGGGGGCCGAGGTCGAGATCGAGGTGCTGCCCGCGAGCGCGGCGCTGACATCGACGCTCTTCCTGCTCGAGCCGGAGGAAGTCCAGATCGCGACGAACCGCCAGGTCGGCACGAAGGTGACGATCGGCCCCTACGGCTCCGGCGAGGAGCTCATCTTCGGGATCCGGGTGGGCGGCAACGAGTACCGGATGGGGCCGGCGGAGCGAAACCCGGACGGCGTCATCCACGCCTCGGTGGAGTTCCTCGAGAACGGCTGCGCGATCGTCGGCTTCGAGGACCTCTTCGGCGGCGGCGACCGCGACTACAACGACAACCGCTTCCAGTTCTGCGGCGGCATTGCTCCGGAGCCGCCACCCCCGCCCCCGCCTCCGCCTCCGCCGCCGGGCTTCGTCCCGCCGACTGCTGACGCCGGCGACGATCAGACCGTCGACGAGGGCAACGTCGTCACGCTCGACGGGACGCGCTCGAAGGCGTCCGGCCTCCAGACGCGCACGTTCACGACGAGCGAGGACTTCGAGGGCGGCGACCTGATCAACGTCACGACCGACACGCCCGACCAGCTCCAGCTCGACGACGAGACGGAGGCGTTCAACTTCATCTGGATCGCTGCTTCCGAGCGCGGGACGGTGATCAAGATCGACACCGTCACCGGCGAGGTCCTCGGCGAGTACTGGTCGGCGCCGCAGAACCGCGCCAAGGATCCCTCCCGGACGACCGTCGACAACGACGGCAACGTCTGGGTCGGCAACCGCGCGGAAGGGAGCGCCGTCGCCGGGGTCGCGAAGGGCTCGGTCGCGCAGATCGGGCTGGAGGAGAACGGGCAGTGCGTCGACCGAAACGGCAACGGCACGATCGAGACCTCCGGCGGGCTCGGCGACATCAAGGCATGGCCGAACACGACGGGAGTGGACAGCGACGGCGGCGTCGACACCGCGGCCGACGAGTGCGTCATCCGCTACGTCCGCACGGACGGCGTCGCCATCCGCCAGGTCTCGGTCGACGCCGAGAACCACATCTGGGTCGGCGGCGCGGCGCAGGGCAACTCGCCGAGCTTCTTCAACCGGATTACGCCTGACGGGACGATCGTGCGCTCGATCAACATGCGCTCGAACGCCGACACCGGCGACGGGATCGTGGGCTGCTGCTACGGCGGGCTCGTGGACCCGAGCGGCATCCTGTGGTCGTCCTCGGGCCTGAACCACCTCGTCCGCATCGATCCCTCGAAGCCCAACGGCCACGCCGACCTGATCAGGGTCACGCAGCTCGGCCGCACGTCGTACGGCCTCGGCATCGACTCGGCAGGCAGCCTCTGGCAGTCCAACTGGACGGCCAACACCGTCCAGAAGATCTCGCCGGCGGGCGCGATCCTCAACACGTTCCCGACGGGCGGCCCCGGCAACGACCGCGGCGTCGCGGTCACGCCCGACGACGACGTCTGGGTCGCGAACTCCGGCGGCAGCTCGGTCTCCCGGCTCCGCAACAACGGCTCCTTCGTCGCCCAGATCACCGTCGGGCAGCAGCCGACCGGCGTGGCCGTGGACGCGGCCGGAAAGGTCTGGGCCAGCAACCTGTCGTCGAGCACCGCGTCCCGCATCGACCCGGTGACGAACACCGTCGACCTCACCGTCAGTCTCGGCGCAGGAGCGGGCCCGTACAACTACTCGGACATGACGGGCGCGACGCTCACCGGCGCGCCCGACGAAGGCACCTGGTCGGTCGTCTACGACTCCGAGGAGGAGGCCGGTGCGGACTGGGCGTTCGTCGACTGGACCGCGAACGTGCCGGGCGACGCCGGGCTCGTCGTGACCGTCGCCGGCTCCGACGACGGCACCTCGTTCGGCCCTGAGGTCGAGGTCGCCGACCGTGAGGCGATCGTGGGTCTCGAGCCGAGTCGCTACCTGCGCGTCACCGTGCGCTTCACGCGGAGCTCGGACGAGGAGTCGCCGGAGCTCTTCGACCTGACTGTCGCCCACGCCTCCGATCAGGCCCCGACGCTCGCGTACCGCTGGCGGCTCGTCGAGCAGGACGGGCCCGTCGTCTTCCTCTCGTCGCCGACCGCGGCGCGGCCGTCGTTCGTCGCTCCCGACGACGCCGTCTACCGGTTCGAGCTGACGGTCACGGATGCGGCCGGGCAGACCGACACCGACGAGGTCGTCGTCACGGTCGAGAACCTCGATCCGGGGGTGAACGTCGAGGCAGGCTCCGCGTTCGCTCGCGCGGTCACGCTTCTCAACGCCTCCTTCACCGACGAGGGCTGGCTCGACACGCACTCGGCGACGTTCGACTGGGGCGACGGCACGGTTCAGCCGGTCGAGGTGACCGCGCAGGGCACCGGCTGGGGGACATTCTTCGGCTCGCACGTGTTCGATCGGGCCGGTACGTACACCGTCGTCGTCACCCTGACCGACGACGACGGCGGCACGGCGAGCCAGACCGTGGCCGAGTTCACCGTGACTGCACCTGTCGCCCTGTGGGCCAACAGCACTGCGAAGCGGAACACGCTTGACTGGGGCGGCGGCGCCGGCACGGTCGAGGGTCGGATCCATTCGAACCGGGAGCTCCGCATCCGCGGGTCGAGCAAGACGACGACCGGCCCCATCACGTTCGTCACGACCTTCACGAAGGAGGGCCAACACACGTTCAGCTCGCCGCCGGCGAAGGTGCCGGCTGAGCCGATTCCGGTGAACTTCCAGCTCGCGGATTACCGCCCGGGCGGCAGGGTCGCGACAGAGGTCGGCTCCGCTTACCGGAACATGTCCTCGCGGTGTGGGAAGAACGGACGCTGGGCGATCACGAACGAGACGCTGGCGGCCGGTGTCTACTACGTCTCGTGCGGCGTCGAGCTCGACGGCTCGCGGCTCGCGGGGCGGGTCACAATCGCAGCGGAGGGCGTGATCCTGGTCGACGGCGCGCGGCCGGCGTTCGAGCCCTACCACGACGGTCTCCTCTTCCTCTCCGGCTCGACCAACGCGAAGGCGATCGAGATCAACACCCAGTCCTCGAAGTTCCTCGGCGTTCTCTACGCGCGATCGGGCGGCGTCCTGCTCGCCGGCTCGGAGAACCGCTTCTTCTGCGGCATCTACGGCGACACCGTTGCCTTGAGCGGCTCGGATCTCACCATGAGAGGCGCGAACTGCGGCCGGCCGGACTCGACCGTCTCCGGGCCTCTCCTCGTGCCCTCGCTGACGGTCGACGTGAGCGCGGACCGGGACGAGACGCTGCCGGGCGTGAGGATCGGCTACGACGTGAGCGTCGCGAACGAGGGCTCGCTCCTCGTCGTGCCGGGCGTGCTCGGGCTCGAGAACGTCGACGTGACCGCGGCCACCGTCAAGGCCTACTCGTACGAGCTCGAGTACTTCTCGCTCCCGGAGGGGCAATGGGTCCCGTTCGCCTCCGCCGCGGCACTCGCGCCGGGCTACATGCCGACGCAGCCGCTGCCGACTCTCGGCGCGCTCCAGCTGACGGCGAGGCCGAACGCGGCTGCCGGCGTCACTTTCCCCGGCAGCGGCGACCCGCTCCTCGGCACGGTCATCGGCCCCGGCGGCTTCGCGACGTGGGGGGCGCAGGCGCTGGTCGACCTCGACCCAGCCCTCGTGACGAGGCTGCTCGACCCCACACGCACGGGCGGGATCCGCAACCGCGTCGAGTTCGAGCTCGAGCCAGGGGCGACGCAGGTGCGCCGGCTGTTCACCTTCGGGACCGACTTCGTCGCGACGCTGCGGACGCTGTCCGGCGACGTTGCCGGCGTCGACCTCACCTTCCTGCCGCCCGGCGGCGACCTCGTCGCGCACGACCCGACGACGGATCCCGAGCTCGCGACGCTCGGGCCGGGCGAGCGCGTCGAGCTCAGCGAGTCGCACGACGTCGCCGTGCCGGCGCCGCGGCATGCGACCGAGACCGACGCGGGCTACCTGAGCCGCCTGCTCATCCTCGACGGCACAGGGCTCGTCGGCTCGAGCTTCGCCTTCGGTTCGGGCGGCGTGGGTCGCCTGGTCGCCCCGCTCGCCAGCGCGACCACCACCCAAAGGCTGCCCGCCGTGGGCATCTCTACAGTCGGGCCGGACTCGATCACGGCGGGCGCGACCGGGCCGTACGACCTCCGCCTCGCGAACCTCGGCTCCGTCGAGGCCGACGAGCTGGACGTCTCGGCGGGCGCGGGTGACGACCCGCTCGTGGTCGAGGACGCTCCGGACGCGCTCGTCGCCGGCGAGCTCGCGACCGCCACCACCAGCTACGCCGCACCCGCCGTGAACCCACCGGCCGACGTGACGGTGACGGGCGCCGTGACCTGGGCGGACACGGCCGGAAACACCTACGGCCCGGTCAGGTCGGCGGTGATCACGCCGATCCTGACGCCGGGGACGCTCGTGGCGAGCCTGTCGGACGCGCTCGCCGTCGACGTCAACGGCGACGGCCAGGTGTCGCCGGGCGACACCGTCCGCTACACGCTGCTGGCGCGGAACGTCGGCGGCGTGCCGTTGCAGACCGCGGTCGCGACGATCACCCCGGACGCGAATTCCGACCTCGTCGTCGGTTCCGTCACAGCCGCGGGCGGCAGCGTGACGGACGGGAACGGGAGCGGCGATACGAGCGTGCGCATCGAGTGGGCGACGATCGCCGGCGGTGCGTCGCGCCAGGCCACCTTCGACGTCCGGGTCGACAATCCGTTCCCGACGACCGCGTCGCACCTGCAGACGCAGGGTCAGGTGGCCGCCGACGGGATCGACGCGGTCGCGACCGACGACCCCGCACTGCCCGGCCTCGCCGACCCGACGCGAACGCTCGTCGTCGTGCCGGTTCCGAATCTCACCGCGTTCCTCTCCGGCCGGCTCGCCGTCGACCCGGACGGCAACGGCGGCGCCTCCGCCGGAGACACGCTCCGCTACTCGCTCGTCGTCAACTCCGTCGGCGCCCTCCCGGTCACCGGCATCGGCGTCACCGTGCCGGTTCCGGCGGGCGCTTCGCTCGTGCCGGGCTCCGTCACGACATCGGTCGGGACGGTCGGCAGCGGCATCTCGGTGAACGTCGGCACGCTCGCGAGCTTCGCCACCGCGACGATCGGCTTCGACCTCCGCATCAACAACCCGCTCGCGGTGGGCATCACGCAGATCGTCGCGCAAGGCACCGTCGGCTCGAACGAGCTCGACGACGTTCTCACGGACAACCCCGACACGTTCGAGGTCGGCGATGCCACCGCCATCGGCATCCACGGGACCGGCGGCGGCGGGGGCGGTGGAGGCGGTGTGCCGCTGCCACCGGGCCCGTCGGTCGGCGGCGTGACCCTCGCCGAAGGCACGATCCTCACAGAGCCGCGGGCAGTGGCGGCGACGCTGACCCCGATCGCGGGCACGACCGTCACCGGCTGGACGGTCTCGTACCGACGTGCCGACGACAGCGCGCTGACGCAGCTCGCGTCCGGCACAGGGACGGCGGTCGCCGCGACGATCGACCCGACGACGATGCCGAACGGCGGTTACGAGCTCGTCATCCGCGCGACGTCGTCCGACGGCGGCCTGACGGTCTCGGAGACTTCCTTCGTCGTCGAGGGCGAGTTGAAGCTCGGCCGGTACCAGATCACCTACCAGGATCTGAACGTCCCGGTTGGCGGGATCCCGCTGCGCGTGCTCCGGACCTACGACAGCTTCGACAAGTCGAGGGGCGATTTCGGCGTCGGCTGGCGGCTCGAGCTCGCGAACTTCCGCGTGACCACGAACGGCCCGCTCGGCGAAGGCGGCTGGCGCATGTTCAGCTGCGGGCCCGGCCTGATCTTCGTGCCGCTCTGCTTCGACAGTTCGCGGCCGCACTACGTCACGGTCACCTGGCCCGACGGGCGAGTCGAGACCTTCGACCTCACGCCGGCCCGTGGCTCGTCCTTCCTCTCGGGCATGACGGCGGCGGCGTTCACGGGACGCCCGCGCACGACCTCGACGCTCGAGGCGTTCGACGGCGGCCTCTATTTCTCGAACGGCAACCTGCTCGGCGGCTTCTTCGGCTCGAACGGGATCTGGGACCCGACGCAGTTCCGTCTCACGGACAAGTTCGGCACTCAGTACGTCCTCCAGGTCGGCCGCGGCTTGCTCTCGGCGACCGATCGAAACGGAAACACCGTCACGGTCAACTCGTCGGGCGTCCATTCCTCGCTCGGCCCGTCGATCACCTTCACGCGGGACTCAGCGGGTCGCATCACGAGGATGGAGGGGCCCGACGGCGAGGCGCACACCTATGCGTACGACGCGGCGGGCGACCTCGTGTCTGTGACTGATCCGACAGCCAAGACCGTCTCGTTCACGTACGACGCGGCCCACAACCTCCTCGTCACGAAAGACCCGCTGAACCGCCCGTTCAGAACGCTCCACTACGAGGACGGAAGGCTCGTCGGAGTCGAGGACGCGGCAGGAAACCTCACGACGATCGAGAGTGACCCTGCGGACAACACGGAGATCGTGACCGACGCGGCGGGCCAACTCACCACGGTGTCGGCCTACGACAGCCGCGGCAACCTCGTGCGGCGCGACGAGATCGCCGACGGCGAGACCCAGACGACCAGGTACACGTACGACGCGAACGACAACATCGCGTCCCGCACGGACCCGCGCGGCGAGGTGTGGCAGGCGACGTGGGACGACGACTCGAACCTCCGCACGTACACCGACCCGACGGGGAAGACGGTCACGCTGACCTACGACCGCGGCCTCATCGCGACCTGGACCGATTCCGGCGGCAAGGTGACGCGGTACCAGTACGACGCGGCGGGCAATCTCACCTCGATCATCGACCCGCGCGGCGAGGCGGAGATCTACACGTACGACGGCGACGGGAATCGTCGCACGCGCACCGACCGGCAGGGAAAGGTCTGGACATACGAGTACTTCCCGACCAGCAAGCTGCGCTCCGAGACGAACCCGCTCGGTCACACCACCTCGTACACCTACGACGGCGCAGGGCGTCGCCTGACCGAGACCGACCCGCTCGAGCACGTGACGACATACGCGTACGACGACGCGGGCCGGCTCCTCTCGATCACAGACCCGCTGGGCCGGGCCACGACGTGGGCATACGACGATTTCGGCCTCCTCGAGCGGGAGACGGATCCGGAGGGATTCACGACGAGCTGGGAGCGGAACCTCCGCGCCCTGGTCGA
>Ga0190265_10000861_pt1 | contig 20083 bp, 19 predicted proteins | sample Popmic124T_FD_133135 | JGI IMG/M metagenome (GOLD analysis project Ga0190265, IMG submission 133135) | Populus adjacent soil microbial communities from riparian zone of Indian Creek, Utah, USA - 124 T | ecosystem: Environmental > Terrestrial > Soil > Riparian zone | place: USA: Utah | collected...
ACGCGAGGAGGACAGGTTCGTCTGCGCAATGCGACTGGGAAGTGCGCTGTCCTTGCGCAGCTCGCAGAACCAGCCGCGCTCGTCCTCGTGCAGGTCGAGCGGGATCCGCTGCAGCCCTTCGATCACTTGTTCGCTCCGGTCTCGTCGATCCGCCGGCCGATGTCTGCGAGGTGCTGCCAGTGCTTGCCCGCGTCCTCCCACCAGCCCTCGACCTCGCGCGCCTCCAGCCGCCCCGCCGCGGCGTAGTGGCGATTGACGTCCGTGATCTCGAGCTCGCCGCGGCTCGACGGCTCGAGTCTCGCAATGACGTCGAAGACGTCGGATGGATAGCAGTAGAGACCGACCACTGCATGCGACGAAGGCGGCGCGTCGAAACGCGTGTCCACGACGCCCGCCTTCTCGACGATGTCGGCGACCGCGCCGTCCTCGCCGTAGAGGACAACGCCGAAGTTCTCGGGATCGTCCACGTCCTTGACGAAGATCCGCGCGCGTTTCCCGTCCTCCGCCCACTCTCCGAGCGCCGCCGACTGCGCGAATTCGAAGATGTTGTCGCCGAGCACGACCACGAGCGGCGCGCCGGCGGCGAAGTCGCGAGCCATGCCCACGACCTGCGCGATCCCGCCCGGTTCCGTCTGCACCTTGTACGTGAGGTCGAGTTCGAGAATCGGATCTCCGCCGCCGCGCGGAGCGAGCCGCCCGTCACCGAGCAGATCGATCATCTGCCCCGCGTGGCCCTTGCCGGTGACCAGGAGAACGTCGCGGATCCCCGCGAGCTGGAGCAGCTGGAGCGGGTAGTAGATCATCGGCCAGCTCCCGACCGGGAGCAGGTGCTTGTTGGAGACGCGCGTCAACTCGCCGAGGCGCGTCGCCTCGCCTCCCGCGCAGATGAGACCCTTCGGCTGCACGCGGGGATGCTAGTCCCCGCTCGCAGCTACTGGGGACGAGCGTGCCCGATGCTCGCCGAGCGGCGAAGGCTCGACGCGGACGACTCGCGCCAGGCCATCGGGCAGCCACCAGTTCCACTTCCCGAAGAGCTTCATCGCACTCGGCACGAGCAGCGCGCGCACGATGGTGACGTCGATCAGGATCGCGGCCGCGAGCCCGAACCCGAACTGCTGCAGGCCGACGATCGAGCCGGCGATCAGCCCCATGAACGCGGCGAACATGATCAAGCCGGCGGCGGTGACGAGCCTGCCCGTCTTGGTCAGCCCCAGAACGACCGCCTCCTCGTTCGTCGCCCCGTTGTCCCATTCCTCGCGCATCCGGGAGACGAGAAAGACCTCGTAGTCCATCGAGAGCCCGAAGAGCATGGCGAAGAGCATCACCGGCACCCACGCCTCGATCTGGTCGAATGCGATCAGGCCGACCCATTCGCCCGCGCCCCACTTGAAGACGATCACGAGCAGCCCGTAGGCAGCCCCGATGGAGAGCAGGTTCAGGATGATCGCCTTCAGCGGCAGCACGATCGAGCGGAACGCCCGCATCAGCAGGAAGAACGTCGCAACGAGCACCGCGACCACGAGCCACGGGAACCAGCTGTAGGTCAGGTCGATGAAGTCCTTGCCCGCGGGCGGCCCGCCGCCTGCGTACACGACCGTGGTCTCGGGAAAACCCGCACCCGGGATGATCTCTCCTCGCAGCCGCTCGACGAACTGGAGGCTCGCGGGGTCGCCATAGTCGTTGACGCCCACGACCTCGATGCTGAGATAGCGACGCGTCGCGTCGACATGCTGGGAGGTGAGGTCGAATCGGATCGCAGCGACCTCGGGGTCGGCCTCGAGTAATCGTTCGAGCTCGCCGAGAGCTCGCGCGATCGACGGCTCGATGACGCCGCGCGCGACTCCGGTATCGACGACGATCGCGGTCGGAGCGGTCGCTCCCGCCCCGACGGCGGCGTCCACGATCTCCAAGCCCTGCACGGCGTCGAGCTCGCGAGGAATACCCTCGTTCGACCCGGGGCCGAGCTCGAGCGCGAGGACGGGCAGGGTCAGGAGGATGAGGAACGCCGAGGTGGTCCCGGCGACGAGCTTCGGGTAGCGCATGATGAAGCGTGAGAGCACGGCCCAGAAGCCGGCTTCGGGGTCAGCTCGCTGCTCGAGCCAGTCCTTCGGCAGCAGGCGCACGCGATCGAGCGGCTTCCCCACGAGCGAGAGAACGACCGGGAGGAGCGTCACCGCCGCGAGCACCGAGACGACCGGGATGACCAGCCCGCCGACGCCAAACCCACGGATGAACGGCAGCGGCATGAACAAGAGCAGTGCGAGCCCGAGCGCGACCGCGGTGCCGTTGAAGACCACGGCGCGCCCCGCGGTGAGCATGGTGGTCACGAGCGCCTCGTCGCGCGGCGACCCGCGGCGGAGCTCCTCGCGGTAGCGGTACACGATCAGCAGGGAATAGTCGATCGCGATTCCGAGGCCGATCAGGGTGACGAGGTTCGTCAGATACGTCGTCAGCTCCATGAAGTTCGCGAAGACCCAGATGATTCCGAGCGTGGTCGGGATCGTCACGATCGTGAAAGCGAACGGGAGCAGGAACGCCAGTGTTCCGAAGGTGATGATCAGGATCAGGAGCGCGATCGGAACCGCGATCAGCTCGCCCTGGAGCAGGTCCTCCGCGAAGACGGGGTCGAGGTCGTGCTCGATCGCGGCCTGACCCGTCAGATAGATCTCCGCACCCGGGATCGCTCCCAGTGCGTCGCGCATCTCGTCGGTTCGACCCTTGGAGTCGGCCGGCTCGAGGTTGGAGACGATCTGGGCGACGACGACGTCGTCCGAGACCGGCACGACCGACACCAGCCGGCCGGTGGGAAGCTCCGCAGCTGCCCGTTCGGCCGCGCTCCGTGCCTGCGGCACGAGGGACTCCGCGTTTCCGTCGGCCTGGACAACGACAGTGAAGGCTCCGGTCGTGCGTTGGCCGAAGTGCTCCTCGAGGATGCGCTCCGCGCGACGCGTGTCGGTACCCGGCAGCGTGAAGCGGTTGGTCAGGAGGTCCGCGAGCTGCGTCGACGCGAGCCCGCAGACGGAGAACACGATCGCCCAGGTCCCGAGCACGAGCCAGCGGTGGCGGAGCACGAACCGGGTCAGGGCCTCCATGCTGGGTGGCCTCGTCGGCCTAACGCGCCCGCCTCGCTCGCGATTCCGCCCGAGCCGCGGCCTTGCGCCGCCGAACGCCGGGTACGGCACGCACTGCGGCGATCCAGACGTAGGCGATCGTGGCCAGGATTCCCGCCAGGAGGGTTAGCAATCGCTTCGGGTGGAGAAGAAGAGAGAGGACCCCCTGCACCCGGGCGATCCTAGACGACATACTTCACGACCTAGTCGAAGAAAGGTGGTACATCGCATGGCGAGAACCAAGGACCGAACGGAGGCCGTGCGCCCATACGTCAAGCGCGCGATGGAGGATCCGGAGCTGCGCGACGACCTCGTCGCGGCCTTCGCCGCCGCACGCGAGCTCTACGAGAAGGTCTCGAAGGGCGACGGCGTGAAAGGCAAGGCGAAGAAGATCTCCTCGAAGGACTTCCAGAAGGAGCTCAACGAGCTCGTCGAAGGGCTCACCGACGCGTCCGATCGCATCAAGGGCGAGAAGAAGAGCCACAAGGCTCGCAACGTCGCCATGCTGACCGGAGTGGTCATCGGGATGCTCTACAACCCGTGGACCGGACAGGCGACGCGCGACTGGATCACGGAGCGCATCTCAGGCGGGAACGGCGACGGTTTCGAGGAGTTCGGCGACAGATTCGGTACCGAGTCCGACATGACGCCCGGTAACGGCAGCGAGCCGGTCGTCGAAGAGCTGAAGTCGTAAGCCGGTCGGCGACCGCGAAGCGGCGCCTTCGGGATCGTGCGCAACCGGGATCCGCGGGAGCGGGTCCCGGTCTAGCGCCTACACGCCCTACCGTGACAGGGCACGCTCGAGTGCCCCGGGCACGAGGCCACTCGTGGACCCGATGTCGTCCGCCTGGAGCAGAACCGCTCCGGGAGGGGGCAGCGTGACGCCACCCGGGCCTGTGGCTATGTAGATCCGCCCGGCCGCGAACGAGATGTCCTCGGCGCGCTGCCACGCGACGAGGATCGGGTACGGGGCGACGACCCCGTCGTAGCCAAGCCCGCTCATCGCCGCGGGATGGATCTCGAAGTGAAGATGCGGCGATCCGCCGTCGGCGTCGCCGGTGTCACCCACGAAACCGATCACGTCCCCCGCCTGCACACGGGTTCCCTCGATCGCGAGCGGCGAGTACGCGGAGAGATGGGCGTAGTAGAACTCGTTCCCGAGATCGTCCCGCAGCCAGAGCCGGTAGCCACCGAGCTTGATGAAGCCAACCGTGTGGACGACGCCGTCGGCGACGGCCAGGAGGGGCGCGCCTGCACGGGCGAAGATGTCCTCTCCGTGGTGCCAGCCTCCGGGGATTCCCGGTCGCGGGCCGCCGAAGCTGTCCCCGAACGAAGCAGTCCCGAAGATCGGAAACACGTAGCCGCCGGCAGAGAGTCGCGCCGTCACCTCTGGCGAGGCGAGAACCGGGCCGCCCGGGACCGCTCCGGCGGTGTCCGGCTCGGGCGCCGTGGGAAGCGAGGGGCGGGTGGGAGAGCTCGGGCGAGGCGTCGGCTCTCCGGGCGGGCGGGGTCGCGCGGGAACCTGAGCCACGGCGATCGCCTGCGCACTGCCGATGAGCAACTCGCTCCCGGCCGGAAGCCCGCCGTGCGCGCCAGTCAGCGTCACGCGGAGCGCCACCACGGTTCCCTGCGCGCCGGGAGGGTTCGCGCGGCGGCTGCCGCTCTGCACCGACAGGACCGAGACGACTCCCCAGTCCGCGAGAGATGCGGTCGCGCCCGGGGACGTCGAGACGTCCTGTCCTAGCGCCCGCAGCCCCAGAACGGCGGACGCGGACACGTCGGATCCGGCCGACCGCTGACTGGCTCCGGCGGTGGTCGAGGCCGCCACCTGGGCGGCGGTGAGTTCGCCCCCGAATAGCGTGAGCCCGACGACCTCGGCGACGGCTTGTGCGGTCGCTGCCTCACCCGTCTGCGCCGACACGAGCGCGCGAGAGCGGCCGGTGCGGACGATCGACCCGTCATCCGGAAACTGGAACGACTGCACGTCGGCGCTCACGTTCGTGGGCCAGGTGAGCTCGCCGAGCGAGACCGTCTTCTCGCCGGGGATCGTGATTCGCACGAGTACGGCATTCGCGCCCGTGCTGGCGCCCTGTGGCGGTGGAGCGGCGCCGGCGAGGGCGACGCCGACGGCAAGTACCGCGCCGGCGAGGGCGACGACACGGATCACGACGAGTCAGGGTAGCGGGGTCGGAACCGCGCAGCACGCCAGACGAGCTGGACGGCAACCGCGAAGAGCAGTGCGGCGAAGAGCCTTCTCAGCGTGGTCTCCGAGAGCGAGGTCGCTACCCTGGCGCCGAACTCCACCCCCAGCACGGAGGCGACTCCGATGACGAGCGCGGTTCGGACGCGGAGGTTTCCATAGCGACGCTGGTTGGCCGCACCCACCGCAACGGTCGGCAAGATCGCCAGCAGCGAGGTTGCCTGGGCCTCTATCTGCCCCAGTCCGAGCGCGACGAGTGTCGGAACGAAGAGGATCCCTCCCCCGACCCCGAAGAGACCGGACATCACGCCGGCAGCGAGCCCGAGGACGATTCCGAGGACGATCGTGGACGTCGTCACGAGACCAGGAGCCAGACGCCGACCCCGGTCAGAAGGACGGCAAAGCCATAGGTCAGGTGCTGGGTCGTGATCCGCTGTTGCATCATCGTCCCGAGAAAGGCGCCGGCTGCGGCCGGGAGCCCGACGAGCGCCGCATACTCGAAGTTCACTTCCCCGCGATAGGCGTAGGCGACTACTCCCGCCAGGGCCGTGATCCCGATCGCTCCCAGCGACGTCGCGGTGGCGGCGCGCTCCGGAACGTGCGCGACGAGGATGAGCAGCGGGACAGCGATCAGCCCGCCACCGACGCCGAGGAGGGCGGAGAACACCCCCGCCGCGATCCCGATGGCGATCAGGCGCACGAGGCCTATCGTATGGACACGATCAGCCAGGCAGTGATGGTCGGCGTCTCGGGATCGCAGCGCGCGACGGGTGCCTCAGAGCCGAGAAGCCTCACGCCTGAGCACCTCCCAGGCTTGGCGCACGTCATCCTCGCTCGTACGGAAGTTTCCGATCGCGAGCCGGAGCGCGTAGCGGTCGCCGAGGCGGGCGTGCGAGAGGAAAGCCTCGCCTGAAGCATTCACCCGCTCCAGCAGCCGCTCGTTCTTCTTGTCCGTTCCCTCGCAGCGGAAGCAGACGAGCGAGAAGTGCCGCGGCGCGACGATCTCCCACCCCGGCTCGTCTCGCACACACCCCTCGAAGAGCGCAGCCAGCCTGACGTGCTCGTGGATCCGCTCCTCGATCCCGATGCGGCCGAAGCAGCGCAGCACCGCCCAAAGCTTGAGCGCCCTGAAGCGGCGTCCGAGCGGGATCGAGAGCTCGCTCAGGTTCACAGCGTCGTCAGGCGACTGCAGGAACTCGGGGACGAGGCTGAACGTGCGCCGGAAGTCGTCCGGGCGGCGGCTCCAGAGCGCCGAGCAGTCCATCGGTACGCCGAGCCACTTGTGCGGGTTCACGCCGATCGAGTCCGCCCGCTCCCAACCCGTGAAGAGCGGACGGAGCTCCGCACATACGGCCGCCGAGCCGGCATAGGCAGCGTCGACGTGCAGCCAGACTCCTGCCGCTTCGCACGCATCGGCGATCGCAGGGACGGGGTCGATCGCAGCTGCGCCGGTCGTCCCGATGGTCGCCATGACCGCACAGGCATCGTCCAGCTCGAGGAGCTCGGGCCGCAGCCGGAACTGGTCGTCGACCGGGATCTTGCGGAGCTCGAGCTCGAGCAGCTTCGCGGCTTTGTCCGCAGCGGAATGCGCGTGCTCGGAGCAGAGCACGACGCGGTGGCCAGGACGTTGCGCACGCGCGACGGCAAGCGCCGAGAGCACTCCGGTCGACGCGGTGTCCTCGAGGTGCCCGTGGAACTCGGACGGCAGGCCGAGGAGCTGCGCCAGCCAGTCGAGAGTCAACTCCTCGAGCTCCTGGAGCGCGGGCGACGTGCGCCAGAGGATCCCGACCTGGTTCAGCCCGGCGATCAAGAGCTCGGCAAGGACGCCCGACTCCGATGCGGTCGCGGCGAAGTAGGCGAAGAACTTTGAGCTCTGCCAGTGGGTGAGCCCCGGTAGGAGTACGGCGTCGAGGTCGCGCAGCACGGCGGAGAACGGCTCCGGCTCGTCAGGCGGCGAAAAAGGCAGTGCCGCGCGGATGTCTCCCGGCTCCACCTGGGAGAGGACGGGCAGCTCGTTCACGCGCTCGAGGTACGACGCAACCCAGTCCACGGCAGCCGCGCCGTCCTCGCGGAAGCTCACTTGCGGATCTTTGCGATTTGCGCCCACGTGCGCGTGTTCAACACCTGTTCCTTCGTCAACCACGCCCGCCGCGCGAGCCCGATGCCCAGCTCGGCATACCCGAGCGCCGTGGTCGAGTGGGCGTCGGTCGTCACCGGGATGAGAATGCCGGCCTCCCCTGCCAGCCGTGCGTGCGTGTCTCGCATGTCCAGCCGGTCCGGCTGGGAGTTGATCTCGAGCGCGGTTCCCGTCTCCGCGGCCCGCGCGACGATCCTCTCGATGTCGACCTCGGCTCCGGTTCGCGTCAGGATCCGCCGCCCCGTCAGGTGCCCGATGCAGTCGACGTGCGGGTGGTCGATTGCGCCGAGGATCCGCTCGGTGGGGCTGCGCTCGAACGCGGTGTGCATCGACGCCACGACCCAGTCGAGCTCCGCGAGTACCTCGTCGTCCACGTCGAGCGAGCCGTCGGCACGGATGTTCACCTCGACGCCGCGCAGCACGCGAAACGGCTTGACGCGCGCGTTCACGGCTTCGATCTCCTGCCACTGGGCCTCCATCCGCCGGTCGCGAAGGTAGTGCGAGTGGTCGGTCAGGCAGAGGAACTTGTAGCCACGTTGCTTCGACTCGAGCGCCATCTCCTCGATCGAGTTCTTCCCGTCGGAGGACCAGGTCGAGTGGCAATGCATCTCGCCGCGGAGGTCGGAGAGCTCGACGAGCTCCGGGAGCTCTCGCGCGCGAGCCGCTCCGAGCTCGCCGTCGTTCTCGCGCAGCTCGGGTGCGATGAAGGCGTAGCCGAGGTAGTCGTAGAGCTCCTCCTCGGTCGCGTGCGTGACGACCTCGCCCGTTTCCTCCACGGTGACGCCGTACTCCGAGATGGAGAGCCCGCGCCGCTGCGCATCCTCCCGGAGTGCGATGTTGTGGTCCTTCGAGCCCGAGAAGTGCTGGAGCACGTTGCCGTAGCACTCGGGCGGCACCACGCGGAGGTCGTAACGAAGCTCGTCGTGCCCCACGACCGTCGCCTTCGTCGGCCCGCGGGCGGCGACGTCCCGGACCCAGGATCCCTGGCAGAACGCAGCGATCAGCGCGGCCGCATCGGATGCGGTTGCGATCAGGTCGAGATCACGCACGGTTTCTCGACGACGCCGCACGCTTCCGGCTTCCGAGACGGCGATCGCAGCGGGATGCGCCTCGAGCTCCTCCACGACGCGTCGGACTGCAGGGAGGCCGACACCGAGCAGTCGCCGCGGCTCCGGTTGCTCTCCGGCACCGGCCTCGAGCGCCTTCAGGATCTTCTCTTCGCTCCTCTGACCGAGCCCCGAGAGATCGCGTAGCCGCCCGTCCTCCGCCGCGGTCTTGAGGCTGTCGAGCGTGGTGACACCGAGCTCGGTCCAGATCCGCGCGGCCGTCTTCGGTCCGACACCCGGCAGTCGCAGGAAGTCGACGACGCCGACGGGGACACGTTCGCGGCGCCGGGTTAGCGCGTGCATCTCTCCGTCGTTGACGATCTCGATCACCTTCTGCTCGATCGTCTTCCCGATCCCGGGCAGCTCGGTCGCGCGTCCCGCGAGCGCGAGCTCGGCGACGGGCGACGGCGTCTCCCGTATGCGCGCGGCGGCGCGGCGGTACGCGATGACCTTGAACGACTCCTCGGCGAGGATCTCGGAGATGTCCGCGAGGAGGTCGAGCTGGTCGGCGAGCTCCGCATTCCGGGGCAGCGACTTCGCCATCCCGCGATGATACGGAGGTGCCTCGCGCGGTCGTCTGCCTCCCCACCTACAACGAGCGCGAGAACCTGGAGGCGCTGGTTCGGGCCCTCGGAGTGGTGCTGGACACCTCGCGGGACGGCGTTCTCGTGATCGACGACGGCTCGCCGGACGGGACCGGTGAGATCGCGGATCGGCTTGCTGCCGAGCTGGCGTGGGTGTCGGTGCTGCATCGCGAGCAAAAGGAGGGAATCGGGCCGGCGTACATCGCAGGGTTCCGGCACCTGCTCGCGGGCGACACCGAGCTGGTGCTCGAAATGGACTGCGACTTCTCGCACAGCCCCGACGACGTGCCACGACTGATCGCTGCCGCCAGTGACGCCGACCTCGTGCTCGGCTCGCGCTACGTGGCGGGTGGAGGAACGGAGAACTGGAGCTTCTTGCGCCGCTTCGTCTCCCGCGGCGGCTGCCTGTACGCGCAGGTCCTCTTGGGAGTGCGTGTGCGCGACCTCACCGGGGGCTTCAAGTGCTTCCGCCGTGCGACGCTCGAGGCGATCGACCTCGGCGCGCTCTCCGCGCACGGGTACGCGTTCCAGATCGAGACGACCTACCGTGTGCTGCGGAAGGGGTTGCGCGTTGAGGAAGTCCCGATCCGATTCGTCGAACGCCGTGCCGGAGCGTCGAAGATGACCGGCTCGATCGTGGCCGAGGCGATCTGGAAGGTGCCGCTGCTTCGCTTGCGTGCGCTCCTTGGCGGGCTGTAAGGGGAATCGGGTCCGGGGTCAGGCTTCAGCCTGACCCCACTACGCTGGTCTCGTGGACGAGGTCACAGACGCGACGTTCGCGGACGAAGTGCTGGCGTCCCCCATTCCGGTGATGGTCGACTTCTGGGCCCCGTGGTGCAAACCATGCGAAGCGATCGGGCCGCACCTGCGCGCGATCGCCGAGGAGCACGAAGGTCGTCTTCGGCTCGTTCGCGTGAACGTGGACGAGAACCTCGCAGTCTCCGGCCGGTACGGCGTTCTCTCGCTTCCCACGGTGATCCTTTTTGCAGAGGGCGACGCACGCGTGACGATCTTCGGCGCTCACTCTCGGTCTCACTACGAGCAGGCGCTCGCGCCGCACCTCGGCTAGCGACGCCCCTGCGAGACTGACTTCGTGGCCACCGACGTCGCCGCGACCTGGGCCGACCTGCTCGAGGGCGAGGAGATCGCCTACTCCGGCGTCGAGCCCGCCCGTGACGCGCGCAGCGAAGCGCTGCCTGACGACCTCGACCCGCGCGTTGTGTCCGCGCTCGTCGCGAACGGCGTCACGTCCCTCTACCGCCACCAGGCCGAGACCTGGGAAGTGGCGCAGCGCGGCGAAAACGTCGTCGTCACGACCGGGACCGCTTCCGGGAAGTCGCTCGCCTTCAACCTCCCCGTCCTCGATGCGATCGCACGCGAGCCGAAGACGCGGGCGCTCTACCTCTATCCGACGAAGGCGCTCGCGCAGGATCAGGCACGCGCGCTCTCCGAGCTCCGGCTGAAGGGGCTCAAGCCCGCGATCTACGACGGCGACACGCCTGGCGAGCGGCGGTGGCAGATTCGTAAGTGGTCGAACCTGATCCTCACGAACCCGGACATGCTCCACGTGGGCGTGCTCCCGCACCACGACCGCTGGGGAGACGTCCTGCACAACCTGCGCTACGTCATCGTGGACGAAGCGCACGTCTACCGCGGCGTCTTCGGCTCGCACGTTGCCAACGTCCTTCGGCGGCTGCGGCGGCTGGCGCGCATCTACGAGGCCGAGCCGCAGTTCCTCCTCGCCTCGGCGACGATCGCGAACGCGGGCGAGCTCGCGGAGGCACTCACGGGCGAACCGGCGACCGTCGTCGAGAGCGACACCTCGCCGAAGGCCGAGCGCGAGGTCGTCATCTGGAACCCACCGCTGCTCGACGCCGAGCTCGGCCTGCGAGCGAGCGCACTCGGAGACGCCTCCCGGCTACTGTCGCAGCTCACCTCGCGGGGTCTCCGGACGATCTGCTTCGCGAAGAGCCGCAAGGCGGCGGAGCTGATCCACCGTTTCACGGTCGAGCGGGTGGACACCGCCACGGCGAGCCGGCTCGCTCCGTACCGCGCGGGCTACACCGCCGAGCAGCGACGTGACATCGAGCGGCGGCTGGTCGAGGGCGAGCTGCTCGGCGTCACCGCGACCGACGCGCTCGAGCTCGGCATCGACATCGGTCTCCTCGACTGCGCGATCTCGGTTGGATTCCCGGGCACGGTCGCGTCCCTGCGGCAACAGTGGGGGCGAGCCGGACGCCGCGGGCGCGGGCTGGCGGTGCTCGTCGCGAGCGACGACGCGCTCGACCAGTTCTTCTCGCGAGAACCGGAAGCGCTGCTCTCGCGCCGGGTGGAAGCCGCGATCGTCGACCATACGAACCCGCGCATCCTCGACCCGCACGTGCTCGCGGCCGCGTTCGAGGCGCCACTGGACGACGGCGACGTCGAGACTCTGGGGAAGGAGGCCTTGCGACGCGCCGCTGCGCTGCCCGAGCTCGAACGGACCTCTGCCGGCTTCGTCTGGAAGGGCCGCGACTACCCGGCCGCGCGCATCTCGCTGCGCTCGGGCGACGGCGAAGCCTTCACGGTCGTCGACGGCATGACCGGAACGCTCCTCGGTCTCGTCGAGCGCGAGCGTGCGTACTCGACCGTGCACGAAGGCGCCGTCTACCTCCACCTCGGCGAGCAGTACCTCGTCGAGCAGCTCGACCACGAGAACCGGGTCGCGGTCGTCGTGCCGGCGAGCGTGGATTGGTACACGCAGGTGAAGAAGGAGACCGAGACGACGATCGAGGAGGCCGAGCGCAGCGAGCGACGGCTCGGAGTCGACCTCAACTTCGGACGTGTGTCGGTCTCAGAGCAGGTCGTCGGCTACGCGCGGAAGGCGGTGCGCGATGGCTCGACGATCGACGTCGTCCCCATGCTGACGCCCGAAACGACGTTCGAGACGGAGGCGATCTGGTTCTCGCCGGAGCCCGATAAGCTCGAAGAGCTGGAGCAGATGCCGGCCCTGCTCGGCACGCTGCATGCGGCCGAGCACACGCTGATCGCACTCCTGCCGCTGTGGGCGATGTGCGACCGCTGGGACATCGGCGGCCTCTCCACGAACATCCACTACCAGACCGGTCGCCCGACGATCTTCGTCTACGACGGCCATTCGGGCGGCATGGGCCTGACTGCGCGCGGCTTCGCGAGCTTCGAGGGCTGGGTCGAGGACACGACGCGCTTGCTCCAGCGCTGCCCGTGCACGAGCGGCTGTCCGTCGTGCGTGCAGAGCCCGAAGTGCGGGAACCTGAACGAGATGCTCGACAAGGCTGGGGCGAAGATGCTGCTCGAGCGGATGCTCTCGACCGAAGAGCGGGGTCAGGCTGAAGCCTGACCCCGGATCCTGGGTGAGGCGGGGTCAGTCTGACCGTCACCCGACTGAGGTGAGTTGGGGTCAGGCTTCAGCCTGACCTCGGTGCGGGGGTTGTCGATTTCAGTCTCTGCAGATCGTCGTAATGATGGAATCCACAAAGAGGAGGAACCCGTGCAAGTGATGGCATTGATCTACGACGACGCGTCACGCTGGGACGCGTCCTCCCCCGACGAGCGGGAAGCCGTCTACGCGCAGTACGGCGCGTTCACGGACGAAGCGGGCAAGGCCGGGGTCTTGGTCCGCGGAGCGGAGCTCGCGTCGGCCCGTGACGCGACGACCGTTCGCGTTCGCGACGGCGAGTCGCTCGTCACCGACGGGCCTTACGCGGAGGTGAAGGAAGCGCTCGGCGGCTACTTCATCCTCGAATGCGAGTCGATGGACAAGGCTGTCGAGTACGCGGCGAAGATCCCGGGCGCACAGCACGGCGCGATCGAAGTGCGCCCGATCTACGTCGATCCTGCAGCAGAAGGGACGGAATCATGAAGTACGCGATGCTCGTCTACGGCGACGACTCCGCGTGGGTCGATCTCTCCAAAGAGGAGAGGGCAGAGCTCCGCGCGCAGGAGATGCCGCGCTGGATCGCGCTGTTCGACGAGCTGGGCAAGGCCGACCCGAGCCTGGCCGGCTACGAGCTGGACGGACGAGACACCGCCAAGGTCGTACGCGTCCGCGACGGCGAGCGGATCGTCACCGACGGGCCGTTCGCCGAGACGAAGGAAGTCGTCGGCGGGGTCTTCGTCATCGACCTCCCTGACCTCGACGAGGCGATCCGCCTCGCTTCGCTGGTCCCCACGGCCGAGCACGGCTCTCTGGAGATCCGGCCGCTCGTCGAGTGACGGTCGAGCAGGTCTTCCGGGAGGAATGGGGCCGTGCGGTCGCGATTCTCACCCGCGTGCTCGGCGACCTCGAGCTGGCAGAGGACGCCGTGCAGGATGCGTTCGCGATCGCGATCGAGCGCTGGTCGCGAGACGGCACTCCACGCACGCCCGGTGCCTGGATCGTCACGACTGCGCGCAACCGGGCGATCGACCGGATCAGGCGCGACAAGGTCTTCCTGCAGAAAGCCGAGCTCCTCGCGCGCCTGCAGGACCTTCCCGCGGAGGAGGACGACGTGAGCGCGATTCCGGACGACCGGCTCGCGCTCGTCTTCACGTGCTGCCACCCGGCACTCGCGGCGGAGAGCCGCGTCGCCCTGACGCTGCGCGAGGTCGGAGGGCTGACGACGGGCGAGATCGCCCGCGCCTTCCTCGTCACCGAGCCGGCGATGGCGCAGCGGCTCGTGCGCGCGAAGCGGAAGATCCGCACCGCGGGGATCCCGTTTCGCGTCCCGCCGGACCACTTGCTCCCCGAGCGCCTGCGCTCCGTGCTCGCGGTGCTCTACCTCGTCTTCAACGAGGGCTATGCGGCGACCGCGGGCTCGGACTACGTGCGCGGCGACCTCTGCGACGAGGCGATCCGGCTCGGCAAGCTCCTCGCCGTCCTCATGCCGGACGAAGCCGAGGTGCTGGGGCTGCTTGCGCTGATGCTCCTCCACGACTCACGCAGAGCCGCGCGGACGGGCGTCGACGGCGAGCTCGTGTTGCTCGACGATCAGGATCGCTCGCTCTGGGATCCGAAGCGGATCGACGAGGGACTGCGCATACTCGAGCGAGCGGCCTCGCTTCGGCGGGGCGGTCGCTACCAGCTGCAGGCCGCAATCGCGGCGGGGCACGCGCAGGATCGCCCCTGGAGCGAGATCGTGGTTCTCTACGACCGGCTCGTCGAGCTCGACCCTTCCCCGGTCGTGGAGCTCAACCGGGCGGTGGCTGTAGCGCTCTCCGGACGCGTCGAAGAGGGCCTCGCGCTCATCGGCGGCCTCTACTCGCTGGAGGGCTACCACCTCCTCCATGCCGCCCGCGCCGACCTGCTCCGCCGCCTCGAGAGGCGCGAAGAGGCAGCCACGGAGTACCGACGGGCGCTCGAGCTGACCGCGAACGAGGCCGAGAGCCGCTACCTCGAACGGCGCCTACTCGAGGTCTCGTAGCGCGAGCTCGACGGCTTCGGCGGGCGTTGCCGCGGCCTCGATGCCGTCCACCTCCGGAGCTCCCGCCAGCGCGACGACCCTTCGCCCGAGTCGTCGCGCGAAGGCCATCTCGGCAAGCGTCCCCCATTCTCCGCCGACGGCGATCACCGCGTCACCCGAAGCCGCGACCGCGAGGTTGCGCGCATGGCCGATCCCGGTGACGACGACGTGGTCGGCCCAGGGATTCGCGTCCTCGCGTCGCTCTCCCGGGAGGATCGCGATCGTGGTGCCACCGGCTGCCTTCGCCCCGCGGTGAGCCGCTGCCATCACCTCGCCGAGCCCTCCGGTCACGACGGTGCATCCACGTTCGGCGAGCAGCCGCCCGATCTCCTCGGCGGCAGCTTCCCACGCCGCTCCGCTCCCGATCACCGCGATCTGACGCGTCACGGCGCGAGTCGGCCGACGAAACCGACAATGTCCGCCGCGACGCGCTCCGGTGCCTCCCAGTGCACGACGTGGCCCACCCCCCCGTAGTGGACGAGCCGCGACCCAGGTATCGCGGCGGTCAGCTTCTCCTGATCGCGATGCGGCACGAAGGCATCGCGGTCGCCCCATACGATGAGCGTCGGTGCGGAGATCGCGCCGGCCTCGGTCGCCGGCGCCGCCTCGAGCAGGCCGCTCATCGTGGCCTTCCAGACGCGCGCGGGCATCTTGAGGCTTTCTTCGATCATGTCCTCGACGAACGACCGCGGTACCGGGCCGGCGACCGTGCTCTCGACAAAGTCGCGCACGAACTCCGGATCGACCGGATCGCGAAGCTCCGACACCGCCTTCACGAGACTCGAGCCGACCCGCTTGTCGCGAAGACTCCAGGGCGCGCCGAGCAAGACGAGGCCGAGAGCTCGCAACGGGTGGTCGATTGCGAATCGCTGGACGGTGAAGCTCGCGCTCGAAGAGGCGACGAGCACCGCGCGCTCGAGCTCGAGAACGTCCATGAAGACCACGAGATCGCCGGCGAAGTCCTCGACGCGGTAGCCGGTTGTAGGTCGCCCCGCATCGCCGTGCCCGCGCTGCGTCACCGCGATCGCGCGAAGCGATCTCGGAAGATGTGGGAACAGACGCTCGAAGGACCGCCACGAGTCAGCGTACGCATGTAGGAACACCACGGGTATGCCGGACGGATCGCCTTGTTCCACGTATGGCAGCTCGAGGGCGCCGGGTAACGACGCCCACCGGATCGGATGGGGGTGAGCGTTCCTCACGCGCTAGCGCAGGGTGCGAAGAGCCTGGCTGAGCGACTGCTTCCCGCCGAGGACGCCCGCGAACAGGTCTCCGTCACGCGCTACCCGATCCAAGACGGCGTCGATCGTGAACGACGCAAGGTCGAGCCCTGGCCCGACTTCCTCCCAGCGCAGCGGGGTGGACACAGGAGCTCCGGCGCGCGGGCGTACCGAGTACACCGACGCGTTCGTCTTCCCGGGGCCGTTCTGGTTCGCGTCGACGAGCACCCCGCGGCGCTTCTGCTTCGACCACTCCGTCGTGACGAGCCCGGTGTGCGCTCGGGCGAGCGCCCCCGCGATGATCGAGGCGAACTCGCGCGCGTCGGCGAACGTGTGTCGCCGCGCGATCGGCACGAGGATGTGGATCCCGCGCGAGCCCGAGGTCTTCGGATACGCCTCGAGCTCGAGCAGGTCGAGCGTGTCCTTGACGAGGAGCGCGACGGTTACGACGTCGTCGAAGGTCGCGCCCTCCGCAGGATCGAGGTCGAACATGACCCAGTCCGGCCGGTCGGGCTTGTCCGCGCGCGACGACCACGCGTGCATGTCGATGCAGCCCATGTTGGCCATCCAGAGGAGCGCGAGCTCGTCGTCCACGAGCGCGTAGTCGATGATCTTCTTCTCTCCCTCCCGGGTCGAGGCCGGGAACGGCGCGCGCTTGATCCACTCCGGCATGTGCGAAGGCGCCTGCTTCTGGAAGAAGCTCTTTCCCTGCCAGCCGTCGGGATAGCGCTTCATGGTGAACGGCCGGTCACCGAGATGCGGCACGAGCACCTCCGCGACGTCCCGGTAGTAGGCGATGAGATCACCCTTGGTGATCCCCTCCTCCGGCCAGAAGGGCTTGTCCAGATTCGAGAGCCGGAGCTCCCGGCGTCCTTTCTTCAGAACCGACGGCAGCGGGGTCTTCTCCTTGCGCACCTCTGAGGCAGGCTTGTCCTCTCGGAGGCCGAGGTAAACCGGAGCGCGCAGGCGGCCTTCGTGCGTCCACTCCGCGAACGCCACCTCGGCGACGAGCCGCGGCTCGACCCAGACCACGTCCGACCGCCGGACGCGCGGCATCTTCGGCGTCTCGGCAAACGGTGCCTCCGAACGCGCGAGCGGCTTCAAGAGCCCGAGCAGCCGCGTGATCTCGGCCTCGTTGAAGCCGGTTCCGACGTTGCCCGCCCAGCGCAGGCCGCCAACCTCGTGCACTCCGACGACGAGCGCACCGAAGCCCGCCGACCGCCGGCCCTGACCCTTCGTGTAGCCCGCGATCACGACCTCCTGCGCTTTCCGCACCTTCACCTTGTGCCAGTCGGTGCTGCGCTTGCCAGGCTGGTAGCGGGAGTCGGCGCGCTTTGCAACGACGCCCTCCAGCTCCTGCTCCTCGGCCGCGGCGAGCAGCGCCTCGCCGTCGTCGAACTGCGGAGAGAGGACGATGCCGCCCCGCGACGGATCGATCAGTGCGTCGAGCTGCTTTCTCCGCTCCGCCAGGGGGAGCGCGAGAAGTGACTCCGAGTCGAGCTCGAGCAGGTCGAAGACGACGAGGACGAGCGTTCCCGTGCCCTCCTGGAGCAGCGAGAACCGGGAGCGACCATTGGCGTCGAGCGCGCAGATCTCGGCGTCCAGGACCGCGTCGGCCGAGCGTGTCCCGAGCTCCGCCGCACGCGCGGCGGGCTTGAAGCGCTCGGTCAGGTCGTTTCCATTCCTGCTCGTCAGCGTCGCCTGACCGCCTGCGATCGTCACAACCGCGCGGAACCCGTCCCACTTGGGCTCGTAGATCCAGCTTTCACCCCGAGGAAGCGCTTCCGACGAGGTCGCGAGCATGGGTGTGTACCGGCTCGCGTCCGCCTTCGCGCCGTCCTTCCGTAGCAGCAGCCAGTTCTTCGGATCCCCGTTGAGCTTCGCCGGCACGAGCGTCCAGACGCCGTCCAGACGCTCCCCTTGCAGGCGAACCGTCAGACCGCCGTCCCGCTTCTCCTCGACGAGCTCGTACATTCCGCGATCCCAGATCTCGACGGTTCCCGCGCCGTACTCACCGGCCGGAATCGTCCCTTCGAAGTCGCCGTACTCGAGCGGGTGATCCTCGACGTGCACTGCGAGATGACGCTCACCTTGGCGGAGTGGAACGCCTTTCGGCACCGCCCAGCTGGCCAATGCGCCGTTTCGCTCGAGACGAAAGTCGTAGTGCAGCCGCCGGGCATCGTGGCGCTGGATGACGAAGCGCGGCTCCGTGGAACGCCGCTTCTTTGTCCCGAACGGCTCGGGCGTCTGGCCGGGCCGGCGCTTGCGGCGGTATTCGTCGAGCGTCACCTGTGGATTGTCGCCATTAACGCAACACTTTCTTCACCAACCGGCCGAAAATTCGAAGTTATCCCTGCTCGCCGGGCTTTTCTCGTACGGGGATAAGCCTGTGGAGACTGTGGATAGTCGTCAAGCGGACGACACGACGCCCATCACCCGGTACTTCTCGCGGCGGCGGCGGCGGCGGTCGTCGGGCTCGAGCGAAGCGATCTCCTCCAGCGCCACCACGATGCTCTGCTGGAGCAGGTGTGCGGCAGCATCCGGATCCGTATGGGCGCCCCCTCCCGGCTCGGGAACGATCGCGTCGATCACACCGAGCTCGAGGCAATGCGTGGCATCGGGCTTGAAGGCCGCTGCCGCCTTGCGCGCCGCGCCAGGTTCGTCCCTCCAGAGGATCGCCGCGCAGCCCTCCGGCGAGATGACCGAATAGATGGCGTGCTCCTGCATGAGCACCCGGTCCGCGACCGCGATCGCGACCGCACCGCCCGATCCACCCTCGCCGATGACACACGCGACCGTCGGCACCCTCAGCCGCACCATCGCCGCCTGCGAGCGGGCGATGGCGCCGCCCTGGCCGTGCTGCTCGGCCGCGACGCCCGGATATGCACCCGGTGTGTCGATCATGGTCACGAGCGGGAAGCCGTGGCGGTCTGCCAGCGCCATTGCGCGGATCGCCTTTCGGTACCCCTCCGGATAGGCCATGCCGAAGTTCCGCGTAGTCCGCTCCTTGAGATCCCGCCCTTTTTGGTGGCCGACGAGGACGATGGTCCGCTCGCCGAGCTTGCCGAGGCCGGTCACGATCGCCGGGTCGTCCGCCCGACCGCGATCGCCGTGGAGCTCGAAGAAATCGTCGAGGATCCGCTCCACATAATCGAGCGTGTACGGACGCTCCTGATGGCGCGCGAGCTCGACCGAGCGCCAGATCTCCTCCTCGCTCGGCTCCGCCTGAATGCGCTCGAGCTGATCCTGAAGGCGGTCGAGCTCGCCACTCAGCTTCGTCCCGCGCAGGAGCTTCATGCCGGCGAGCTTACTGAGCCGCTCACGCAAGCGCATTTCTGCTTCGCTCGGCATTAGACCACTACCGGTCTTTGAAGAGGCGGAGCAGGCGCGAGAGCGTCGGCCGAAGCTCCGAACGCGGGACGATGCCGTCGACATGCCCGTAGCGGTAGTTCGACTCGGCGAGCCCGAAGTCGTCCGGAAGCTTCTCCCGCGTGGTCTGTGCGACGACCCGCGGGCCGGCGAACGACATCAGCGCACCGGGCTCTGCCAGGACCACATCGCCGAGGCTGGCGAAGCTGGCGAGCACCCCGCCCGTGGTCGGGTGCGTCAGCACGGAGAAGAGCGCGCCACCGGAGTCGTGGAGCTCCTCGATCGCGCACACGGTCTTCGGAAGCTGCATCAGCGCGAGGATCCCCTCCTGCATGCGCGCTCCCCCCGACGCGGAGACCGACACGAGCGGCACCCCGGCTTCGCTCGCGCTGTCACACGCACGCGCGAACTTCTCCCCGACGACGCTGCCCATCGAACCGCCCATGAACGAGAAGTCCATGACCGACAGCCGGCAGCCTTCACCCTCGATCGTCGCGCTGCCGCACACGATGGCGTCGCCGAGACCGGTGGCGATCTCGGCTTCCGCAAGCCGCTCGGCGTAGGGGCGAAGATCGAAGAAGGCGAGTGGGTCGGCTGAGCGGAGCTCGGCATCCTCCTCGACGAACGAGCCGGGGTCGGCCAGCTGCTCGATCCGCTCGCGGGCGCCGACCGGGAAGTGGTGGCCACACTGCGGGCAGACGCGGAGACTCTGCGCCAGCTCTTCGTCACGATAGTGCGACCCGCAGCGGGGGCACGTGTTGGGGTGCGACTTCTCGGAAGGCGTATCCGGTGCTTTTTTCGTCTCGACGGACACGTCCACGCGATCAGGCTCGGAGGACATGCCGCGGATCCTACGTGCGCTCTGACAACGATCCGGTCAAAGGCCGGCCGCGGTCAG
>Ga0190265_10000862_pt1 | contig 20067 bp, 16 predicted proteins | sample Popmic124T_FD_133135 | JGI IMG/M metagenome (GOLD analysis project Ga0190265, IMG submission 133135) | Populus adjacent soil microbial communities from riparian zone of Indian Creek, Utah, USA - 124 T | ecosystem: Environmental > Terrestrial > Soil > Riparian zone | place: USA: Utah | collected...
CGACCGTTAGCTCAGATCAGAAACGCTCCTTTCTGTACGACAGCTCCGATGGACGAGGTCCCCGACTGACGCTCCTCATGCGCGAGCTGAATCTCCTGGCGACGTGGACTCGCCCCTATGCGGAAGACGCTCGGGCTACCAAGCTGGTCAGCTTCCCCAAGCGCGACGCCACTCACTGGCGATCTGCCAGCTGGCGCGACAGCGATGCCGGATACGCGGGTGGCCGCTTCGCGATGGACGTCAACGCTATTTGGGCTCCCCAGGCACTGGAATCGATCGGGCTGATTCTGGCCGCACTTCCGAAGATTGGAATCGACAGTCAGCCCACCGCGTACCTGGCAAATCCTGCTTCGCTGACCCGGGCGATTGAGACCTGGAAGGGAGCGCGACGGCACTTCGAGGTAACCCTGAGCCCGGCGGAGGTGCGGAAACGAGTCACAGCCAAGCTGGCCTGGCTTCCCCCAGCGGAGCGGCGCTACTGGCAGACGCACACCGCCGAGGGCGGCGTGAGAGATTCACTATCCTTCCTCACTCTCTCGCTCGACGCCGCCGGGATGCCCATCCGAGTGGTCAACACCGATCCTGCGACGGGCCTCTTCCTGGGCAGCACTACCGAGCCGAAGATGGTGCTGCGAGACGTCGCACCCTTCACCCGTCGCTTTCCCGTGGGTCTCCTCATAGACAGCTTGGGACCGGTGGTGGCGAACGACGCGTATGCCCCTCGTCAGATATGGGAGCGCTTCAAGGCCGACCTCTACCACTCGCCCAGGGTCGTCTGGGGGCGCGAGGTGAATCTTCTGTTTCTGGGGCTGGCCAACCGGATCACCGCGGCCGCGAGAGACCCGGCTCTCGGCCCTTACGTCAGCGCCCTGCATGAGGCGCTCGAGAGCACTACGAAAGCGGTTGACGCGTCCGGCCTGGGTTACAATGAGCTGTGGAGCTATCGGATCACGGGAGACCGGCTAAGGCCCATCAGGTACGGCACCAGCTCGGATGTGCAGCTCTGGAACACGACCGACCTGGCCGTGGAGTTCGTGCTCTCGCAGCTGCCCCGTTAATCCTCAGTCTGGTCCGAAGCCGCATCCTCCCGCCGCGCCAGAAACAGGAAAGGCAGCGCTGCCATCTGGATGACGGCGCTCACGACATAGGCTGCGGGGTAGCCTCGGAGATCCGCCAGTCGTCCCAGCGCCGGCTGCGCCACCACCCCTCCGGCTGACCCCATCAGGTTGTCGAACGACAGCACTGTGGCGCGTTGCTCGGAGGGAATAATCCCGTTCAGGTAGGCTTGGCGAATGGGGACGACCATGGAGAATGTCAGTCCCCAGACAAACAGCAGAACGATCGCGACCCAAAAGGTCGACGTGAGGCCAAGCAGCGCCAATGCCCCGGTGCCCATCCCTGAGGCCAGAATGAGTGCGTGGGTTCTTCGGCCAACCACCCTGCGGACTCGGGGCGCGATGATGCCGGCAAGCATCTCCGTCCCCGCGAATACGGCCGCCGCCAGCCCGGCAACACCGAACGCCTTGGGGTCGCCATAGAGCTGGAGCAGATACGGCTGGAGCGCGTAGAACGCGAACATGTTCACACCTCCGGAGCACAGCCCGGCTAGCATGAGCCATCGCACCGGCGGTTTCCGCCACCCACCATCAATGGATGAACGCAGGACCTTCCGAATCTCCTCCATCGGCCGCTTACCCCGGGCCGGTGAAAACCCGAGGTCCTTCATCAGGAAAAAGGCTGCCACCAGCGTTACGGCGAGCACCAACGACCGCAGCACATACGGCACGCCCAGGTTGGTTACCTGGGCGATGAGTCCGCCGGCAACGGAGCCGGTCAGCATCGCTGCACCCCCCACGATCTGGCCTCTCGCCAGTACCGATTCGAGGCCCTCCTTGAAGCCGCTGAAGGCCAGAGCATCGGCCAGCCAGGCCTCGGTGGCCCCGGAGAAGAAGGTGAAGCCGAGGCCGAGGAGGACAGAAGCGATCGCCCACCCCCAGAGAGGCGCGTGAGTGCGCCACATGACGAGATAGAGGAGTGTGGAGACCAGCAGCGTAGCCGCGCCAAGCAGATAGGAATACCGTCTGCCCCAGATATCGGCGAGCACTCCGGTTGGGACCTCGAAGATCACCATCCCGGCGAGGAAGAACGCGTTAGCCGCGAACGCCTGGGCATTACTGAGGCCGGCATCGAGCAGGAAAAGCGTGTTGATGCCCCAGATGAAGGACGCCGCCAGGGTGGACAGCAACGTCAGCAGCAAATAGATGCGCTGCACCCGCCTGGCCTGTTCGGTCATTGCGAGCCGCTCACCCCATCCTTCGTCCGGTCTCAACCTCGAACCAATGGAGTCTCGCCCGATCAAACTTTACTCCCACCACCCGCTCCTCCTCGATCGCGGGCTCGGGGGGCGCCACCACCCGCAGCTCGGCGCCATCACCCTTGGTGCCCAGGCGCAGGTAGACCAACAGCTCACTGCCCCTCGACTCGACCACGTCCACCCAGGCGTCGGCATCGCCCGCCCCCTCCGCCACGATGGTGAGGTCGTGTGGCCGGATGCCCAGCGTCGCCCCAGCTGGTCCCTGACCCACGCCCGCCACCGCGCCCCCCGGCAGAAAGTTCATCCCGGGCGACCCCACGAACTCCGCCACGAAACGGTTGGCCGGGCGGCGATACAGCTCCATGGGAGGCGCCACCTGTTGGAGAAACCCGTCGCGCATGACTGCGACCCGCCAGCCCAGGGTCATGGCCTCTTCCTGGTCGTGGGTGACGTAGACGACGGTGGCGCCGAGACGGCGATGCAAGCGCGCCAGCTCGGCGCGGGTCTCCACCCGCAGCTTGGCGTCGAGGTTGGACAGCGGCTCATCGAACAGGAACACCTTGGGTTCCCGAACGATGGCCCGGCCCAGCGCGACCCGCTGCCGTTGCCCGCCGGAGAGCTGCGCCGGACGCCGAGCCAGCACCGGGTCGAGGCCGAGTGCGCGCGACGCTTCCTGCACTCGTTTCTCGATCACCTCGGCCGCGGTACCCCGCATGCGCAGGCCGAACGCGAGGTTCTCTCGCACGGTCATGTGGGGATAGAGCGCGTAAGTCTGAAAGACCATCGCGATGTCGCGGTCCTGCGGCGGCAGCGAGGTCACGTCGCGATCTCCGATCAGGATCCGGCCCGAGGTGGGCGTCTCCAGCCCGGCGATCATCCTTAAGGCCGTGCTCTTGCCGCAGCCCGACGGTCCCACCAGGACCATGAACTCTCCGTCGCGGATCTCCAGGTCGAGCCCCTTGGCGGCTACGTGACCGTTGGGATAGGTCTTCCCGACACCCTCCAGACGAACCAAAGCCATGATTACCCTTTCACCGCGCCGGCGGTGAGTCCCTGCACGATTCGGCGCTGGAAGGCGAGGACCAGGAGCGTCACCGGCAACGTGGCGATGACGGCGGCAGCGAGAATCTGGCCCCAGGGGACCTGGTATTGTCCCCGGAAGAGCGCGATGGCGACGGGGACGGTTTGACGCTCCGGCCCCAGCGTAAAGGAGAGCGCGAAGAGGAACTCATTCCAGCTGTAGACGAAGGTCAGAATCGCGGTGGTGGCGATGCCGGGCACCGCCAGGGGAACGATTACCTCCCAGAACGCCCGCAGCCTGCCGGCCCCATCCACCATCGCCGCTTCCTCCAGCTCGCCCGGAAGCTGGCGGAAGAACCCCACCAGAAGCCACACCGTGAGGGGCATCGCGAAGGTCAGGTAGGGCAGCACCAGGCCGGGATAAGTATTGATGAGATGGAGCTCCCGCAGCAGGAGATACAGCGGCGAGACCACCGAGATCTGGGGAAACATGCCCACGGCCAGAATGGACCCGAGAAGGAACGCCTTGCCCCTGAACTCGAGCCGGGCGAGGGCGTAGGCGCAGAGGGCCCCGAGCGATACGCAGAAGATGGTCGTGGCGCCGGCGACGATAAGGGAGTTCCGGATGGGGAGCCAGAAGCTTCGCTCGGTAAACAGCGCCCGGTAATGATCGAGGACGAGATTCCTCGGCAGGAGCGAAGGCTCCTGAAACAGCCGGGACTCGGGTGTGAAGGAAGAGAGAATTGCCCAGTAGAAGGGAAAGGCACTGGCTCCCACCAGCATCGCGAGGACCACGGCCGGCCACCATCCCCGACCCCTCAACGCTTGCCTCCGGTCAGCTCGGCGCCGAGCAGCTTGATGTAGAGGATGGCAAGAGAGAAGGTGATCAGAAATACGATCACCGAGAGCGCCGAGCCGTAGCCGAACTGCAGATTCTGGAGCAGCGCATTGAAGGTGTATAAGGCGATCGGCTCGGTAGAAGTGCCGGGCCCTCCGCCGGTCAGGGCATAGATCAGGTCGAATACCCGAAATGCATCCAGAGTGCGGAAGATCAGCGCCACCAGGATGGCGGGCTTGAGCAGTGGCAGCGTCACGTGGCGGAACTGGCGCCAGGCCGAAGCGCCATCGATGCGCGCGGCTTCATAGAGCGAGGCATCGATGTTCTGCAGGCCGGCCAGCAGCAGCAGCGCCACGAAGGGCGTGGTCTTCCAGACGTCGGCCAGGATGACCGGCACCCAGGCCCCCGCCGGATGGATGAACCAGACCAGCGGCTCTTTCAGCACGCCGAGGCCGACCAGCACGCTGTTCACGATTCCGGTTTGCCCCTCGAACATGAACCGCCAAAGCAGGGCCGACACCACGGTCGGGATGGCCCACGGAACCAGCACCGCGGCCCGTACCAGGCCTCGGCCGCGGAAGGCGCGGTTCAAGGCCAGGGCGAGCCAGAGTCCGATGAGCAGCTCGAGCCCCACGCTGGTGACGGCGAAGAACGCGGTATGCCCGAGCGCGGCCCAGAACCGCGGGTCGCCGAGCGCCTCGACATAGTTGTCGAGTCCCACGAACGGCTTGCCCAGCCACGGCATCCGGAGGTCGTGCAGGTGGAGCGATTCCCACACCGTCCAGACCAGCGGAAACAGCGCAACGAGCAGGATGGTTAGAGCCGCCGGAAGTACGAGCGCCCAGGCTGCGCGGGCCTCCTGGCGCTCCATGCTGGTCCTCGGATCAGCGACGGGCAACCGGCTCTCCCGTGCCCAGACCGGCCCGGTTCAGCACTCGCTGCATCTCGGCCTGAGCGCGGGCCAGCGCCGCAGCCGGCTCGGCCTGCCGGGTCAGCGCGCGATGGAGATTGATCTGCAGGATCTCTGAGAGCTGGGTGTAGATTGGCGTGACTGGCCGGGGCACGGAATACTCGATGATGCGACGAACCGTCGCCGGCGGGATGGCGAGTCCGGATGCGAGCTCGGGATCGTCGTAGAGGGCGGTCCGGGTGGGAAACTGTCCCACCACCTCCGCGCGCTCCCGCATCTGCTCCGGCTGGGTGAGATAGTCGATCACGGCCCAGGCCGCCTCGGGATATTCCGTGCGCCGGTTGATGGCCAGCTGCGCGCCGCCTATCGCCGCCGTGTGCGTGCCGCCCGGCCCCGCCGGCATCGGCGCCACCGCGAACTTCCCCGCCACGCGGGACTCAGCGCTGTCCTCCATCAGCGGAAAGGCGTAGGGCCAGTTCCGCATGAAGGCAGCCTCCCCGTTCTGAAACGCGAACCGGGTCTCCTCCTCGTGCCAAGTGAGGGCTGTCGTGGGCACCACGCCGTGCCGATAGATCTCGTCTCGCATTTCGGTCAGGGCCCGGAGCCCGGCCTCGGAGTTGACCACCACCCGGCCGCCTTCGAGAATGCGCCCGCCGTACGCGCCGAGATACTCGAGGAATGTGGTGATCAATCCCTCGTACCGCGCGCCCTGCCAGACGAACCCATAGCGCGGGCCACCCTTCTGCCGGACCCGCTGAGCCTGCTGAACCAGCTCGTCGAAGGTGGCGGGTGGCTGTTTCATCAGATCGGTCCGCCAGTACAGCATCCCCACGTCGGCAAACCAGGGCAGCGCATACAGGCTGTCCTGCCACCGGTTGGCCGCGATGGTCGAAGGGAAGAAAGCGGCGGTATCGGGTTGGAACTGGTTGAGGGGAAGGATCCATCCTGCTGCGGCAAACTCCGGTGTCCAGATCACGTCCAACTGGAGAATGTCAGGATCGCTGGCCCCGGCGTTGAGCCATTGCACGTAGAGCTGATGCTTCTGATCGGCCCCATCGGGCGTAACCCGCTGGACGACCTTGATACCCGGGTTCTCCTTCATGAACCGGGCGAGCTGCCGAACCAGCACCCGGCCCTCTGCACCCAGCGCACTGATGGGAAAGGTGACGACTGCCGGTCCGGGCAGCTCGCTACCGCCCCCGCACCCAAGCGCGAGCAGGACCGTGATGAGCGCACAGGTCACCCACCGGCAAGACAATCGGGGATCTCCTCGATGGAAATTCGTGCTGCGGGAAGGCCTCCGGCACCGCTTGTATACTGGTGCAGGACCGGCCGGTGCGCCAGCCGTAGCCCTAGCCAGATCCAGGCAGCTATCGCACGTTAGGGACTCTATCGCGCAGCGTGATGATCGCGCAGGACCCATCCGGGAGGTCGCCCATGCCCACGTACATTTCCCTGCTCACGTACACGCAGCAAGGCATCGCCGGCATCAAGAAGGGGCCGGAACGGCTGGACGCCGCACGGAAGGCCTACAAACAAGCTGGAGGAGAGCTGAAGGCCTTCTATGTAACGCTTGGGCACTACGACGCGGTGGCGATCGCGGAGCTGCCCGACGACACGGCGCTGGCCAAGATGGTGCTGGGACTGGGGGCGATGGGGAATGTGCGGACGGAGACCCTGCGGGCCTTCACCGAGACGGAGTTCCGGAAGATCGTGGGCGAGCTGCCCTGATTGGCTCCTACGGGGTTTACCCCTGCTCAGTCAGCCGAAGCTGGTGTGGCTGCTGACTCTGGATGTGGTTTGAACATCCGGCGCCAGACTTTCTCGGTCATCCACGAGCGGAAGTTGTCCAGGATCTCGTAGACGGTGGGGATCACCAGCAGCGTGAGCAGCGTCGAGGTGATGACGCCGCCGATCACGGCTCGCCCCAGCGGGGCCCGAAAGTCCGCTCCCTCTCCCCTGCCCAGCGCCACCGGAATCATGCCGGCGATCAGGGCGATGGTGGTCATCATGATCGGGCGGAGCCGAATCCGGCCCGCCTCGATAAGCGCTTCCCGTAATGGTGTTCCTCGCTCGTGCTCCCACTTGGCGAAATCGATCAGCAGAATCGCATTCTTGGCCACGATGCCCATCAAGAGGATCACCCCGATCAGGCTCATGATGTTGAGGGTGTCGCGGGTGATGATCAGCGCCAGCACCACACCGATCAGCGAGAGCGGCAGCGAGATCAGGATGGCCAGTGGATCGAGGAACGAGCCGAACTGGATCACCAGGATCAGATACATCAACAGCACGGCCGCACCGAGCGCGGTGAAGATGCGGGTGAACACCTCCTGCTGGTCTCGCGCTTCCCCGCCCTGGGTGATGCGATATCCCGGGGGGAGCTGGAGAGTCTCGAGCGTGGTGTTGATGTCCTGGGTGACCTCGGTCAGCGAGCGTCCCTGCACGTTGGCTTGAACGTTGACCACGGTCTCCCGGTTGAGGTGGTTGATCTGCGCCGGACCGATTCCCTCGCGGATATGGGCCACCTGGCCCAACGGCAGCGTCACCGGCCTGCCATCCGCGCCGGGAATCGCCAGCGGCAGACGCTCCAGATCGATCGTCCGTCGCCGGGCCTCGGGAGCCAGCCGCACGGTTACGTCCCGGGTCTCGCCGGTGGGATCAACCCAGTCACCCGCGTCAATGCCGGCAAAGGCCGGCCGCAGCGACTGGGCGACTTGCGCCACCGTCACGCCGAGCGAGCCCGCCAGGCCTCTATTGAGCTCCACCACCAGTTCCGGCCGCTCGCCTCGAGTGGACAGCCCGACATCCACCGCGCCGGGGACCTTCCGCACCAGCTCCGCGGCGCGAGAGGCAAGCCGGGTCAGCACCGTCGGGTCCTGTCCCCGCATCTCGATCTGGATCTGCTTCAGCGCGCCGCCGAACCCGCTGGTGAACACCGACACGCTGGCGCCGCCCACCCGTCCCAGCTCGTCACGCAGGAGACTGCCCAGCTCGTCCTGGCTGATGTCTCGCTTTGCCTTCGGGATGAGGCGGACGTAGATCAGCGACTGGTCCACCCCCGGGGCCCGCAGCGGGATAGGGGTGCCGACCGCCGTGTAGGTGTAGGCCACCTCTTTGTGCGCCCGCGCGATTCGCGCCACCTCTTCCGACTTGAGCCTGGTGTACTCCAGGTTCGACCCCGGCGGGGTCTCGACGATCAGACTCACCTCGCTCCGATCGCTCACCGGAATGAATCCGGCACCACCGACAGTCGCCTGGAGCGCGATGGCGCCCACGAACGATCCGACCGCGATGAGCACCATCGCGAGGCGATGGTCGAGCGCCCAGGCGATCAGCCGCTGATACCGCTCCGCCTGCCGGTCGAACCAGCGATTGAAGCGATCCAGCGTGCGGGCAATCGGATTACGGCGCTCGTGCGCCTCGACCTGGGGATCGGCCCAATAGGCCGAGAGCATCGGGTCCAGCGAGAAGCTGACGAAGAGAGACACCAGCACCGCGCAGGCGATGGTCAATGCAAACGGCTTGAACCACTGCCCCGCGATGCCGTACATGAACGCCACCGGCACGAACACCGCGACGATCGAGAACGTGGTGGCGGCCACCGCCAGTCCAATCTCATCGGTGCCCTCGATCGAGGCCCGCATGTGATCCTTGCCCATCTCGATGTGGCGGACGATGTTCTCGCGCACCACGATGGCGTCGTCGATCAGAATGCCGATCGAGAGCGAGAGGCCGAGGAGAGACATGGTGTTCAGCGTAAATCCAAAGGCCCAGATGGCGATGAAGCTGGCCAGCGCCGAGACCGGCAGCGCCAGGCCGGTGATGACGGTCGAGCGCCACGAGTTCAGGAAGAGGAACACCACCAGCACGGTCAGCAGCGCGCCTTCGATGAGGGCCTCCTGCACGTTCGCCACCGCCCGGCTGACCCGTTCGCCCGCATCCTGGACGATCTCCAACTTCACGCCGGCGGGCATGGTGCTCTGCAAGCCGGCGACTCGGGAGCGGATCACGTCGCTCACCTGGGTAGTGCTGTACCCCTTGGACTTGATGACCTCGAGTCCCACAGCCTGGCGATCGTTATACAGCGCCAGGGTACGCGGCTCTTCGGTGCCGTCGTACACCTTGGCAACCTGCCCCAGCCGTATGGTCTGCCCCTGCCGCTCGGCCACAACCAGCTTGGCGAAATCCGCCGGCCCTTCAGCCCGGCCCTGCAGCCGAATGGTGCGCTCCTCCAGCTCGCCGTTCAGCCGCCCGACCGGCGCCGCCAGGTTTTGCGCCTGGAGCGCCTGCACCACCTCTGAGACGCTGACGCCGGAGGCTTCCAGCGCCTGGGGATGAACCTCGACCGTCATCTCCCGTTCGATATTGCCGACCACGCTCACCTGAGCCACGCCCGCGATTGCCCGGAGCGCACGGGCCACGCCAGGGTCGGCCAAGCGGCTCAAGGTCGTCGCTGGGACCGTCGCCGACGTGAGCGTCATGGTGATAATCGGCTGCTCCGAGGGATCGAACCGGGTGAGCACCGGCTCCTCCATCTCGACCGGCAGATCGTCGCGCTTGGTGGAGATGGCGTCCCGGATATCCTGCGACGCCTGCTGAATCGGCTTCTCGAAGTCGAAGAAAATGGTGCAGGAAGCCAGGCCGTCGGTGCCGAAGCAGGTGGACTTCTCGCCGTCCACGCCGCTGATGCCGAAGATCGCGTCCTCGATCGGGTCGATGATCTCCCGGGTAACCTCCGAGGGAGAGGCGCCCGGGTAGACGATGGTGAGACCGATCACCGGCTGCTGGATATCGGGGAACTCATCCGTGTGCAAGTTCAGCAGGGCGAAGATTCCGAACACCACCAGCGCCACCATGGCGGTAACGGTGACGATGGGCCGCTTGATGGCAAAGTCGGAGATGAACATTACCGGCTGGCCTCCTCCTCGTTGCTGATCCGGACCGCGGCCCCCTCGGTCACTCCCTGGGCCGAGCCGAGCAGCACCGTGTCGCCCGGGGAAACCCCGGAAAGAATCTCCATCAGCTCGGTGGCCTCATCCTGGACGCCGGTCCGCACCGGCACCACTCCGACCTTGCCGCCCTTGAGGCGGTGGATCACCGGCGCTGTCCCCCTGCGGTCCACTGCAGAGGTGGGCACGGCCACGGTCCGGCGCGCATCGGTGGCCACCCGCCCCTCTGCGTACAGACCCGACACAAGCGACTGTTCGGGGTTGGGGATCGCCACATAGATCCGCACCTGGCGGGTGGCCGGGTCCACCGCCGGATTGATCCGATCGATCCGGCCGGTGAAGCCCCGGTCGTAGCCGCTGACATTGAATTCCACCGGGCTCCCCACCTTGAGACGATCGATCTCCTCGACCGGGACCGTGGCCTCCAGCCGCAGGCTGCTGAGGTCGACGATGGTGAAGAGCTCCGTGCCGATCTGCACCACGTCGCCAGCATCGACCGCCCGCCGGCTGACGGTGCCGCTGATCGGCGCGCGGACCATGGTGTTGCTGAGGTTCTTCTCATTCAGGGCCAGCCGGGCCTGCGCATCGGCCAGCGCGCCCTCCGCATTGGTGACGTTCAGCTGGGCAGTTTCGAGGTCGCGCTCCGGAACCGCGCCCGCCTGGGTGAGCCGGGTGGCACGTTCCGCATTCCGGCGAGCGTTCTGAAGCGTGGACTCGGCGCTGCGGACCGCCGATTTGGCGGAGAGGTACGCGTCGCGCACGGCGTTGTCCTCGAGGTGGGCGAGGGACATGCCGCGACGTACTCGCTGCCCTTCGTCGGCGAAGGTACGCTCCACCTGCCCGAGGAACTGTGCCCTGACCTTGGCCTCGGTCTTCGCCTCCAATGATCCCGAGATGGCAGGGCCGCTGCGCAATTCCTCGAGCTTGGCCACCGCGATGTTCTCTCGGCCGATCAACACCACCGGATCCGCGACCATGGCGGTGTCGGTCGCCTTCTTCTTACACGAGACCAGCGCGAGGATAACCATCCCCACCACGGCCCAGGAACGTTGCCGCCCGAATTGAGACCGCTCCCGCATCATTGGCCTGCCGTTCCCGGTTGATTTGTTCCTGAGAAGCCGCCCCCCAGCGGCGGTTGCAGTGCAGGCTCATAGGCTGGAGGGGAGGGCGTAGACGAGGTGGAGGCCGGTGGCGATTCGCTCAGCGCTGCGCCCGCGGCCTCAGCCAGAGGGAGCGCGGGAAGGAGAACGATGCGCACCTTGGCCACCTGAAGGTCCCGAGCCGCCCGGGCCCGGCTGGCCTGGGCCTGCTGGAGCTGAATCCTGGAATCGAGGAGCTCGTTCTGGGTCGAGAGCCCCTCGCGGTAGCGAAGCTCCGCGATCTGGTAGGCCTGTGCGGCCTGCTCGACGGTGCCGGCGCTGGCCTGCCACGCGGCATCCGCGGCTTCCAGCTGGGTAGCCGCGTTCCGGGCATCGACCTCCGCCAGCTCGTGGGTCTGCTGTAACCGGAGCTCCGCCTCGCTCAGATTCGCCCGGGCCACGTCCTCTTCGCCGCCGATGCGCCCGCCGGTGAAGATGGGGACCTGCACCCCGAGGGCTACCACCCAATCGTCAATGAATCGCTCCCCGAAGGGAGAGACCTGGTCGGGATAGGCGAGGTTCACGTACTGCGATGTGAGCGCCAGTTGGGGCAAGCGCTGGCCCCGAGCTACCCGAAGCAGACCTCGCTGGGCTTCGACTGCCTCGGCCGCCTGGCGCACCGGCGCGCGGGCGGAGGTTCCGGTGTCCCCGGATGTCCCCACCACCGCCTGGAGCCGGCCCTTATCGGCGACGACGGTATCCCCGAGCTCGGTCGTGAGCGTCAGCGGCTCATCCAGGGGAATATCCAGCAGTGACTTCAGGCGGTAATACGCCAGATCCCGATCGGCACGGCGCTGAATCACGATCGGGCGTTGATTGTCACGGGTCACCCGCGCGCGCAGCAGATCGAACTCGGAGAGATTCCCGACTTCCCGGGCCAGCTGAGTCTGGCTGAGGGTGGTGTCGGCCTGGTCAAGCGTGGCCTGCGCGATGGCGAACAGGCGATCGGCCAGAGTGGCGTCGTAGTAGGCCCCCGTCACATCGAGCAGAAGCTGGGCCTGGGCTGAGGTCAGTCCGATCGCCGCGCTGCGAACACCCGCGCCCGCGGCCTGCGCCTGCCCCCCTACACGACCACCGCTGAACAATATTTGTGAGAAGGACAGGCCCAGGCTGTAGGTATTGACCCGCCCGAATGGAAGATCTCTGAAGCCGGCGAATGGATCCGCCGCGCTGATGCACTCCACCGCGTTCTCCAGCGAGTCGACTCGTTGATCGATCGAGCCTGGTTGGGCCGAGAATGGGTCGCAGGCAGGCGCCAGTGGGGTGCTGTCGGGGCCGGCGTCGAGGGTGGAGAACTGACTCTGAAGGGATCGCTGATAGGATGCCGACCCGTTGAGCTGAGGGAAATACGCACTTCGGGCGCGCCGGCGATCTCCTTCCGCTCGGGTCACCCCGGCCCGGGCAATACCGATCGACTCGCTTTGCTTCTCAGCGAGCCCGAGTGCCTCGCTTAGCGTGAGCTGACGGCCCTGCTTCTGAGCGGAGGCCGTAGGTACTAAAGCCACCAGAAGCAAAAGCGAACCCGAAAGCACGAAAGGGAGCCCTCGAAAGGGCCACAATTTGGATAGCAACTTGTTCATGGATTACCCGGATTGCGGCGGCGTCCCACCCCGATCGATCGGAGGAATAGCCGCACGTATTCGTCCAGAGCCTGCTCCGGCTCGTTCCGGTACAAGTCCGGCATGATGTCGCGTCCCATAGCATCCGCGAAGAGCGCACCCATCAGCATGGCTGACGCGGCGGTCTCATCGAACTGGGCCTTGGCGAGACCAGCTTCCCGAAGACGGCGGAGATACTGACAGAGGGCCTTGGCGGCCACCGCGGGCGGGCTGTTCTGCTCAGAGAAAATTCCCGGATGCTGTTCGATCTCTCCCATGCACATCCGGATCAAGGATCTGCGCTCCCGCAGCTCGGCGATGTGAGCTTTGGCCCAGTCGCGCACTTCGCGGAACGGATCACGAGGGATCTGGGGCAGCAGCTCGGTGACAGCCGTGAGTCCTGCCTGCGTGATCGCTTCGCGAATGAGCGCGTCCTTGGAGCCGAAATGCCGGAAGAGGGTGACTTCGTTCACGCCGGCTTCGCCCGCGATGCGACGAGTGGTGGCGCCCCGGTACCCGGCCTCGGCGTAGAGACGGGCGGCGGCCTCGAGAAGTTGGCTCCGAACGGTCATGGGATCAGTATACTGCAAGATTTTGTTGTAAGCAAGTGACTACTTACAACTACCCCTTGCGCCCACTGCAACGGCTGGTTAGCGTGTCTCTGTCGCCCCTAAGGGCGGCGCCGATAAAGGCAAACCCGTCGTGAGGCGGGGACGCAAAGCCAGGAGTCCCGAGCGCAGTCAGCGAGGGATGGTCCAGCTGCCGAAGCCGAGCCCCCTAGCTCTCTCTTCGGCCTATCCCATCCGGGATGGGCGTTTCCGTTTCAGACCCCTGCTCGCACGAGTTCGCAGTCGCCGCCCCAGGCGCTGCGTTGACGATCGATCTCGATCGCGCAGGGTGCGTCCACACTCTCTTTCACGGAGACACGAATGCGCCGCACGCTCGTCGTTTCGATGGCCCTGTTCGCGGTAGTCAACGCGCCGGCAGCGGCCCAGACCTGTGTAGGCCTCGCTTCGCACTCGGCCGGCCAGATGCAGGTGGGTGGAAATGCACAGTTCAATGACGTCTATAACAGCTACGGCGCCAGCTTCGGCTATGGACAGCCGGCCGGCATATTTGCCAAGGCCAACCTCGGCCGGACCTCGTATGACGGGCTCGACGGCGGCGCTACGGACATCGGCGCCCAGGTCGGCTACCAGCTGACCGTCGGCCGGGCGGCCCAGGTGCAGGTGTGCCCCGTGGCCGGCCTGTCCCTCGGCATGGGCCCGAACGACGTAGACGGCGGCGGCACCGATCTGTCGAGCCGGCAGGGCAACATCGGCTTCGCGGTTGGTAAGGTGATGAGCTCGAGCCCCTCGATGCAGATTGTCCCGAACGCCGGCCTCGGGCTGGCGTACCGCAAGGACAAGCTGGACGACGGGACCAACCCGGCGCTGGAGACTTCCGAGACCTACGGACTGGCCTCCATCGGCGTGGGCCTCATTTTCAACTCCAACATCGCAGTCCGCCCGAGCGTCAGCATCCCGCTGGGCTCTGATCTGAGCAACGATCCGACGTTCGGACTGGCCGTTGCCTATAGCTTCGGCTCCAAGGCGGCGCCCGCTCGTAGCACGCGCAAGCGCTAGTCCCTGGTAGATCAGCACTTAGGACGGAACGGGGGTGGCTGACGCCACCCCCGTTTCGCTTTGTACCCCCCTCGAGCCACCCCGGTGCGAACTGGTCCACGTTTTGCAAATACGCGGGCGCCCACACTTGGGCAGCACGAAAAGGCAAACCCGTCGCGAGGCGGGGACGCAAAGCCAGGAGTCCCAAGCACGCTCAACCGCGAGGGATCGTCCAGCTGCCGAAGCGAGCTTACGCTCCCGGCCTTCCCATCTCCGACCCGAAGACGTTGTACCTGCACGCGCCGATCCTCGGCGACCAGGCGGCTTCGGCACACTTCTCTCCAAATGAAGAGGCGACATGGGTTCAATCCGGGCAATTGGGTTCAGTGCGGTTCTCGCGGTTCTGCTCGCCGGCTCTGCGTCGGCTCAGCAGGCGCAGACCCGCGAAGGGTTCTGGATCGGCGGCGGGCTGGGCTACGGCTCGATGGGCCTGAGCTGCGAAGGCTGCGGCGATACCGACCGTGTAGGTGCACCGAGCGGCTACCTGAAGCTGGGCACTACCCTCCGGCAGAATGTGCTGCTGGGCGTAGAGACCAACGCTTGGACGAAGAGCGAGCTGGGCGTCCGTCTGACCATGGCTAACATTTCCGGTGCGGTTTACTGGTACCCCATGGCCACGAACGGCATGTTCGTGAAGGCCGGCGCAGGTTACTCCGCGCTCGATGCTGGCGGCGGCGGCACCAACGGGTTCGGCATTCTCGGTGGCGTTGGCTACGACGTCCGCATGACCAAGAGCCTGTCGATCACCCCGGTTGCGAACTGGTTCCGCGGCGGCTTCGATGGTGGTTCGGCCAACGTGCTCCAGATCGGTGTGGGCGTTACCAGCCACTAAAGCAGGAAGAAAGAACGTAAGCGGGACAGAACAAGCGAAAGCGGGAGGAGCGGACGATCCGCTCCTTCCGCTTTCCTTTTTTCCCCCGTCTGTTCTTTTACCGCTCACGCTGTTTCTTTCCCGCTATGGAAGCCAACGACCTGCGCGCCCTTCAAGCGCCACTCAAACAGCAGTACCGGGACAACCCAGACGCCGCCGTCGTCACCCTCCGAGCTTCCGGCAGCTTGAACAGCCCTGGCGTCAGCTGCCGGGTCGAGACCGGGCGGGCACTGGTCGAAGCGGGCCTCCACCCGGCCACGGGTGGCTCCGGCCTTCAGGCCTGCTCGGGTGATATGCTGCTCGAGGCCCTGGCAGCGTGCGCCGGGGTCACTTTACGCGCGGTGGCGACGGCACTCGAGATCCCGGTTCGCGGTGGGACCGTCGAGGTCGAAGGAGACCTGGATTTCCGTGGCACGCTGGGTGTGAACAAGGAGGTTCCGGTAGGGTTTCAGACCATCCGCCTGCGCCTGAACCTGGATAGCGATGCCACGGCAGAGCAACTCGATACGCTGCAAAAGCTCACCGAGCGCTACTGCGTGGTGCTGCAGACCCTCCGGTCAGCACCTGTCGTAACGGCTTCGATGTCAGCCTGAGCCTTCGGCTACGCTCCGGGATCTCTCGACGGAGTTAGAAAAAGCCGGGCTAGACTTTTTCCCAGCCGCGGTCGGCTTGCCCCGCTGCGAGCATTAGTGCGGCCGGCCCCTGGACGCGCTAGATTCAGCAGGCTCTGGTCCCCCGGGCCTCGATCCCCGCCTCCCACCGTTTTCATGCGAAGTGGACACGCCGCACCTGGAGGTTGGTGGTTTGCATGGGTAACCCGACTGAAGCGGAACCCCCTCGACTGCGCACACCACCCAGCTACTCCGCCGCTGCGCGGAGGGCGCTGGCCTTCAGTGCCGTCGCGATCACCCTGCTGCCCCTTCCGATCACCTACTTCGGGATTCTTCCGGCCTACCCGGTGCACGCGCGCTTCCTGCTCTTTTACGCGCCGTTTCTCTGCCTGCTCACTCTATCCTATCTGTTCTATATTCGAGACTCGCTCGCGCGGGCCATGTTCGCCGACGTGCTGGACCCCCCGTCGCCTCCGGACCCTTACCACTATGAGCGGGCGCGCGAGCGGCTAGGGCGCTGGTTCCGCCACCTCAAAGCAATAACCCTCGGGATTCTCCCTGCCCTGCTGGTGATCACCTCTATGTATTGCGTATCACGCTACCTCGCCTCCTTCAACCAGTCGGTGGCGCGGGCGGCCGAGGTCTACGTCGAGCGTGCCGGTACCGGGGAGGAGGTCGGCATGATAAAGGAAAAGCAACGAGGAAGGGTGCCTACGGCATCGGGCCGAGCCAGCCGGCAGCCGGTACCGCGGGACAGTGCGACGGTTGACACCATGCCGCAGCCATCAGACTCCAGAGCGGTTCGGCAGCACGTGCTCCGTACCTCCAGCATGGAGAGCATACCGGAGGTGGTTAAGCTCACCGGGCTCTATATCGGAGCGTTCGTCGCCCTGTTGGTCGCGGTGACGTTGATGGCGCTCAAGGAGTACGCCAAAGAGGCGATGGGGCTCTCCGAGCACGAGCTGATGTTCGGGCGGTATTACCAGAGTAACGAATAGTGAACCAGGGCCGCCTATCACCCGGCCGCCTCCAGGGCCCGTGAGGCCGCCTCCCACCGCGCGAAGGCACGCTCGAGCTCACCACGCGCCTCCTCCAACTGGCGCCCGATGGCGGTGGCCCGCGAAGCGCCTTCCGGTGTGAGATAGAGCCCTGGGTCTTCCAGCTGAGCGCGACTCGTGGCCACCCGGGCCTCCCACTCTGCCACCCTGGACTCCGCCTCGGCCAGGACCCGCTCGGCGCTTCGTCGTGCCGACTGCTGCTGCTTCCGGCCGCCGTCGGATCGGCGGGTCTGTTTCCGCTCGTGCACCCGCCGGAGCGATTCCTCCTCGCGGGCCGCAACCGACGCCGCATGGGCGCGCTCCGCACTCGCCGTCTCCCACTCGTCGAAGCTGCCGGGATAGTCGGTGATCCGGCCCTCGTGCAGCACCCACACCCGGGTTGTCAGCGCTCGCAGCAACGCGCGATCGTGGCTCACCAGGATCACGGTTCCCTCGAAGGCCTCGATGGCATCCTCCAGCACCTCGATCGACTCGACGTCCAGGTGGTTGGTAGGCTCATCGAACAGGAGGAGGTTGGCGCCGGACAGCATCATCATGGCCAGCGCGACCCGAGCGCGCTCTCCCCCTGAGAGCGTGGCCGCCTGACGCAGAACCGAATCACCGGAAAACCCGAAGCGGCCGAGGTGACCCTGGATGGCTCCCCGGCCCCATGCCGGCCTGAGCTCGTTGATCAGCTCGTACAGCGACCGATCAACAGGGACCTGCGCGAGATCCTGCCGGTAGTGGGCCAGCTGCACCGACTCGGGGATGCGCACCTCGCCCCCGTCGGGGTGACGCTCACCCACGATCGCCCGGAGCAGCGTCGTCTTCCCTGCCCCGTTGGGGCCGATGAAGCCGATCACGTCCCCCCTGCGGACGCTGGCCGAGAATCGGTCCAGGAGGACCCGATCTCCGATGGCCACACGGATCTTGTCTGCCACCAGAACCTGGTCGCCGCCACGGGCATCGGTTTCCAGTCTGAGCGACATCACACCTTCCTCCCCCTCGGGCGCGCTGAGGCGGCTGACCCGTTCCAGGCGACGTCGCCGGCCCTTCGCCTGGGCGCTCTTCTGTCCCGCGATGTTGCGGCGGATGAAGTCCTCCTCCGATGCGAGCACCTTGGCTTGCTTGCTGAAGGCGCGCTGCTGTGCCATGCGCCGCTCCCCCCGCTGGCGCACGAAGGCCTCGTAGTCGCCGGCATACGGTGTCACCGTGCCCATCTCGACGTGCAGCACATGATCCACGACTGCCTGCAGAAAGGCGCGGTCGTGACTGATCAGGAGCACCGTGGCATCCAGCTGGGCCAGGTAGCCCTCCAACCAGCGAGTGGTCTCGAGGTCGAGGTGGTTGGTGGGCTCGTCGAGCAGCAGCACGTCCGCCGGCGCCACCAGCTGCTGGGCGAGCCCGACTCGGCCGCGCTCTCCCCCGCTCAGGCCGGCCAGGGCCTGGGTCCGCGCCTGGTCGGGATCGAAGCCCAGGCCGTGGAGGACCGCGTCGATCCTGGGCGCCAGGGTGTAACCGCCTTCGCGCTCGAACCGCTCCAGATCGCGATCGTAGCGCGCCAGCATCGCCGGCGTGCAGGCATCCCCGGCTTCGGCCAGCGCGGTGCCCTGCACCGCCAGCGAGCGCTCCAGCTCCAGCAGCTCGGCGAACGGCCCGGCAGCCGCTTCCCATACGGTCGCGGCGCCGGCGAACTCGCGGTGTTGCTCCATGACCGAGAAGTTGAGCCCCGACACGCGTGAGACGGTGCCCCTGGTCGGCTCAGCCTCGCCGGTGAGAAGCCGGAAGAGTGTGGTCTTGCCGCTGCCGTTCCGGCCTATCACTCCCCACTTCTCTCCCCGGGCAACGGTGAAGGTGACGTCGCCGAAGAGCCGGGTGGCGCCAAACTCGACCGCCACGCCGGACACGGAGAATTGAGTCACCGGCCGGTCCAGCCGTGCCAGGTTTCGATGGCGTCTCCCACCGTGAGCTGCGATCCATGGCGTACCAGCGGCATCCGCAGCATCAGCGGCTCCTCAACCAGCTTGTCGAGCCACCGATCCTCGCTGAAGCGCGCGGCGCCCAGTCCCAGGTCTTGAAACCGGCGCGACTGCCGGTCGACCAGGGCTTCGACGCCGAACTTCTGGGCAAACCGCTTCAGCTCCCCGGGTGACGCAGCGCGCTCCAGGAGGTCGACGAAGTGGGTCTTGACCCGCCGCTCCGCAAAGAACCGGAGCGCCTTCCGGGTATCGGGGCTCTTCTTGATGCCGAAGACTTGGACTTCCATGGGGCGGGAATCTAATCGCGAAGGGCCGGAGCGCGGCCTCCTCGAATGACATGCCTCCGCGCCGCATTGTTGTTTCTTCGTGTCCTTGTTCTGCACCTTCGTGCCGTCGTGGTAAAATCTCCGCAGGCGCCCCACCTGCAAGCGGAATTCGGCGCAGACCCCTCATCCTCATCCTACCCGCACCGCATCTCCTACCCGCAGCCTTCCGGTATTCTGGTGTACAACATTCTGCCCGAACATCACGTCGTTGCCCACCTTGCGGTACGTGGCCAGAGTGCGGAGCGGCTCCTTCCCCCGCTCACCGGTGGCCTGATCGGTGGTGGTGACCAGACAACGATCGCAGGGCTTCACTACCTGGAGCCGAATGCCTCCGATCTCGATGCTCCCCCATCCATCCTCGGCGTAAGGCTCACCACCCGCCACCACGAGATTGGGACGGAACCGGTTCATTGGTAGCGGATCGGCCAGCCGGCGGTTCAGATCGGCCAGCGACTCCTCCGAGATCAGGAGAAACGGATACGCGTCCGCAAAGCTCACCCGCACGCCGGGTAGTGCGAACGCCGGGTTCGCCGGCCGGACCACCTGATCGGCCATGTAAACCAGGCTGCAAGGTGTGCCGAGGAATTGCGAGAACCACTCGGCCGCCCGTTCACCCACCCTCGTGGCTGGACAGGTGTCGTCCCACACCGTCACAGTCGTGGCCACAGAGTCCTGTGGCTGCAGCGGTGTCTGCAACGGCGGCATTCCAGGCGCGTCGACCTGGAGCGTGCCATTCCCAATGCTGGGCACTACGAGAGCAAGGCGGGGGTGGCTGCGCTGAGAGAGGAACATGCCCGACTCGTCCACC
>Ga0190265_10000863_pt1 | contig 20062 bp, 15 predicted proteins | sample Popmic124T_FD_133135 | JGI IMG/M metagenome (GOLD analysis project Ga0190265, IMG submission 133135) | Populus adjacent soil microbial communities from riparian zone of Indian Creek, Utah, USA - 124 T | ecosystem: Environmental > Terrestrial > Soil > Riparian zone | place: USA: Utah | collected...
ATGGCCCGCACCGACGAGGACGGCTACTTCTACATCGTCGACCGCAAGAAGGACCTGATCATCCGCGGCGGCTACAACGTCTACCCGCGCGAGGTCGAGGAGGTGCTCTACGAGCACCCGAAGGTCCGCGAAGCGGCCGTCCTCGGCATCCCCCACGACGAGTGGGGCGAGGAGATCGGCGCCGCGGTCGTCCTCCACGACGGCGAGGAGCTGGGCCCCGAGGAGGTCAGCGCCTACGTCAAAGACCGGATCGCCGCCTACAAGTACCCGCGGGTCGTCTGGTTCCTCGACGACCTCCCGAAGGGCCCCACCGGGAAGATCCTCAAGCGGGAGATCGAGACTCCCGCCGCTGTGTGACCAGGTCGCACACGGCTGGACTGGCTGGCTGGCCAGGGGCACGGTAACCTCTCCACTGAAAGCCGCAGAGGACCGCCTGCCCACCCCCGGAGAGGCTCCAGCCGAAGGAGAAGAGATGAGCGTCGCGTCGCAGAACCTGATGGACAACATCACCTACGAGGACCTCTACAGCCGCTGGGAGCAGGGCAACTGGAGCGCGATGGATATCGACTTCTCCGAGGACCGCAGGGGCTGGGACGCGCTCAGCGACATCCAGCGGCGCTCGGCGATGTGGATCTACTCGATGTTCTTCTACGGCGAGGACCGCGTCGCCGACACCCTCGCCCCCTACATCACCGCGGCGCCCACCGAGGAGCAGGGCTACTTCCTCGCCACCCAGCAGGTCGACGAGGTCCGCCACTCGGTCTTCTTCCACCGCTTCTTCAAGGAGGTGATCGGGGTCGGCGGCGACTCGATCCAGGCGACCCTCGCCTCCACCCTGCCGCAGCTCAACTGGGGCTACCGCGGGGTCTTCGACCGGCTCGACCTGATGGCCGAGGAACTGCGCAAGGACCGCTCGCTGCCCAAGTACGCGCAGGCGATCACCCTCTACCACCTGATCGTCGAGGGCTCCCTCGCCCAGCCGGGCCAGCACTTCATCGAGGACTTCTTCTCCTCCGAAGAGTCGATGCCCGGCTTCAGCTCCGGCATGGTCAACGTCTCCCGCGACGAGCAGCGCCACATCGGCTTCGGCGTCAAGGTGCTCTCCGAACTGCTCGCCGAAGGGCGGCCCGGCTGGGAGGAGAACCGCGCCGCGGTGACCGACCTGCTGCGCGAAGTGCTGCCCTACGGCCCCGCCGTCTTCTACCCGCCGAACATGGACCGCGAGTACACCGAGTGCTACGGCTTCTCGCTGGAGGACATCTACGCCTTCGGCCTCAAACTGATCCGCCAGCGCTGGCGGACGATCGGCTACCCGACCGAGGAGATGCCCCCCGGGGTCTTCCCCTTCGATCCGGAGGAGTCCGAGGACGAGGTCGCGAAGCGACAGGTGAAGCTGATGGAGGCCGGCGTCCTCGGCCCCGCGGAGGCCGCCAGGCCCCACCCCTCGCCGGAGGTGCAGGAGCTCTACTTCGACCTGATCACGCGCGTCGTCGACCCGGCGGCGGCGAACGGCTCGCGGCTCGTCTACCAGTGGCGCTTCAACGACGCCGACCCCTGGCACCTGGTCATCGACAACGGCTCGACCCGCGCCGAGGCCGGCGAGGCGCCGGACCCGAGCGTCGTCCTGGAAACCAGCTGGATCGACTGGATCGCCTCGGCGAAGCCGGATGCCAGCCCACTGAAGATGATGCTGCAGCGCCGGATCCGCCCGCGCGGCTCGATCCGCGAGCTGGCGCGGATGCGCAAGGTCTTCCCGGGCTAAATAATCGATTCCCCCGGCTGGGAGGGGGTGGCGGCCGCGGCCGCCACCCCCTTCGAAGCACGCTGAGCTTCGAATCTCCGCTTCCGAAGCATCGCTTCGGCTTGAAGCTTCCTTCAAGCTTGGAACCCTGGACCACGCCCGCAGCCTTGGCAATTCCGGGACGTGTTTGAGAGAGAAGCCTGGCCGGCCTGCGGGCGAATGTCGCGAAGCGGCCTATGCAATCCGGTGATTGCGCGGCCGCAGGCCGCGCTCATCGTTCACCCCAAGAGCAAAGCTCTTGGGGTGTCAATTCGACCGCAGGCCGGCCAGGCTTCTCCCACGCCTGCGGGTTCGTGGATCTAGCGTCTCAAGAGATCGGCGGGCGCTTGTCCGCCCAGGGGCGCTCGGCCTCGAGCTGGGCGGCGAGCGATAGGAGCGTCGCCTCGGCGCCGGGGCGGCCGACGATCTGGACCGCGAGCGGCATGCCGTCGGGGGCGAAGCCCAGCGGCACCGACATCGCCGGGTTGCCGAGGTGGTTCCAGGGGACGCAGTAGGGATAGAAGCGGCTCATCCCGAGCACGGTCCGCAACGCGCCGCGGCCCTCCCAGCGCCGCACCGGGAGCGCGGTGCCGGCCATCACCGGCATCACCAGCACGTCGTGGGAGTCGAAGATCGCGTTGACGCGGGCTGCGTCGGCGGCGCGGCCGGCGCCCATGGCGCGCTCATAGAGGCCTTTGGGGAACAGGCCACCCAGGCGACCGAAGCCGCGGGTGCGCCGTTCGAGCCGCTCGGGATGCGGGACTTCCTCGACGGTCTCGGCGACCCCGCCGAGGAACCGGGCGGTGATGTTGTTGCCGATCCCGCCCCAGTCCGGGTCGCGCTGGACCACCTCGTGCCCGAGCCCGCCCAGCAACTCGACCGCATCGGCCACCGCGCCCTTGGCCTCCTCCGTCAGGATCGGCGGTGCCACGGCGCGGGGAGCCAGGGTCGAGTGGGCGACGCGGAGCTTTCCAGGGCTCTGCTTCACAGCCTCGACGAAGCGCCGCTCCGGCGGTGGCGGCGCCTCGGGCTCCTGCGAGCCGCCGGAGACGACGTCGAGCCAGAGCGCGGTGTCGAGCACGTTGCGGCTGAGGCAGCCTTCGACCGCGAGGCCCCGCCACCCTTCGAGATATGGAGCCAGCGAGACCCGGCCGCGGGACGGCTTCAGGCCGAACAGCCCGCAGGAGGCGGCGGGGATGCGAATCGACCCCGCGCCGTCGCCGGCCGAGGCGATCGGCACCAGGCCGGCGGCGACCGCTGCTCCCGATCCCCCGCTCGACCCGCCCGGGGTGTGCTGGGGGTTCCAGGGGTTGCGGGTGACGCCGTAGGTCGCCGACTCGGTGAAGCCGCAGATCGCCATCTCCGGCAGCAGGGTCAGGCCCACGACGATCGCGCCCGCCTCGCGCAGCCGCCGCACCATCTCGCAATCCGCCGCAGCCGGCTCGGTGAAGCCATCGGTGCCTTTGGTCTTCACCTCGCCGACCACGTCGACTTCGTCCTTGATCGCGATCGGCACGCCCAAGAGGGGTCGTTCCTCGCCCGCCCGCAACCGCGCCTCGGCCTGCTCGGCTTCGAGCAGCGCCTTCTCGGCGAAGACCTTGCGGAAGGAGTTCAGCTTGGGGTCGAGCCGACCGATCCGGTCCAGGCTGAGCCGCACCAGCTCGGTCGGGGAGACCTCGCCGGCGCGCACCATCTCCGCCTGCCTCGCCGCCCCCGCAAAGGCGACATCGTCTCCGATCTGCACAGCCGCTCCCGCTCCCATGGAGGGGATCGTAGCCTGCCGCCCTCGGCTCAGGCTTCGGCCGGCTCGGGCTCGGGCTCCCCGCCCTCGAAGCTGAGCCGGGGCAGGAGGCGGTCGAGCCAGGACGGCATCCACCAGTTCCAGCTGCCCATCAGCTTCATCGCCGCCGGGACCAGGATCAGCCGCACCAGCGTCGCGTCGAGCGCGATCGCGACGGCGCAGCCCAGGCCCAGCTCCTTGATCGAGGGCACGCCGGTGAGCACGAAGACTGCGAACACCGAGCTCATGATCAGCGCCGCCGAGGAGATCGTGCGGGCGCTCGAGGCGAGCCCCTCGGCGACCGCCCGCTCGTTGTCGCCGTGCTGCAGGTAGCGCTCCCTGATGCGCGACATCAGGAAGACCTCGTAGTCCATCGAGAGCCCGAAGACGATGGCGAAGATCAGCGGCACGTTGATCGTGTCGAGGGCGCCCATGCTTTCGAAGCCGAGCAAGCCGTCCAGCCAGCCCCACTGGAAGACCGCGACGAGGACGCCGTAGGCGGCGCCGATCGAGAGCAGGTTCATCACGACCGCCTTCAACGGCAGCAGCAGCGAGCGCAGCATCACCATCAGGACGAGGAAGCTGAGCGCCAGGACGAAGCCGATGATCTTCCACATCGAGCCGGAGATCTGGGCGCGGGCATCGTCGGTGCGCGCCGTTTCGCCGCCGATCGAGACCGTCGCCACGCTGCCCAACTCGCTCGCGGGCACGATCGTGTCGCGAAGCCGCTCGACCACGGCGCTTGCCCCAGACTCGCCGGCCGACGCGGGGGTCGCCTCGATCAGGACGCTATCCCCCGAGTAGGAGGGCGGGGAGACGGAGCCGAGGGCCGGCATCGTGCGCAGCTGCTCCGAGAAGGCGTTGACCGCGGCACGGTCGGCGTCAGCGGGGAAGGTGGCGACGATCTGCACCGGGTCGGCGCCGCCGCCGAGCTGCTCGGAGACCAGTTCGTTGCCGACCCGCACGTCGCTGTCCTTGGGGAACTGCTCGATCGGCTCGGTCCCGGTCTCCAGCGAGAGCACCGGCAGGGCGAGGAAGAGGAGGATCGAGGCGGCGCCGATGGCGGCGAGCCAGGGCCGAGCCATCACGCGGCGAGCCCAGCCGTCCCAGAAGCCGGGGCCGCCTCCGCCGGCGGTCGCCCCGGGGGAGGGTCGCGGGCGGCGCAGGAGCGTGTACTTCACGAACCTCAGCACCCGCGCCACGATCCCGCCCGGCATGACGCGGTCGCCGAGCATCGCGATCAGCGCCGGCAGCAGCGTGGTGGCGGTGAGGATCGAAACTGCGACGACGGTCATCGCCCCGAGCGCCATCGAGCGCAGCGCCTGGTTGTCGACCATCCAGAGCCCGGCCAGGGAGACGATCACGGCGAGCCCGGAGAAGGCGACGGCGAGCCCGGAGGTGGCGAGCGCCTCGGCCCGTGCCTCGTCGCAGTCGCGGCCGGCGCGCCGCTCCTCGCGGTAGCGGGCGAGGATGAAGAGCGAGTAGTCGATCGCGACGCCGATCCCGATCATCGACGCCATGTTGGTGACGAAGACCGAGGTCGACATCTGCAGCGAGAGGAAGTAGATCAGCGCCCCGGTGACGATCACGCTGACGAAGCCCAGGGTCAGGGGCAGCGCCGCCGCGGCGAGCGAGCCGAAGACGACGAGCAGGATCAGGGCGACGATCGGGAAGCCGCTGCCCTCCGCCTTGGCCAGGTCTTCCTTGGAGAGCTCCTGCATCCCGGCCCAGACCGTCGCCTGCCCCGCCAGATAGGTGGTCACCCCACCCTCGGCGGTGCCGGGATCGAGCCCTTCGCGCAGCTCGACCGCCGAGTCGACCTGGGCGTCGGGGGCGACGCTGCTCGCGAGCGGCAGCAGGGCGGTGCCGGTGCGCTGCAGCTGCACCTCGCCACGCCGGGCCGCCGCGGGCGGCAGGATGACGCCGTCGGCGGTGGCGACCTCGCGCCGCACCCGCCGGACGGCGGCGGCGCGCTCGGCTCGGCTGGCACTCGGCTCGGCGCGCAGGAGCACGGCGATGCCGTCGTTGCGATCGGCGAACTCGCTCTGCAACGCGTCGCTGACCGCTTGCGATTCGCTGCCGGGCACGTCGAAGCCGCCCCCGGTCAGGTGTTCGGTCTGGCGGGCGGCGAGGGGAAGCGCCGCGATGACGACCAGGACCCAGATCGCAACGACCCAGCGGCGCCTCCGCCCCAGGAACCCCGCCATCTGGATCATCGCGTCGTGCATTGGCTGGTCAGCCAGCTTCTACGACGGGCGACCGGGCGTCTGTGAGGACGATCACTCGAACCGGCAAACCGGGCGCGCTACTCGCTGCCGAGGAGGTAGCGCGCGGCGGCGGCACCGGCGGCAAGGGCGGCGTCGATGTCCCGATCGGGATCGGAGAGCGCCTGCAGAGCGAAGCCGTCGCCGACCGCGAACAGGTAGGCGACGATCGCCTCCGCTTCGTAGCGAAGGCTGAGCACGCCCTCCCGCTCCTTCGAGCGCAGCACCTCGGCGACGTGCGAGCGGGTGCGGTCGAAGAGCTGACCGACCTCGCGCTGGATGTCGGGGTTGCGCCGGCCGGCGCTGAACAGCTCGTAGAGGAGGAGGAAGAAGGCGGGTTCGTTCTCGATCAGGTCGGTGAGGCTGGCGACGAGGACGTCGATCACGTCGTCGACCGTCTCCGCGCGGGCCAGCGGTTCGTCGAGCCGGGCGACCCGGATCTCGGCGTCGCGGCGGACCACCTCGACCAGCAGCCGCTCCTTGGTCCCGAAGTAGTAGTGGAGCAGGCCGCGGCTGACCCCCGCCTCACGGGCTACGTGCTCGAAGGTGGAGCCGGCGGCGCCGCGCTTGGCGACGCTGTCGCGCATCGCGTCGACGATGCGCTGCGCCTTTTCGCCGCTCAGCTCGCGCTCTTTGGTCGCAGCCTCCATCAAGGTGAGTCTACGGCGAGCGCCGGGCGGGTGGCCCGGCGCTCGGCGGGGCTAAGCCCCGTTAATGGAGGTCGTGCTGGTGTACTCGAACTCCTCCTCGGCGCCGAAGAGGGCGTCCAGCACGGTCTTGCGCGCGTCCTCGCTCAGCACCAGCGCGATCACGCCGGCGACGATGCCGAAGAGGAGCAGGCGGCGTAGGCCCCGCTTGCGGCGCCGCTTCGGGGCCCGCAGTTGCTCGGATGCGTCGCGCAGGCTCTCGGCTGCCTCGCGCAGGTCCTTCTGCACCTTCTTGTCGCTGGTCACGGCCTTGACCGGGCCCTTGCCGTTGCCGGTAGCCCGGGAGTAGGCGCCACGTGCCGCTTCGAACGCGTTGCGAAGGCTGTCGCGCAGCTCTTCGTCCTCGATCAAGCGCTGCACGTAGGGATTCTCACGCGCGGCCGAGTAGAGATCGGTGGCGCGATCAGCGGTGTGGGTCGCCTTGGATGCTTTGGCCATGCCTTCTCCTCGCTGGTGATCGTTCGGTTCCCGCTGAGGATAGCCCTAAACCCTTCCCGGGTGTCCGGGCGTCAGGGTGGCCCCATGCCGTCGAGCAGAACTCCGTTCGAGCGGAAGTTCAGGTCCGCGCCTCGAATCGTTCGCAGTCGCAGGTGCGCCAGATCGGAGCCGGGAAGCGCGTAGCGCCTGACGTAGAGCCGTCCGGCCCGCTCGTACCCGACCTGACGGAAGCGGCCGCCGAAGAGGCGGGCCGGGACCGGCGGCACCGGCCCGTCCGAGACGAAGTCGACCTCGTGCACGAACCAGGCATAGCGATCTTCCGGACGAGCCTGGAAAGAGCCGGTCGAGAGGTAGTAGCGGAGCGAAGCGTGCCCCAGCGTCCAGCTGACCATCGCCCGCGGCGCCTCGGGCTCGCCGAGCCGCGCCGCGACCGCCTCCCAGTCGGGTCGCTGCAGGCCCGGCGAGAAGCTGGTCGCCAAACAGAAGCCGAGCGAGTAGACGAACAGCGCCACGCCGAGGGCGACGCCCGCACGGCGCGCCCGGTGGAGGGTCGCCCCGATCGCGGCGGCGACCAGCAGCGGAACCAGCGCCGGCAGCAGGTTGCGCGCGATTACGTAGTCCTTGTCGGGGGCGAGCAGCGCCAGAGCCACCGGGATGGCGACGGTTGCAGCGGCGATCCCCAGCGCCTTCCCCCCCGCCCGCCGCTCGCGGCCGTCTCCGCGTGCTGCCAGCAGGCCGAGCAGCGAAACGATCAGCGCCACCGGAACGAGCGCCAGCGCCGGTCGCTCGGGGCGGGCGATGATGTCGCCGATCTCGCCGACGGTGAAGACGACGCCCATCTCCCAGAGGCGGTGACCGAGGCTGTGGCCGCCGATCCACTCGGCGTGGCCCTGCAGCATCTGGTGGATCGCCAGCGGCGCCAGCAGGAGGGCGAAGCCGCCGATGACCCAGAGACCGCGCGACGCGCCGCGGCCGCGGCGCCGCAGCATCCAGGCGATCTCGGCTGCGACAGGGAACAGGGCGAAGTAATGGGTCGCCATCGCGAGCCCTGAGAAGAGGCCCCACAAGGTCATGTCTCGCCGCCCGCCGCGGTCGAGCGCCCGCAGGAAGCAGAGAAGGGAGAGCGAGGTGAGGAGGACGAGGAGCGCGTAGCCGCGCGCCTCCTGCGAGTACCAGAGCAGCGTCGGGTTGACGGCGACGAGCGCTGCGGCCGCGATTCCGGCACGGCGCCCGCGCAGCTCGGCACCGAGCAGGTATGCGACCGGGACGGTCGCCACACCGGCCAGGGCGGAGAGCGAGCGAAGACCGAACTCGCCGGTCCCGGTCAGCTGCGTCCAGGCCCAGGCCAGCGCGTAGTAGAGAGGCGGCGCCGACTCGCTGAAGCCGACCGCTTCCATCGCGTGCACGAAGTCGCCACGCAGGACGCGGCTGGCGGTGACGATCTCGTCGTGGTGGTAGGCCTGGGCGCCGAGGGTGGCGAAGCGCAGTCCGGCGGCGAGCAGGGTGAGGCCGGCGACGATCCAGAAGGCGCGGGAGCGGGCCCGGACCGCCTCGCGAAGCGCTTCGAGGTACGTCGAGAGACTGCCCCTGGCAAGGGCCTCCGCTGCCTCCATCGCTAGCGGGCCAGCGCCTCTTCGATCGCCTTCGAAACCTCGTCCACGTAGACGAACTCCAGCTCGCTGCGCTCGTGCTCGGGAATCTCGGCCACGTCGCCCTCGTTGCGCGCGGGCACGAGGACCCGCTTGATCCCGGCCCGCTGCGCCGCCAGCGACTTCTCCTTCAGCCCGCCGATCGGCAGCACCTGCCCGGTAAGCGTCACCTCGCCGGTCATCGCCACATCGTTGCGAACGGGCCGGCCGGAGATCAGCGAGGCAAGCGCGACGGTCATCGCCACACCGGCGGAGGGGCCGTCCTTCGGCACCGCCCCGGCCGGAACGTGGATGTGGATGTCGTGGGTCGCGAACCAGTCCTCGTCGAGGGCGGGCGCGATCTCCTGCCAGTGCCCGCGCACGTAGGAGAGCGCCGCCTGCGCCGACTCTTTCATCACGTCGCCGAGCTGGCCGGTGATCGTCAACTTGCCCGAACCGGGCATGGCCGTCGCCTCGATGAAGAGGACGTCGCCGCCGGTCGGCGTCCAGGCGAGGCCGGTGGCAACGCCGGGGACCTTGGTGCGGCGCCGCTGCTCGGCGAAGAAGCGGCGCCGCCCGAGCAGCTCGCGGGCGCGTTTGCCGGAGACCTTCACCTTGCCGCTGGCCTTGCCTTCAGCGACCTCGCGCGCCGCTTTGCGGCAGATCGTGCCGATCTGCCGCTCCAGGTTGCGGACGCCGGCCTCGCGCGTGTACTCCTCGCCGATCGCGGTCAGCGCCGAGTCGGAGAACTCGATCTGGGAGGGCTTCAGCCCGTTCGCCTCGATCTGGCGCGGGACCAGGTAGCGGCGGGCGATGTGCCGCTTCTCCTCCAGCGTGTAACCGGCCAGCTCAATCGTCTCCATCCGGTCCAGCAGTGGTCCCGGGATGGTGTCGAGGATGTTGGCGGTGGCGATGAACAGCACCGCGGAGAGATCGAACTCGAGATCGAGGTAGTGGTCGCGGAAGCTGTCGTTCTGGGAGGGGTCGAGCACCTCGAGCATCGCCGAGGAGGGATCGCCGCGGAAGTCGGCGCCCATCTTGTCGATCTCGTCGATCATGAAGACGGGATTGTGGGAGCCGGCGTCGCGCAGGGCGCGGATGATCGTCCCCGGCAGGGCGCCGATGTAGGTGCGGCGGTGGCCGCGGATCTCCGCCTCGTCGCGGACGCCGCCGACAGAGATCCGCTCGAACTCGCGCCCGAGCGCCTTGGCGATCGATTTGCCGAGGCTCGTCTTGCCGACGCCGGGCGGACCGACGAAGCAGAGGATCGGCCCCGGCGAGTCCGGATTCAGTTTGCGCACCGCCAGGTACTCGAGGATGCGGTCCTTGACTTTCTCGAGGTCGTAGTGGTCGGCGTCGAGCACCTCGCGAGCGTGGGCGATGTCGAGGTTGTCCTCGGTGTGCGCCGACCAGGGAAGCTCGACCAGCCACTCCAGGTAGGTGCGGATGACGCCGTGCTCGGCCGCCGCCGGCGGGAGTTTCTCCAGCCGCGAGAGCTCGCGCTCGGCCGCTTTCTGCGCGTGCTCGGGCAGACCGGCCTCCTCGATCCGCTGGCGCAGCTCGTTCACCTCGGCCTGCTGCTCGTCGCCCTCCCCCAGCTCGTCCTGGATCGCTTTCAGTTGCTGGCGGAGGAAGAACTCGCGCTGTCCTTTGTCGACTTCCGACTGGACCTGGGACTGGATCTGGCTGCCGAGCTGGACCACCTCCAGCTCGCGGGCGAGGATCTGGGAGAGACGACGCAGCCGCGCCGCCACGTCGAGCTCTTCGAGCAACTCCTGCTTCTCCTCGGTGGAGATCCGCAGCGCGCCGGCGATCAGGTGACCGAGGGCGGCGGGGTCGTCGATGTTGGCGACCGCCATCTGCAGCTCCTCGGGCAGGTAGGGGATGTGCTCGACGATCTCCGAGAAGGTCCGCTGCACGTTGCGACTCAGCGCCTCCAGCTCCGGGCCCTCCTGCACCACGTCGGGCAGCTCGGTTATCCGCGCCACCAGGTAGGGCTCCTCGGCGACGTAGGGGCCGAGCCGCACCCGTTGCGTCCCCTGGACCAGGATGCGCAGCGTCCCGTCCGGCACTTTCAGCATCCGCGCGACGACGCCGACGACGCCGACTTCGAACAGGCCGTCGGGGCCTGGCTCCTCGTCCTCGGGATCGCGCGCCGCGACCATCACCAGCATCCGGTTGGCGCCGAGGACGTCGTCGACCAGCTTGATCGAGCGCTCCTGGCCGACCGCCAGCGGGGTCAGGGTCTCGGGGAAGGTGACCGTCTCGCGCAGCGGCAGCACCGGCAGCGCGTCGGGCAGCGGCTGGCTGGCGCGGATCGCGTCCTCCGCGTCGAGCGGCGTCTCGACCACTTCGAGGGCCGGTGAGCCCTCCATCACTCGCGCCCTATCGGCACCCGCCGGGTCGCCTCGGCGGGATCGCGCAGCGGCAGGTCGATCCGCAGCACCCCGTCGTCATAGGTGGCCTTGGCCCGGTCTGCGTCGACGTCGACCTGCAGCTCCACCACGCGCCGGAACGGCCCCGACGGAATCTCGACCTGCTGGTAGACGCGGCCTTCGGTCTCCTGCACCGGCCGTTCCCCGACGATCGCCAGCTGCCGCCCACTGACCTCGATCCCGACCTGGTCCATGTCGACTCCGGCCAGGTCGACTTTCACAACCGCCCGCTGCGGGTCCCCGCAGTAGTAGACGTCCACGTTCGGGGAAAAGCCAGTGCTGCGACGGCTCACATACGTAGTGCGACCCCAGGCTCCACCCAGCATCTGATCCATCTCCCTCCGCATCCGCGCGAAGTTCGCGAACAAGTCCCTCTCAGGCATGGCGAAACCATAGCCACCATGGGCGGCGACGGGGTTGCCTTGCCGGTTGCCTACCACCGCCTGCGGCGGTGGAATTGTCTGCCGCTTCGCGGCCGGAATCACTCTGCGGTGCCCGCTTCGCGAGGCGCCGGCAAGGCAACCCCGTCGCCGCCCTACGCAGCGCTGGATTGAGTCGCCCAGCGAGGTGGGCGCATGAGGAGAACCGGCTGCCGGGGCGGAACGAGACCCTCGGGACGATTGAGCCGAAAGGTGGTGCAGGGCTCCTCGAGCTCCAACGCGCAGAGCTGGTTCTTGCGGAAGTAGCAGTCGTCGCAGGTCGGTGGCTTGGGCTTGCGCGGCACGGCGGCGATGTTGGCACTCTCGTGACGCTTTCGTGACGGTCGATCCCGCAAAGCGCAACGATCTTGAAACAGGTCCGTCACATCTTTCCCGCGAATTGCGGCTGTGAAATCACCCGTCTGAGGTTTAGGCCCTCGCGGAGCGGGCACGCCGCCACCGGCCGCTAGCATTCGACTCTGGATGGACGCCCGGAACCGCAGCGAGCAGCTCTCGGCCTCCCCGCAGCTCTTCGAGAGCGAATTCCTCAACTTCTTCTCGCGGGTGCACCCGGCGATCCCGGCGATCGTCTTCGCCCCCGTGATCGTCGCGATGGAGTGGCTGGGAGCCGACCGCGGCCTCGCCGTCTGGAAGTTGGCCCTGCTCACCGCAGGGGGGGTCGGCATCTGGACCCTGACCGAGTACTGGCTGCACCGGCTCCTCTTCCACTGGGAGCCCGACAACGCCTTTGGGCGGCGCATGCACTTCATCATCCACGGCATCCACCACGACCATCCCAACGACAGGATGCGGCTGGTGATGCCGCCGGCCGTCTCGATCCCGCTGGCCGCGCTCTTCTTCGCCGCCTTCATGCTCATCTTCGGTGCGCCGGCGGCCTATCCGCTGTTCGCGGGCTTGATCGGCGGCTACCTCGTCTACGACTACACGCATTACTACGTGCACCACTTTGTGCCCAAGTCCAACCTTGGCAAGCGCCTGCGCGAGCAGCACATGCGCCATCACTTCCAGGATCACCGCTTCGGCTACGGCGTCTCCTCTCCGATCTGGGACGTGGTCTTCCGCACCCTGCCGCGCAACCGCCAGGGCTGAGCGCACACACATCTCGCCACCGTTTCCCCAATCCCCGGGGTGGGTACGAATGGTCAGGGTCACATGGGCCAATCGGCCATGTCACTGCACACACCCACTGTGACTATGCGACACTGCGGTTTGTAGATAGCTGCCGATCCCACGAAGCCTCGGGCGGAAGGGATGGAAAGGAACGAAATGCCAAGCACGACTCACGTACTCGACGAGGTCAGGGACCGGGTAAAAGAGCGCCTCGCCGAGCTGGATGACGAGCGCAAGCGCCTCGAGGGGGTTCTTGCCGGGCTGGGTGAGAAAGTCACCAAACGCCCCGGTCGCCGTCCGGGTCGCCGTCCCGGTCGTCCGCGCGGTTCGGGCAAAAAAGCCACTGCAACCGCCACCGCCGCTCCTCGCCGTCGCCGCCGCAAAGGCGGTACCCGTGCCGATCAGGCAGTCGCGCTGGTCGAGGGCAGCCCCGGCATCAGCGCGTCGGAGATCGCCAAAACGATGAAAATCAAGCCCAACTATCTGTACCGGGTTCTCGGCGACATGGAGAAAGAGGGACGGGTGACGAAGAAAGGGCGCCAGTACTTCGCTTCCAAATAATCGCCCGGAGGGGCCTGTCCGGTAGGGGTTCCACTTAACTTTTTCCGAAGACAGGGTGCGGCCGTCCGAGGTCGCCCCCGCGGAAAAAGTACAAGACGCTCCACCCCTACCGGACAGGCCCCATTAGGGCCCCAGCTGATCGGCCCTAAACCAGGCCCAGGTTGCTGACGGCCTGGCGCTCTTCCTGCAGCTCCTTGATCGTGGCGTCGATGCGAGGTCGTGAGAACTCCGGCACCTCGAGGCCCTCGACGATGCGCCACTCCCCACCCGAGCAGCTGCAGGGGTGTCCGGCGACGACACCCTCCTCGATCCCGTAGGAACCGTCCGAGGCGACGCCCATCGAGACCCACTCGCCCTCAGGCGTGCCGAGCACCCAGTCCCTGACGTGGTCGATCGCCGCGTTGGCGGCCGAAGCGGCACTCGAGGCGCCACGCGCCCCGATGATCTCCGCCCCGCGCTTCGCGACCCTGGGAATGAACTCGTCGACGATCCAGGCCTCGTCGTCGACCGCGCCCCAGGCACTTGACCCGTCGACCCTGGCGTTGACCAGGTCCGGGTACTGAGTGGTCGAGTGGTTGCCCCAGACAGTCATGTTCGTGACACTCGACAATGGCCTGCCCAGCTTGTTCGCGAGCTGTGCGACGGCGCGGTTGTGATCGAGGCGCATCATCGCGGTGAACCGCTCACGCGGGACGCCGTCGGCGTTCGACATCGCGATCAGGCAGTTGGTGTTGGCCGGATTGCCGACGACCAGAATGCGGACATCGCTTGCCGCGCCGGCCGCGATCGCTTCGCCCTGCGGCTTGAAGATGCCGCCGTTGGCCTCGAGCAGGTCGGAGCGCTCCATCCCCGGCCCCCGCGGCCTTGCGCCGACCAGGAGGCCGACGTTGCAGCCGTCGAAGGCCGCCTTCGGGTCGTCGAAGATGTCGATGCGGCTGAGCAACGGGAACGCACAGTCCTCCAGCTCCATCGCGGTGCCCTCGGCCGCCTTGACGGCGTCGGGGATCTCGAGCAGGCTCAGCTCGACGGGGGTGTCGGGGCCGAGCATCTGCCCACTGGCGATGCGGAACAGCAGTGCGTAGCCGATCTGCCCTGCGGCGCCGGTAACGGTGACTTTGACGGGGGTGCTCACTGGATCGTTATCTCCTGAAGTCGTGATTGAACGGATGGCGCTAGCCCATCGCCTCTTGCAGCCGCATCTCGATCGCGGCGAGGAACTCCTGGGTAGTCAGGTATTTCTGATCGGGGCCGACCAAAAGCGCCAGGTCTTTGGTCATCTCGCCGCCTTCGACCGTCTCGATGCAGACCCGCTCCAGCGTCTCGGCGAACCGTGACACCTCGGGAGTCTCGTCGAGACGACCGCGCGCGGCGAGAGCGCGCGTCCAGGCAAAGATCGAGGCGATCGGGTTGGTCGAGGTCGGCTTGCCTTCCTGGTGCTGGCGGTAGTGGCGGGTAACAGTCCCGTGCGCCGCCTCCGCCTCGACGGTCTTGCCGTCGGGACTCATCAGGACGCTGGTCATCAGACCGAGCGATCCGAACCCTTGGGCGACCGTGTCGGACTGGACGTCGCCGTCGTAGTTCTTGCAGGCCCACACGTACCCCCCTTCCCACTTCAGCGCCGCGGCAACCATGTCGTCGATCAGCCGGTGTTCGTAGGTGATCCCCTTCGCCTCGAAGTCGGACCTGAACTCGCTCTCGTAGACCTCGGCGAAGAGGTCCTTGAAGCGGCCGTCGTAGCGCTTCATGATCGTGTTCTTGGTCGAAAGGTAGACGGGGTAGCCACGGTCGAGCCCGTAGCTCATCGAGGCGCGAGCGAAATCGCGGATCGAGTCGTCGAGGTTGTACATCGCCATCGCCACGCCGCCGCCGGGAAAGTCGTATACGTCGAGCTCGACCGGGGCGTCCCCGTTCGCCGGCGTGTAGGTGAGGGTCAGGCTGCCCTTGCCGGGGACGACCATGTCGGTGGCCCGGTACTGGTCGCCGAAGGCGTGGCGCCCGATCACGATCGGTTTCGTCCAGCCGGGCACCAGCCGCGGGATGTTCGAGATCACGATCGGCTCGCGGAAGATGACGCCGCCGAGGACGTTGCGGATCGTCCCGTTCGGTGAGCGGTACATCGCCTTCAGGCCGAACTCCTCGACCCGGGCCTCGTCGGGGGTGATCGTCGCGCACTTGACGCCGACGCCGTGCCGCTTGATCGCCTCCGCCGCTTCGACCGTGATCCGGTCTTCGGTCGCGTCGCGGCTCTCGATGCCGAGATCGAAGTAGACCAGCTCGACGTCGAGGTAGGGCAGGATCAGCTGCTCTTTGATGAATGCCCAGATGATCCGGGTCATCTCGTCGCCGTCGAGCTCGACGATCGGGTTGTCGACGTGGATCTTTTCGGGCACGGGCGCGGCGATGCTATCGATGCGACAATCTCGACGATGGCCACCGTCGAGCGCCACTCGAGCAGCACCCACGAGGTCTTCAACCAGCCTCCGCCGCTGGAGGACTACAACCCGTTCGACGCCGACCGCCCGCTGACCGAGGCGCTGCGGCGCGAGGGCGCCGAGTGGGCCGAGGGTCGCGCCCGCGAGATAGGGGCGATCTGCGGCTCGCACCAGACGATCCGCTGGGGCTTCGAGGCGAACGAGCGCAAGCCCGAGCTGAAGACCCACGACCGCTACGGCAACCGAATCGACGAGGTCGAGTTCGACAGCTCCTGGCACGAACTGATGCGGATCGGGGTTGGCAACGGCATGCATGCCGCGCCTTGGCGGGAACCCGGCCCGGGGGCGCACGTCGCCCGCGCCGCAACCTTCATGCTGCTGATGCAGGCCGAGAGCGGCGTCGGCTGCCCGATCTCGATGACCTACTCGGCGATCCCGGCCCTGCGCAAGCAACCCGAGCTCGCCGAGGAGTGGGAGCCGCGCTTCCTCTCGCTCGATTACGACGAGCGCTCGCTGCCGGCCGAGGGCAAGAGCGGCGCGCTCTGCGGGATGGCGATGACCGAGAAGCAGGGCGGTTCCGACGTCCGCGCCAACACCACCACGGCAACGCCGCTGAACGGAGGTGGGCCCGGCGCCGAGTACGAGGTCGTCGGCCACAAGTGGTTCTGCTCGGCGCCGATGTGCGACGCCTTCCTCGTCCTCGCCCAGACCGACGCGGGCATCTCCTGCTTCCTGATGCCGCGCTGGACGCCGGACGGCGAGCGCAACGCCTTCCACATCCAGCGGCTGAAGGACAAGCTCGGCAACCGCTCCAACGCCTCCAGCGAGGTCGAGTTCCGCGGCGCCTGGGCACGCCTGATCGGCGAGGAGGGACGCGGCGTGCCGACGATCATCGAGATGGTCAACCACACCCGCCTCGACTGCGTGATCGGCGCCACCAGCGGCTACCGGGCCGGCGTCGTGCAGGCGCTCAACCACACCGCCAACCGCTCCGCCTTCGGCGCCGACCTGATCGACCAGCCGTTGATGCAGAACGTCCTCGCCGACCTCTGCGTCGAGTCGGAGGCGGCGACCGTCGCCGCGATGCGGCTGGCCCGCGCCTACGACGAGGTCGCGGCCGGCGACGAGGAGGCGACCGAGTTTCGCCGCCTCGCCAACCCGGTGCTCAAGTACTGGCTCTGCAAGCGCGCCCCCTGGCACGCGGTCGAGTGCCTCGAGTGCTTCGGCGGCAACGGCTACGTCGAGGAGTCGGGCATGCCCCGCCTCTACCGCGAGGCCCCCCTGGCCTCGATCTGGGAGGGCTCCGGCAACGTCCAGTGCCTCGACGTGCTGAGGGCGATGGTCAAGAACCCGGCCTCGGTCGAGGCCTTCTTCGCCGAGGTCCTGGAGGACTCCGGCGCCGAACCGAAGCTCGACGCCTACGTCACCGCCCTGCGCGACGAGATCCCAGGCGACGTCGACACCATCCAGACCCGCGCCCGCGGCATCGTCGAAAGGATGGCGCTCGCCCTCCAGGCATCGCTGCTAGTCCGCTACGGCGACCCGGCGACGGCGGACGCCTTCTGCGCCTCCCGCCTCTCGGGCGAGTGGGGCCACGCCTTCGGCACGCTCCCCGCCGGAACCGACTTCGGCCGCATCATCGAGCGGCACCGCGTTTCCTGAAGATCAGCTGGCGGCGTCGCGGAGGGCGCGACCTACCTGCTCCGCGGTTATGACGCCGGAGAGTCGGCCATCTGCATCGACGGCCATGAGAGCCCCAAAACGTCTGAGGGCGCGGTTGGCGAGCAGCGAGTCGAGCGGGGCATCGTCGCGGACCTGGAAGGTGCCGTCGTCGCTGTCGCTCTCCACGAGATCTGAGATCAGAGCTGTGGCACGTGAGGTCTCCGGGACCTGGTCGGCGCTGTCACGGACAACCAGGCCGCGAAAGCGATGCGCGGCGTCCACCACGGGGAACCAGGGCCAGTGGTAGCGGAGGAAGTACTCGTCCAGTGCCTGCTCGACGGTCAGCTGATCCGGGATCGCGACCGGCTCGCGGTCCATCACGTCGGCCACCCGCATCCCCTCGATCCGCCCGGTGATCCGGGTCTGGGCGGAGGCGGCGCGAGCCGAGCCGTTGATCACCATCCCGATCAGGGCCAGCCAGATGCCGCCGAAGATCATGCCGTTGAAGACCATCAGCAGGCCGACGCCGATGAAGAGGTAGGCGAAGACGCGACCGAGGTTGGCGGCGAAACGGGTGGCCGAGGTGCGATCGCCGGTCCGCCGCCAGGCGATCGCCCGCACGATCCGGCCGCCGTCCATCGGGAAGGCCGGCAGCAGGTTGAAGACGAGGACGAGGAAGTTGATCGAGGCGAGCCAGGCGATCATCGCCAGCACGCCCGAGGTGCCGGCATCGCTCTCGACCAGGGCCGCCTCGAGGAAGTCGTTCCAGCCGGAGGCCGCGACGCCGACAACGGTGAGTACGACGACGATCGCCAGGGTGACCAGCGGCCCGGCGACAGCGACGTCGAACTCGGCTTTGGGGCTATCGGACTCGCGGTCCATCTGCGCCACGCCGCCGAAGATCCAGAGCTGGATGCTGGTGATGCCGATCCCGTTGCGCAGGGCGACCATCGCGTGCCCCAGCTCGTGCAGGACGATCGAGCCGAAGAAACCGACGGCGCTGATCAGGGCGAGCACGAAGGGCGTGGAGGACGAGCTGCTCTCGCCGAGCACGTCGCCGTAGAACTGCGAGAGCCAGAAGATCACCAGGAAGAGGACGAGGAACCACGACCAGTCGACCGCGATGCGGATCCCGCGCACGTGGAAGAGGGTGATCGAGGCGCCGCCGAGCATGTCCCAATGGTAAGCGCCCACCCTTTGGGCGAGGTAAGGTCGCGCCGCGATGCAACCTGACCGGGACCGGATGCGCGAGCTGCTGGAGGAGTTGGAGCGAATCGAGCGCCCCTCCGCCTCCGAGGGCGAGCGCCGCGCCGCCGAGTGGCTGGTCGAGCGCTTTGCCAGGCTGGGTGCCGAGGCGCGGATCGAGGCCGAGCCGGCCCACGGCACCTACTGGTGGCCGCTCGGGATCGGCGCGGCGCTGGGGGCGCTGGGCGGGATCTCGGCGCTGCGCGGACGGCGACTGCTCGGCGGCGCGCTGGCTGCCGGCGCAGCGGCGGGAATGGCCTCCGACTACCCACCCGGCAAGCGCCTGCTGCGCCGCGCACTGCCGAAGCGGACCACCTACAACGTCGTCTGCGAGATCGGTCCCGCGAAGGCCGAGCGCACCGTCGTCCTCATCGCCCACCACGACGCCGCTCACGCCGGGCTCGTCTTCCACCCTGCCCTGCCGAAGATCGCCGACCGGCTCGGCTTGATCGAGCACAGCGACACCAGCCCGCCGCTGATGGCGCCGGTCGTCGGCGGGCCGGCGCTCGCTGCCCTGGGGGCGCTCACCGGCCGGCGGTCGCTGACCAAGATCGGCGTCCTCCTCGGCCTCGGCTCGGCTGCGGCGATGGCGGAGATCGGCGCCCGCGACACCGTCCCCGGCGCCAACGACAACGGCACCTCGGTGGTCGCCCTGCTCGCCCTCGCCCAGCATCTGGTCGAGAAGCCGCCGCAGAACCTGCGCGTGATCCTCCTCTCGACCGGCTCGGAGGAGTCGTTCAGCGAGGGGATGAAGGCCTTCGGCGAACGTCACTTCCCCCACCTGCCCCGCGAGAGCACCTTCTTCCTCTGCCTCGAGTCGCTCGGCTCCCCCCACCTGCTCGTCCTCCGTGGCGAGGGGTTCCTGCGGATGCGCGAGTACCCGCGGGAGGCGCTCGAGCTGATGGACGGCCTCGCCGAGGAGATGGGCATCTGGCTCTACCCCAACCTGCGCCTGCGCAACGGCACCGACGGGATGGAGCCACTCGCCGCCGGCTACCAGACCGCCGCCCTCTGCGCCTGCAACGAGCTCAAGCAGCCCGCCTACTACCACTGGGACGACGACGTCTCCGAGAACGTCGACTTCGACACGGTCACCGACGCGGTGCGCCTCTCCGAGGCGGCGGTCCGGCGCCTCGACCAGCGCTGGCTCTAGCCGCCGACGGGCCGAAAACCGGACGTATATCGACCGAAATCGGCCCGTCGGCGGGGATCAATTCCGACTGCGCTGTCGGATTTCGCATCTATAGGATCGCTGCGTGCCCACGCATGACGTGCTCGTAATCGGCGCCGGCCTCGCCGGGCAGAGGGCGGCTCTTGCGGCAGCCGAGCAGGGCGTCTCGGTCGGCATCCTGAGCAAGGTCCACCCCGTGCGCTCGCACTCCAACGCGGCGCAGGGCGGGATCAACGCGGCGCTGAACCCCGGCGACTCGTGGGAGTCGCACGCCTTCGACACGGTCAAGGGCTCCGACTACCTGGGCGACCAGGACGCGATCGAAGTCATGACCCGCGAGGCACCGGAGGAGATCCTCCACCTCGAGCACCTCGGCGTCACCTTCCACCGCAACGAGGAAGGCAAGCTC
>Ga0190265_10000864_pt1 | contig 20059 bp, 11 predicted proteins | sample Popmic124T_FD_133135 | JGI IMG/M metagenome (GOLD analysis project Ga0190265, IMG submission 133135) | Populus adjacent soil microbial communities from riparian zone of Indian Creek, Utah, USA - 124 T | ecosystem: Environmental > Terrestrial > Soil > Riparian zone | place: USA: Utah | collected...
GCGCCGGGTCGTAGAGAGCACGTTGCATGAATTTCGCGAAAGGAACAGGCCCGCTTTGCTGGATTTCCGCGGCGAGTTGTCGGGCCAACTCGTTCATTCAAGTGCGACCGGCCCCGCGCCGGCTGGCAGTGCGCCCTGTCCCGAGGTCGCAAATGGGCCGCCCCCCGCCCCGCGGGCGCACGTTGTCTCAAGTTCCCACTTCATCATGCCGCTGTTACCGACTGTATGGCAAAAATCGATGCCTTCTTCAATTTGATGTTCGAGCAGAAAGCTTCGGACGTCCATTTATCCGCCGGCAATCCGCCCATTCTCCGCATCAACGGTGAATTGCAGCGTGTTGACTTTCCACCACTCGAAAACGATGCGCTCAAGGCAATGCTCTACGAGATCACGCCGGAGTACAAGATCAAACAGTTCGAAGAAACCGGCGACGTGGACTTCGGCTACGAGATTCCGAGCGTCTCCCGCTTCCGCGCCAACTATTTCAACCAGAAGAACGGCATCGCCGCGGTGTTCCGGCAGATCCCTTCGAAGGTCCTGTCGTTCGAAGATTTCGAGAAGATCGAGGCGCCCCTGCCGCCGGTCTTGAAGAAATTCTCGATGCTGCACAAGGGCCTCGTGCTCGTGACCGGGCCGACTGGCTCGGGCAAGTCCACGACGCTCGCGGCGATGGTGGATTACTGCAATAAGAACCGGCGGGATCACATTCTCACCATCGAGGACCCGATTGAATTCGTTCACGAAAGCAAAGGCTGCCTGGTCAATCACCGCGAAGTGGGCGTTCACACCCGCTCGTTCGCATCGGCCTTGCGCGGCGCGTTGCGCGAAGACCCGGACATCGTCCTCGTCGGTGAAATGCGCGATTTGGAAACGATCGAACTGGCGATCACTGCGGCCAGCACGGGTCACCTGGTCTTCGGCACTTTGCACACGCAAAGCGCCGCCAAGACGGTGGACCGTATCATTGACGTGTTTCCCGCCGACCAGCAGAACAAGATTCGAGCGACGCTTTCGGAAGCCTTGAAGGGCGTGGTCGCACAGAACCTTTTCAAACGTGTGGACAAGAAGGGCCGTGTGGCGGCCCTGGAGATTCTCGTGTTCACGACGGCCATCGCGAACCTGGTGCGCGAAGGCAAAACTCACCAGTTGCCCGGCATGATTCAGGTCGGCAAAAAGATCGGCAACGTGCCGCTCGACGACGCCATCATGGAACACTTGCGCATGAAACGCATCTCGCCGGAGGAGGCCTACGATAAATGCCTCGACAAGAAAAAATTTCGCCCCTTCCTGGCCACTCCGCCCCTGGATGACGAAGTGGCAAACGTCTGACCATGCGCCGCAACGAACTAGATTATATCCTCGGCACCATGCTCGATTTCCGGGCGAACGTGTCCGATCTGATTTTCACGGTGGACAAACCGCCGCAGGTGGAAGCCGAAGGCGTGCTGCTGCCGGTGCCGCTCGATCCGCCCGTGGAAAGCTTGACGCCGTTCCAAACCGAAATGGTGGCGCTCAATCTCATCGGCGGCAATCCGCGCCTGCTCGATGATCTTCTCCGCACGGGGTCTTGTGACACTTCCTACACGTTGATCGACAAGGCGCGCTTTCGCGTGAACATCTTTTCGCAACGGGGCAACTACTCCATCGTGTTGCGCAAACTGAACACGAAGATTGCCACGCTCAAGGAACTCAACCTTCCGGAAATCCTTCACCAATGCGCCAAAGAAAAGACGGGGCTTGTGCTCGTCACCGGCGCGACGGGTTCCGGCAAATCGACCACGCTCGCCGCGTTGCTTGATGAGATCAACGAAACCAAAGCCGTCCACATCGTGACGCTCGAAGATCCCGTCGAGTTCATTTACACGCAGAAAAAAGCGACCATCAACCAGCGGGAGATGGGCTCTGACTTTGACAGTTTCGCGAGCGGATTGCGCGCGGCGTTGCGCCAGGCGCCCAAGATTATTCTCGTCGGCGAAATGCGCGACCGCCTGACCGTGGAAATCGCCTTGAGCGCCGCCGAAACGGGCCATCTCGTCATGAGCACGCTGCACACGATCGATGCGGGCCAGACGATCAATCGTATCCTGGGCATGTTCGATACGGAGGAGCAGGAGCAGGTGCGGCATCGACTCGCGGACACGTTGCGGTGGATCGTTGGTCAGCGCCTCGCGCCGCAGATTGGCGGGGGACGCCACGCACTTTTGGAAATCATGGGTTCGAGCCTCCGCACCAAGGAGAGCATCGTGTTTGGGGAAGGCGAGGGTAAGAGTTTCCACGAAATCATCGAGGCCAGCTACACGTTCGGCTGGCGCAGTTTCGATCAATCTTGTCTCGAAGCGTACGCGGCCGGAACCATTACCGACGAAACCGCGATGCTCTATTGCAGCAAGCGCGGCGCGGTCCAGCGCGGGATCGACAACGTCAAGAAAAGCCGTGGCGAAAACACGACGGATTTCGTGCTGAAAATGGCGGAGAAATTCGAGTCTGCGCCCCGGATGTCGCCGCCTCCGTTGCAAACAATTAAACTGCGTTGAGCTATGGCGAGCACTTTTGACTTCCTGACGACAACTGACAAGCCCGCCCTGCTGGCGCTCAGCACCCCTGAATGGCAGGAACTGGCCCGAACCGCGTTGTCGGAACTGGGTTACAAAGTCCATATCGCCGCGACGCATGGCGACTTGATCACGAATTTCTTGCAGGTGCCTTATCAGGTGGTGGTCATCGAAGAATGCTTTGCTGCGGATACCGCGCCGGAAAACCGCGGCCTCGCCTTTCTTCAGACCGCCCAGATGACCCTGCGCCGGCACTCGATCATCATTTTGGTCGGCGATTCCTACACGAGCTTCAATCCCATGCAGGCCTTCCAAATGGGCGTGCATCTGGTGGTGAATCGTTCTGAAATGTTGCTGCTCATTCAGTTCATCCAGAAAGCGGCGGCGGACAACGACCTGTTCCTGCACAGCTACCGGGAAACACAACGCCGCGTCGCCCAAGGACTGGCGAAAGTCTAGTTGTTCGCGCTGAAGCGTCCGAAACCCATGCGGACGCAACGAACCGTCGATGGGAGATGCCCTTGCGATCACCGCGCCCGAGCCACACCATTCACCCGTAAATGTGCCAACGTTGTTTGCCCTCAAGCCGAGTCGCGGAAAAAACTCACCGGCAACATTCTTCACGAGTTCGACTTCGACGATGCCTTCATGATGCTTACGTCGTGATCCTGGCTTCACCGAACACATGGCCACCCCATTGCGTGCTGAGAAACTGCGCCAGCGTCACCGATTCCTGTTTCACGAACCCGCGAGGCAATACACCGCAGGCAAACAGTTCCAGCACCGCAACGACGCCGGCTGCGGTCGTGAGTTGAATCGCGGACAGCTTCCGGCCCTGCACTGTTTCGCCATGTATCTTCTTCACAAAGCTTCGCTGGACCAGTTCACCGTCGAGGCACCCGACAGCGTTTACGTAAAATACGACGACGTCATTGTCCGTCAGTGGCACTTCCTGATCGAAAATTTGCCGGAGCAGTTCCTGCTGGCCCGAAAGGTTGAGATCCTGCAAGAGGAATTTCATCAGGTCGCGGTGCCCGGGGTAACGCATCGTCTTGTAGTTCAGTTCCCCGACTTTGCCTGCGAACGTCTCGCACATTGTGGCCACCCCGCCGGAAGTGTTGAACGCCTCATACTCTACGCCATCGATGGTCAACCGCTCGCTCCCATCCAGCGGCAGCGTGGTGATTCTGCGCCCATCGTGCAGTGCTTCGCCCGGCTGACAGTATTCATTGAGCAAGCCCGCCGTGCTCCAGCTCAGATAATATTTCATCTGGTTGCTCGTGAACTGCGGCAGCGCGCCCACCCGCATTTCGACCGAGCGCACGGTCTTGAGCGATGAGGCCAGCGAGCCGCCCACGATGTTGATCGCGCCGGGCGCGAGGCCGCACTGGGGCATGAAGGTCACGCCTTTGGTTTTCTGTGCGAGCTGGCGGATGAATTTCGTCGTGGCGATATCTTCGGTAAGATCGAAGTAGGAAACGCGCAACGCCGCGCACGCCTCGGCAATACCGCGATTCAGGTAATAGGGCGCTGCGCTGACGATCACATCGCAACGTTTCACGAAAGCGTCGAGCGCCGCCCGCCGCTGCACATTCAGCCGTTTGGTCGAAGTTTTTCGCAGCGAGCCCAGTTTCAAATCGCCGCGCTCGTCGCCGAGCGCCACCGCAGTGCAAAACTCGCAGGACTCGAGCAACGTCGCGATAGTCGTCCCAATTTTGCCTGCGCCGAGAATGCCGATCTTCAATTCCATGAATCTGTTTTCGGTAGTGGTACAGCTTGAAAAGTTTTGCGCAATCAACACTGGTGAAATGCTTCTCAGCCAATGCGAGACTCCCCTCCTCCGCACCAGAGGAGATCGAGACCTTTTCCGACAAGCAATCCCAACGGCCGATCGCGCTCCTGATACGGCTCCCGCAATCGCGGAAAGAATCGCCCGCGTCCGTTGGGTCAACATTATGGAGTGACCGCTTTCCGTTTTCGTGAGAATTTTTTGGCGACGACGTGAGCGCAATGACCCGTTCATCTGGAATTCCTTTTGGAATGACACTGTCCGGTGCGGCGCGCTACGCTGGCCAACACGTTGGGTAAACTACAGGCGATGCGTAACCAATCTTCAATCACGTTTCTAACCGCGTGCGTGGCGTTGCTTCACGCGGCGGCGGTGCCGGGCGCGGATATGTCGGGCGGGTTGGCTGGCGGCGGCCCGGCTGTCACTCCGACCAACGGCGATTGCATTCCGGACGCGCAACGCGCGGCGGTTCGCCAGCAGATCGAAGCCTTTCTCGCGTCCCCCAAAGGGAAGATCGCGAAGGCTTCGCAGGGACCCGCGCCGACCAACACGCAGAGTTACTCGTTCTACCCGCAAGCGGGCGCGCTGTGGCAGGATTTGTTTCCGGTCAACTTTGTGGACCTGGATTCCACCGCGGGTCTTCGCGACTGGTTCTGCACGAACTACACCTACAACGGTCATAACGGCCACGATTCTGACATCCTCACGTGGACCCAGAAGGACATCGGAGTGCCCGTGTTTGCTGCGCTCGACGGTCTCGTCATCGCGGCGCATGACGGCGAGAACGACACGAACACTGTGGCGGCGGGGCAGCCGGCCAATTACGTCGTGTTGAGTCACGGCAACGGCCACGAAACCTGGTACTATCATTTCAAGAAATTCAGTGTCGCCGTGGGCGTGGGCCAAAACGTGCGGGCCGGCCAACAGATCGGTCTCACGGCCAGCAGCGGCAACAGCACGGGGCCGCACCTGCATTTCGAGACGCGCGTGAGCAATGTCGTGTATGAGCCCTTTGCCGGAGCATGTCGTTCAGGCGCGAGCTTGTGGACGGGCCAGATTCCGTTTCGCACCAATTTTTACCTGCGCGATTTCACCTTATGCACCAACAGCCTGGCGAGTTACCCCGGTCCGCCGGTCGATTCGCCGCGCAACGGGTATCAGTTAACCGGCCTTCAGCCCGTGCAGTTCTGGATCAACCAACACAACATGCCTCCCAACACGAGCTGGCGCGTGCGGTTCCTCCGACCCAACGGCACGGTCCGCTACGACAGCGGAACGGTCGTCCGCGCAAATCCCTTCTATCGCTGGTCCTGGTGGTCGTGGAATTACACGATTAACTTCGATGTCACCGGCACCTGGAAGGTCGAACTGAACCAGAACAACGGCCAGTTGGTCGCCCAAATGCCGTTCGAAATCGTCAGCAGCACTGCGCTGATGACCAACCGCCCCCCGCATCCGGTCGTCGTCGGTTTCGATCCGCCCTTTCCTACGCCCACCAACGTCGTCTTCTGCCGTGTGCTCAATTTCACCCTCACCGACGACCCGGATTACGACCTGGTTCGTTACCGCTACGAATGGCGGGTCAACAGCAACACGGTAAGGATCATCACCAACGCCGCGCTCTCGGATGCCATTCCGCATCACACCGCTCAGGCCGGCGACACGTTGACCTGCACGGTGACACCCAGCGACGGCGTGACGGACGGCCCCAGCGCGACGGTCAGCACCGAGTTCATTCCCGTCCTCCACGTAAGGCGCTCCCACGAAAACGCGATCATCACTTGGCCGCTGTGGGCAACCAATTTCAACCTGCAAGGGGCGACAAATCTGACGAGTTCGAATCATTGGTCGAATGTCGGCGTGGCGACCAATGAGGTGAACGGCACCAAGTCTGTCAGTTGGCCTCTGACCAGCCTGACGAATTTCTTCCGGCTCAGACGCTGAGGCTTCCTCAAACGTGAATGAAAGGGAAAAGCAACAGCCTGCCTCGCGCGAGTGAAGGCCGTTGCGGATTCTGACGGACGACCGCAAAGGCCACGACAAGCGGGCCGTTGCGGGCCGCGTGGGTTAGTAAATCTCGCGCCGCTACCAACTATTGCGGCAGGGCGACGCCCGGCTGGATGAAGAATTGATTCGTTGCGCTGATGCGGAATCCGCCGCGCTGATTTCCCGATGACTCAGTTTTCACATCGGGTGCGCTTCCTGGATTTTGCGCGGGTCCGTGGCGGAGATGATGACGCTCACGGATTTCTGGTTGAATCCCTTGAAGCCGCCCTTGCGCTGGAGGTTTTCCAGATGACTGCCGATGGCGCCGTCACGAAGAAATCCGTCGGCTTGCGCCTGTGTGATCAGACCTTGATCGAGCGCCGCCTGCACGCGGGCGGGGCGCACGGGCCAGCGTTCCCCTTCCGTGAACGCCTGGCGCAGGAACTCGAAATCTGAGAACGGTTTCATGGTGTTCACGCCTTCGCGCACAAGTTGATCGCGCAGCAGCGTAAAATTGAAGCGCGCCTCAAGGTGGTGCATGCCGGCTTGCAGGAAACTGTCGCCGTGCAACGCACACCAGAGCCCGACGGTGCCCAGCTTGGGCGCGGCCGGCAGCCGCTGCGTGGAAAAATCGATTTGCGTCTCGTCCGGCATCAGATCGACGTCGGCGAAAACAACGATGCCGGCCACGGGTTGTTCGGAAATCTGCGCGCCCCATCCGGCTTCAGCGCCGGCGTAATAGCGTTCGCGCTTTTGGAACCCGAGTCGCAACAGGAACTCATTCAGACCCGCGAAATGCTCGCGCGAGGAGCGGAAGGTGTGATGATCGTGATTGCCCCAGCCCAGGCCGAGCTGGTCCTGCCGGCGCTTTTGAATTCTCGCCGCACGATTGCGCGCTTCCCAATAACGCCGCTCTTCCGCGAAGAATAGCTCGCACGCCGCATCACGATCGACGAGCGCGAGCACTGCTTCCAACCGGTCAAACGCGTGCTTCACGCCGCACGCATCATCCGCGAAGTCACGTTTGCGCGTCTGCCACAACTCACGAGCGCGCAGCACGCGAGGCACGAACTCGGGTGTCGACTCCTGCACCACAAAGCCGCGATGGCCCAGTCGTTCGACGGCCGAGAGCTTCGTGCCGTTCTCCTCGGAGACAAGTGCCCGCCGCAATCGCGCGCCAAAGGCACCATCAATCGGCGCATCCAAATCCTGTCGTGCCAAAAAATCCGCCAGAACCTCCGGCCGAATCGCGACCTCCGCAGGCGCGCCCGTTGGTGATGCTGCTTCTTCGTTGCGCAACAGCACGCGCGGCATCATCGCCCGAGGATGCCAAAGGACGGTTGTCCCTTTTGGAGCGTCCACGGACTCCTCGACGAAACCAACCTGGCGGAGATCGTCCCCATGCTGCGGGGATATGACTAAATGATCGATCCACTCAAAGAATTCCGTGCCCGTTTCGTTGCTCATTCGCTGCGCCAATCGCGCCGCGAATGAGTTCAGATTCAGGAATGCGTCGGCGTAACGGTTGAGCAATCCTTCGGCCTCGTAACACAATGGCCAGTCGAATGCGCCGGCGTCTTGGGTCGCGCGGGATCCAGGCAAAGCACTCACAGGCCCACACTATCGTACGTTCCACGTCGCGTCAGCCAGCAGCGAATCCGGGAAACAGCATGCGTCGCGAGTCAGTGGATCGATGCAACAGTCGCACTGCGCGCGCGGATTGGCGCGCCCTACCAACCGTGCATGGTTCACGCATTCTCAATGCGCGAGTTTTGCCCTCTGGAAATCTCTGCCCCGATCGTGGCGTGGCGAAGGCCCTCAGCATGAAAGGGCCAACTGGAAATTCGTGTCGCACCCTGCGCGCGGACGCGGCACGCTGCGGGGGCATGAAGAAATTTTTGGTTCTCGCCGCCCTCGCGCTTTTTTCCTGCAACGCAGCCGCGGCAATGACGAATGCGCCGCCGGATAGCACGATCAGCCATGCCACCCCGCGGTTGTTGCGCCCGCTCTCCATGGCCGACGCCCTGGACATGGCGCTGCAACAGAACAGCACGATTCGCAAAGGCCGCGCCGACCTTGAAGCCTCTCATGGCATCGTGGTGCAGACGCGGGCGATCGCGCTGCCGAAGCTCGCCATCAGCAGCAGCTACTCCGCGAACGAAGAAGACTCGACGGATCGGCTGCAAGGAACCGTTTCCGTTCCCGGTGTCACGAACATCAACTTCGCCGACACTTTCGATTATGCGGACCAGCGATGGTCCGCAGGCATCCGGATTATGCAGTCGATTTACGAAGGCGGGCGAATCAATGCCGCGCTCCGCAGCGCACGGCTCACTCGCGAACACGCCCTGTTGAGCCATCAAACCGTCATCGCCGACGCGTTGCGCGATGTCCGCGTGGCTTACTACAATGTGCTGTCGGCCCAGCAACAAATCACAGTGCAGGAAGCATCCTTGAATCTGCTCCAGCAGGAACTGGACGAAATGGGACGCCGCTTCACTGCGGGCACGGTGCCGCGTTTCAATGTGTTGCGCGCGGAAGTGGAAGTGGCGAATTCCCGGCCGAAGTTGATTCGCGCGCGCAATGCTTTTCGCATTTCCAAAGACAACCTGGCCAATCTGCTTGGCGAGAAAATCCCGCGAGAAATGGAGGAAGCGCCGTTGCAACTGACCGGCAAACTCGAAGCGACGCCATTCGAGGTTTCCTTGCCGGACGCGCTCGGGAAAGCGTTCGAGCAGAGGACGGAGCTGGCCGCGCTGCGCAAGGTGGAAGCGTTGCGCACAGAAGCAATCGCCAATGCCCGATCCGGTTACAAACCAAGCGTGCAGCTTTTTGCCGGCTACGGCGCCAGGAGCTCGCAGTTCAGCAGCGATCTCACGGAAGAGTTGCACGGATGGGAAGCCGGCGCGCAACTCAGTTGGAACGTGTTCGACGGTTTTCTGACCAAGGGCCGCGTTCAGGAGGCGGAAGGTTTGCGAAACCGCACGCGTGAAGAACTGGCGGAAGCCGAGCGGAGCGTCGAACTCGACGTGCGCACGGCTTACTCGTTCTTTACGGAGGCGCGCGAAGTATTGCGCTCGCAGGAAAAGGTTCAGGAATCGGCGGACGAAAGTTTGCGCCTCGCCACCGCCCGGGCCACCGCGGGCGCGGCCACCCAACTCGATGTGTTGAATGCGCAAACCGCACTCACAGAAGCGCGCACGACACAGGTGCTGGCCCTGCACGGTTACGCCGTAGCGCGCGCCCGATTGGAACGAGCCATTGGGCAGCCCATTGCAACTGAAGGGAAGCCGTAGAAATTCTCATCTTTTTTGGAAACCACCGTGCGCCGCAGGTGTTTTCTCCGTCGCTATCGCAGAGAAGGCACTGCGGATGGAGAGCCGCAGCAAGGCTGGACTTTCAGTGGATATTCACTAACGTGCCATTGGGTGCGAGGGCCAAAGGGCGCACGGAGATTTTTTATGAAATCGCGATTTTGGCAGAGGTTGGTTGCGACAACACTAATAACATGCGCTGTGTGTGTCCGTGCAGCGGATACCGATGATGCGAAACCCGCCGCCGCTCCTCCAAATGACGCCGCCGCCGCAAAGACGCCGGCCACGTCGAATACTCCGCCCATCGTGGCTCAACCGAACTCTGAGGCCGCACCCGCTTCGATCATTCCGCCCAAGCTCAGTTTACCGCCCTTGCTCGATCAGGTCGTCCGCCTCAGCCAATCCGGCACCGATGAAAATGTGGTGCGCGCTTATGTCGAGAAAGCGGCGACGCCGTATCAGATTACTGGCAACGAAATCATTCAGCTTCAAGACCTCGGTGTTTCCAAGTCTGTCATCCTCGCGCTGATCGAACACAGCAAGACAGCGATGCCGAGCACCGTCGATGCTCCAGCGAATACCGTCGCGCCCGTGCCGACGACGACGGAGGCCCCGCCACAGTCTTCGACCGAGGCCGCGAGCGATTACTACGACGCTCTCTCGCCCTACGGTTCCTGGACTGATGTTCCCGGATACGGCTGGTCCTGGCAACCGACGGTCGTGGTGGTAAATCCATCGTGGCGGCCGTATAGCGACAACGGGTATTGGCTTTGGTCGGACAGTGGGTGGTATTGGAACTCGTATTATTCGTGGGGCTGGGCACCGTTTCACTATGGTCGCTGGTTCCATCACGGAAACCGGGGTTGGTATTGGTGCCCGGATCGGGTGTGGGGACCAGCGTGGGTTTCATGGCGCAACTCAGGAAGCTATTGCGGATGGGCGCCGCTGCCACCCGGCGCTTGTTTTACGGCGGGCGTAGGCTGGACTCATCGCGGAGTACGGGTGGGCGTCGATTTCGGATTCGGCATTGCCTCAGCTCATTTTAGTTTCGTCCACCATGGTCGCTTTGCCGACAGACACGTTGGCCGGCATGTGCTGCGCGGACACGATGCCAACACGGCGTTCGCGCATACCAAGGTGATTAACAACTACTCGGCGGGTGCGAACAACCGCGTCTTCAATCATGGCATCGGCCGCGAGCAGGTGGCCGCAGCGCGAGGGACGCCCATCCAGACAGCATCGACGAGCGAACTCACGCGGCGCGGAACCGCACTCTCCCGCAGAACTTTTACAGCGACCACGAGTACGGGTCCGCGAAATCAATCGGGAATCGCTCGTCAAGCGACCGCTCAACAGAACCGGACGGCATTCGCTTCCATCGGGGCTCGCTCTTCGACGGCAAGCTCCGGGAATTTTGCGGCACAACGTCCCGCGCCGAATTACGCCGCGGCAACTCGCGGCGGGGGACAACAGTTCCGAAACAACTACGCCGCAGCCGCACCGCGAATGAACCCGGCACCGCAAAACCAGTTCCGGCCACAAAGCCAGTCCCGCCCGCAAATTCAGGCGCGGCCACAAGTGCAGCCACGCTATTCCGGGAAGGTTGGACGATCGGCTGCTGCTCCACGCACTTTCTCACCGCCAGCTCAACGACAGTTCACTGCCGCCCGTCCCTCGTTCCAAGGTCGGGCTTCATTTGGGGGCGGCGCCTCGCGCGGCAACATGGGCGGGGGCCGCAGCGCCAGCACGAGTGTCGGCCGCAGCGGTTTCGCCGGGCGCCGGTGAGCATCCTGTTAGGCCACCTAACGCCGTGACGTTTTTTACGAGACATTTCACAGAGCTAGTGCTGGCGCAAATCGGAACTTGGGCAGTTGCCTGCTTGCTGTGGTTCTATTTCTCGACACGAGCTTATTTGGCTGCTCCCGCTTCTGGGGACCTCTACGCCCACAGTTGGTCTTTTCAGGCGCTTAACTTCGGGGTCTTTCGTTTGACGTGGTGCTTTCTCGCTCTTTGCGGGCTCTTGTGTGCGGAGGTAATGGTTTTACGTCGTTTCAAACGGAGAGATTGATACGTATATCACCGCGCAAGCGCGACGCAGATCGCCCATCAGTTGTCTTTCGCCACCGGGAAAAGCATCAGGCCCGGGCGTTGCAGCGTGTTGACGAACGCTTCTTCGTTCTTGAAAGCCGCCTGGCCGCGCAATTCGTCGCCGTCGAGAAAACAAACACATTCCAACTGCGCCTGAGGCCGGCCTCGTTCGGCCACGAACTTGCGCACCAGTTCCGTCGGCGGCAGCGTCTTCCGACCCATCACGTCCACCAGCGAGAATTGAAGACACCCGTCGTAGGAGCGATAGACCAGTTCGGTGCAGACGATTTTGTCCGAGCTGAAAAAGTCGAAGTCGAAATCATAGGATTTCCCCAGGTGGGTGAAGGCGCGCGCGATGGATTCGCGCACTTCGCTCTCGGAGATGCGCGGACGCAGGACCGCCGCGGAGTCGGCCACACCGATGCAATGCTCCAGCGTCGTGATCCGCACACCCTGCGGAACGGCTTCGAGGACAAGATGTTCGTGGCCCTCGGCGTTACGGGCGGCGTATTTCTTCCAGTGCGCGAGCACGCGCGGGTCGCGGTCGAGGCCCAGCCGGGCGAGGTCATTGGTGGTGCCGACATAGATCGCGGCGTGCGCCCAGTATCCCGGCATGAAGGCGCGGGAGAGAAACCAGTTCTGGCGTTCGATGAGAATGTCGCCGGGCTTCAACTTCGCGCGAAATTCGGAAAGCTGCGCCGGGCGAATCATCAGTTCGCCGTCGCGCGGCTGGCGAAAGCGGGTGTTACCCAGCCAGGTCGAGACAAACGCCTGACCGCGATAAGTGACGCCGCGGGTCGTGCGCCCGGCCTCCTTGAGCGGATCGGCGACCCGGCTTTCCGCCAGCAGAGACAGCAAATCGTTCCGCGACTCCGCGTGGCGGCGAATGGTTTCATGGAATAGGTCGAATGGCGAAGGGTTCACCAGGTCGAGCCGTGCCAGCGTCGCGTCCGCCGAACGATACATCGCGAGCGACTGCTCCATCAGCTCGCGTGTTTGCGAATGAACCAGGTTGCGCCGGACCATGTCGAATGCGCCGGGCGGCAATCCCCACGCCGCGTCGGCCTCGTTGAGCTTGCGGACGGCGGCGGGATACGGCGCGAAACGCGTCACCAGCTTGAGCGAGGAGTCGGAAATGGCCGACGCCGACGCGAACGAAACCAGGAACGCCCGCCAGCGCAGCCTCTCGTCGGACACCTCCGTGTGCTTCTGATATTTCCACACCAGTCCGAGCAGCGTGGTGCGGCAGGCGAGGTAACTGAACATGGCCTGGCGGATGGCATCGTTGTCGGCCTGCGTGTAGTAGTTCCGTCGTCCGCTCGTGAATTCCGCCTGCAAACCAGCAGCGCGCGCTTCCATCTCTCGCACGCTGCTCATCAAGTCGTGCAACGTCCGCTCGTCCGCCCGCAAAGCGGCATCGAGCGAGTTGGTGGACATGGCGGCGAGGTTCAGTCCGCTCATCTGCTCGCCCGGCCCCCGGCTGGCAAAGAACCAGTTCTGCCACACGAAAATTCCCGCTGCCGCCACAGCAATGGCCGCCCAGCGCAACGTCACTTTGACGCGTCGCCGCCAGGAGATGATTTGCGGCTTCTCGTCCAGCGACGGGAACGCCCGCGCATATTCAGCGACAAAGCCACGCAGCTTTCCGCGCAAGTTCCCCTGCTCTTCCCGCAACTCGCGCAACGGCCCGGGACGCATCAGCGCGCGCATCTGTTGCAGCCAGTTGCGGCAGATGTCCCGCGAGCGATGCGCATAGGTCAGCGCAAAAATTCCCGCCAGCGGCATGAGCGACACCACGGTCCATGCGACCCACGGGAGGAAGTAACTCCCAATCGCCCACCACGCGCCCACATACCACAGCGCGTAAATGGGCAGCCCCAGCCCCAGCCGCGCGAGCGCCGTGGTCGTCGGTCCGTCCTGAAGTTTCCGCGCCAGTGCCCGCGTGATGACGAATGGCACGATATGGAACAAGGTTCCAAGGATCGCCGCCGGAAACCAGTATCCCAGCCAGAGCGCCTCGACGAAGAGCGCGAGAAACAGTTTCCAGGTGCGGAAGCGCATCACGGGCGAGCGCGACGAAAGCCCAGCCGTGGCCAAGTGAGAGCGATACTCGCGAATGGCTTCGGCCATCGCGGTGGCACCGGTCGCGCTGCGGGCAGTGTCTGCTCTCCCTCTCCCCTCAACGGGGAGAGGGCCGGGGAGAGGGATGGGAACGTTCGGAGATTCTTCTGTCGCCGACGGGTCTGGATTACACCACCCCTCACCCTCATTCCCTCTCCCCGTTGAGGGGAGAGGGAGGCTCGTCTCCGCCAACTCGCGCTCGTGGAAATGATTCATGGCGTCCGCCAGACGTTTGCGCTGGCGCAGCGCGGAGATGGAGACATGCCCGCGCACGCGCGCCGGCGGCAGCAGCAACTCCAGCTCATCGAGAAACGCTTCGTAAGCCGGCTCCGTCAGGTGAATGACCACCTGCTTAAGCCGCGACCCCATTTCGTCCGTCAACGCTCGCATCGCCTTGCGATCGCCGCCGTGCTGCGCGACGAAGCGGGCCACGGTGATGGGCCGCCCCACGCGCACCCAAATAGACGACCGGAAAAGCTGTTTGCGCTGGTAGTTGATGCCAATCGGAACAAGCTTGAGATCGCCCGCCCCTTGCTCGACCGCCGCCACGGCCATCCGCGCCGCGCCGGACCGGATTTGCTCGAGCTTGAGCGAGTCGTGGCTCTTGCCTTCCGGGAAAATTCCTACCGCATCGCCCTTCGCCAGCGCCTCGCCACCGACGTTCAGCGATTCCAGATTCCGCCGCACTTGCGCGCCATCATCCTGCGCGCGAAAGGCCGGCAACATTCCCAGCACGCGCATCAGCCGTCCGAGCACCGGCGTCTCGAAGAGCGGCGCCTTGGCGAAGAAGCGGACGGGACGATCCGCCGCAATGCCGACGATAACGGGATCAATCAGCGAGTTGGCGTGATTCGCGACGAGAAGGACTGGCCCGGTGCGTGGAACGTGATCGCGGCCCGTGACTTCAATCTTCGGGTAGTAGAGACGAATCAGCCGTCGCACCAAATGTCGCGCGAGCTTTCCGATGAGACGAAGCATTGACCGGCATTAGAATCTGAATGGACTGTGGCTGCAAGCGAACCCCGGCACTCAGTTTGACCGGGGATTCAAATGATTGCCGAACGGCGATTTCTGAGGTGGGCGCGGTGTCCTCACCGCGCTGCTCGCCTGTGGTCAACTACCGCGTCGTTATTGCATTCGGGACGCGGCGCGCTGGGGACAGCGCGCCCTACCAGCGCCGCCAACTCATTTCGCCGCTGTTTGTACCGCAGCGCTTTTGATCGGCACCGGCACGAACGCGCGCACGAGTTGGTTACTCTTCGCGGTGTAATCGTAAAGGCGGAGTGTGCCGTCAAAGCCGCCCGCCGCCAGCCAGTTCGTCGTCGGGCTGAATGCGAGCGCGAAGATGGCTCCGTCGTGCCCTTTCAGTGCGGCCACGCGCTTGCCGTCTTTGCCGGCCGTGTAAACACGCACCTCCGGCGCGGCGCCGCCCACGGCGATGTTCGTGCCGTTCGGCGCCCAGGCAATCGCCTGCACTGGCCCGCCGAGGCGCTCGTATTCCTTCACCAGATTCACATCGTTGTTCGCCGCGGTGCGTCCCTGGTTCTCGGCCATTTTGTAAATACGCGACACGCCTTGTTCGCCGCCATAAACGATGATGTCTTCTTTCGGATGACGCGCGATGCACAAGACATTTTCGAGCAGCTTGTTGATGTCGTCGATGAACTGGCTGTTGGATGCATCGATCAACTTCATGGCCCGATCGCGGCTGCCGCTCACGAGGCGCTTGCCGTCCGCGGTGAACGTCGTGCCAAAGACCCAGTCGCTGTGATTGTCGAACTTAAGCAACTCCTGGCCGTCTTTGATCGAAAAGATGCGAACGGACTTGTCCGCGCCGCCGACCGCGACTTTTTCCGAATCAGGCGAGAAAGAAATTCCGTAGAGCGAATCAATGGAAGACCTGATGGAGCGCACCAAAGTGTTGCTCTCCGCGTTCCAAACCTGCACTTCGCCAAACAGCGCGGGCGCGCCACCGGACACGCCGAGCAGCTTTCCATTCGGCGAATAGGCGAGCGACTCGATGCGGGGTGATTCGCCGACCAGCCGCGCCATGAGATTCGATCCATCGACACTATGAATCAGCACTTCGTGGTAACCGGACACCGCGAGCTTCCTGCCGTCGGGAGAAAAAGCCAGCGTGGAAATCACCGGCGGCTTGGTGTAGATGGGCGGCGCCGCCAGCTTGAACGAGTTCGCGTTCGTCGGCGTATCATCCTTCGCGCCTTCCACAATCCAACGCGTGAACAACGCCACTTCAGCCTTGGTCAGCGCATCCCCTTCCTTGGGCATCGATGGCTCGTCGCCGCTGATTTCCTCGATGACAATGCTGTTCGTCGGCTCGCCGGATTTGAATCCCGCACCGCGCTTTCCACCTTTGAGAAAGGCCGCATAGGTCGTGATATCCAGTTCACCCTTCAACTTGCCAGGGTGATGACATCCGGTGCAGCTCCGTTTCAGAATCGGCACGAGGTCGTGGTAGTAGCTGACGGGTTTCCGCACGTCCGCCGCACTTGAGATAGTAACAGAGAATGTCAGGGCCAAAACACTGCGGAGAATCTTCATCGAATCAGGGCTGTTGGGAGATGATGGTTGCATTTGTTGACGCCAGTTCAACCGGAGGCGCGGACACGCTGATTTTGATGCCGCCGGTTTTGTGGCGGTAGAGCCGATCGTTGTGCATCGCCGTGCCTTGAATAGTGAAAGTCCCGTTCGTAAGCGGCTGCGTCTTGTCGGTCGCGAAAAAGGTCATTGTCACTTCACCGGCATTCGCGGGAACGTTTGTTCCATTGACGGAAATTCCTGCCGGCACACCGTCGAGCGTGAGAGGAATTGCTCCCATGAAACCCCGACGGTCGATTTTCAACTTCAGTTCCGCTTCGTCGAGATTTGTTGAACCAGGACGGGGCGCGTTCAACGCAACCCTCCCCGGCGCGCTCAACACGAAGGGGATCTGGGCGACCGTCAGCGCCACCGGCTGGCTGAACTCGACCACCGTTTGTCCCTCGTCATTGGCCTCTCCGCGAATGAGCACCGCCCGTGTGCCGAGCTCGGAATCGACTTTGGCGGTGAACTTGAGCTGCGCGGTGCGGGCCTCGCTCTTCACCGTCACTTCTTTCACATCGAGGCTCTTGGTAATCGGCTCCCGCCCGACGGTGAAGCCGATCGCCGATAGTTTGATGTCGCCGGCAAAACCGAACCGGCGATTGATCAGCACGTCCACATTTCCAGATTTTAGCTGGTCCATCGACGCCGCCAGAGTCAGTGCATCAAGGGTAAACGGCGCGGTGTCGAACACGCTGAGGAATCCTTGCTTGAAAGTCTTTTCGGCCGGCACCTGCACGGCAATGGCGGACGCGGCAGCCGTCAATTCCCGGTTGCCAGCCATGGCACTCGCCCAAACCTTGAAGGGCACAGTGCCCATGCTGGCACTCGGCGTTGCGGAAACCAGCAGGTCGCCTTCGTTGCGGCCGGCGGGGATGACCAGCGGTTCCACACTGACGCCCTCCGGCAAATCGGCCGCGCGGAAACGGACTGGCCCGTCGAAACCCTGCCGCACCACTTCGCACCGAATGCGCGTGCGGCCACCGCGATTCAAACGCACGGCGTCGGGAAAGAATTTCGCCGCCAGCATTACGGCCGCGGCGGAGGCGGGCCGAATTGAAAGCCGATACGAAAACTTATCTCCGCCCCGGTCCGTGAGGTCGCGTAACACGACGGTATATTCAGTGTCTTTCCTGGCATCGAACTCGATGCGCGCGTCCGCACCGCCCGTGTCATCATTCTGAACGAGCAACGAGTCGCCCGCATAAACGGCGAGTAATGCATCCAGCGGCGAACCGAACCGCCGGCCCTGCACTTCACAGACCACCTTGCCGTCCGCGACGGCCTTGAATCGGAAGCGATCGACATCCTTGGCCGTCCCAATCCGGCCATTCATTGTCGCGGGCACCGTTACAGCATTCACATTCGTGCCGCTGTTGTTCGGCTCCACTTCGGTGAACTCCGGGAAGTCCTGCACATCGAATTGGATCGGGTTCGACAGACCGCGCGGAGTATTGAGCCGGATTTCCTGGCGGCCGAGCGGCGCATTCCCGTCGATGTTGAGCGTCATTTTCTCCGCTCCCTCGAGGTTGCGGCCGAAGACAGAAATCTCGGCCGGCCTTCCACGCTGGCCACCGAACGGGAAGATGTAATCGACGAACGGCAGCACGCCAACGAAGAGGCGGTATTTGTAGTCGCCGCCGCCGCGGTATTGGAAGTCGCGCAAACGCGCAACGTACTCGCCGTCGTCGGGGACAGTGAATTCGATGAGTGAATCAAAACCTCGCGAGTCCTCGTCGTGGGCGAGTTCATTGCCCTTGCTGTCGAAAATCGTGAGGGAGGAATCCAGCGGCGAACCGGTTCGCTGCGCCATCACTTCAAGCACGAGTTGATGGCCCTTTTTCGCACTGAAACGAAAGTAATCCAGCTCCGTGGCGCCCTGAATCACGCCGGCCACGGCGGAGGGAATGGAAACCAACTGCGCCTGTGCCGTTGAATTGTTCGGCTCAACCTCCGCGACTTCAGCCACCGCGCCAATGGTGATGTTCAGCGGCGAAGAAATCCCAGTCAGTCCAAGCACGCGGACCTCACGGACTCCGAGAGCCGCGTCGCTCGTTGCGCTGATGCGCGCGCGCAAGGATTTGTTCCGATCTCGTCCGCTACTCGGGGCCACAGCGATGCCTTTGGAGGCGGATTCAACAGTGACAACGGGTGGCGGGTTGGACTCAACAATGATGCTCGCAGACAAACCGGACTCGCCGCTGAACACGAAACCCGTGACCGAGTTTAGACCGTCGCCCGCAATCCTCACTTCGAGCGACGCGCCGCGGTGAATCCAATCGGGAGAGATGGAAGTAATCTTCGGCTGGGCAAATGCGGGATTTGAAAACGTAAGACACGCGAACAGCAGCACCGCAGCGCAGACTTGCAGTCTGCCGTATCGCAGGTTTTGAACCTGCAACGGGTCGAACTCTGAACGCACGTTCGGGCTTTCAAACACGTGCCGACGGCAAGTCGGCGATACGGCAGACTGCAAATCTGCGTTACACAGCGAGGAACAATTCCCGGCGCGCATCAGCTAAACAGCCCAACCACTGGATCGGCCTGCACGAGTTCGCGCGGCTGGTTCAAGTGGTTATAGACGATGGTGTGCGGATCAATGCCGAGCGCATGATAAATGGTCGCCAGCAGTTGCGTCGGGTGAACCGGGTTCTCGGATGGCGATGAGGCGGTCGCGTCCGACTTGCCGTAAAGCGCACCACGCGAAACTCCGGCACCGGCGACAAGCGCCGTGTAGCAATACGGCCAATGGTCGCGTCCGTCCGGCGCATTGCCGTTGCCGGACGTGCTTACACCAAGCCGCGGGGAGCGGCCGAATTCACCGATCGCGACGACCAGAGTCTCCTTCAGCAAACCACGCTCGTCCATGTCTTCGAGCAACGAGGCGAGGCCGCTGTCGAGTTTGGGGCAGTGCAGATCACGGAGCGGACCGAAGTTTGCAGCATGTGTGTCAAAGGCGTCCACGACTGGATTGCCATTGGCCACAGCGGGCCAATTCACTTGCACAAAGCGCGTGCCGGCTTCGATCAAGCGACGCGCGAGCAGCAATCCCTGGCCGAACGTGTGCCGGCCATATCTCTCGCGCAGCGAATCTTTCTCCTTCGTGAGATCAAACGCATCACGTGCGCGGCCCGATGACACGAGGTCGAACGCTTTCTGGTAGTACTTGTCGATCGCGTATTTCTCGACGGACTTCTCCATCTCCGGCATCGCGGCATTGACGCGTTGCAGCAAAGTTTCGCGGCGCGCGAGGCGTTCGCGGGTCATGTCTTTCTGCATCGTCAGGTCGTCGAGCTTAATGTCTTTGTTCGGGTCCTGATAAAACTGATAGGGATCGTAAGCCGCGCCCAGGAACCCGGCCGTGCTGCCCTTGCCGATCACGTTGCTCTCCTGCGTCGGGCGCGGAAGCATGACGAATGGCAGCATCGCTTCGGTAGGCGGTTTGATGCGCGCGATTTGGGCGCCGGCATGAGGAAAATCATTGGGTGCAGGCGGCTCGAGCTGGCCGGACGGCGACACGCGATCCGGTGTGTAACCCGTCATCATCTGGTAATGCGCGGCCGTGTGGTTGAACAAACCGGCGGGCGTGTAACTGACGGAACGAATCA